>Ga0134105_1000003_pt1 | contig 375775 bp, 355 predicted proteins | sample 16_3_2metaG_FD_94457 | JGI IMG/M metagenome (GOLD analysis project Ga0134105, IMG submission 94457) | Switchgrass degrading microbial communities from high solid loading bioreactors in New Hampshire, USA - 16_60_3.3_214_A3 metaG | ecosystem: Engineered > Bioreactor > Semi-continuous >... | reverse complement strand
TTCATCCTGAGCCAGGATCAAACTCTCATTTTAATAGTCTTTCCTCGCCAGTTACTGGCTATCCAGAATACTCAATCGGATTGATTGGGTTTGGTTGTGCTGTTCAGTTTTCAAGGATCAAATTTTGAATGCTGCGCTAATGAGCGACAGCGAAATACATCTTATCACAGAAAAATATTTGTGTCAACATTTTTTGAGCTTGAATTTTTTGTAATTAATAGATATTTTTTCTTTGAGCTAAAAAAAGCTTATATTATCAGCTTTATTAAACACAATAGATGCTATTATTATTTTGTTTAAAAAAATATTTTTTATGCATATTGCACTTTGTTATTCATAACTTGCTTATTTATTTCATAGATATATTATAAAATTAAATCATTTGCTTTTATTACAATATCTTGCACTATTCAAGCTTCTTACTTTTAACTTCTTAACTTCAACGAATTGTTATTATTTTTAACTTCCAGTCTTCAACTTCTAACTTCTTTTTTTAAGGAGCTGATTATGGGTAAATTATCTCCTCATTTTAAAGAAGAATTAAATAAAAAAGAAATTAATCTTATCATTCTTCTGTCTCTTATCGGCTTTTTTATGTATTTATTTATTAATTTGCTTTTCCCTTTTGCCAATACCATATCTGTCGTTTTTTTAGCAATTACGGTAGGCTTAACTATTTACAGTTTGATTAATAAAAATTATCATCTGCTTTATTATGCGCTTGTTTCAATTATCTTATCGATTTTTCTGGCCCTTTGGACCCACCCCTTTTTTTCATAAAAAAATAAGCACATTCCTGTGCTTATTTTTTTATATTATTTTAAATTTGTTTTTGCAATTTCTACTAATTGTGCAAATCCGTCAGCATCAGTCACTGCCATATCTGCTAAAACTTTGCGGTTGATATTAACACCTGCAAGCTTAAGCCCATTCATAAATTTACTGTAAGAAAGACCATTTAATCTGGCTGCAGCATTAATTCTGGTAATCCAAAGTTGACGAAATTGTCTTTTTCTTTGTTTTCTGCCAGCATAAGCAGAACTCAAAGCTCTCATTACAGATTGTTTAGCAGTTCTATATTGTTTGGATCTTGCACCATAATAACCTTTAGCTAACTTTAGAACTCTTTTATGTCTTTTTTTGGCACTCAGTCCGCCTTTTACTCTTGCCATCTTTAACCCTCCTGTTCTTTCTTTCTAATTGCTATAAATAAGGTAAAAGTTTTTTCATTTGTTTAACATTTGATTTATCAACTAAACCTGGTTGTCTGAGGTTTCTTTTTCTTTTAGCTGTTTTCTTGGTTAAAATATGACTTTTATAAGCCTTAGCTCTTTTAATCTTACCTGTTCCAGTAAGCTTAAAACGTTTTGCTGCTCCTCTATGGGTTTTTAATTTAGGCATTTATGTTTCCTCCTTTATACGAAATATAAAATATATAATAGACGTTACATCGAAAGCGGTGTAACGATTATTACCAAATTATTCTTTCCTTCCAATTTTGCTTGTTTTTCCACCTGTCCATATTCTTCTATGGCTTTTGCAAAGTTATCCAACAATTCTTTTCCTTTCTCTAAATGAGCCATTTCCCTGCCTTTAAATCTCACCGTAACCTTAACTTTATCTCCGCCTTTTAAAAATTTAATGGCACTTTTAATTTTTGTCTCCAAATCATGCTTATCAATATTGGGAGACAAACGAACTTCTTTTACATTGATTACTTTCTGCTTTTTCTTGGCTTCCTTCTCTTTCTTTGCCATATCAAATTTGTATTTACCATAATCCATAATGCGGCATACAGGTGGATTTGCCTTTGGGGCAATTTTTACCAAATCGAGATTCCTTTCATTGGCTACAGCTTGTGCTTCCTGAATTGAAACAATCCCTAGTTGCTTTCCGTCAACATCAATAAGCCTCACTTCTTTGTCACGAATTTGCTCGTTAATTAATAAATCGCTAATAGTCTAGCACCTCCTAAAAATATTTATAAGATTTTGTATTAAAAAAAGCGGATAGAAACCTATCCGCTTACACACTCACAAAAAGAGTCTTATATCATAAGCCATAAAAGACTTAAAATACTCTTTAAATGAAATCATAAACCCTGTCGACTTATAAAGCGCAAGGTGAGAAACGGACGTTTCTGCTTAAAAGACAAATATTCACAACAACAGTTAATATATCATTATTTTTCATCATTGTCAAGACTTTGTACAGTATATTTTTTCGTTTCAATTTCTTCTTTAATCCTACTAATAAAGCTGTCCAAATCCTGACTTCCTTCATCGCCTTTTTCGCGGCTTCTTACAGCAACTGTGTTTTCCTCTTCTTCTTTTTGACCAATAATCAGCATATAAGGTACTCTCTGCAATCTTGCTTCACGAATCTTATAGCCGATTTTTTCAGCTCTATAGTCACCTTCTACTTTTAATCCTTCTTTTTCTAATAAGGACTGCACTTTTTGAGCATAATCATGATATTTTTCAGAAATAGGTAATACTTTTACCTGTACAGGGGCAAGCCATGTGGGGAAAGCACCTGCATAATGTTCAATTAAAATACCAATAAACCTTTCAATGCTTCCAAAAACAACTCTGTGAACCATAACAGGGCGGTGTTTCTCTCCATCCTGACCGATATAAACTAAATCAAAACGTTCTGGCATCTGGAAGTCAAGCTGAATGGTTCCACACTGCCAGGTTCTGCCTAAGCAATCCTCTAAATGAAAATCAATTTTGGGTCCATAAAAAGCACCATCACCCTCATTGATAACATAATCATAACCTTTTTCTTCTAATACTTCTTTTAAGGCATTGATTGCCCTGTCCCAATCTTCATCACTGCCCATACTGTCTTCAGGTCTTGTTGAAAGCTCAACATGATATTTAAATCCAAAGATATTATAGAAATCATCAATCAAGTCTATGATTCGTTTTATTTCTTCTTTAATTTGCTCTGGCAGCATAAAAATGTGCGCATCGTCTTGAGTAAAATTACGAACTCTCATAAGACCATGAAGGGCACCTGATAATTCATGGCGATGAACCAGACCTAATTCTGCCAAACGGATTGGTAAATCCCTGTAGGAATGCATTTTGGTCTTGTAAACCAGCATACCGCCTGGACAATTCATCGGTTTTACAGCATAATCCATATCATCAATTTTGGTAACATACATATTGTCTTTATAATGATCCCAATGACCTGAACGATGCCATAATTCCTGATTTAAAATAATAGGCGTACTAATTTCCTGATAACCTGCTTCCCTATGTTTTTGTCTCCAAAAATCAATTAAAGTATTTCTGAGCTCCATGCCCTTAGGCAGGAAAAATGGAAAACCTGGACCCTCTTCCATTAAAGCAAAAAGTTCTAATTCCTTTCCAAGCTTTCTATGGTCTCTTTTTTTGGCTTCTTCTAACTTGTGAAGATAAGCCTCCAAATCAGACTTTTTGGTAAAGGAAGTCCCATAAATTCTTGTGAGCATCTTATTCTTTTCATTGCCTCTCCAATAAGCACCGGCTAAGGACAATAATTTGAAAGCCTTAACAGGTTTGGTAGACATAAGGTGAGGACCCGCACACAAATCAATAAATTCTCCTTGTTTATAGAAAGAGATAACTGCATCTTCAGGAAGATCATTGATCAATTCAACTTTATAATTTTCTCCTTTTTCCTGCATCAATTGAATAGCTTCTTCTCTTGGCAATTCAAATCTCTCTATTTCTAAATCTTCTTTAACAATCTTTTTCATTTCTTCTTCAATTTTTTCTAAATCTTCCGGGCTAAAGGGCTTGTCCGTATCAATATCATAATAAAAGCCGTCTTCAATAGCTGGACCAATTGCTAATTTAGCCTGTGGAAATAATCTTTTTACTGCCTGAGCCAAAATGTGAGAACTGGTATGATGAAAAGCATGTTTACCTCCTTCATCATCAAAGGTTAAAATTTTCAGTTCACAGTCTTCATGAATAGGTGTCCTTAAATCCACAAGCTCATCATTAATCATTCCTGCACAAGCCACTCTTGCCAGACCTTCACTTAAATCTTTAGCAACTTCCAGGACTGTTATACCTGATTCATACGCTTTCACCGAACCATCTTTTAACTTTATCTTAACCATTTTTCTTCTCCTTTCTTCTAACCTTAAGGAAATAAATTTTGCTATTATGCAACTTAAACGATATTATATTTACTTTCTTACATAAAAAAACTCGTCTCTTTTATGCAAAGGGACGAGAGGATAGCTTTCTCCCGCGGTTCCACCCTAATTGTTTCAAGGAAACCACTTTATTATGATTATAACGGCATCACCGTACCTGATTAGGGTCGCTCCGAGGTGGTCTTCATCAAACTAAGCTGAAGATACTCACAGCTTTTGTACCTTCTCTCTGAAAACTTATGTCTGACTACTCTTCTCATCATCGCATTCAAATATAATTATTATATAAAATTATAACATGTATGAATTCCTTGTCAAGAAATAATAAATAAAGGTCATTTCATTTATTTTTCTATAGAATTAATACAAAAATCACACTCATCACAAATAGTAACTTTACCTTGAAAGATATTAATAATGGTTTCAAAAATCGGTCTGTTTTCTAATTCCTGATAATTATGAATAATAATTTGTTTTGGTGCAATGGTAATCAAAGCACTGACTAAAAAGTCATCATAATTAATGTCTTTATGATTAAAGTCTTGTATAAACTCTTCTTTACAGCGGTTGGTAATGTCTTTTTTGTCCTTGTCATATAATTTAAACTGACCATTTTTTATTCCTACGATATGGACCGATTCTTCTTTCATTTCCTGAACATCCACAAAATATTTAAGGAGTCTTAAAAATTCTTTATATTCTTTTTGGGTTTCATACTCCTTTACAATAAAATCAATAGCTCTTTCTAAAATTTCCCTGTATTTTTTCATCCTGAACTGAACAAAGCCTTCATAAATAAATTCATTATTATCTTCAAAAAAGTCTATCAAAGCATTCATAATTTCTTTTCTGTAAGAATAATTAAAAACATGGGGACTGTCATTATTGTCGTTTTCAGTGAAAAACTCTTTAATGGTATCTAATATTTTCCTATTTTCAGACATATAACGAGGATATTTATTTTCTAAAATCTCAGTAATTATATCAAAGCGGGTATAATTTAATATTACATTTGTAATTGCACTGCTTACATAATACTTAAGACCTTCTGTATAAAATGAACCATTATCATCTAACAGATTCTTTTCGTCAATCTCAAAGATTAAAAAATGAATATCGCCTTTTTTATGAAAACGACACTCTGGAATCAATTCCTTCTGGTCTATTTTTTCAAATTCAATGTCGATTTGTTCTTTAATTTTATCCCAGTATTTAATTGCTCCTATAGTAAGCACTACCATATCAGTCACTCACTTTCATTTAATAACCCACCTGATATATATTGCTAAGAAAATCTACCTTATCGTTATTATTATATGCATGATAAAATCACGGGTTACATTGTCCGTCATATTTGAATAACAGACTTTAATGTCTTTTCTTTATTTTACTATATTCGATTGAAAAGGACAAACCCTTAGGACAATTCTTTAATAATTTCTTTTAAATCCTCTTCATTAAATAGATAAGCCGTATTGCAAAAATGACATTTGACTTCCCCCTGTTTATCTTCTTCCAACATTTCCTTTAAATCTTTTAAGCCTATACTGATTAAAGCTTTTTTAATTTTTTCCCTTGAGCAGTTACAGTGATATTGAACCGGCAGCTTGTCATTGATTTCTATTTCTCCCAACAGAATTTCCAAAAGCTCTTCCGGAGTTTTACCTTCATCCAATAAAGATGTAACAGAATGTATCTTTTTAAGATTACTTTCTAATGTTGATATGGTTTCCTCATCCGCTTCAGGCATCAGTTGAATAATAAAACCTCCTGCTTTTTTAATTGACCAGTCCCTGTCTACCAGGACTCCAAGGGCAACCGCTGAAGGTATTTGCTCTGAATTATAAAAATAATAAGTCAAATCTTCAGCAATTTCTCCTGATACAAGTTTAGTTTGCCCAATATAAGGCTCTTTAAGTCCTAAATCTTTAATAACAGTCAGATAACCATTTCCAATAGCCGTCTTTACATCCAATTTTCCTATTGAATTTAAAGGTAAGTCTACCAATGAATTGTAAGGATATCCCCTTACATTTCCCTTACTGTCTGAGGTTACAACAAGCCCTTTTATTGGACCATCCCCCCTGATTTGCAGGGTAATAATATCTTTTTCTCCTTTTAACATATACCCCATCATTCCTGCTGCAGTCAGAAGTCTGCCCAATGCTGCTGAAACCACAGGGGAAGTATTATGAATCCTTCGTCCTTCTTCTACCAAATTGGTTGTTATAGCTGCAAAAGCACGAACTTGTTTCTTTTTATCGGTTGCACGAATAATATAATCATTCATCATTTTACCTCCTGTCTGTTTTCCCTTTTTCCCTGGCTACAAAAAACAATCTTTCACTGTTTTCTTTGGGTGGATCAAAACTATAGGCATCATAGACTGCCAAAAACTCCAGTCCTGCTTTTTCTATCAAGCCAATCAACTGACTGACAGAGTACATTTTTTCATAATGGATTTCCTCATATCTTTCATAAAGGTTTGTATCTTCCTGGCGTATAAACAATGTAAGATGATATTCATTTAAGGCTTTATCTTCATCATAAAAATTATTCCAGATAAAAGCCGCTTCATCATAACTGTCTGCAAAAATATTATCCCCCAAAATATATTTATATTTATACTCTGTATTCATATCAAAAATAAAGAGCCCGCCAGGATTAAGATAATTATTAACCCATTTAAAAGTTTGTAATAAATCTTCCTCATCTAAAATATAGTTTAAGCTGTCACACAGGCTGATTATACAATCTACAGTACCATATAATTCAAATTCCCTCATATCCTGCAGCAGATATAAAATATCCAGATGCTCAGAAAGGGCCTTTTCTTTAGCAATAGTCAACATATCCGGTGAATTATCTATTCCAATCATATCAATGCCTTTTTTTGCAAACAAAGTAGTCAGATTTCCGGTGCCACAACCTAATTCAGCCATCAGTTCAGGAAAACAGTTAAATCTTTCCCATATTTTTTCAATATATTTAACCCACTCTTCATATGGAACCTCTTGCATAAATAAATCATATACTAAAGCAAAACTTTTATAGGGCTCCATTCTTCCACCTTCTTTTTCCTTTTTTCGTCATTTTAATTTTTAATTAATTATAAGAATAAATATATAAAAAAGCAACAAACCCAGAATTAATTCTGAGTTTGTTGTTTCGTAATTTCTTTCTTACGTTTTGTCATCAATCCACCAATTCTGCCTGTTTCCTTAGCTGTTAAAGATTTCCAACCTTCTTTTTCGACCTTTTCCAGTAAACCTAATTCTGAAGCAATCTCATATTTAAGTTTTTCGTCTTCTGTCATTGGCTTATTTTTATTCTTCTTTTTCATCTTGCTTTACACACTCCAATCAACATTCTACCCTTCTTGGGCAAATCTGAAATTTTTGATTTATTTATTAAAAGTATGGTTATTCCCAAGATAAAATATACATATGATTATAAAAAGGCTTCAAAAACAATTGACAGATTTACATATGAATGATACAATTAAACAAATTTCATATTGGTACGCAAGATAGAGGCGCATTTTCTAAGAGTATATATACGGATGTAAGTGGGTACAGATGAAGTATATAGAAAGGAGAAAATGCCGAAGAGCTTTAAACCCTACTGTTTACTGCTCTGGTTGTGCAGTTAAGAGCTGTACGACTGTCATCGTAATTAATTTCGATGGAGAGCTATCTTCTTAATGCTTTATGAATGCATTAATAGGTTGGCTTATGCCAACTTTTTTTGTTAAAAATGTTAATCATTTAAATTTAAAATAAATTTAAGGAGGCGTAATCATGAAAAAAATTAACTTAGCAATTGTAGGTGCTACTGGAATGGTTGGAAGAACTCTTATAAAGGTTCTTGAAGAAAAAGATCTCCCCATTGAAAATTTATATTTATTTGCTTCATCCCGCTCTGCTGGGAAAACAATAACTTTTAAAGGTAAAGAATATGTTGTTGAAGAATTAACAGAAAACTCTTTTGACAGAGGAATAGACATCGCATTATTCTCCGCTGGCGGATCTACAAGCTTAAAATTTGCTCCTATTGCAGCTAGTAAAGGCTGTGTTGTAGTAGATAACAGCTCTGCATGGAGAATGAATCCAGATGTACCTTTAGTCGTTCCTGAAGTTAATCCTGAAGATGTTAAACTTCATAAAGGAATTATTGCTAATCCAAACTGTTCCACTATTCAAGCAGTAGTGGCATTAAAACCTCTTGATGAATATTATAATATTAAACGCATAATTTACTCAACTTACCAGGCTGTATCCGGAGCCGGCATGGGAGGCTGGCAAGATTTAGAGGAAGGTATAAAAGGTAATCCTCCAAAGAAATTCCCTCATCCTATCTTCAATAACTGTTTACCTCATATAGATGTCTTTACAGAAAATGGTTACACTAAAGAAGAAATTAAAATGATTGAAGAAACCAGGAAAATTTTACACAGACAAGACTTAAAAATTACTGCAACGACTGTAAGAGTACCTGTGTTTAATAGCCATAGTGAATCTATCAATGTGGAATTCGAAAAGCCCTTTGATTTGGAAGAATTAAAAGAAGTCCTCAGAAAAGCACCTGGTGTTATTGTTCAGGATGACCCGGAAAACAACGTTTATCCTTTAGCTGCTAACGCAACTGGTCATGATGAAGTCTTTGTGGGTAGAATCAGAAGAGACGAAAGCGTTGAAAATGGTGTAAACCTTTGGGTTGTAGCTGACAATATCAGAAAAGGTGCCGCATCAAATGCAGTTCAAATTGCTGAAATCCTGATTAAAGATATGCAATAAGAAAGGGTGGTATAGATGGAAATCTTCAGGGGTTCTGGTGTAGCGATTGTCACCCCTTTTAAAGAAAACGGAGAAGTCAATTATGAGTTGCTGGAAGATTTGATTGAATTTCAGATTCAAAATAATACGGACAGTATCATTATCTGTGGTACCACCGGTGAATCTTCTACTTTAAATGATGATGACCATTTGGAATGTATTAAAGTAGCTGTCGAAAAAGTTAATAAAAGAATTCCGGTCATTGCCGGAACAGGAAGTAATGACACTGAACATGGCCTGTACTTAACCAAAAGAGCTTATCAGTTAGGCGCTGACGCTTGTCTTCTGGTAACCCCTTATTACAATAAAACAACCCAAAAAGGTCTAATTGAACACTATAGTTATATTGCAAAAAATGTTGATGTACCTATTATATTGTATAACGTACCTTCAAGGACTGGTTTAAATATTACTCCAAAAACAGCTGCTGAATTATCCAAAATTGATAATATTGTTGGAATTAAAGAAGCTAGTGGAAATATCAGTCAAATTGCAGAATTGATGCATTTATGTGAAGGAAGACTCAGTTTATATTCAGGAAATGACGACCAAATCGTTCCCATTTTATCCTTAGGAGGAATCGGTGTTATCTCTGTTGTTGCAAATATTGCACCAAAGCAAGTCCATGATCTTGTTGACCATTATCTTAGCGGCAATGTGGCCCAAAGTACAAAAATGCAATTAGAAATGATTCCTCTTGTAAAAGCTCTGTTTTGTGAAGTGAACCCAATTCCTGTAAAAGCTGCTCTTGAACTTATGGGATATCCTGTTGGCCGATGCAGAATGCCACTTAGCACCATAGAAGAAGAACATCTTGAACTACTTAAAAAAGAAATGAAAAATTACGGCTTAATCAATTAATTAAAGTGCAGAGGTTCTCCCTGCACTTTTTACGAAAGGAGCTAAAATATGATAAAAATCATTATGCACGGTTGTAATGGAAGAATGGGGCAAGTCATTTCAGAAATTGTGAATGAAGAAGAAAATTGTACCATTGTTGCAGGCATTGACCCTGATGTGACAAAATCTAATCCTTACCCTGTTTTTAGCAAAATAGATGATTGCGATATAAAAGGAGATGTTATCATTGATTTTTCGACAGCTTCTGCAGTAAAACCCTTACTCGATTATGCGGTTAGGATGCAAACACCTGTCGTAATATGCACAACAGGCTTATCAGACGATGACCTGGAACTCCTTAAAAAAAGCTCTGAAAAAATTCCTGTATTTTTTTCTGCAAATATGTCCCTTGGGGTCAACCTTTTAATGAATCTGGTAAAAAGAGCAAGTGAAGTCTTAGCCAATGCTAATTTTGATATTGAAATCATTGAAAAACATCATAATCAAAAAATAGATGCACCCAGTGGAACTGCCCTTGCTTTAGCCAATGCCATTAACGAAACACTGGATAACCGTTATGAGTATAAATACGACCGCCATCAGGAAAGAAAACAACGGGATAAAAAAGAAATTGGTATTCATGCTGTCAGAGGGGGTACCATTGTTGGTGAGCACTCCGTTATCTTTGCAGGTCGGGATGAAATTATTGAACTTAAGCATTCATGCATGTCCAGAGAAGTCTTTGCTACTGGAGCAATTAAAGCCGCTAAATTTTTAGTAGGCAAAAATCCTGGACTCTTTAATATGGAAAACTTAATTAACGAATAAAAAAATGGGGTTCGTCATACGGACCTCATTTTTTTAATACTCTATTCCTTTTCTTGCTTTTATACCTGACTGAAAGGGATGCTTTTTTTCCTGAATCCAGGATACATAATGGGCTCTTTCTTCAATTTTTTCAGTTACCTTTCGACCTGTCAGAATAATTTCTATTTCATCAGGTTTATTATCCAATATCCTACATAATTCATCCTCTTCAAACAATGAATTTTCAATAACCCCTAGTATTTCATCCAATATTAACATATCACATTCCTTTGTATCCAAAACTTTTTTAGCAAAATTTATGCCATTTAAAATATCATTTTTTAATTCATTTTTTTCCTCTTCATTGAGTTCCCAAAAAAATCTTCTGGGACGTTCAAAATGAAAAATTTTAAAGTCCGGCTCCAAATTCTTTAACACATTTATTTCGCCTGAAGAAGGTATCTTAAGAAACTGAATCATAATGACCTTCAAGCCTTGCCCGACAGCTCTTATCCCCTGTCCTATGGCGGCCGTTGTTTTTCCCTTTCCATCCCCGCAATAAACTTGAATCAACCCTTTTTCCATTTTTTCACCTCTTCCTTCACATTAACATTATTATTATATATTTAGTTTTATTTTTTTCAAGCAAAAAAAGAAAAACATCTTTTTCTTCAAGATGTTTTTCTTAGTGTCTTCTCTGTCTTGTTACTATAATTATATTACATCCTTTGTCATTTCATTCCATATTTATATCTCCAAACTGGATTCCCAACCAGCCAGCTTTGCTTTTTCTATATATTTTATTAAAACATCTCTTTTATTACTTCTTATCACCAGTGGCTTAACACTGACATAACATTCATCAAACTGATAACTAATTACGACTTCCGTTACCTCATATTCATAAGGATCCTTCCAAAAGGTATCCGTTAACATATCACCTTTATGGGGTATAACATTTGAATTAAAAGTCTTGGAAATAGTAGTCCAACCATTATTAAAATCAGCCAGCTGCATATGTTGAGTAATTTTAATTTTCATCAAATCTCCCCCTTAGAATTAATCCTCTCTTTCAGAATTTCGACAATAAAGGGGAAATTCCTTCTTTTTTATAAAATTTTTTATTTGTTTACTACGTTCATATCAAACCTTAGAAAATCTTCTTTACTCCAATCCGGTTTTTTCTGACCTTCGTCCTATGCTTACTTTAAATCTCCTGCTTCTAACGTTCCAATCCAGCCTCCGGTCTCATTCCTTGTTGTTATCGTCATCAATCTCCATCTTCGATATTGAGACTTCATAAGCCGTTTTAGTTGTCACTTCACCATTTTCAAGTTTCTTCTGATAATCCCTGCTTTGTACCCTTCCCCAAATTTTAAGATGATCCCCTACTTTTAAATGTTGGGCATATTTTGCATTTCTGCCCCAGGCAATACAAGGAATATAATCAGATTTATGGTAAGAGCGGTTAACAGCAATTAAGATATCGGTTATTTCTCTGCCAAATGGCGTTGTTCTATATACAGGTGCTTTACAAATATAACCGTCAAGATATATCTGATTAATGCTTTTTAGCTCTTCTTCATTCTCTTTAATAAATAAATCCAAAGCAAATATTGTAAGAATCAAGCGGTTTTTACCTTGTTCATACTGATTATAAGAGCGGAATTGACCTTGTATCTCAACAATGGCGTTTAATAACTGCGTTTTCCCAGCCAATAACCTCTCTGAAATGGTTACAGGCAAGATGTCTGACACATTACTTAATCTTGGAACCTCCACTTTAAAAGTATAAAAGCCCTCTCCGTAAACTTTGTGACTAAATTGGATTTCTTCAATTACTTTCCCAACAACAGTAACTTGATTGTTTTTAATATTATGGTCTGTCACTTATTTCACCTCTCCCTTATTATCTGAAAGTTCTTTAAGTGATTTTTCTATCATTAACATCTTTATTCGTAAGACATAAATTTTAGAAGTAATTTAAGAATGATTTTTATCTGGTATTTTTATATCATTAAGCATAGCAGCTGTAATAGCAGCCAGTGCACTGTACAATTCATGATTTTCGTTAAGAGGCAATCTGATGGAAAATTCCTGAGGTTCTAAAACCCTGCCGCTAAAAGTTTTAAGCTTTTTTTTCACACAGCATTGAATTCTGTTGTTAATCTCTTCTTCCTGGATACTGGAAGCCGTAATACAGGCAGCAGGATTAAAACCATAAGTAACCAGTCTGTTGATTTTTCTTTTAAAAAAATGCATTAATTCTTTATCATCTGCATTGATAATTCCAACTGCATCTTGGCTTAAAGTCAAAAAGAATTTATTATCATCCAGAGGAAAATCTGCATTCTCTTTCTCAGTACTGGATACAGAATAAATTATAATATCAAAATTTATATCTTTAAACCATTTATTTTTTAACCCTTCTTGTGATAAATGGATAATCACCATATCCATATTATTTTTAATTAACTCATTTATATAACTTAAAAAAGAATAATTCTTTCTGTATACATCATTATACTCTTTTAATATGCTTACCTTCTTACCTGAAGATTTACAAAGCTGAGCCAGGATATCAATGGTTGTCGTTTCGTCCTGATTTTCAACTACTCCTACCTTAATCATACCAAAGCTCCTTTTTTAGTCATAATAATTTATTAATAGTTTTTGTATTATATTTTTTTTTATGTGCATTTTTCGTCAAAATCCTTCTTTATTAAGTTCCCTAAAAAATTTAATATCAAAATCTTTTTTATTATTTTTAAACAATATATTGAATTATTTATTCGTAATGATACAATATATAGTGTATTATAAAAATAGGGGGGGATGGTTTATGTTATTAAACGATCTACTTTTTCGTTATTACACAAAAGAACTTGAAAATTCTACAAAAACCGTATACGACCTTTTTGATTGGAAAACTGTCGACGTAAAAATTACCGATCACAAAAGTGGAAAAGTCATCGTAGACATGGAAAATCTAGAATTTCCTGTTCATTATTCCCAGGCTGCCTGCGATATTATTGCCAGCAAGTATTTTAGAAAAAAAGGCGTTCCCAACGACCGCGGATATGAATATTCCCTAAAACAAGTCGTTGACAGAATGGTTTCCTTTTGGGTAGCCTCAGCCTTAGACGAAGGTTTATTTGACGAATCAAAAAAGCAAATTGTTTATGATGAACTCGCTTACACCATGTTAAATCAAATGTGGGCACCTAATAGTCCCCAATGGTTTAATACTGGCTTAAAAATGGCATATGGCATTGATGGCCCTCCTCAAGGGCACTATTATTACGATGAAGAAAAACAAGATGTCGTTCTTTCTAAAGATGCTTATACCAGAACTCAAGGTTCTGCATGCTTTATTGTCAGTGTTCAGGATTCCTTGTTAGGCGAAAAATCTCTGACTGATCAACTGGTTACTGAAACCCGCTTATTTAAATACGGTTCAGGGGTCGGCAGCAACTGGTCTGCCATTAGGGCCAAAGGAGAACCTCTATCCGGTGGTGGAAAGTCTTCAGGTCTTATGAGCTTTTTAAAGGTATTTGACCGAAATGCCGGCGCTATCAAATCTGGAGGAACAACCAGGAGAGCCGCAAAAATGAATATCCTGGATATCGATCATCCTGAAATAGAAGATTTTATTACCTGGAAAGCTAAAGAAGAAGATAAAGTAGTTGCCCTTGGAAAAATGGGTTACTCTACTCATTTTGACGGAGAAGCCTATGAAACGGTTTCAGGTCAAAATGCAAACAATTCCATCCGGGTTACAGATGAATTTATGAATGCAATAAACGATCCCGATGCAAGCATCGAATTAAAAGGAAGAATAGATTCTTCCATCAATAAAAAAGTACCTGTTTCCAGACTTTGGGATGAGATTGCTTATTCTGCCTGGAGATGCGGAGATCCGGGAATACAATTTGACGATACCATCAATGCCTGGCATACCTGCCCTGCCGGAGAAGATGGACAATATAATGCAAAACACAACCGGATTAATGCCAGCAACCCTTGTTCGGAATATATGTTCTTAGATGACACAGCATGTAATCTTGCAAGTATTAACATTGTAAAATTTTATGATTATGAAAATGACACCTTTGATCTACAAGGTTATCTTCATACTATAAAAATTGTCCAGATTGTACTTGAAGCAACGATTCACTGGGGACAATTCCCTACAAAAGATATTGCCAGAAAATCTTATCATTTCAGGACAACTGGTCTTGGATTAACCAACTTAGGGGCACTTTTTATGCTCATGATAAAACCTTACGACTCAGATGAAGCAAGAAATATCGCTGCTTCTTTAATGAGCATCTTAACAGGATATTCCTATTATATTTCTTCCTTGTTTGCAGAAGTAAAAGGTCCCTTCAGCTATTTTGAAATGAATAAAGAACATATGCTGAAAGTCATCAGCAATCATGCAAAAGCTGCAAACTTTGATGAGTTTGAAGAAGATTTTAAGGACCTGAACTATTCCCCTATGGTCATAGATCATAATATTCTTCTGAAAGAAGGTTATCAGGAAATCTCCAACTGTCTTAAAGTTGTATGGAAAAAGGCCTTGGAATACGGCAAAAAATATGGCTACAGAAATGCACAGGTTTCTGTTTTAGCGCCTACAGGAACCATCGCTTTTGCCATGGATTGTGCAACCACATCCTCAGAACCCTTTTTTAGCCATGTCGTTTATAAAAAATTGGTTGGCGGGGGCAGTATTGAAATTGTTAATCCTATTATTCCAATTGCTTTAAGGAAACTGGGATATACGAAAGAAGAAACAGAAGATATCATAAATTATGTATTGAGAAAGGAAAAAAGGGACGGTTATGAATATATAGCAGACGGTAAAATTGAAGGTGCACCACATTTATTAGAAGAGCACTACCCTATTTTTGATACGGCGAACCGCTGTGGGAGCGGAAAAAGATTTATCAGTCCAGAAGGTCATGTAAAAATGATGGGTGCCCTGACCCCCCATATTTCAGGAGGCATCAGCAAAACGGTCAATCTGCCTCATGATGCCACTGTGGAAGATATCAAAAATATTTATTATCTATCCTGGAAATTAGGAGTCAAAGCCATTGCCCTTTACAGAGACGGCTGTAAAGCATCCCAGCCGTTGACCACCAGTATGGATGAAAAAATTGAAAATAAATTAGAAGATTTGACTTATGAAGAACTGCTCAAATACGCAAAAAGTAAACAAGTGGTTTATAAACCCATCAGGGTAAAACCTGAAGGCATCCGGTCTGCCAGAGTTCACGAAGCTGAAATATCAGGATTAAGATTATACATCACCACCTCTTTTTACGAAGACGGGAGACTGGGTGAAATATATGTAGCTGCAGGTCGTCAGGGCTCCCTGGTAAAAGGTCTGCTTGACAGTTTATCAACAACTATTTCTGAAATGCTTCAGTATGGCGTACCCCCAAAAGATATTGCGAGAATGTATCGTGGACAAAAATATGAGCCCAGCGGTTTTGTAAGCAGACATCCTTATATTAAAAGTGCCGATTCTATTTCCGATTTAATTAGTAAAATTATTGAAATTGAATTAGGAGACTTCTCCCACTGTCAAGTTAAACCTCAGGACCTGGCCCAGGGCAATCATAACAACAGTCAAAAAGAATTTAGGATAGAAGCCATTGAACCAGAATCATCAGAACCCCCAGAAATCCTATATGGAGAAATTTGTCCCGAATGTAAGAGTTCAAAACTTGTTCGGAATGGGACTTGTAAAGTCTGCTTAGAATGCGGGACGACAACTGGATGTAGTTAAGAAAAAGCATGCCCTGGCATGCTTTTTTAATTTACTGAGGGGTACTCAAAAGCTTTGGGTGGTTCAAAAGGATCTTCCAGTTCTGCATCCAGGATACTGTCCTGAGTTGTATCTACATAACTTGGCGGTACTTTACCACTTAGAACTTTATCAACCAGAATAACTTTTCTGCTAACCCGGATTTCTTCAGAAGACATAGGAATAACAACCTTAACAACCGTATCTACATTAAGCCATACCGTATGATTAATTTGATTAATCCCTGTGGAACGGAATTCTTTATCATAATTAATGACCGCTGAACCTGTAGGTAAGACCTGGATACTTATCTTAGGTCCTATATTGGCAAATATTTTTCCTTCTGTAATGTTACCAAGAGGAACCTTGATTGTGGTTTTAGGGCTGTTTTCTAATTCCTTTGTAATACCTACTACAATATCTGCACATAATTCATTTATAACTGGTGTATTAATCGACCAGGAAACAATTTCTCCTTCATCATTATAATCATATACGACTAAATCCTGGGCTGTTATATTCTTTTTTCTAAAAGCATCATTAACGGCTTTACTTATGGCTTCTGTTGCAATGGAATTTGCTTTAATATGTGCTATAGTCATAACTGTCGGCATAATTTTACTGTTTATTCTGATGTAAAATAGTAATAATAATATTAAAATTAAAAAAGTAATAACAGAAAATCTAATTTTTTTCTTATAAATATTTTTAACTCTTTTAGGTTTTTTACCTTTAATCCTTCTCCTCATCCTACCCCCCCTCTTACAATTTATGCAGTAGTTATAAAAATGTTCCGATAAAAATAATATATTATTAGTCTTTTTAAACTTGCCTATATCTGTTATAATATAGTGAGGCAAATTTGCCTACATATATTTAACAGCAAAGGTAAGACTTTTAATTAATTATTTTTGTATACTCATACGCATTAAAGTATATGCATAGTATGGATGATATGGCTAAGAATCATTATCCATATCAAATGAGGAGGCTTAAAATGAATTTTTCAAAAGAATCCAATGCTAAAAAGAAAAAAGCAATAAATGCAAAAAGAAAAAAAGTTAAAAACAGACTTGGACTCATCGTATTCAGATTTATTTTTGCTTTATTCATCATTGCCATATTTGCAGGCGTAGGCGGGGCCTTGGGCGCATTATTTGGTATCATTAATACAGCTCCCGATGTGGATACGATTCAACTTAGTCCAGAAAGGTATACTTCTATTATTTATGACTTAAATGGGAACGAACTCGACAGGCTTCACGGGGATGAAAACAGGGTTTACGCTGAACTGGATGAAATCCCTCTGTATTTACAACAAGCTTTTATTGCTATTGAAGACGAAAGATTCTATTCCCATAACGGTGTCGATGTTAAGGGTATGATGAGAGCACTTTATGTGAATATTAAAGAGCGAAACTTTAGTGAAGGTGCAAGTACTATTACCCAACAATTAGTAAAAAACAGGGTATTATCAAAAGAGAAGAAAATCAAAAGAAAACTTCAGGAGCAATATTTAGCCATTCAGCTCGAAAAGAAATACAGTAAAGAACAAATTTTAGAATGGTATCTCAATGAAATTGCTCTTGGCAGGGGATATAACGGTGTTAAATCTGCCGCAAGAGGCTACTTCAATAAAGAAGTCAGCGAATTGACTCTGGCAGAATCAGCAGTTATTGCTGCTATTACCCAAAATCCTTCTTATTACGACCCTATCAGATTTCCGGAAAACAACAGGGTAAGGCAGACCATTGTCCTGGATAAAATGCTCGAACAAGGTTATATCACCCAAAGTCAATATAACGAAGCCATCAATGAAGATGTCTATCAAAAAATTCAGGAAGCCAGTGAATTATTCCTGGAAGATTCCAAACATACATATTATATTGACCAGGTTATCAGCGATGTTATGCGGGATCTTCAGATTAAAAAAGGGTATACAGCCAATGAAGCAGAATTCTTAATTTACAGCGGAGGACTGAGCATTTTTACTCCATTTGACCAGAATATTCAAGATATCGTAGACAAACATTATCAAAACGATGACCTCTTCCCACCAAAATCTTACGAATTAAAAATCATTTATAAATTATCTGTTGAAAAACCAAATGGAGATGTTAAAAACTTTGAAGCAGAAGAAATTGTTAAAAACGAAGAGGCTATTGAAAGCTTAAAAGCGCAAAAGAAAGAAGAATGGGAAGTAACAGAAAATGATAAAGTTTTAGGGGAAGCCTTGTACAAAATACCTCAACCTCAATCCGCAATGGTCATTATGGATTACCATAATGGACATGTATTGGCCATTGCCGGAGGGCGTGGAGAAAAAGTAGGTAATCTGTTATTTAACCGGGCAACTCAGGCAAAAAGACAGCCCGGATCTGCTTTTAAAGTTTTAGCAGCCTATGCTCCTGCTCTCGATACTGGAAAAATCACACCTTCAACCGTTATTGATGATGCACCTTTAAAAGTTAAAGATGGTTCTGGATATAAATACATCAATAACTGGACCGGTACTTATAAAGGTTTAAGTACTGTCAGAGAAGGTATTTATAACTCCATGAATGTATTAGCAGTTAAAACGCTTTTAATGACAGGTATTGATACCAGTTTTGATTACTTACAACATTTTGGCTTTACTACCCTTGTTGATAGAGAAGAACGCAACGGCTATGTCTTTTCAGATAAAAATCCCGTATTAGCCCTGGGTGGAATAACATATGGCGTTACACCTCTGGAACTGACTGCTGCTTATGCAACCATAGCAAACGGGGGCGTATATAATGAACCGATTTTCTATACCAAAATCCTGGACCATGACGGAAATCTCCTTTTAGAAAATGTACCTGAACAAAGAAGAGTTCTCAAAGAATCCACTGCATATCTTCTTACAGACATGATGCAAGACGTCGTAACAAAAGGTACAGGACAACTTGCCCGCATGAAGAGTATGCCTGTGGCTGGAAAAACAGGAACAACCTCAGATGATAAGGACTTAGTCTTCGTTGGATATACACCTTATTATGTTGCAGGAATCTGGTTGGGACACGATACACCAAAAAGACTCCGCTATGACAGGAGTTATCATCTGCTTCTTTGGAAGGCCATTATGGAAGATATCCATGAAGGCTTACCAGTTAAGAAATTCCCTTCCACTGAAGGAATTGTGCAAGCTAAAATATGTACAAAATCCGGAAAACTGGCTACAACAACTTGTGAGCATGACCCGTCAGGCTCAACCATCCGCTACGAATACTTTGCCAGTGGAACCCAGCCTAAAGAATACTGTGATGTTCACACCGTAAGAAAAGTATGTACCGTTTCAGGAAAGTTGGCTAATGAATACTGTCCGGAAGATGTGGTTAAAGAAAAAGTATTTATCAAACGACCAATACCTTTAGATCCTAATGCCGGTGCAGTACCTGAGGATGCTCAGTATGAACTTCCTTCTGAAGAAAACGAATTTTGTGATGTACATGGTCCACATACGGTAACAGATCCTTATTATCCGGATTATTATGATATTCCTGAAGCAGATGAAAACGGAAACATTGTACCATATGATCCAAATTTAAATAATCCTGTACCAAATACCCCAACACCAAATATACCTGATAATAATAATAGTCAAAGACAGGAAAGAAATAATCCTCAAAAAAGAGAACAAAATACAACCAGCTCCACTACAAATTATACGCCAATTAGTCAAGATGATTTTTATGTTCCTTTACCTTAATCATAAAAAAGACTAGTCTTTCAGAATATCAGAAAGACTAGTCTTTTGCTTTTGGATTAAAAATAAGTGCTGCCAGATAGGCAAATACAATAGCTGCAGTTATGCCTGCTGCTGTCGATTTAATACCACCTGTAAAAGCACCTTTAAGACCTATCTTATCGACTTCTTCCATAGCACCTTTTGCCAGAGAATATCCAAAGCCAGGTAAAGGAACTGTGGCCCCGGCACCTGCGAACTTTACCAAAGGCTCATATAAACCTATTCCATGAAGAACGGCACCCAAAACAACAAACAAGACTAAAATTCTTGCTGTCATAAGCTTTGTCTTATCGATTAAAATTTGACCAAAAACACAAATGGCGCCTCCTACTATAAAAGCTTTAATATATTCCATATCATACCTCCTCTGGTATCTGATTCAGTTAAATGATTATCCTTAAGCAGAAACTTTTAAACATTGTGAAGTGTTTTATTAAATACGCCAAAAATAATTCAGTTTAAGCCCAATTGTTTTCTATCGTTACAGCATGTGCAATACCTGGTATAGATTCTCCCTGCTGGGTGCTGCCCGGGCTCATAAGTGCACCTGTTGGAACAAATAATATTCTGTTCCATTTATTATTCTTCATTTCCTTATATAAGTAACCTGCCAAAGTGACTGCACAACAGCCGCAACCACTACCACCTGCATGGGTATCCTGAGTAACAGAATCAAAAATCTCAATACCACAATCCGTATAAATGTTTTCAATATCATAATTATGTTTTCTTAAAAGCTCTAACAGCAATTCTCTTCCGACACTGCCCAAATCCCCTGTGATAATTAAATCATAATCTGAAGGCAAAAAACCTGTATCTTCAAAGTGCGTAATAATGGTGTCCGCTGCTGCAGGTGCCATAGCGGCTCCCATATTCATCGGATCTTTTATCCCTAAATCCACAATTTTTCCTGTAGTCGCATAAGTCACATAGGGACTGGGACCAAATTTACCAAGAATAACCGCTCCGCTTCCCGTTACAGTCCATGAAGCCGTTAAAGGACGTTGGGTTCCTAACTCAAGCGGAAATCTGAACTGCTTTTCTGAACTGCAAAAATGGCTGGAAGCTTCGGCTACGATATAATTAGCAAAACCACCATCAATAGCCATAGCGCCCAAGGTTATTGCCTCTGCCATAGTGGAACAGGCACCAAAAAGACCAAAAAAGGGAACAGCCAAACCCCTTATACCAAAAGTACTGGCAGTTAATTGATTGAGTAAATCACCTGCAAAAATATAATCAATATCTTCCGGGGTTAAATTTCCCTTTTCTATTACTCTTTCAATGGTTTTCTTAACCATTTTACTTTCAGCCTTTTCCCAACTATCCTCTCCCCATAAAGGATCATGTAAAACCACATCAAAATAACTGGATAATGGTCCCTTTCCTTCTTTAGGTCCTACAGTAGATGCTGTAGAAACAATACTTGGAGGTAAGTCAAATTTAATCGTCTGATTACCTAATTTTTTTGCCATACTATCCTCCTTACTTAAACAAATAATGAATAATACCAACGATAACGGATGCAATTGTACCATAAACAAGGACAGGTCCTGCTATTGTAAACATCTTGGCACCAACACCAAAAATATACCCTTCTTTTTTATATTCTATGGCTGGTGAAACAATGGAATTGGCAAAGCCAGTAATAGGTACGATAGAACCTGCACCTGCATATTTTCCAATAGAATCGTATATATCAAGACCTGTCAAAAGGATACCTAAAAAGACTAGGATAATCGTCGTCAGCATACTAGCTTCATCCTGGTTATAGCCAAAACTTTTTATTATATTGGTAATAAGCTGTCCAATGGTACATATAAGGCCACCAACCCAAAAAGCCCTGGCACAATCCCTTAACAAATTAGACTTGGGGGAAACTCTTGTAACCATTTGAGAATATTCTTTTTTCATATTCTGAATCTGATTCATCATTCATCCTCCTTTTCACTTGTATTGCACAAATCCTGGTATAATCCAGTAAATTAAAGAACCTATCATTTTTCCTATAGCTACACTTAAAAGAAAGAACTGGATGCCTTTTTTAATGAATAACCTTCTGGCAATAATTGGTATAACATCTAAAATTTCTGCTAAAGAAACGGCCAAACAGCCTACAAATATCCCAAAAGAAAAACCTATGATGGCTGAACCAATTTTCCCAATAGGAAAAGATAAGTCCCATACCATCGTAAATGTTCCCAGGATACCGCCAAGCATAATGACCGTCTCATATAAAAGGATAAATTTGACTGTTTTGGTCTTATCTATCAATCTGGGAATAATACCGATGATTGCTATAAAGGCAAAAACCCCTCCTGAAATCACAATGCCTCCTGCCAGTCCGGCCAAGACATTAAATAAATAACCCCAAAACATTATTAATTTCCTCTCTTCTTTTCAATAAATGAATTAATGATACATTTTTCTATACTGTCAGCATAAGAATCCATTTCAACTTCTATGGGCGTTGGGTCATCGGTTATCTTTTTAGAACTGAAATGATTAAAAAAAACAATAATCCCAACTGCTATTCCAATAGAATACGGAATTTCAATCCAGTAAGGCCTGTCTGTTTTCGTTCCGGTAAAAATCTCATTAAGTTTTATCAATACATCCGGAAGGGCTGAATCTGTATGGAAGGTCATAATTGCAATGCCTCCACCGGCAAATAAAATAAGGCATACACTAACGACCTTTAAAAAAGTTATAAGGGGGTTTTCCTTTTTATCATCGGGTAAATACTCAATCATAATATCTTTTTCTCCAACATTGACAATATTAACATCAGGATATTTTTCGCAAATGGCCTTAATAATATCAATAATTGAAATATGATAATTTTGTTTTTTGTCTTCCTTGATTTCTAATATCAAAATATCTTCTAAGGATATGTCTTTCAAATTTGCAGGAGCAATTTCTGCAATATCTGAAAGTAAAATTTTTTTCTTTTTATAAATTTTAGTATTTTTATATGGTTTGATATAAATTTGCACCTTGATTACCCCCATATTCCAACTCTATGATATTTTCTACATATTCTCCCCTGGATGGAAGTTTTTCATTTGAAAAAAAGAAATAATAACATATGGCAAAAAAGACTGTCATAAGAAGTATTATTGTAAACAGAATTCCTCCCAGAGTGTTTTTATTAAGCATCTTACCCTCCTTTTTATCTTTAAATCATAATCCTGAAAGCATTATTTTTTAAATCCTCTACTATAAATTAACTTTCCTCTAATCTGTTTTTTTATACTATTTTTTTATTTTTAAAAGACAATTCTTTATATACTTATAAAAAGTACAAAAAAAAGAAAATGCCCCCTAACCGAACATTTCCCTCATAGACTTTAATATTTTCTTTTCAATTCTTGAAACCTGAACTTGAGATACACCAATCATATCTGCAATCTCTGTCTGGGTTTTATCTTTAAAATATCTCATTAAAATAATTTGCTTTTCTTTAGGTTTAAGTTTTTCAATTATTTGATTTAAAGCGATCTTATCAATCATTTTTGCTTCCTGATGATAATCAAAATCTCCTCTGTCAATTAAAGTAATAGGGTTATTCCCCTCTCCTTCAAAAATAACTGACTGAAGCGATTCTACATCACAATTGGCTTCTAAAGCCATGGTCAGTTCTTCTACTTCAACCCCTATTTCATCGGCTAATTCCTGTATAGAAGGTTCTCTTTCTAAATCCTTTGTCAGTTTTTCTTTAGCCGCTTTAGCCTTTGCAGCAGTTTCTTTTAAAGAACGACTGACTTTAATCATACCGTCATCCCGCATAAAACGCTTAATTTCCCCCATAATCATTGGAACGGCATAAGTTGAAAATTTTACATCATAATTGACATCAAACTTATCTATACTTTTGATAAGTCCTATACTTCCTATCTGAAACAAATCATCTATTTCATACCCTCTGTTTTTAAAACGTTTAACAATACTCCAAACCAAACCTATATTTTCTTCAACGATTTTGTCTCTGGCAGCTGTATCCCCGGCCTGTGCCTTCTTAATCAACTCTATTGTTTTATCCATCTGCCCACCTCTTTTAGCTATTCTAGACTTTTAAGTCTCTTACGCATCTTAACAGTCGTTCCTGAATCTTTAACCGATTCAACTTCAACTTCATCCATAAAAGCCTCCATCACTGTAAAACCCATGCCAGACCGTTCCAGTTCCGGTTTTGAGGTATATAAAGGTTCTCTTGCCTTTTCAATATCTTCTATGCCTACCCCCCTGTCCGAAACCGTAATTTCAACCAGGTTATCCTGAATCGTGCAAGTTAAAAGAACCTCTCCTTCTTTATCTTCATAACCATGAATAATTGCATTGGTTACAGCCTCTGAAACAGCCGTTTTAATTTCAGATATTTCCTCAACTGTAGGATCTAACTGAGAAACAAAAGCTGCTACGGCAACCCTGGCAAAAGCCTCATTTTGGGATTTGCTTAAAAAAGATATCTTCATTGAGTTTTGAAATTCCATGACGATTCCCCCTACTAGATATTTGTTATTGCTTCTTCCAAGCTTTTGAATGAATGAACAATTTTATTTTTATATAGACCAGAAAGCTGAAAAACTCTGTCAATCTGCGGATTAACATTATATACTCCAAGTTTTCCGCCCCTTTCATTGACACTTTTATATCTGCCCATAATAACACCAATTCCGGAACTATCCATAAAATGAATATCCGAAAAGTCAAAGATAATATTTTTTACATTATGCCTTGCATACTCTCTTTCTAGTTTTTCCCTGATGAAATCGCAAGAATGATGGTCAATTTCTCCTTTAATTTTTACGATTAAACTATCCGTTCTTACTGAACATGAAAAATTCATCCTACTCACCCTTTTTCATTTCTTCTTTCTTTTTTGCATGATAGAAAAATAAAGATAAATGCCTGAATAAATTTCCAAACAATTAATATATTCTCCATAAAATGGTTTATTCCTTTAAAATAAAAAAAATAATACCAAAAGCCTGGTATTATTTTATTCAAGATTTACTAGTTGTCTGTTTGCATTGGCGGCACCATCAGTACCATTATAACGCTCAATGACTTGACTATACAATTCTTTAGCCTTTTCCAAATCTTGCTCATGTTCATAAGTCCTGGCAATATAATATAAAGCATTATCAGAATAGTTCGCATCCTGTTTATACAGAAGGGATTTCTCAAAATCTGCCCTTGCATTTTCATAATTACCTTTGGAATATGAACTTCTGCCTCTGTCATAATGAATTCTTGCTGCCTGTGGAAAAACATTATTTTTTAAATTTTCATATTTAATCTTTGTTTCCGGGGAAAGAAAAGCTTCATCAATGGAATACAAAAGTTCAGCAGCCTCTTCATATTTTCTGCTTCCATACAGGCTTTCTGCCTGATTAATTTTTTCCTCCTGTTCCATAGCTAACTGCTTTTGCTGCAGTTGATTATTGCTTTCTTGTAAACTCTTATTTTCTTCTCTTAAAGCCGTAATGATTTCATTTTTTTCTTCAATGGTTTCATTAATTCTTTCTTCTAATCTTTGTCGCTCACTATCCAACTCGCTAATTCGCTTCTTGAGATCATTGGTTTTGTCTGGAATTACCAGAGTAAAAAGAACGGCAAATGTACAAACTGCTCCTGCTATAAATCCTAATAATTGTCCCATCTGAGGAGAACTGCTTCTTGAAATATTTTTACTTTTAAGATTAACGGTTGCTGGTCTTCTTTCAGCAGTCCTTGATAAAGAAGCGACTGAAAAATTAGGCTTTAACATTTTTAAATACCTAATGGCATTAGAACTTGAAACGTCAATTTGTAAAGCTTTTTCTATATGATTTAAGGCCTTATCCTGTTCTTTTTCACTCATATAACAGGCGGCTAGAAGGCAATGCGCTTTCACAAAATGAGGATTCAGCTGGAGGGCTTTTTTCAACTGGATAATCGCTAAATCTTCACTTTTTTGCTTAATATATTCCAATGACTGATTAAACATCTTAATCGAATCATTGTAAGCTTCCAACTGCATTGTATTTTTTTGAATTTTATCCATATAGTTTATGGCAAGATTGTCTTCTTTTTTTAAATTGGAGCTAATCACCCAGTGGGTTAAAGCCATGCCAATTTCACCAATTTCATAATAAATCAGACCCAAAAGATTCCTTGCATCTATATTGGTTTTATCCAGACCAATGGCTGTATTAAGGGATTCAATGGCATTACTCAATTCCCTGTTTTTTGCCTGCTCTAAACCTTTATTATAAAACTGTGCAGAAAGACGTTTGATCTTTTTATAAGAAGCTATATCAAATTCACAATAAGGACATTTTATGAGATTGTCTTGTATTTCCCTCTGACATCCTACGCAAATCACGGTATCTACTCCTTATTATTTTGCTTTTCTTCGTATTTTTTAACGATACTGGTTAATACGTCGATAATATCCCTGATTCCGTTCGATTGTATCACTTCTTCTATATTGTCTACTTCTACAGAAGCTTGATATTTATTTAATTCTTCCTCGAAATTAATCATATTACCTACCCCTTTTAGACAAGTAAGATTTCACTTTTCCAATCAAATATAAGGAACCTGTACAAACTAAAACATCTTCTTCTGACAATAATTTTTCTGCTAATTCGACTGCTTCTTTAATATCCGGGCATTTTATAAATTCAACCGGATAAGCCTTAACCAGCTCTGCCAGTTCGCTGGCTGACAGCTTACGTGGACTATCCGGCTCTGTAATAATCACTTTTTTGGCAAAGGGTAAAAATGTATCAATAATTTTTTTATAAGGTTTATCTTTTAAGATACCAATCAGTAAAGTAATCTTTTTATTGTTTAAATAATCTTTTAAAAATTGGGAAAGGGCCTGGGCACTTTCCTCGTTATGACTGCCATCCAGGATAACTAAGGGCTCTTTTTTTATAATTTCAATCCTTCCTGGCCAGTAACAGTCTTTCAAACCTTGTCTGATACTACTTTCAGGAATAACCACGCCCTGCTTTTTTAGTATTTCTACTGTAGTCAGGACTGTGGCAGCATTATAAAGCTGATGTTCTCCTAAAAGAGAAAGCTCTAATCCATCGTAAGTATATAAATCGGTTTCAATGGAAAAAAACATTTTATCCAGACTATGTCTAACATCCTTAAATTTTATATTGGAATTATAAAATAAGGGTGAATTTTCCTTTTGACAAATTTCATTAATAACATTATACACCAGTCTATTTGGGAAATACAATACAGTCGCACAATTTTTCTTAATTATTCCACCTTTCTCATAAGCAATGGACTCGATGTCATTTCCTAAAACATCCTGATGATCTTTTCCAATAGCAGTAATGACTGACACCAGCGGTTTTTTAATCACATTTGTAGCATCGTGCCTTCCGCCTAAACCTACTTCCAATACAACGAAATCCACCTTTTTTTCATAAAAATACAAAAAAGCCATGGCTGTTAAACATTCAAATACGGTTGGATGTTCTGTGCCATTTTCTACACATTTTTTTGCTGCCCAAATAACCTTTTCGCCAATATCAGTAAAGTCATCATTGCTAATATCCTGATTATTTATTTTTAATCGTTCATTATATCTTTCCAAATGAGGAGAAGTATACATCCCCACCTGATATCCTGCATTCATCAAAACAGACTGCAGCATAGAACATACCGAGCCTTTCCCATTGGTACCTGCTACATGAATGACGTTCAAATTTTTTTCAGGATTTCCTAAAAAATTTAACAATTTTATTATCCTTTCCAGTCCTGGTCGTGAACCAAAACGTTCAATCTGTACCAGATAACTGGTTACTGCATCATAATTCAACGAAATCTCCCGCTTTCCATCCATAAAGTATGCTGTCACAAAAATAAGTAAATATATTATATATTATATTATTAGTATAAAAATATATAAATAAAAAACAAGACTTAATCGTCTTGTTTTTTATTACTTTTAAGTGCTTCAAGTCTTTCCGTCACTTGCTTATACATAGTTTCATATTTAATACCTTTTTCTCTTTCTTCTTCTACTACTTTTTGAGGCGCTTTTTCTACAAAGCCTTTATTATTTAACTTATTATTAACCCTCTCAATTTCTTTTTCCAGGCGTTTCTTTTCATTTTCAAGTCTTTCAATTTCTTTTTGGATGTCTAGCAAATCTTCAAACGGAATAAAAATGGTGGCGTTGGGTATCACTGTGGATACAGCATCGTTACTGATACCAGCTTTGTCTTTTTGAATGACAAGCTCACTGGCATAAGCAAGAGGACTAAAGAAAGTTCTTCCTCTTTCAAAGATATCCTGGACTTTTACATCATCAGAAACCACATAAACTTTTGCCTTTTTAGCAGGCGGTACATTCATTTCAGCCCTAATATTTCTAATATTTCTAATAGCTTGTTTCATCAATTCAATTTCATTTTCTTCAACAAAGAAATTCCATTCTTCTTTATATTGAGGCCAGGCTGAAAGCATAATGGTTTCTTCTTCATCCTGAATATAAGTAAAGATTTCTTCTGTAATAAAAGGCATATAAGGATGAAGCAGTTTTAAGGCATTAATCAGAACGGTTCTAAGCGTCCATAAAGCTGCCTTTCTTGTTTTATCTTCCTTGTTATAAAGACGGGGTTTTACCATTTCAATATACCAGTCGCAAAATTCTTCCCAGAAGAAATCATACAATTTTGAAACAGCTATACCCAACTCATACTTATCCATATTTTCAGTAACTTCTTTAGCCAGAGTGTTTACTTTAGATAAAATCCATTTATCTGCTGCAAGTAAATCTTTAAGTTCAACATGAATTTCATCTTCATCTTCAAAATTCATTAATATAAATCTTGCAGCATTCCATATCTTGTTGGCAAAATTTCTGCTGGCTTCTACTCTTTCATAGTAGAAACGCATATCATTACCCGGTGCATTTCCAGTGACTAATGTTAAACGAAGGGCATCGGCACCATACTTATCAATAATTTCTAAAGGATCTACGCCATTTCCTAGAGATTTGCTCATCTTTCGCCCCTGAGAATCTCTAACCAGTCCATGGATTAATACATCTCTAAAAGGCACTTCTCCCATTTGCTCCAAAGCTGAAAATACCATGCGTACAACCCAGAAGAAAATAATATCATAACCTGTCACCAATACATCCGTAGGATAAAAATATTCCAATTCAGGAGTTTTATCTGGCCATCCTAATGTTGAAAAAGGCCATAGGGCAGAACTGAACCATGTGTCCAGGGTATCTTCATCTTGTCTTAAGGAACTGCTGCCACATTTAGAACATACTTTTGGTGCTTCACGACTTATATCAATATTGCCACAGTCATTGCAATAATAAGCAGGAATCCTGTGGCCCCACCATAATTGTCTTGAAATACACCAGTCCCTGATATTTTCAAGCCAGTTCAGATAAACTTTACCAAAGCGTTCAGGAACAAATCTTAAGTCGCCTTTCTTTAAAACCTCAATAGCTGGTTTTGCCAACTCTTCCATTTTTACAAACCACTGCATTTTAATCATTGGTTCAATCACTGTACTGCATCGGTCGTGAAGACCTACATTGTGTACATGATCTTCAATCTTAACCAAAAAGCCTTGTTCTTCTAAATCTTTCACAATCAGCTTTCTTGCTTCATAGCGGTCCATGCCTGCATACTTTCCAGCTTCTTCATTTAATGTACCATCATCATTTAAAATATTAATTTGAGGCAGATTATGTCTTAAACCTACTTCAAAGTCATTTGGATCATGGGCAGGTGTAATTTTAACTGCTCCTGTTCCAAACTCCTTGTCAACGTACTCATCCGCAATGATGGGGATTTCTCTGTTCACTAAAGGTAAAATAACTGTTTTTCCTATATAATCTTTATATCTTTCATCTTCAGGATGTACAGCTACAGCTGTATCGCCCAACATGGTTTCCGGGCGGGTGGTGGCAATTTGAATATAGCCACTGCCATCTTTTAAAGGATAGCGGATATGCCAGAAATGACCTGCTTTTTCTTCATACTCAACCTCCGCATCCGAAATCGTGGTCTGACATTCAGGACACCAGTTAATAATCTTTGCTCCTCTATAAATCCAGCCTTTTTCATATAAACGGACAAACACCTCCAAAACTGCTTTTGAAAGACCTTCATCCATGGTAAAGCGTTCCCTGTCCCAGTCACAAGAGCTTCCAAGCTTTTGAAGCTGCTTTAATATCGTACCACCATATTGTTCTTTCCACTTCCATGCCCGTTCAAGAAAACCTTCTCTGCCAAGATCGGCCTTAGTTAAACCTTCTTCAGCCATCTTTTGAACGATCTTAACTTCAGTGGCAATACTGGCATGGTCAGTACCTGGCATCCAAAGCGCGTTATAACCCTGCATTCTTTTCCAGCGGATTAAAATATCCTGCAGGGTATTATCAAGCGCATGCCCCATATGCAAAGTACCCGTAATATTGGGTGGCGGAATGACAATCGTAAAAGGTTTTTTTGAATAATCCACTTCAGCATGAAAATACTTTTTCTCTAACCATTTTTGATACAATCTATCCTCTACCTTAGAAGGATCATATACTTTTTCTAAATTCTTTTTCATACTGATTTCCTTTCTATCATAATTTTATCTATAGTGATTGTAAAAAATAATAAAACCAAGCAAACACACTTACTAAAGTCATAACCCCTCCCCTCTTTATCTTACTTTTCCTATCATTAAAAAATCTCTTTCAGCCCATAAAGGACGAAAGAGATTCCGTGGTACCACCTTCATTTCTTTTTATATTATTTTATACACTCAAAATAATATAAAAAGACACTCTACTGACGATAACGAGTCAAACCGTTTGTATCTACTAAACTTTCAATACAAAAGCTCCGAAGCTACCTTCTATGGCATATTCCCTAGAAATCTTCCAGCCAAAGGATCTCCTCTCTGTAAGGGTATGACCATATACTCCTCTTCTTCATCGCTTATCACAATTTATTTGTTTAATTGTATAAAAGCCTTTAATATTTGTCAAGGATTTGTTAACTTAACTCTTCTAAGCGTTCACTGATAACTTTTTCAATAATTTTATCTTCCGTCTCATCTTTTTCTTTTAGCTCTTCTAACTGAGCCCAGATTTCTTCCTGATACTTATCCAAATAATCCAATTTAGCTTCCACAATATTTTTTTCTTTTTGAATGCTATTTAGGACATTTCTTCTTTCTTCTATTCTGCTCCAGCGTTTAATATCTTCGAAATAATCTACATAAATATCCTTACTTTTTAAAAGGCTCAGGACTTCCTCTTCGATTTGCTGCATTCGGATATTAATATTATTGTATCTTTTTTCATGATGCTTGTTTTTCTTATAAAGCTCCCAGCTTCTTTGTAATTGTTCTACACTTTCCACATTATATTTATTATATTCATAATCTAAATAATTCGTATAATAAACATAGCGGATTTTTGCTCCATTTAAGAGTTTTACCACTTTTGCCTGCATTAAGCCGTTTTTACTAAGTTCATAAACAACCCTTCTTTTAAAAAAATAAGTCATTGTACCTACCAGCATGACCCCTATTGCTGTAAGAGACAAAGGAACAAAAATACTGGAATCCTTACTTAAAGTAATATAGGCAAAAATGACAGCTACCAGACTAAATAAAACAACCAGACCTTTTGAAAACTTTTCTAAAAATCCATGAGCCATTTCCAGTTGTTCTCTACTGTATATAAGCGCTTCTTTTTCACCAATTAAATAATCCATATCTCTTTTAATCCTGCTTTGCTTTTCTTCTGCCTCTCTGATTTCATCAATGATATCCGGAAAGTTATCTTCATAATGGGCAATGGTACTTAAAATCCTGTTCCGACTGATTAATCTGCCCTTAAGGGCTTCCATTTCATCTGTAATGGCTTTATGATCAAATAAAAGCTTGCGGATTCTTTTTATGTCTTCTTCTGTTAATGCCTTAAATTTTTCTAATTCCTTTTCTTTTTTAGTTAATTCTTCAAGTTCCTTAAGCAGAAGGATTTTCTTTTTCCCAGTATCCAATAATTCTTCACAAAGGGAATTGGCTTTTTTGACATCATCATCGAATTCAAACAGGTCATAGTCTTCCGGCCTTTTCTTCGTAAAAAAGCCTAAACGGATAAATCTCCAAACAGACTTAAAAGCTTTCTTCGTTTTTGCTGCTAATTCCCCCATCAATAACACCTACAATCATAAATAAAGATTATTCTACATTTTTTTATTATACCACATTTTTAGCCGGAATAACATTTTATTTATTTCAGCTTTTTTTCTTTTTTAACCAATTTCTTATGGTCTTTTCACAAACATTATATTTTTGTGCCAATTCCTTATAATTTCCCCCGTCAAATTCCTTTTTAAGCTGGACTTCCATCACTTCTTTCAAAAGGTATTGCGTTTTTGGAATATAAATAGTCGTTCCCCCTAGTTCTTTCGCCAGAATATATAACTTGTCCACACCAATAAGCTCCGCATATAAATTATACGGTTGCGGTAAATGTTCCGCAGTACAGTTTCTTATAAGTATTTCTTCTGTCCTCATTTTCCCTCTCCCTTCTTTGAATTCTAAGACTTATGCCTGTTTCCTGTATGTATACTTTTATTATAGTTTCTATATTGTATACTGTCAACCATAATTTTATTTTTTTTACAAAAATAATAAAAATTACATATATTTGTATTTATTTTTTCTAAAGTATGATATAATAGAATGGGTGATAGGGCTAAGAGAACACAAGATGATTATAGTATGACTACTTTATGGCGTGAGGATCTTTGTGTGAAAAGTAGGAGTGATTCAAATGAAGAAAATGAATGAAATGATTAAGAATCTCGTCCGCAAATATGACACAACGAATCCCATTGAATTGGCTAATCACCTGGGCATTATTGTTAAGCTTAATCCTTACTCTGAAAAAACGAAAGGCCTCTACGTAAAAATATTGGATATTCCCTTTATCATAATTAACAGCAACTTAAAAAAAGAGGACCAAAACTTTCTTTTGGCCCACATTCTTGGACATATTCTTCTGCATTTTAATCAGGATACAATATTTGCCTGGGAAAACTCCGTGTTTCTTCAAGGTATACAAGAAAATGAAGCAAATGAATTTGCCTTAAGATTGATAGCGGAAAATCAAACTAATCCCATAAACTATCAGCTAACTTTTTAAGTATCTCTTCTCTCTTCTTAGTTTCATCCAGGTCAATAGATATATTGATAACCATACCCTCTTTTGCACCTTTAGGTATAAGTTCTTTAGGCATACTAATCATCTTTTTGTTCTCTAATTCCACTATAGCATAGTCTTCTTCAAAACGATCAATAATAACTTTCATATGTCACCCCTAATCATTCCATCGATAAATTAAATTTCCCATATTATCGTACAATTCAGCAGGATCCGATTTTGAATTATTCCAGACATTTTTTGCAGTCCAATGTAAATCGCCTTTACTGTCTCCACTCGCTATAACAACACTGAAAGCAGCTTTTAAAATATAGCCATCAGGGAAAATAAATTTTTGATTACCCGTTACCGACAGCAAATACCAATCTGACAAATCCAGATCCTGATTGGAACAATTTTGCACGGTAACGGTTTCTTCTTTTTTATCTAAATGAGAAATAATAATTGCCCTTTCCGGTAGCTTATCGATCGTTGTCTTTTTTGTCACATCTGCTTTTTTACCTGTTATATAAGTTAATTCTTTTCCATCAGAAAAAAATATAATATTACCATTTAAATCTGTTCTTAAAATTTCAATATTTCTTTCCTGCAAACGTTTAATCGTCTCTTCATGCGGATGATTGTAGTCGTTTTGCGCTCCAACACTGATAACTGCAAAACTTGGGCTTACTGCATCTAAAAATTCTAATGAAGTCGAACTGCTGCTTCCATGATGTCCGACTTTTAAAACATCTGCCTTAAATATTTCAGGATTTGCAACATTTTCTTTTAGCATATCAAATTCAGCTTCCTTTTCAGCATCTCCTGTAAATAAAAAAGTATGACTTCCATATGCATAGGAAATAACAACAGAATAATTATTCAAATCTTCGTATTCCTTAGGATAAGGCGCTAAAATGGTCCAGTTTCCTTCCCCAAGCTCATAGCTGTCACCTACTTTAGGGGCTGTAATTTTCAAATTTTTCTTCTGAACTGCCAGCAAAAGATCTTCGAAGGTCCTTGTATTATGAGTAATATTAGGCATAATCAACTTTTCGATATTAAATGCATTAATCACTGCATCCAATCCGCCAATATGATCTTCATGGGGATGGGTAGCAATTAAATATTTAATATGATTCACCCCTTGTTCCTTAAGGTAACTTACCAATAATTCACTATCCTCATTATTGCCGCCGTCTATGAGCATAAATTCATTTCCCTGCTGTATCAGGACAGAATCTGCCTGACCCAGATCAATAAAATGAACTCTAAGCTCCTGCGTTAACGCCTGATTCTCTTCTACTATCTCTTCTTCCTTCTCTTCTCCCAAAACAGAAGCTGTCTTTTGGTTAAAAATATTAACAGAATCAGGTTTTTCTGAAACCCCAATAAACTCTTCTGAACTCTTCTGATTTGCACCCGTACAGCCTATAAGAACAAAGGCAGTAAAAACAATGAACAAATATAAAGATATATTTTTAAATTTAAAGGTTGGATTGAGCTTTTTCATCATAAACTCCTCTCTGAAAAATCCTTTCATAAACAAAATAATATAAATCTAAAACTATTATATAACAAAAAGTTGTAAAATACTACACAAAACAAGGAATAAAAAGATTTAGTGACAAATTAATAAATTTCCACACAAAAAAAGTGAGATTCCAAGAATCTCACTCACATTGCTAAAAACAGCCCATATATTGACTTATTCATCTAAAAGAATCTTTTCTAAAGTCAGAGGTTCAATATATTCATTATCTTTATACGCCCTCATATTGCCACCAGATATTTCATCAATCAGAATGATTTCTTCCGTTTCTTTATGTCTTCCAAATTCAAATTTAATATCATAAAGCTCAAGACCTTTTTTCTTTAATTCCTCTTTAACGATTTCTGCTATTTTTCTGGTTAATTCTTTTATGGTCTGGCACTCATCTTTTGTTAAAATACCTAACATAGCCAATGCATCTTCCGTAATAGGAGGATCCTGACGGGCATCATCTTTTAGCGTAAACTCTACTAATGCATCCAGAGGCTGTCCTTGTTTAACATACATTCCATAACGTCTGTAAAAGCTTCCAACCGCTCTGAAGCGGCAAATAACTTCTAATCCATTTCCAAAAGTTTTGGCTGGCAGTACTTTCATGGTGGAAGCATCAATGTCTGCATCAATATAGTGAGTAGGAATATTTTTTTCTTTTAATAATTCAAAAAACATTTTTGTAATTCTTAAACAAGATTTCCCTGCACCTTCTATGGTTAAACCAACAGAGTTAGCTCCAGGATCAAAAACCCCATTCTCACCCGTTACATCATCTTTAAATTCTAATAAATAATTACCATCCTCAAGCTGATATACATTTTTTGTTTTACCCTTGTAAATCAAATTCATTTTATCACTCCTCATTTTGGAAATAAGCTATATAAATATAAAAATAAAAAAACATCGGGTAAACTGTAAAATAAACGATTTAAAAGAATTAATAACAAATTATATTTTATCATTATTTTTAAAAAAAGAAAATAAATTTTAAAAAAAGCTCAAATAAAGTATTTTTTAGAATTATTAATAAGTATATTATAAATTCCTATAAAGAACGCTCATTCTTGATATGTGTAAAAAATATTGAAATAATTATAAATCGAAGAATTGTTCTTTACAAATTAAATACTTATTCATTAAAATACATAGAGATGGTTTTTTATCGTCTATTTACAAAAATTATGGAGGTCTTCAAATGAAAAGAAAATTTAAAGATTTAGGTATTGCCATTCTTTATACTTTAACTGCTTTGGGGATGCAATTATTAACAACATTAGCGGTTACATTATTGGGAGGATTTCTTATTGGATATAATTATACCATAAACAATCCGGAAGAAAGCTTGTCTGAGGAATTGATTGTCGAATTCGTCAATAACTTTGTCACTGAGGTGACTCCCTATATTTTAATCATCGCTTCTTTATCCGCTTTTGTGATTTATTTGCTGGTTATAAAACTATATAATAAAAGTTTTATAAAATATACAAATTTTACTAAACCTAAAATGTCTTTGTTAGCCCTGTCTGCCATAATTGGAATTGCATTAAACCTTGCAGTAGGCTTAATTATTAGCCTGACAGGTGCAGAAACTTATTTCCCTGAACATGAAGAAGTTATCAATTCTATCGTAGGAGAATTAGCAATACAAAACATCATTGTTACAGCGATTACCGCACCTTTATTTGAAGAAATACTTTTCCGGGGACTCATTTTCAGGCAAGTAAAAAAATCTTTCCCTGTTGCAGCCGCAGTAATTATTCAATCTATACTTTTTGCCTTATTGCATGGAAATACCCTTCAAATGCTTTATACTTTCATTTTAGGAGTATCTGCAGCACTTGTCTGCCAGTGGGGAGATTCTCTTTGGAATGCCATTGTCCTGCATATATTTTATAATGGAACATCCCTGATTTTAACTATTATCAACATGGATTTTACCCTGTTAACCGCCTTAATCACAATGACCATTTCCTCTGTCATTTATATCGCCGGCATGATTATTTGTTATAAGAAGCGATGTGATATTCAGACAGCATTTGTAAACAATTATATAGCAAGTATATAGCACGCCAGCCCTGATTATTTGACAAACTAAAATATATAACTTCAATACATAAAAGAACCGCTTAAGGTTCTTTTTTTATTGACTGCTGATTCCTAATTTATAAATAAATACAGTCCATCCTTTGAATAATAAAATAAATACGGCATAAAATAGCTATGATAAATATACAATTCAACTAAAGAGGAGGCATATGATGGACTACCATGAACCTATAGAATTACTGGACAAAAGAGCAAGGGATATTGCCAGAATGCTTCATAGTTTAAAAGAAGAAGTTGAAGCAGTAAACTGGTATCACCAGAGAGTTTCTGCTTCTGACAATCCTGAAGTTAAAGAAATACTTGCACATAACCGGGACGAAGAAATCGAACATGCCGTCATGGCAATAGAATGGCTAAGAAGAAATGCGCCAGGCTGGGATGAAGAACTCCGTAAATACTTATTTACCACTGGTCCCATTGTTGGACTGGAAGAAGAAGCTAATTCTTTTGACAAACCCCTAAGCTTAAAAAACTCACAGCTCAATATCGGCAGTATGAAAAACTAAAGGAGGCATTGTAATGGACATTTTAAAAAAAGAATTGGCACCCTTAACGACCGAAGCCTGGGATGAAATAGAATCCAGGGCAAAAGAAGTTCTCTTAAGCCAACTGTCAGCCAGAAAAGCCATCCATGTCAAAGGTCCTTATGGCTGGAATTATACGGTTATTCCCGAAGGACGTTTAAATCCGGTCAAAGAAGATGAAGACTTTTGTGTGGGCATATATGAAGTAAAACCTTTACTTGAATCAAAAATATACTTTAAACTTAGCAAAAGGGAAATGGATCTTTTAAGCCGGGGTGCAAAAGATATTGACCTTACCCCCCTGGAGGAAGCCGTAAAAAAAGCCGCTTTGTTTGAAGAAAGAGTCCTGTATAAAGGATTTGAAGCTGCAAACATACAAGGTCTGGAAGAAGCTTCAAGTCATGAAGAACTCCCCTTTGGTAACAATAATGAAGAAATCATACATTCTATCTCGCAAGGGATGATAATATTAAAAAATGCTTTTGTGAATAGCCCTTATACTTTAATAGCCGGAAAAGAAGCCTGGATAAAAATTAATGTGGAAACAGACGGTTATCCTCTTAAAAAACAAATTGAAAATTTAACTGGAAAGTCTGTAATATACAGTGAAATTGTCGATGGAGCATTATTACTTCCCTACGACAATGAAAATCTGGAAATGACTCTGGGCAATGACTTTTCTATTGGTTATGAATCGTCTGATGAAAAAACTGTGCAGCTTTTTATTAGCGAATCCTTTACTTTCAGAATAATAGACTCTAAGCTTATTGTAAAATATACAATATAAATAAAAACGGATATTTAATTTGAACAAAGCAAATTAAATATCCGCTTATTAATAGCCGTTACATATTTGAATAATCGAATCAATATAAGAACAAAAAATAAATCCTGGAAAAATATCCTAATAAACATTCTACATGATGCCCAATAAAACCATAATCCCTAATGCAATAAGCATAATACCTGCAAACATAAGACTAGCTGCTCTCGGATCGATTTGCTTTTTATGCATCTCATGGACAAGATAAAATTGATTATTATTTATTGGATTATAACGAATATTAACTTTATCACCAACTTTATAAGGAAGTTCTTTATCTAAGAAGTAAAGACCGTCATCCCCGGTAACAACACCATTATTTGCTTCAAATTTCACAACAGGTGTATATTCCTTAAATTTATAAGCTTTTACCCTGTTATCTCTTTCTTTAATATCAATAACCTCACCAACTGCGGGCTCCCATTTTTTTAATCTTGATTTTTTTTAATGTCCCTATAGGTAATCAGGTTAAATGTTTCTATAATTGGATACTCTACTAATTCCAATAATCTTTTAGAAAGATTTATCATTTCTCCCTTCTTAAGCGAAATCTTATTTTTAACATCAAAAATTTTTTCGTAAGCATTGGAATCAGTATGAGAATACTCTCTCATGGTCTTTCCTCCTTTACAAATATATCTGAACGATTAAGAATTCAAAACAATTGAATCTATTACAAATAGTTAAAGAAAAAAATTATATTTCTAATAATTAGAATTGTTAACATACAGGCTATTTTACCATACTATTAAAAAAAGTCTATAAAAAAATAATAATTTGTAATTAATTAATTATAATTGTAAATTAATACACCTTTTCATTTTAAAAATATTTATTTCATAATAAATGGAAAAAAGTTATAAATAAACGGTTTATAAAATAAAAGGCTGAGCGCCTGAACCGCCCAGTCTGACTATTTGTAAATATTTCCAATGAGTCCAAAATAAAACATAAAGCCAATCATTACGAACGTTGTACCAACAAGCAGCAGTATTGCCCCATCACGATACATTTGCTTCCAAAGTCCTTCATAAATAACATAAAATTTCTTGTTATTTACAGGATTATAGCGCAAATTTACCTTACTGCCAATTTTAAAAGGAAAAGCTTCCTCTATAATATAAATCCCATCATCTCCAATGACCACTTCATTATTGGCATTAAATTTCACAACTGGCGCGTACTCCGTATAAGTAATATATTTTACCTTTCTTTCTCTTGACTTGATATCCACAACTTCTCCAATGGCTTCTTCCCAACTTTTTATTCTGGCATTTTTTATCATAATCAATATAATACCTATAAGGTTCATTACCATTCCGGAAAAAAAACAAATATACGCTGCTCTGACTGTATCAAGCATATTATTCCCCCTTTTATAAAATCCTGTGATTATACTGTTATAAATTTTAAATGTCCCATGAGTGATAAGCTCATAGTTCTTCCGGTCTTCATCGGCTCCTGATGAATATCATTTTCACATTTTATGCCATCAATGAATCAGACCAGTTACAAAAAGAATGCCCATTAAAATAAACGCAAAAGCTACTATTGAAAGTGTAAATTCCCCTACATACATATTTGTTTTAATTTTTCCATAGATTACATAAAACTTATTATTATTCTGAGGATTGTACAGCACATTGACCTCATCGCCAACATTAAAAGGAAATAATTCCTCTGGCAAATAAATGCCATCATCTTCAATGACCGTTGCATTATTGCCCTCAAACTGCACAACTGGTGCGCATTCAATATATTCAACAAATTTCATCCTTTTCTTCTTTTTCTTTATATCCACTACTTTCCCCAAGGTCACTGACCAGTTTTTTAATCTTTTACTTTTTATAGTAAGAAGAACAATAGCTATCAATAACATAGGGAAGCCAAGAAACATTAATATCCGTCCAAACAATATGCTTGTTTCCATATCTTCTCTCCCCGCCTCAGTCATTAAGTCATAAGTCATTAAATATAAAACTTCTTAATTCACAAGCTATATACTATTTTTTGATGTCCAATTTTTAAAAACAAACATTATCTCTTTTGATATCACTTGCCCATAGATAAAATAAATCAATGGTAAAGTTTTGCAAAATAAAGATATCCGGTTCCATATCCGTTTTTTCCCCTTATTTAGGGGCTATCAGCTTTTATAACAAATATCCTTTATTATCTTATTTATGAATTTATTAATTTGGCCACTAAAAAATTTCGCTTAAATAAATCTATCCGAAAATCGCTATATAGAAACGTCAATGTATCCTAATGTTTCAGATCCTCTTTTTCAATAATTTAAATATTTTTATAATTAATATATCAATTCATTTTTTGAATGTCAAGAATTCATTAGCTATTACATTTTTAGCCAATAAAAAATCCTCTTTTCAAGAGGATTAATTATTTTTTTGATTTGATATCAATTTTTCTATATTCCCGTTAAGCTTATAAATACTGCCTGTTAAAATCTCGATTTTCTTTTCAAAGCGCACCATTAAATAAACAGAAATGACAATAGGAAAACCGACATTTCCCACTTGTGCGATTATTTCCTCCATCACAACACCTCCCTGTTTTTGGCTTTTTCTTTTATCATAGCCACAAAACAAGGAACTGTATAGTTGAAATCTCCTAGGAAAAATATACAGTCTTTTTTATATGTGTTTTAGTGTTTTACATTTCCAATAATCGACCCTGAAACCGAATAAATATTACCATTTGCTGCATCAACTTCCCAATAGCCCCCGGTACCGCCTCCGGGATTTTCCCATGATACTTCATACCTGTTTCTATCGGCATTATATTCATAACTTAATCCTTTGCAACTGGCATAATTATCAGCAATATAGTTTAAAACTTCCTCTGCGCTAAACCGTCTCCAGTCTCTTCCCTTGCCAAAAGGTTCAACATACTTCTTTTCAACATAAATAGTCGTCGCACCAGGAATCGCTAAAAGATACTCATTTTCTAATTCTTCTATAATTTCACCCCAAAGATATGAATCCTCAGCTATTTTAATCTCACCATCGTCATCAAAACGATAAGGACTGCTTTCTTTAACATTGACCTGCAAGCCGATATTACTGCTAAAATCATCATAATAACCTAAACAGGATTTCTTAATCCATCCATAATAAAAAGAATTTGAATCGCGACGATAATTGATCTTTATATAATACCAGTCTCCATATTCTCCTGCAACTGTTACTGCATTTCCTCTTTCAAGTGTATACACGGACTGGGACTTTTCTTCTGGTGTAAAATAAACTTCAGATTCTTTCAGAACATACATAATATCATCACTGATTGTATTTATAAAAGCAACGTCATCCTTTTGAATAGTCCATGTAGGTATAAGTCCTTCAATACAAACACGGGTCCAGTATTCATCTTCCTGCCCGATTATTCTTACAGCATCTGTATGATTGACAGCAATGGGATTTATCTCACACAAAGGACCATAAGCCGGAACTGAAGGAAAAGCAATATTTTCATCATATACTTCTAAAATTAAACCTTCTTTTAACCTTAAAAGCTGTAAACGATTCTTTTCATTTTGTATGCCATCACTTGTATCAGCCATTGTCAGCTGATAATAACCATTCTCCTTAAACCCAATATTATTTTCAGCTTTTAATTTTTTATATTGGATATACTGTGTGGTACCAAAAGCAACCGATATAATACTAATCACAAAGAAAAAGCTGCAAATAATGCTTGAAAAAATAATCATTCTTTTTTTATCCATAAAAAGATCCTTCCTTTTTAATTTTTCTTTCTTTTTTATTATTTAAATTGGTAAATCAATCATAAAATTCCAAATAATAATTTTGTAAAACGACAAAAATATGATATTTACACTTTAACTCTGGTTAGTATGTCTTTCCCTTCTTGATCATCTAGCGTTTCAAATTCTACCGTTTAAATACTATTAAACACAATATATCCATTTAATTTTTTTCTTGTCAAAAATGCATCTCTGCCTATAATCTCAGTTAATAAAAAATCCTCTGACTGAGGATCAAACATTACAACAACTCTGTGTTTTCTGCTTTTTTATCGCATTCCTAATAACAGGAAAGATACCGATGAATGTTTCCGGGTAATTGATTTATCCTGATTTAAATACAACTGCCCTTTTGGAATCAGTTTTTTTTTATGCAAAACTTTTATCCGTATTATTTTTTAGATTTTCCTTGTTTTCACTGCCGATATCTTTATGATTTGAATGATTTGAATGATTTGAATGATTTTTGATATCATTGATCATGTTTTTATAATCTTTTAGAGATTTTGGACCGCTCAAAGCATTATCGCTTATACTCATTTCTTGCTCTTTACTGCTTTCCACGCAGTCAAAGAAAATTTTATTTAAAGAATCCGCTTCTCTAAACCCCTTGAAAGGATCATAATTAAGCGTTGCATCCACGATGGCATCTCTTAATTCCTCTGAATGCTCCAATAAGTAATCTAAAGAAAGATGAACCCCCTTACTTTCTGCATATTTATATATAAACAAAGTTATCGTTTCTAAATTCCCAGACATAAAGGGCTGTTGACCCCATAATTGTGCACAACAGGCAGCCAGTTCATAGACTTTATCTTTTAAGTCATAACTTTTCCAGGTTGCTGCTTCAGTTTCTCTTAGAATTGAATTAATGCATTGTTTTCTAAATAAATACCATAAAAAATATCTTTCGAATCTTCTAATTTTGTCCTAAATAATCTAAATATTTTTATTTATAATAATATATCAATCCAAAGTTTCTTTGTCAATTCATCACTTTCCTTTAATACAAAAAAAGACCAGATCCCTCACCTGACTTTATGCCCTTGATCAACAAAGAAAAAAGTCATGGAAACAAACTTTCCATGACTTAAATCCCATTGGAACGTCTCATCAACTTTCACTTTTCTGCCTTTTCCTTGCGTCTTTCTTACAATTTATCAATGTATTCCCCATATCCCTCTTCTTCCATCTTATCCTTAGGAATAAACCTTAAAGCAGCAGAATTAATACAGTACCTGAGCCCACCTTTTTCCAAAGGCCCGTCGTTAAACACATGCCCCAAATGAGCATCTGAATCAGCACTCCGTACTTCTGTCCTGACCATATTATGACTATAATCTGGTTTCTGCCTTACGCAATGATTATCGATAGGTCTGGTAAAAGAAGGCCAGCCACATCCGGCATCATATTTATCCTTAGATGAAAAAAGCGGTCTGCCGGTTACAATATCCACATAAATACCTTCTTCAAAATGATCATAATATTCATTTTGAAAAGGGGGTTCTGTTGCATTTTCCTGGGTGACTTTATACTGCATCTCTGTTAATCTTTTCTTTAAGTCTTCCTTACTCTCTTTCACCAAAGTTCACCTCTTACCTTGATCAAAAGTAAAATCTACACCCCTATCATACCCTGTTTGATACAAATTTAAGACATAAATCATCAAAAAGTTTTCTGTAATCTTTTCCATTGCCAGACTTGCCTTATTAAAAGATCCAGAAAACCAGCTTTCAGCTTTAAGTCCTTATTCCTGAGTATCCACAGAAACTACAGGGGCATTATTGCCTCTGCGATAGATAATAAATCTTTGAATCGTGACAGCCAAATACCAGATAGCTAGCAAAAGTTTCCAGATGACAACAAAGCCGCCGATTAAACCAGATATTATAAAACCTATAGCCAAAATAGCTACTGTAGTACCAAGATCAAAATTTCTGGGAATAAGCCATACCCTGACGCGCCAGATACCAAAAGGAATCCCGCAAAAGATCCATACATAAAAATAATCCGTCGTTCCATTGCTATCTGTAAACAAAGCTTAGCCGTTACAAATAACACTAAAATGATTAGTGCTGGAAAAAGCGTCTTCATAAAAAAATCTTTTAAAATTTCACCGCGTGTCATTATTTTCCCCCAATAAATATTTTCATCTTTTTCACAATTTACTAAAATTAAGAAATGTATGCAATATTTATTTAAAAATACGGATAATATTTTTAAATACAACAAGTTATTAAAGAATACCCATTTGTTTTCTAATCTTATCTAAAGTTTCCTGAATCTCTAAAGATTCATTGAGGGGCATAATGTCACTTTCTAACTGACCTGCTTTCAGGCAGTTGACGACCTCTTCAATCTCATAATTATAACCATTGCCTTTCATCGGCATATTGATGACTTTTTCCTCTTCGCCAACGAACTTAAGCACTGCCTTCTTGGCTGCATACCAAACATCAGGAATATGAATATAGCCTTTTTCCCCAATAATCGAAACACTCCTTGGGGTTTCTGCCATAATAGCACAACTTAAAAGCGCCATCCTGTCTTCATCATATCCAAAAATCAGTGCCGTCAGTTCATCTACCCCTGTGGGACCTATATCTGCCATTACCTTAATTTCTTTTGGCTGACTTCCAAAAATCATAGAAGCAAAAGAAATGGGATAAATCCCTACATCCATTACAGCGCCCCCAGCCAGGCTCTTACTAAAACGAATGTCATCATATCCTTTTTCTTCTTTAAATCCAAAATCCCCCTTAACCATTTTTACCTTACCTATAATACCATCATGCACCATCTTCTTTACTTCTTTCACCAATGGGAAAAACCTTGTCCACATGGCTTCCATTAAAAATACGCGATTGTCCTTTGCTGCCTGAATCATTTCCTTTACTTCTTCCATATTTGCTGCAAATGGCTTTTCGCAAATAACGGCTTTCTTATGATTAAGGCACAATAAAGTATGCTCTTTATGCAGAGCATTTGGCGTTGCAATATATACAACATCCACCTCTTCGTTCTTTGCCAGGGCTTCATAACTGTCATATCTGTACTTAACTCCAAAAGCATCTCCAAAGGCATTGGCACTGTCTATACTTCTGGAAGCTACTGCAATCAGCTTAGCGTCTTTAACATAACTGATTCCTTCTGCAAATTTCTTAGCAATTCTGCCTGCACCAATGATGCCAAAATTAATTATTTTGTTCATGATAAGCCTCCTGTAATAATTGATGTAATGATAATATTATAACACTATTTTAAAAAGAACTATTCATATAAAAAAGAATATTTGCATTTCACTATGTGTTTTTGGCAAGTATAAATCCGAGCAGTGTGGAACTTAATTTTCCGAGCACCTCATCCCCATTAATGGGATTCCTTGGTTGAATGTGTTAGCCTGTAACTTTGTTCTTGAAAAATCAATAAATGGCTGTGATGTGCTAAGCGGTCAATAATGACACTAGTCAGTTTTTCATCATATAAAATACCGTTCCATCCACTATGGTCTTATTAAAACCTTACTAGTGCAGGTGATATATTAGATCAGAGTAAATCTTTACATTCCACTATGGTCTTATTAAAACAAAAATATCTTCGTATTCTGAAATCAGACAAGTGTAGCTTTACATTCCACTATGGTCTTATTAAAACGAGGGATGTAACGTTTGATATCGATGAAAAAGAAAACTTTACATTCCACTATGGTCTTATTAAAACTCAACCTAGATAGTCGTGTTGCTCTCCGTTGTTCAACTTTACATTCCACTATGGTCTTATTAAAACCTTTTCCTGCTCTTCTTTTTCAAGCTCGATGACTAATCTTTACATTCCACTATGGTCTTATTAAAACCTGATACTGTAAAATCGCCTGGGACTTTCCATTTTGCTTTACATTCCACTATGGTCTTATTAAAACCAACTATGCTCCCGTCAGCAGTTATAGCGGTTGTATACTTTACATTCCACTATGGTCTTATTAAAACAAATGAACACGAAAACATAATAGATGAACATGTCATCTTTACATTCCACTATGGTCTTATTAAAACACTGTACACCAAGCGCGAGATTAAATGAAAAAATTCCTTTACATTCCACTATGGTCTTATTAAAACTTCTTTTAAAGCGGTTGCTAATTGAATTATTGTGTCCTTTACATTCCACTATGGTCTTATTAAAACTAAAAAGCTTTACACATTTAGAAGAACTAGAAAACCACTTTACATTCCACTATGGTCTTATTAAAACTGCTTGCTTCCGTTATCCCTTATGCAGAGGTGATTTACTTTACATTCCACTATGGTCTTATTAAAACTTTCTCTGTCACTAAGAAAAAATTGGAAATTGAATTTTTCTTTACATTCCACTATGGTCTTATTAAAACCACCCCTGACCCTGGCTGCTATTCCGTCCTCCACCCCCTTTACATTCCACTATGGTCTTATTAAAACATGTATGGAGCCGCAGCTTTAAATGAAGAAGTGAAAACTTTACATTCCACTATGGTCTTATTAAAACCCCGTTTCGGGTCTATTAGAACAAACTGGCATCTATTCTTTACATTCCACTATGGTCTTATTAAAACGCTTTAATGCTATCCGCCCATACCATAGCATTAGCTCTTTACATTCCACTATGGTCTTATTAAAACCTTTGCCTTATCCTTCTGAACCTTACGCAATTACGACTTTACATTCCACTATGGTCTTATTAAAACCACTATTTGACTATTTAAACGATTTATCAGAAGATATCTTTACATTCCACTATGGTCTTATTAAAACTTCGGTTTCAAATGTGAAAACAGATTCCATAAACTCCTTTACATTCCACTATGGTCTTATTAAAACCCCAAATATTTATTTACTACTCTTTTATATAAAAAGCTTTACATTCCACTATGGTCTTATTAAAACAATGATAAATATGCTTGTAATGTAGAAATAAAGCACTTTACATTCCACTATGGTCTTATTAAAACTTAAATTGTAAAAAATAAATATTGAATATTGAAGGCTTTACATTCCACTATGGTCTTATTAAAACTAAGATTAATCAAGTATCCCCTAATACATTCAATCAACTTTACATTCCACTATGGTCTTATTAAAACATCTCTCTTCGTCAAAGCCCTTCTTATTCTACTACTCTTTACATTCCACTATGGTCTTATTAAAACTCTATACGAAAAAGAAAGCGAAATAAGCGCATTTGCATCCTTTACATTCCACTATGGTCTTATTAAAACCATGCTGCTCGTAATGCAATGACCGACACTTTAACACTTTACATTCCACTATGGTCTTATTAAAACGGATAACTGCTGCTGAGTTGCTTGCGTCAGCATTACCCTTTACATTCCACTATGGTCTTATTAAAACATAACCAAGACAATATAATCTTGTTACTATTGAAGTCTTTACATTCCACTATGGTCTTATTAAAACCTCCTCCGCCCCTGGCTATTATTTCACCCCTGCCCCCTTTACATTCCACTATGGTCTTATTAAAACCCATTGCCTCGCCTGTTGCACCGGTTTTGGTCACAACTTTACATTCCACTATGGTCTTATTAAAACATATCATTATAAATTAACAATACATCATTTTAGCGACTTTACATTCCACTATGGTCTTATTAAAACGCATAAAAAAAGAAAGATACAAAGCTTCCTACTAGACTTTACATTCCACTATGGTCTTATTAAAACTCACCTTCGATATCTTCACCGAATTTGACAAGTGCATCTTTACATTCCACTATGGTCTTATTAAAACAAATATAAAATTAAAGTACATTGATAAATTAATAAGGCTTTACATTCCACTATGGTCTTATTAAAACTAGTTTTTTTAATCTTAGGGTTGTAAAAGAGACTTCTTTACATTCCACTATGGTCTTATTAAAACACTATTTGACTATTTGAACGACTTATCAGAAGACCTCTTTACATTCCACTATGGTCTTATTAAAACAAAGAAGCTATAGATAATATCCTAAAAAGTAAGAAACTTTACATTCCACTATGGTCTTATTAAAACAGTTGGTGAAGAAGAAAATGCTGTTACTTATCCAGTCTTTACATTCCACTATGGTCTTATTAAAACTATTAGCAAACGAACTGCTAAACGACTTTACGATACTTTACATTCCACTATGGTCTTATTAAAACTCCACCAAAAGCATTTATACTGTCAAAATCAGCACCCTTTACATTCCACTATGGTCTTATTAAAACTATAAGAATTGCGGTTTTACACTTCCAAAATCAAACTTTACATTCCACTATGGTCTTATTAAAACTTTTTCTTCGACAACAAAATAAGAGTCGCCTATTTCTTTACATTCCACTATGGTCTTATTAAAACAGTATGATCAGGTATTGTTACATTATGTTGATGATTCTTTACATTCCACTATGGTCTTATTAAAACTTTGCCCGCAACTGGCGGGGAAGTAGTCATCCTTGACTTTACATTCCACTATGGTCTTATTAAAACGCAACGGCATTCGCTTTGATTCATCTAGTAACAACACTTTACATTCCACTATGGTCTTATTAAAACGCAGCCAAAGCAGGTATTAGTCAAAACTTTTATAGCCTTTACATTCCACTATGGTCTTATTAAAACTATGCCTGTAAAAAGCATAAGTTCGTATTCGTCCTCCTTTACATTCCACTATGGTCTTATTAAAACCTTCCCATCCCTATCTATATGAGAAATCATATCACCTTTACATTCCACTATGGTCTTATTAAAACCCATAAAAAATACAGTAAAATTAAGTGTTTTTAACACTAAAAACAGTAAAATCTTCTGTCAACCTTTAATAATGTAAAAACACCTTATCATCGACATATTTTAAAGAAAATTTGATGTCAAATCTTCTTCTTTTCCCCAAAACTCTTTATCTAGCCATTTCTCCGTTCTAGCTTTAAATACTATTACAGAATCAACATCTTTCCTAATATATTCTCCAAGTTCTACTTTTAATTTAGCCAATTGTACCTTTGTTATTTCTCCTTCAAAAACAGAATTTTGAACATGATGAAGATATTTTTTGCAAGTTTTAAAAGTCTTTCTCAAGACTCTTTGCCCTATATTATTTTCTAAATTTATATCATAAACCAAAATAATATACAACTATTTCACCACCAAATTCTAAATCCTTCATAAGTTTTTTCACCTAATAAATGTTTTACTATTTTATACATTTCAAGCCTTATTAAATATCTATAAGTAACATTCTTATTAAGTGACCTATGCCTTATCGTCGTTTTTAACTTATCATCATATTCTTGTAAAATTAGTCTTCTTGCGTTTTCTTTTAAATACAAATAATTCAAATCTTTTTCAAAATCCTTTTCTGTAATTTGATTTTTATTTAGTAAGGAAAAAATCAAACGATCTCCTATCAAAGGCTTAAAGATTTCCGCAATATCTAAACTCAGTGAAAACCTTCTAGTACCTGGCTCATGCAGAAAGCTAATAAGAGGATTTAATTGGGTATGGTATATTTCGCTTAAAACAGTTGTATATATCAAAGAATTTATAAATGAAATCAAGGAATTAATCATATTGTCAGGAGGTCTCTTTGTACGTTTAGTAAAATTAATCTCTTGATTAATGATTTTATTAAACGCTTGATAATAAATTTCTCTTATATTTCCTTCAATCCCCATTACTTTTTGTATACTTGTTTGACCTTCTATTTTATCTCGTAAGCTATTAATGCTCTCAATTTCTTCACTTAGATCCCGTCCCCTGGTATTATAATATCTTAAATTCCGATATATACCATACACCCCTGCATTCAATATTTCTTTGGCAAGAAACAATCTTTTTTCTTTGTCAAGATAGCTCTCAACCTGCTTAACTAATAGTATTCCGGAATTGAGTTTCTCTTTAGGATAAAATGTTCCTGTGTAGAATCCATAATAATTAAAAAAATGCAGAACAATTCCTTTATGTGATGCAAAATTTATAAACTTGGTATTTAACACATTCTCTCCCATAATATAAAGACTATCAATGTCTTCGACAGGAACTGCTCTTTTAGAACCATCTTCAAGAATTACTTCAATACTATTATCCTTCCTTTTGATTTCCCCATTTTTAAATATATAATAATTTCTTTTCATAAAATCACCATTTATAACCCTAAATATTTATTCAATATAACACAATTCATAATAAGCACACTTCCTGCAAATTTTACTGTTAATTGTGCCTGGAACTTTATCCTCTTTAAGTTTATCAATTTCTCTAATTATGTCCTCAATCATCCGTTCATCATTCTCATCTAAAAAAATCTCTTGCCTTTGCCTCAATTTAGGATAATCAATAATCCCTTTATGTATATTTACACCATTTTTACGTAAATAATATATATAATATTTTATCTGCCATTCTCCTGCTTCCTCAATACTACGGCTTTTTTTAATCTCATGCAAAATATTATATTTCCCAATAAAATCTACAGAAATAGTATTATTAATAGTAATATGCTTTTTTTCTCTGGAATAGCTTTGCTCATCAATCAGCTTTCCAATTTGCACATCTTCATTTTCCCATTCCATTTCAATATCGTTTAAAAAAAACCAGAGTTTTCTCTTACAAACAAAATAGTAATTTATCATCGTACCTGTAATTTTTTCCACATGACCACCTTTATATTTGATTATCTCCTTTTTCTTCTGCTTCTGTCCTTACTAAACCTAAGATGCTATCATAGTGAAAGCCATCATATACTAATATTCTTCTGTATTTAGACAACTCAATAATTTCCGGTTTTCTTTTTTTACCTTCATAACCGGGAACATTCACAAGGTAATCTTGAATATCTATCCAACATTTTCGCTTATCATCTTTTGTCGTTTTTTCGTCCTTATAAATATTTATTAATTCATCAATTTCTGCTTTATTATTCAAGTAAACACATTTTGGTAATATTGTAATGTTATCAATATTTCTAAAGTTAATATCATCCTTACTTTTTTCAAATTCTGTTATCGTTTTGATATAGTTAATAGTTTTCTGAACTTCCTGATAATACTTTGTTCCCATTAATTTCTCAGCAGAATACACTTTTTCAACCAACTGCATTTTTTCTGACTCTTTCATAATTCCATCAATATCGTTAATTGCTTCTTTTGAAAGCTCAAAAATATCTTCATCTATTACGCTGCCAACCCCACTGCAAGTTCTTTCTCCACCATCAAAAATAAAACAATTATACCCTTGTTTATCATATGTTCTATGTCGATAACATCTTCCCATTCTTTGAAATAATCCATTTAAATCTGATAACTCAGTAATTAAAATATCAAAATCAATATCTAAAGAAGCTTCAACTACCTGGGTCGCCACCCAAATGCCTGTTTCCATACTATTTTTTGATCCAAATTCTACTATTTCCTCTTCCTTTTCTCTTCTGTCTTTCCTGGTAAATCTGCTATGTAAAAGCTTTATTGTAACATCCTTATCAAATAATTTTTTGTTATTATTTAAATCCTCAAAAATCTCTCTTGCTTTTTTAACTGTATTACAAATGACTAAGACTTTATTATTATTAAAGTGCTGGAGAATAAATTCTGCATTTATTTGGGAGGGTATAACCTTCACACTATGTCTTATTAATTCATCTTTGATAAATGGACTCTGGGGTTCCTGAAATTCGATGCCTTCACCCTTTAAATAATATTTTACAATTCCTGGAAGAGTAGCGGTTAATATTGCAAATTTGCCTCCTAATTTTATGATATAATGAAGGCCTACAATTAAGTAAGCCAATAAATCTGGTGAATACATTTGGACTTCATCAATTACGATTTTAGAATAACTTAGGGTAGCTAATTTAGCCTCAAAACCCCGATATTTAAAAACAATATCAAATAATTGGTCTAAGGTACAAACCGTAATTGGTAATGAAAGTTGTCTTGTTTTGAGATAGTACTCATCTATATCCAGTTCTTCTATACTTTCCTGCAGTTCATGATACTTAAAAATAGTTTCTGAATGAAGCAGGCCTACCTTTTCTCTGTCTGGTACTATTTTTTTAGTAATACGATTATATATTTCATTAATAGCTGTTTTTAAAGGTAACGTAAAAAATCCTTTATTATTGCCTATCCATAAAAGGCCAGCCTCTGTCTTTCCCATTCCTGTTTGTGCTATAACCACTACATTGTTATCCCGGTTGTTAATCATGTATTGTTGTAGTTTATTCCATTCTCCCCAATTTTCTTTCTCTTTCAGCTTTTCTAATCCCTGAATTAAAAAATCATTTGCTACTTCTACGTTTATGCCTGCACTCGCCGCATAATCTAATCGATTCAAAAGACCTTTAATTTTTATGTAATCATAAAATGTCTGATTATTATTATCGTCATCATTTTTTTCATATATTCGATCATTTAACATATAAAATTTTGCTTCTATTTCATCTGGTAACTGAATTAATTCATCCGCCTTATCATATTTAAAGCCTACACATTCTTTTTTTAATAAACTTATTTCTCTTCCTAAATCCTCTTCTTCAAAATCCAGGTCTCTGTCATGATGGTAAGCTACAGCATGAAATAAAATTCTTATTTCGTCTTCAGTAAAGCCCTTATCTTCTAAATACTTGTAGTTAATGAAAGACAAACTTAAAATTCCGTGAGGAATTTCAAGTTTGTCTTTATAAGATTTTTTGCCATCGATACTAGCCTGAATTTTTGCTTGGAATCTTATATTCATTTTTCCTAAATCATGATAGATACATGCCAGCTTAAGCAATTCGTAATTTACTGGAATATTGGGATAAATACTTTTAAATAAACATAAATTTTTTAATAATGAATCTGTATGTTCCTGTATTGTTTCTTTAGGATTAGACTTTGCCCAATAATTATTAATATTAATCACCTCTTCCTTAGGCTGGAAATACAAAATAATTATCTTCGTCAATCAAAAGCGTTTTTTTCATTATTCCGTAAATATTTGAGCCATAGACAACATTTATTTTATTCCATCTTCTAAATTCTTTTTTACTTTTTCCTTTTCCAATCGTTTGAAGAGAATAATTTTTATTAAGTTTGTATCTTGTTCCCACAAATTCGATTCCTTGCTGACGATTCCCAAATTTTATATTATCCATCAGATCTATGGGAACATATGCTGAATAGTCTTTATTACTACTCATACTCTTTTCAAACATTTTTTCAGTCAGTTCAACAACTTTGACTTCATCAATAACAACCAGATCTTCCCTTCTGCCTAAGGAAGGATACTCCCAAGGCATTAAAAATGCGGATTCAATTTCTCTAATAATACTTTGATCTTCAGGTATTACATGAATTAGCAATTCTACTTCTGTGAGTAATTCTGCAGTAGCAATACCCTTTGTTATCCCAAATCCATTAATTATTAATTGATGCCTTCCTTTTTCAAATGGACATTCTGGTTTAAATTCATATCTCGTATATAAATCATTTACTTTAGAAAGATATTTCCCTTGTATACTTATTTTCATTTCTTTATATTCAGTATACTTACACATATTGTGAACCATACCTATAACCGTAGAGTAGGGAGGTAGAGGATAAGTCTCTTTTAATTGAAAACTGGTTGGAACTTTATAATTAACAAGTTCCTGACTTAACTTTAACCTAACAGCTTTCATAATATTCACTAACCTTTTCTTTTATTTTTGAAAAGAATTCTGGCATAGGAATAGCATTTAATCTTTCTTTAATCTCACTGTCGTTTAAGAACTTTCCTTCAACTAGGCCACATAATGTATCATTCTTAATAAAATCGTACATTACGCCTTCAATAAGTGAAATTTGAACTCTGTTATTTCTAACTTCTAAAGCATTTTGAAATACAGGATTTTTAATATCATAAACTCCACCAATTGCAAAATAAGGTTTTAAGTCTTCTCTTCTACCCCTAATATCTCTATATAACATTGATATGGTATCTAATAACTTATTAACTCTCCTGGCCTTTTCTTGATTATCAAGTTCAATATTATCTTGTGCATCTATACCTATTTGATCAAGATCAATTGTTATAGTGTATCGATAATATGTTTTATGAATTTCTGACTGAGCTAAATTCATATTTTCATTTAATCGGTCCGCTAAACCTTTATTAGTAAGAAAATCTAAATCTCCCTTAAATGTTTCTAAAGAAACTGCATTGGATAATCTCACTTTTGCTGAACGGGTCACACTACCCTCACCTTTTTTTGTTTTCATATATCCAAAAAAGTCTATTTCAGGATAATCTTTAATAGTGCTATCTGGTGCAAATTGAATAACTTTTTTATCTCCACTGCCTTCTGCCTGAACTTTTGCCAATTCTTCTCCTAATTGTTCAATGATGTTATATCTGATCGCTTGTCTGGAAATATATGTATATTGTTCTCCATTTCCCCTTGCCATCTTTTTTAAAGATGCTACATTACCTATTCCTTCACCATAGTTTGCACTCTCAGCTTCAAATATCATTGAAATAGTTAATCCTTTGGGTTTTAAAGTTGAATTACTCATATAATTATCCCTCCATTTTAATTATTTTCTTCATTCTTTTTTGATTCACTAGTCATTCCCGCAACAAAAGCATAGCCTACACTTTTAAACTCATAGTCATCTTTCATTCCGTCAATAAATACTTTAGGAACACTTTGCTTGATATAAAGATAACAATTAATCAGGGTATCCATAAACATATGCTGATTATTGGTTTTTAAAGCATTCAATAATCTATAAGCAATACCATTGATTTTATTTTCAACATTTCTCTCTTCATATGCTTTCCTAAAATAATATCCTGCATTTTTTGAAAGCTCTAAAATATCCCTTTCTTTAACTTCCATTCCAACAACTCCTTCTAAGTAATTATTATTAATTTCAAGTAAATAATTAATATTTCTCATCTGATAATATGATTCAGAAGGCTTTGTAAGTTTCTGAATCATTAATTTGTGTATAAGTAAAAACAAATTTTCATTATTAAGTAATCTCTTCATTACTTCATCATAAATATTAAAGTATGTATTTACTTCTTTATAACCTAATTTCAATAAGGCATTAAGTTCTTTAGTTGATTTACTGAGCACTTTAAGCATCTTTTTTGATAATAAATTGAATCTGTAACTTTCATTCTCATATCTAACAACTTGAATGTCTGCAAGTTCATACTTTACACCTTCATTAATTTTTCTTTCCATCTCTTCAGAAACAATTCTATAAAATTCCCAAATATTTTTAACATCACCGCTGTCAATAATTTCGCTCTTTATCCTTTGATTAACATTAACAGCACTTTGAATATCCTGGTTTTGATTAATGAAGATGCCCTTGTCATATACATATGTAAATCCAGCAGGTACACATGAATAAACGATTTTACATACGGGACAAATGGCAATATCATTATTAAAGTTCCATACATTTGATAATTTTCTGCTTGTATCAAACCCTGTAGCATTTAAAAAAGCAATGTCATTATTCATATCATTCATCAAACTTCCACAATTAGAACAGCTGTAATTATATTCTTTTTTATTATCATTTAAATAATCATTTAAACCTTGCAAAAAGTATATTTTATAATCCTCATACATATCTGGTATTTTAGTTTGACGATTCAAAAAAGAAACATTATTCCATGCATTATTAATTATCGTATATATTACATTCTTTGCTGCAATATACTTTTTGGCATCAGGTTGATTATAATATCTAATAATATCATGAATTTTTTTCATTAAATCTTTTATTTTGGGGATCTGATCTTTTAATTCTTCATTTTTCTTTAATTTAATAGTTGATATTTGTTTTTCAAGTTCTAATACATCTAATTCAGAAGTAATAAGATTATAAGCAGCTTTGTGACTGTTACTCGTTAATATATACTTTAAAGTCCCACTTTTTGAACCTGAGCCTATATATTGATTTAAAATTTCTAAATCTTTTTCAGTAAAACTCTCAAAATTTTCTTCTTCATGTTTCTTAATAAAATCTTCAAAACTCACAACCTTATACCAAGCTAGTGTCTTCTCATAGGTATCAATAAAATACTTAAAATATTTTTCTTCAAATTTGTCCAATACCCCGGCGTTAAAAGAAACTTCTTGTCCATTCAGCTTAACTTCATCCCCAGCATGAAGTAAGATATTAACAAGTCCTACAACACCAGCATTAAATAGCCAGTCCCCTAGTTGAATCGTTATTTCATTCACCTACTCACCCCCTCTACATCAAACATTCCAAATCCACTGCTTGTCCTTGATCCAATTCCAGACTTTAAAACAAATTCCAATAATCTTGGAGTGCCTTTTAAGAAATAATTGCCTATTAAGCCTAAAACTTTATGACCATAAAACAGTACTTTTACTTCCTTCCCCTTACCTATATCAATAAGTTCAAAACTTTGAACATCTTCTTTTAGATCATTTAAGTCCAGACTTTCTAATGCCACGGAAATATTATTTCGCATTTCTTCAATGAAACCTTCCTGGGAGGGAAGTAGATATGTGTCATAATTTCTGTTTTTATCATGCTTTCTAGCTAAAATTGGTGACATGGTTTTTATTAGAATCGAGTCTTGTTTGATATTTGCTTCTTTGATCGATGCTACATTTTTTAAGATTAAATAATTGTCGTCCTGAAGGGGATATGCATAATTGAGCATTTTAATTAATGCGTTATAATAATCAATTCCAATTTCGTATGAATATGTACTAAAATATAAATCTATTTTATTTTGTTTCAGTTCTATATAATCTTTGTAAAATTTAGGTCTATCCAGAAAGACAGAAAAGGTAAACGCTTTTTTTATTGGGTCATTTTCATGATAATACTTTTTCTTGGAATCCGTGTTGTATTGTTCCAGTGCTTTCTTAAATAATGAAATAAATATACGCCTGTAATCTAGAGGTATTTTATTTTTTGTCACGATAAATTCAAACTTTAATCGCAATACTACATCTCCCTTCTGTTCCTTTATTTCACTAATTTAATTATATCTATATATGCGGACATATATAGGCAGGTTAATAAATATTTATAATTTTTTTAATTTCATCTTTAATTTCATCTTGCAAAAATTTTGGTTCAAGAACTTTTGCATAACTTCCCATACTTAAAATCCAACTTTTTATTTCTTCTAAACCTTCCATTGTTGCTTCGTAAATGATATAACCTTCATCTTTGTATTCAGTTATTTTTTGATTATCTACAAATATCTTCTCTTTTACGATTTGAGCCATTGGGAAAAAAATCTGTATTTTTAAATCATTTTTTTCATCTTTAATAATGCCTATACAATTTTTCATATACTCTTCTAAATTAAAATTATCATTTTTAGGAAACTTGCTGTCCAAAACAGTATATTCCCTTATTCTGCACAGTTTAAAATCACGTATCTCTTGTCTTTTTTCACAATAACCAGCAAAATATAAATCTCCTTTATATTGTATTGTTGCATAAGGATGAACTATCCTTTCACTTAAACCTGAACTTAAAGAATAATATTTAATCTTAACTTTATTTCTAGTCAAGGCTGCCGCATGAATATCTATTAATTTTTTACGTTCTTCAGATATATTTACATTGGATTTTGATTTTTTCACTGTATAATTTGAAAAAATTGTTCCTGTTGCATTATGATGATGAACATTGTAAACTACACTAATTTTTTCAATGGCACTGTTATAATCCCTTGAAACAACATGATTACTCCTGGATAACTCTTCATTAATCATCATCAGGGCCAGATATTCTTCCTGACTCAGTGTTAAACCCATAAGATAATTGTCATTATACAAATAATATCCTCCATATCTTCCTGGTTCTGAATCAATATAAATATTGGCTTGTTCTAATTCATCTTTATATCGTCTTATGGTTCTTTCATCGACTTCAAGTTCTTCAGCTAATTCTTTAATTTTTACTTTACCTTTGCTTTGCAATATTAAATACAATTTAATAGTATTGGCTATAGATCCCATAACGCTCTCCTTTCTTAAGAAAGGTGTGATAATTATCTAAATTTTCTATATAATAATTTTACATCATATGTGACAATTTTTCAAATAATTCAACAATTTTTTTGAATATAATAAAGCGAGGCCTTTACCTCGCTTTATATCGTATCCTGTCTGTACCTGTGAACCCATTTGTTGATGAGTTCTTTTAAGGACTGTCTGTATTCTTTTTCTTTTCCCAATTCTTTTTGTATTTTTGCTGCTTCAATTTGGGCTTCTTCGTTTTCTGCATCAATGCTTAGGGCTTCGCTGATGGCTTTTTCCGCTTCTTCTAAACAATTATTCCTACGCTGGAATCTTGCTAAAGCTATCCATGAGTAAATGTAGTTTTTGTTTTTGCTGATGCTTTTCTGGACAGCCTCTAAGGCCAGGTCTTTTTTATCCCATGCTTCGTAGAGTTTGGAATATTCCATCCAGTAAATTTCATTTCTTTGGGAAGTTTTTATTTTTTCCAGATAGGCCTGGGCTGTTTCAAAATCTTTTTCCTGAACGTAGATTCTTGCCAGCTTAATATAGCTGTCAAAATGATCACCTTTGCTGATAGCTTTAAGGTAGGCTTCTATAGCCTTTTTTTGATTGCCCATACTGTTGTAAAGTTCCCCGTAGTAGTACCAGATGACTTGGGAATCGTCTAACTGGGCAGCCTGGCTTAGGTATTTTCCTGCTTCTTTAAAATTTTTTTGAAGGATATATACATCCGTAAGATTTAACAAGATAGGGATGCTATTGGGCTCTTTCTGATAAGCTTTTTGAAAATAGTATGCTGCATCCCTGTACCAACCCATATGCATGGAAGCAACGCCCATATTGTTATAGATTTTTGGATTTTCGTCAAAGACGATGGCTTTCATATACCATTTCATAGCCTCTTCGGGTTTTTCCTGAGCCATGAAATAATCGGCTTTTTCCTTGCACTTTTCCCATTCAGCCTTATGTTCCCATTTATATATTTCTTTTCTCAGACTTTCTAATTCCGAATCATAAAAATAATCGATGAGACCTAAAAATCTTATATATTGCTCCGTAATGGAAGAATACTCGTCTTTGATTTTTGCAATCTGACCGCTGATATGGGAAAGACCAAGTTCAATCCTTATCCAGTCTTCGAGTTTTCCCATGATAAAATCATCAATGGACTGCTTCCAGTAATGATAACAGTGATAATACAGTTCTTCAATGGAATAAACCCTGACCCTGGTCATATCAAAATAGTAGGGTCTCTCCACGTTTTCGGGAGAGACACTAAGAATTAGGGAAGACATAATGTTCACCTCTTAGAGTCGGACTAATTCTGCAATACTGATGGCGATGTTGTCAAGAATATCGTAAAATTTGTCCTGGAGATCATAATATTTTCCGTCTGGTTTTGTAAGTGGATCGAAGCTTTCGATGCTGTTTTTATCTTTTCTGGCTACCACATAGGTGGTAATATTGTTTTCTTTTAAAATCTCAACGATTTCGGCTACATGTTTGCCGTTTTCTGTAGGTACATGAGGCGGAGCGTCTGTAATTAAGATAAAGATATTTTTCCCGCTCTTGTCTACTTTGGATGTCTGTAAAAGTTCTACTCCTGTTAAAACGGCATCCAGAGAGGATTCTGGAATGTCTCCTCCATAAGTTCTCGGAATGTTTTTAACCTGTCTCTGGAACTTTTCTACATCGTTTGTAAAGTTATAGACACTGGGATTTTCCTTTTCTCTTAAATCTCCAAAACCAATCAGACCTAACTGGAACTGTATGCCTTTTCCTCTTAAAATATTGGAAAATTCAATCGCCCTGTCTTTTACACCATTGATATAGGTATCCATACTGCCTGTGGTATCAATAATAAAGACAATATTCATCTTTTCTGCTACGGCTTTTGCTTCTTTTCTTGGCGGAGGCAGTACTTTGGTTCTGTCAAATTCGGCTCTTTCGGTCTTGCCTGTTGACAAATCTTTTACATAAACTTCAAATAAGTTGTTTTTGTCAATGGCATAAGTTATTTCCAGCTGGGTTGTACCTGAAAGACCTGTAAGAATCACGCTTCCTATATATTTTCTGTCTTCTTCATGGTCTTGTTCCCACTGATACACATCCACTTGCACAGAAGATGCCCCGGTCATGCTGGCAAAGTTACTGTCAGAAATCCTTACAGGAATGGGACTGCCCATAGGAATAATCGGAATCAGTTTCTTTTCCATGGTCGCCAGGTTGACGATGGCTTCCGTACCAAAGATTTGTCTGGTAATTTGTCCAACTTTAACCGTACTGTTTGGCAGGTGGATTAAATAATTATAAATGGCAGCACCCATAGCCACGCTTTTTGCAGGGTCTGTTGCTCTGTAAGGCTCTTTAATATAACCCCCTACCATTCTTTTTACCATAGGAATAAGGGTAGAACCTCCAACGAGGATAACCTTAGAAATTTCATCGGGTTCTTTTCCTGCACGTTTCAAAGCTTCTGCAATAATTTCCCGGCTTCTGTCTACATATTTACGGATCAGGGCCTCAAATTCTTCCCGGGTTAATTCCATAGATAAGTTTTTTGGAACCCCTTCATGGATTAGCAAAGGATTTATTCTTATGGCAACTTTATTCGTGCCTGATAATTTCTTTTTAGCCTGCTCCGCTTCCTGTTTTAATTTCTGAAGCACTCTTTTCCTTTCTAAAGTCTCTAATTTATCGATATCAATCCCTGATTCGGCAGTAAATCTTTCTTTCATCAGGCGGATAAGCTCGCTGTCAAAGTCATCGCCCCCAAGATTCATATCCCCAACGTCGGATAATTCCTGGAATATTTCCTGACCGCTTTCATCCTGGGATACTTTCAGAACACAGGCATCAAAGGTTCCTCCACCTAAATCATATACCAAAAGGGTTTGAGCATACCCCTGACGATAACCATATTCAATGGCAGCAGCCAAAGGTTCTGATAAGAGATGAACATTTTTAAAACCTGCCAATTCTCCCGCTTTCTTGGTAGCAAAAATTTGCCGGTCATTAAAATAAGCAGGATGGGTGATAACCACCTCATCAAAAGTTTCCCCACTTTGATCTTCAGCAGCTTTTTTGAGCTTTTTTAAAATTTCTGCACTGATTTCTTCCGGAAGTTTTTCCGTACTGCCTACCTTAATGGCTTCTGTCTGTCCCATAAATCTTTTAACAGAAATCACTGTATTTTCAGGATAGATAATGGCGCCTGCCTTAGCTTCGGACCCGACGATTACACCTTCTTCCCCATAGTAAACCACAGAAGGCAGGATTTCGTCCACACCATCGACTTTAACTACTTCCATTTCATCGTTTTTATCCTTGTATATTACGGCTACTGAATTGGTAGTTCCTAAATCGATTCCTAAATAACTCATTCTTCTCCCTCCAATACTGTCTTATTAAACCTGCTTGGGTCAAAGGACTGCTTATAACCGCTGGGAGGATATTCTTCTCCAAAACCTAAATCCTCCACCATTCCTTTAACAAGACCGCCCTCTTCTTCAACCGAAAGGGTTACCTGAAGTTTCGTTTTTCCTGAAGGTCTTTCAGGCAAACCTTGGATTTCAACTTCCCCGATGAGTTTACAGTTTTCTATGGTATCTTCTTTATCAATCCGTTCTAAGATTCTGAGATTTAATGTGGTCATATCCTGAGGATTCTTTCCTGACAAGGTAAAAACATGGCTTTTTTTCGCCAAAGTATATGGGGTTCCCCTTCTTATCATGGTAAAGAAAGATTTTCTGCTGCCGTGGTCTACTTCAAGACCAATATCATGAGGAACCGTCACTTCAAATTCAACTTCCATTTTTTCGGTCTCCAAATCAGGATGGGTTAGAAGTCCCATCTTCATAGCCGCATAATAAGTTGCCCCCAGGGAAATATCCAGGGCTGGTCTTTCGGAAGTATAAATCTTGTTATCGTCATTAAAGATGCCTATTAACATATCTTTCACCCAGGGCATTTGTGAGGAACCACCTTCAAGAAGAACCCTGTCAATATCATCTGCTGTTAAAGCTCCGGTATAAGCTTCTCTTAAAGACTTTAAGACGAGTTTTCTAGTCTTTTCGATAAAAGGATGGATTAATTCCTCAAATTGATCTCTGTTAATTTGCTCTACAAAAGGAGGTATACAAAAAGTAAAAGGAATCCTGAAACTTTTTACACCCGATAATCTTTCCTTGGTTTCCCTGGCCCGCATCACAAGTTCTGCCTGGTTTTCCAGGGAAATATTTTCTCTTGTTTGCCCCGTCTTTTCTTCAATATATTTATAACACTGCTCTAACAGGGTTTCATCGATGTTGTCGCCCCCGTGGTAAGCTTCCCCGCCTTCACTGATGACCTGAAGCTTAATCCTGTAGTCGTCTTTTTCCACCACATGGAATAAGGTGATATCTAATGTTCCTCCCCCAAAGTCAAATACCATGATTTTTTCATCCTGGGAAAGGTTGTGCCTGAAGTTATATGCTAAAGCTGCAGCCTTAGGCTCTTCAATCAGGCATATAAATTTATCTTTTAATCCTGCCAGCTCACAGGCCTTCATCGTAGCCTTTTTGGCCGCATCATCAAAATCATAAGGAACTGAAACCACACAGGCGATGATTTCTGCATTGGGATTGATGCTGTTACAGTGACTTATCAGTTCTTTTAAAATCATGGCAGATATTTCTTCCGGCAAATATTCCTTATCGCCAATTTTTACTTTTTCATTGGTTCCCATTTTTCTTTTGATGGACCGGATGGTGGTCTCAGGATATATTTTCATGGATCTGTAGGCTTCTTCACCAATCACCCATTCGCCTTCCTGACCTTCCCCCTCCCGGTACTGTACGACAGAAGGAAGTGGGATTTTCCCAAAACCATTGCTGATATCAATGGGTTCTGGTTTTTTATTGACATTATCCCAATAGCTGATGACTGAGTTCGTTGTTCCCAAGTCAATACCTAAAATATACCATTCCTCTGGCAAACTGCCTTTTTCTTCTATTTCCCTTTTATAGTCTTCCCAAGTCACGTTCTCACTCCTTCTTTTGCAAAAATCTTTGTATGCATATACTACCAGGACAGCTGAATATTAAAAGTCTTTGAAAAATCCGAAGGGGGGATAATTTCACCAAAACCACAGTCTTTTATACTTAATTCTATTGTATCATACTGGCTGAATTTTAAATCAAATTTAAGTCTTAAGGTCCTGGAAGGATTTCTGGGTAAATTATCAAGTTTTATTACCTCCAGGGTTTTAATTTCCCCTTGCTCATTTTTTGCGTAAATGGGAATTTCCAAAAAGTTGCTGCCTCCTAAATCTAAAATAAAAATTCTAGGTCTGGCTTTTTGCCACCAAAAACTATTCCTTTCCACAAGGGGAATAAACCTGCTCTGCTTTTCATAAATGCCTTCTAAACCGATATCAAAGGTTAACTTATGATAATCTTCAATTTCTATCATTAGCTCTGGAACAACACCTAAATAAGAAGCTGCCCCGATACAGGCACCCAGGGCCAGGGTTCCTTCAGAATCCCTGGGATATTCTATATCAATACCCATAAATTCATGCTCTATCAGCTCTTTTACCCAATTCATTTCAAAGCCGCCGCCAACTGCAATAACTTTTTGAATTTCTTCTTTTTGTACTGCCCCATGGATGGTCTTTTCCAGTAAATTTGAAATAAAATCCTGTATGCTTTTGGCGAAGGGTTCAATTAACTTATCCAACTGCTCTACTTCCAGGGTTTTCTGAAAGGCAGGATAAGCAAAATTAAAATACAATTTGGTCGGCTTTTTCTTATAATAATTTTGAAAAAGTAAGTATTTATTCTGATAAGCAAAAACCTCTATCTGATGAATCGTATCTTCATCCAGCTGCGTTCTTAATAAACCGGTTTCCTGACAATAAAAATCAATAAATAATTCCTTCAATAACTTATCTAACTTTTTCCCTCCAAGGGAAGCATCAAACAAGAAAGATAAGCTTTCTGCCTTAACCCGTCCTTTGCTTTCCGGATTAACCTGAATAACACCGCCCCGGATTTGCTGGCCGCCATAGTCAATAAAAAGAACCTTTTCTTCTTTATCAATGGTCTGACCAAAGTATAGATATCGAAGGATACATTCCCTGAAAGTCATAAAAGTAATCAGAACTTTATCCAGACCAGCCATGGCAAAAGCCCGTTTAAATTCCTCTCTGGCACTTTCAGGAAAATAGTCCGGAACGGTTGCTACCAAACCTACCACTTCACCATTAGGGTTTAAGTTTTTGCACATTTCAATGATTTCTTTTATATATCTGGCAAGAATACTGGGAATATTCATGGCTTTGCCGCCAATTTCAATAAGCTCTTTGGTCCCTAATTTGGACATAATATTGTTAATGGTAATGTCATCAAAATCCCCCTTATTTAAAAGGGCATATTCCCCAAAAACCCACTCTTTATTTTCAGGAATATACTGCATAACAGTGGGAATCGAAGGGGTCCCGTAGCCTCCGCTCATGTCAATCAGTTCTGCTTGTTTGCGGTTTACATTCCAGATGGCAATCTTTGTCGCTCTGGTCCCTATATCCAGACCTAATATAAACTTCGTTTCATCGTCCAGTTCTTTTAAAGCCAGCTCTTTTTTAAACAGTTTCCAGCTCATAAATCTCATCCCCACTATTTACTTGCAACCACATTGGCCTTTAAGATGATCTGGTTGTTAAAACGGTATCCTTTATTTAAAGTCTTAATAATTTCTCCTTTTTTAAAGCCTTCTCGTTCTTCGGCCAGAAGAACTTCATGCTCTTTTCCGTTAAATTTATCATGTGGCACCGGTTCAACGAATTCAATTTCAAATTCTTTTAAAGTCTCTTCCAGACTTGCTGTAAGCTGGTCGATATTTTTGACATATTCTATAGCAAAATCATCGCTTTCTTCACGGAGCCTGGATACAGAATAGTTGACAATTTCTTCATAAGTACTGACCTCAAAAAGCAGATATTCCTTAAGAAATTTATTAATTTGCAGATTAACTTCCTGACAGAGTTTTTCCTTTACCATTTCTACCTTTTGACTAAAACGGATAAAGGCTTCTTCAAATGCCTTATTAAAATATTCTTCTCCCCAGCTAAGGAAACTCTCTTCTTCAAAGTTTTCCCCGGCAGGCTCTTTAATAAATTGAGCAAAAATTTCCTGGGCCAGCTTTATAAATTCACTTTCAAAATAAGCATCACTGGCTTCTTCTGAAAAGAACAGATTGATTTCTTCTATCGTCTTATGAAAACCAGTAATATTTTCTTCTATACTTTCTACTTTAATGCTAATGGTCTCATAAATCCCTTCGATAATGGGTAAATATCCGCTTTCTTCATTAAACTTTTCTTTTTGTTCTTCGTAAGTTCTAAGAAACTGTACAAATAACTGATTGACCCTTGAAGATAATTCAATATTGTTTTGAAGCCTTTGGTTCATTTCCCCAATAAAAGCTTCAAGATTTATTTTTTCAAGATAAATTTTTAAAAGATCTGCTTTTAATTCTTCCCAGATCTGCTTAACGAAATCAAAATTTTTACGCGCTTGTGTTGGTTCATCCACTTCAAGTTTAAGTTTTTTTCTTACCTGAATATCATTGATATAAGACTTTAAACCTTGTTCTTTAAGGTATTCATCAAATTCTTCACTGGTAAAAAGGACAATTTTATTTTTATCTTCTTCGGATTCTTTAAAGAACAACTCCAGTTCTTCTATTTCTTTTCCCAGGTGCTGATAAGCTTCTCTTATGGTATGAAGGATTTCTTGTATGATTTGTTCTTCCTCTTTATCATAATTTTCTTTTTCCATTTCATCTTCCAGAGCTTTGACCTGGATTTTGATAATGGCTTCAATGTTTTCTTTTTCTTGTTTTATAGACTCATAATAAAAGTTCGCTGCTTTTCTTAAATGAAAATCATTTAGCTTTTTAATGCCTTTATTGGTTTTTTTAACATAACCCGTATATAAAGCATCTTTAAGATCTTTTAATAAAGCTTCATAAATCTTTTCTATCAGTTCAATTTCCTTATCTTCATTTTCTGTCACAATATTTATATATTTCCTGAAAGAAGCAACACAAGCCTTCATTTTCTTTTCTGTCCACTGCTTTTCTAATGCATCCAACTGGTTTAAGATATCTATCTTTTCTTCTGTCAGAAAATTGTCTTTTTCAACTTTTATGGGATTTTGAATGGCTTTTTCATCACTTATACCCTGACTGGCCAGCTGATTTTCTTTAAATTGTCTCAACTGGGCAGATAAAACATCACAAATCCCGGTTAATATCTCTTTGGATTTCCCTGTCTTTACCTTTTCCTCATTATTATAAAAAAGCTCTATGGAATTCTTATAATGAAGCATCAAATGGTCATAATACTCAAAAATTTTTTCATCATATTTAGAAAGCTTGTTTTCTTCGATTAAATGATGCAAAATTCGTAGCATCACCTTCATCTTAATATGAAAAAAACAGCCCCTGATATTTTCTTCAATAAATTTATCGAAAGCCTGAAGTGTGTCCCTCCAGGCTTCCACTAATCCCTTTGACTTTAGTAAAACAGGGGGATAGTCCTTTAACATCCTTAATCCTCCTTTTACTGGCCGTTAGTATAAGTCATCCACGGACAGCTCGGTTTCCACTCCGTCAGTACTCATACTTTTTGCTGTAACCTTAAGCATATTGTCTTGACTAATATGGAAAATGACTTTCACCTTTTCTTCACCTTTTGCTTTAGGAGGAATCCCTCTTAAACTTGTTCCTGCAAGCCGCTTCATGCCTTCATCTGTTACATAAGAGGTCTTCTTTTCTGCAGAAGGCTTGGTATTTTCATAAACAACAATAGCCATACTGGTCACATTGTCAAAATTGGTCATGAGCAATTCTTCTGCTTCTACGGTAAGACCTTCTTCTGGTATATCCAGACCGCTTTTTACGATTTCCATAAATCTTCTTCCGGCAATTTCAAGTCCTAAGGGGTGAATGGTCTTTTCCTGTACGACAGGGCCTTTTACCGTAGGCATCATTATCATATTGCAGTAGTGGGCTGCACCCTGGGAAATACTTAAAGCCGGGCTTATTTTAGATTTAAAGGGTTCTTTATTAAATTTCTCGGTAATTTTTTCCCTGATTCTTGGAATCGCTGAAGAACCACCTACAAGAAAAATTTCATCAATATCTTCAACTTTTAAAGAAGCATTTTTTAAACATTCATCTACACATTCCAGCGTTCTTTCAATTAAATCTTCTACGGACTTTCCTTCCATCTTTTCGAATAATTCTGCAGGGTCTCCTAAAGGATTCACTCTTTTATGATTTAAGAAAGCTTCCCTTGTGATTTCCATATTGATATTGACAATTTTAGGCTCCTGGATAAAAGGTGCCAGTACTACTTTAGTGGATTTAGATGAAGAAAGTCTTTCTTTTGCCTGGTTAGCTACCTGAGCCAGTCTGACTAAAGCCGTTGTCTTTTGCCTTTTAGATACCCCATCATCAACCGTATAATCAAACAGGTCTATTTCTTCATTGGTCATCTTTTTAAATTCTTCATAAATCATATCCATGATGATTTTGTCAATATCATTTCCGCCCAAATCATTGATACCATAAGTACTTAAGATAGTGATTCTGGGTTCATCGGCTTCGGTCATTTTTATATCCAAAATACAAGCATCAAAAGTACCTCCACCAAAATCATAAACCAATACCTTTTTATCTTTTCTTTCATTTACCGCATAAGAAATCGCTGCTGCTGCAGGTTCCAGACGCAGATAAATATTATCTTCATCAAAGCCAGCCAGTTTTGCCGCTTCTTTGGTCATTTTCTTTTGCTTGTCTGTAGAGTTGGCTGGTACCGTAATCACACAACCAGAAAATTCCCCGGCAATATTTAACTCTTCTTGTACATATTCATCGGCTTTTTGTTTTAGGTAACCCAAAATTTCCCCGGCAATCTGTTCAGGCGTGAATTCATATTCCTTGCCGTCAACCAGAATTTTAATTTTTTCATCGCTTCCAAGCAGGCGCTTTACAGATAAAACAGTACTTTCCGGATAGATGATGGCAGCTTCTTTAGCCTGCACCCCAAAAATTCTGGATAATTTATCCGGATCTTCAGGATCTGTTTCAAACTGAATGGCTGTTGGGAAGATATTACTTCCATCTATAGGGATGGTTTCAACTTGCCCTTCTTTAAAATCATAAATGCTTACCACAGAGTTGGTTGTACCAAAATCAATACCTAAAAACAATCCCCTTTCAACATCCAAACCTAATGTTCCCATGCATTCATCCTCCTTGTTATTATAATAGATAACCTACATTATTTCTTTTGTCTTCAAGAATCAGTTCTTCTAATATTTCTTCTGCTTTTTCAAAATTTGATTCATGATTAAAGATTATGGCATTATTTAATTTTTCATAGACTTCTTTAGGTTCTTTAGAGATATTTTTTATTTCGTGCTGATAAAGCTTTACATCGGTCAATAAAATATTGCCTTCTTCATCGGTTTCTTCAATGTAATACTCCATGCTTTCATTATAAAATAAGGAAACTGCTGTTCCATATAAATTAAAAGCAATATTATACATCTTCTTTTTATTCAGGGGGAAACCCTTAATTTTATAGCAAAAGTATACTTCTCTCCCTCCTTTGGTGTAGTAAATAAAAGGCACATTTTGTTCTATATACGCTGAATACGGAAAAATGTCTTTTTTTTCTTTAAAAATTGGAAGAAGAAAGTCATTATTTTTCATCCACAAGTAGACTCCCTGAATCATCTCTTCTTTATCCGTCAGGTCCATATTCTTTTTTCCATAGTTATAAATAAGGGAAGAAGCTAAAATCATACTTTTGGTTTTTTCAAAAACATCTTCCAAAATCATAAGGGTTGTATCAGACAAAATCTTTTTATTAATTAAAACTTCATAATTGCAATAATCAACAAAAGCTTTGGATATAGGACTTTTTCTTTTGCATAAACTTTGAAAGACTTCTTCAAGTTTAGTCGTTAAACTTCTTGTCCAAATACCCTTTTGAAGAATTTTTTTATCCAGTAAAAGACTTGATTTGTCTAAAGCTGCTAAATGATCTCTGAGCCGGTACCAGTCTTCCATACTGCCCTGATAATTTTCAATAACGTAGTTTAAGATTTCTTCATCATATTTTCCTTTAATAAGAAGCTGATAAGCCGTATTGATCACATAAGAATGGATGAGTTTTTTCTCGATGGCCTTTTTAATGAGCTTAAAGTTTATTTCATTGGATAATTCATTGGCTGCCTGTGCCCATAAAATTGCCTTATTTATTTCTCCCCCTTCCAGTAAAGCGGCAATAGCATATTCTACCTGGCAAGGAGATAAGTCATTAAAGGACAAGGGCTCGAAATATAAAAAAGCCTTATCAAACTGTTGATTTTTAGCCAGAACCGTCCCTAAAGCTGCAGAAGTTTCTTTTCTAAAGCTGTCAGAAAGACTGCTGTTTTCCAGGCATTCCGTCATTATTTTTCCAGCTTTTTGAGGAATGCTTATTTCTATATTTTCCCTGGTCATCTTAATAAAGTATCTGGTAAGGGCAATAAGTAAATTAGTCGTTTTATAATCTTCATCATAGTATTTTAAAAGCAATTCAAAGGGAACATCTTTTATAAGCTTATAAATGGTTAAAAGTTTATCCGGATAAAAACTTTTTTGTCTCTGCCCAACACACAGAACCGTTAAATCTTCTTTTTTATCCGCAGCTGCTTCTATATATAAGCTATCCCTGCTAATGGTGTAAGTGGTCATCTTTTCTTTTTCATTTTCTATGATCCAGAGATACTTAATAAAGGGAGAATTCACCTTGACTTCATATAAAAATAAGTGCTCAAAGACTGTTTTTTTAAGTTGGGTATGATTCGGATTGTTTTCTAAAAGCTTCATATAGATATCAATATAATACTTTCCTTTTTTCCCGGCCTTTAATGCCTGAATGCCAAAATCATATACTCTTTTCATATTGATTTGATAATAACTTTTATATTTCGTTTTTTTGCAAATAAGGGAATAAACATAGGCCAAAACATCTTTTTCAAGACTTCCTAAAAAAATAGGATGAAGAGATGTCACTGGAATATCGGAATAATCCATATTTTTTGCTGTTTCTGCATAAGCCTGATAAAGTCCTTCTACATATAGTTTTTTATCAATCGCTTCACTAAAAAGATTAAAGGCTTCCTTGTCTCTTTTATTCTTTTTGATATACTTTTTACATAACAAACTAAGAAAATTATTATTATCCCATCTTTTTTGAGCCAATCTTATGTAGCTTTCCGGAATATCCAGACTTTCTTCTGTCTGGAGCATCCTTTCAGAAAAGAGTAAGAGGGCTTTTTCATCTAAAAAATCATAGCGCAAAGCCCATGTAAAAACTGCCATAAGCATGTCGTTCATATTATAAAACTGGTCTGGATTGCTGCAAAACAACTGATAAACCCTATGGTATAAAAAAGGGCTTCTAAAACCACTTTTATAGGCTTTGTAGTAAAAACTGATTTCATTTTTTTCTTCCAGAAAAAGCTCTTTTTCTAAATTGGCCTTTAAAAAATACAAAAGCGGACTCCGGGTTGCTTCTAAAGACGCTTCAAAGATTTTTATTGATTTTTGTATAAACATATGCTTGCCATTATAATAATCCAGTAAAGCCTTAAAATAATGCATAAGACCATAATAAATCTTGTTTGAATTCTCATAATACTTCTTGTATTTTAACAGAGGCTTTAATATTTCATAGGCATTTTCATATTCCTCTAATTTTAAATTTAAATAGATACTGGCAAAAGAAAGCCTGATGTCAGTAGCATTTTCATTAATGAGCTGACCTAAAATCTTCAGGGCATTCTTAAAATAAGCATTCCTGTTAGAGGACTCCATCTCCCCCGCAAGCCAGTATAACAGCACCCTTATTAAATTATAATGATGTGCAGTCGTCGGCTGGCCGGATTCTTCTAATTTTTGATTATAAAAATCCAACCTTTCCTCTATATATGCATTCATATAACTTCTCCTTAACTTCCCAGGACATTTATTATCTTGATCATTTTTTGCTTTAATCTTTTTCTTTTTGTATTTGCTAAAATCTCAATAAAAGTATCATAATAAGGAAGTTTTCCCAAGCCCATTTTATGCCATCTGGTCATATGGACTCTAAAAGGAATTTCTGCATATTTCCCAATGATATATTTTTTGGCTTCAAAAATAATCCAGGGATCCTTTGGAATAATTTCTAAAAGTAAATCTTCCCCCGTATAATTATTTACGATTAAAACTCCTACATCTTCCTGCTTGTAAGACTTTTTTGAAAAACTAAACATTAATTCATCTTTTCTTAACAGCTTAATATGATAAATAATTTCCTTGTCTTCGTATTGAATAATGATTTTCCCAAAGCTTACTCTATTTTTTATTTTATCTGGCAATATCTCATAATCTATAATTAAGCGGTTGTTTTCAAAATCCGCCAGATTAAAATGGTTCTTTTTTACCCTTATCCAGTTTACATCGGTTTTTATTTCTCCTTCTAACAGGCCCCAGCCTCTTTTATGAAGCACCAGTGTTTTAAGAAGAGGAAGCTTATTTGCAGGCATTAATTCAATATTTCTTTCATCTTCTTTAATCCACAAAGCGGGAATTTGCTTAAGAGCCGTTAATCTAAAAAAATATTCCAGCGCCCAGTCCTTATCCGTTAATTCAGAAACTTGTTTATAAATATTAATCACCATTGTGTCATTATTATGATAAATCCAGGATAAAAATAAAGGTGAAAAAAAGATTTCTTTTGCATTGCTCCAGTTGTTTTTTGCATAGCTGGCAAATTCTTTTAAATCTGCTATAGTATTTTTATCATCAATAATTAATAAAGGATAACTAATAGAAATATCGGCTAAAATTTCTTTTTCCCCTCCATTGGATTCTATAAGCCAATAGTCTGTATAATGATTATCCTTAAGCAGTTCTTTTGTATCTATCCGGTAAATGATGACTTGTTCGTTGGCTTCAAATTCTTCCGGATTAAAAGTTACATAACCGTTTTTCGAAATAATTCTGCCTTTAAGCTTTCCTTTTCCTTCATTATTTATCTTAAACGCGCCAGTATATACAGAAAAAGCAGCTATTTCTAATTTTAATTCATTAACAGATACTGAAAGTACAGGAGGCTCTTCATTATATTCTTCACTTTTTATTGCATAAAATGTATTTTTCAAGCTAATCCTCCTTTACTTTTTTCTCATTATCATTTATTATTATATATCAATCTTTTTACTTGTCCAATAAATAATCGCTGATAATAGTATATTCTTTTTTATTTTTTTAAAATTAAGAAAGCATTTTCAGATAAAGAAGGAGATAATATGGAAAAGTCAAAGCATTATTTACACGGTGGGGATTTGGAAGCTATAGAAAAAACATACGCAATCCCAAGAGAACAATTGATTGATTTTAGTTCTAATGTCAATCCTTTGGGCATTTCCCCAAAGGCTAAAAAAGAATTGGCCAATCATCTGGATTTAATATCCAGCTATCCTGACAGAAAATACATCAGCCTCCGCCAAAAAATTGCTCAATTTACCGGAGCAGATTTTGATTCCATTATCGTTGGTAATGGATCTACTGAACTTATTTCTCTTTTTATTACAACAGTCCGTCCAAAAAAAGCTTTAATTATAGGACCAACCTATTCCGAGTATGAAAGGGAAATCTTATTGGCTGGCGGAAGGATTCAATACTTTCCTCTAAAAGAAGAATTGGACTTTCAATTAGATTCAGAACATCTATATCATGTATTGTCTGAGGATTTCGATTTACTGGTTTTATGCAATCCCAATAATCCCACTGGTTCTGTCCTCAGGCATAAAGAGCTTTCAGATATAATAAATTTCTGTAAAAATAAAAATATCTATGTCATGATTGACGAAACCTATGTGGAATTTGCAGAAGATATGGAAGACGTAGAAGCCATTCCCTTAACAAAACAATACGATAACATCATTATTTTAAGAGGTATTTCTAAATTTTTCTCAGCTCCGGGACTACGCTTTGGATATGGTATATGCAAAAATGAAAAACTTATCCATAAAATGAATGAAATTAAAAATCCCTGGACAATTAATATTCTGGCTTCTTTTGCCGCAGGCATTATGATGGAAGATGAAGAATACATTAAAAAAACCAAAGAACTCATTCATTCTGAAAGAAAAAAAATCTATGAAACTTTATTGGCATGGAAAAACATCAAGGTCTATAAACCGAGTGCCAATTTTGTCCTCTTTAAACTTTTAAGAAATGATATTACATCAGGAGAGATATTTGAAAAGTTAATTCATCAAAAGATGATCATAAGAGATGCAGGAAGTTTTCCTTTCCTTGATACACGATTTATGAGATTTTGCTTTTTACTTCCTGATCAAAATGAAAAATTATTAAAAGCTTTATATGAAATTATTGAAAAATAAAAGGTGCCTCTATTTGGCACCTTTTATTTACTGTTTGATTCATTTTCCCAGCGTTTTAATTCAGGAAAAAAAGCCTGCATCATTTGTCGGGCTTCTTCTTCTGTCATTCCCGTATTATTCTTTACCACATGCGGAACACAAAATTCAATCATTTCATTCATCGTAATGTCTGCAGTAAAAGCCCCGTCTTTATAGCAATAAATGCAATAGTCCTCATTCTTACTACCATCCGCATTGGTAGCAAATAAGTTTTCATTCCCGTTCATAGGCATTCCACAACTTTGGCAAAAAATCATTTTTTCCATATGCATCCCCCTAAACAATTCATTTTTTTACGGGTTCATTATAAAGCCCTTTAACTGACAACAGCCTGTCATATTTTAAAATAAATATTTTCTGCTTAGAACTTTTTTAGTTATCAGTAACTATTCTGGACTCAATAAATAGTTCATATCGAAACGAGTTCTTGTTCCTCTCTTGTTCTTCTTGCAATTCTTCTAATTTTTTCTTTCTTTTTTTTATTTTGACACTTGCTTTTTACTAATATTCCTTATCTCATATTAAAAGGGACAGATTCACATTTTAATACCTGTAATCTGTCCCTGAGCCTTTAAAAATTATAATTTCCCCATTAAATAATCAATAAATTGCTTAGCAGTTCTTCCTGAACGGCCATTATGCCATGCCTGCCACTGAAGTGCCTTTTCTCTTAATTCTGTTTTTGGTACAGGCAGGTTATGTTTTTCAGCAAGTGCTTCTACTATCTTCAGATATTCTTCCTGGCTGGGGCTGGTATAAGTAAGAACAATACCAAATCGATCTGCCAGAGAAATTTTTTCCTGAACAGAATCTGAGATATGTACCTCTTCCGTTTTTTCCCTGTCGCTCCAGGTTTCTTTAACTAAGTGTCTTCTGTTAGAAGTCGCATAAATAAGCAGATTATCTGGCTTCTTTTCTACACTGCCATCAATCAGAGCTTTCAAATACTTATACTCGGTTTCGTATTCTTCGAAAGATAAATCATCCATAAAAATGATGAAATACTTATTTCTGTTTCTTACAAAAGATGTAATTTTGTAATAGTCAACCAGTTGATTTTTATTTAATTCTATTAAGCGAAGACCCCTGTGGGCATATTCATTAAGCAGAGCTTTAACAGAAGAAGATTTTCCTGTACCCCTGTCTCCAAAAAGCAAAACATTGTTAGCTTTTTTACCTTCTAAAAATTTTTCTGTATTATCTGTTAAGGTTTTCTTTTGATGTTCATAACCAACAATATCACTTAGCCTTACCTCATCGGGGTATTCAATACCAACTAATTTATCTTCCCATCTGAATGCTTTATATTTGCCTAATATTCCACTTCCATTTTGGTGATAGTAATTTAACAGCATATTATAAACTTCATCAACGGTTAAATTATCTTTTTTCCCTATACTCACAGTTTTCATAGGTTCTATTCCCAGTTTAATGGCAAGAGAATCCCAGTCAATATTGATATATTTAATTAAAATAGACAGATCTCTTTTAGCCAGCATTTCGATACCAATATCAATGCTTCTGCTTCTTTCACAGGCAAGGGTAAAAACATTCTCATCTTCAAGAATTAAATCAAAAATATAATTCTTCCACAAAGAACTTTTAACATTATTTTTAAATCCATATTCCAACAACCTGGAAATAATATTGTAGTATTCCGTCTGTAGTAAAATCTTACTTTTACTTTGATGTTCCAAATCTGAAAGAAAGCGTTCAACTCTTTGAATCATGCCATCTCTTAAAAGTTTACGGTATATTAATAAACCACCAAGCATAATAACCCCCCATTTGAGATACCAAAGTATATAAATAAAAGCCTATGACGTCAACTGGCAAGTACAAATTCTAGTACCCTGTGAAATGCACATCATAGACTTTATCTTTTTGTATGAGCATTACAAAATGAAAAAACTCAAATTTTCATATATTTAAACCATCTGGACAAAACAAATATAATAATGGCGTGTAAAGGGATAATAACCAAACCTGCGATGATTCTGCCAGGTAAAAAAATCAAAAATCCTTTATTATAAGCCAAAGACAGCCAATAAGTATTCAGCAACAGTGATATCATATAATAACAAAAGGTAACAACAAACAAAATCTTGTCAAATGAATAGAGGCCATCATCTGTCTTTATGATTATTCCCAGCACAACTGGCAACATTATAAAAACAAAGGCAATAATCCCATAAAATATTAAAGCAATAGTGGATGTCCCTTCGTTTTGGGATAATGGTACATATATAGCACCAAGAACCATCAAAATACTAAAGATGATATTGATAAAATGAAAATTTAACTTTATTTTATTGTTTTTAACAGCCCAATAAAACAATCCGGGAATAAAACCCCTCAAGGCCGCACTTATCGTCATTCCTGGTATATAAAAAGCGCCCATGGGGTTAATCATAAAACCCAGAACATCACTGACCGTTCCTGTTAATGCCCCGGCAACTGGTCCAAAAAGCATTCCACTTATGATAACGGGAATATCCCCAAAACCAATGCGAAGGGCAGGAAATCCCGCAATTGGAATTGTATATGAAAAAACTCTTGTCAGAATAATGCTAATCCCAGCAAGTAGTCCACAGGAAACAATGTTTTTCGTGCTGTAAGACTTCGCTTGTATCACGCTCTCCCTCCTTTCCTTAGTATGATATGACAGTAGTAGCGCACATCACACTAAAGAAAGAAGCTCTTTAATGTAATGTCAGCGGAAGCGATAAAGTATCGCAGCCCTGGATAAAACCCAACAGGCTTTCGTTTAAGGGCAACTTCCCATCCCTTAACACTTAACGCACTTTACCTACTCTGTCATTACATAAAATATTCTATAACAATCTGTAATAAAATGCAATAAAAATCACTATTTAATTAATGAACTATTCTTTTTAATTGACGTTAAAATTTAATTATAATAAAATAAAAAAATAATAATTTCAAAAATTATGAAATGCTAATAAAAATTTATAAGAATTGAAAGGATAAAAAGATATGAAAAAATCTTTAAACCATTACCTCATTTCATTATTATTCCTTATTTTTATTCCATTATTATGTATCGGTTGCAGCCGCAAAAAAGATGATCCTTATACTGCAGAAGAAATCTTACAATATGCCAATGAATTATATCATCAGGAATTTGAAATCGTATCGATGAATGAAGAATACAAGGAAAATTCTTCTGTTTACTACGAAGCGGATTATATTTTAAGCCCTAAAGACAATAAAGATTTCACTTTTAGTATTTCATCTAATGTTGAACAAACCAGGCATCTGGATAGGAGTGCTTATTTTGGACCTTATGAAAAAACAATCTTTTCACACTATTTTAATGATAAAATGAATTATCACAAAAATGAAATTGAAGAATTAGCTGCTTCCTATGATGAATACATTGACGAGTATGAAAGAGCTTTCGTCCAGGAATTCAAGGATTTAGAAAAAGTTGCTGACTTTTTTTATAAAGCCAATCAAATATATGCCTTTACATACGATAAAGAAATATCCAACCCCTTAGCAGATGATAGTCGTATTCCAAATTTTGTTGTATATAAAAAGCTTAAAAACCATGAAAAAAATCTCCTTACAAAACAGAAGTCCTGGTCGCTGAAATACCTTATGCAACATTTGGTGAAAATTTTGAATATGAAGAAATCCTTAATAGACTTCAATATGAATATATTGAAAAAGTAAAATCTGGTCTTTTTGAAGATGAAACCATTCCGGAAGATATGCTATCCCAGCCTTGAACTTCTTACGAAAAATCTTTGCATAAAATGGCTTATGCCATTTCATAAATTCTTGTTAAAAAAACCTTGCTGATAACCATTAAGATTATCAACAAGGTTTTTTCTGTTTTATAAAACCCCTTCAGCTCTTAAAAAATCGAAGAATTCCTGAAGTTGTTTTTTCAGATCTTCTATAGCGTCCTCTCTTGAACTATTATAACCTTCCGCAGAAATCACCTTAATATATTTATCTGTTTCACTTTGTTCTAAACTATAGTTGACTAATGCTTTCAAATTAAAGTCGTTAACCATCCTTAATTCGTCATCTTCACCACTGATATACTCTATGCCGATTTTTTTCTCTTCATCATAACCATCCACAAGAAAAGAAATTTCTGTCTCATTGACCTGGGCTATAGCCTCATTGAACCAATTCTCTGTATCTTCTATGAAAGTATCTGAAAATCCTGGGTACAAGCTTTTGATAACATTTTTATCCGCAACCAGTTTTAAATGATCTACTGAATAAGCATCTGCTTTTAAATGGATACCTGCAGCACTGGCTTCTTCATAGATAATTTTTAAGGCTTCTTCCTCTGTAAGGATATAAGGGGCTGCAATTTCTCCTGACAACACTTCTCCGCCAAAAGGATCAAAAGGATATCTATTATTAGTACATCCATTTAACAAGGTAGCTGTCATTGCCATGGCTAAAGACGTTTTTAACAACTTATCATTCCAACTTTTTTCTGAGGCATAGTCAGGTAATTCCTTAAGCTCTGCCCTGGTGGGATAAGCTGGGCTTTTATAGTTTCTTACGGCGCTAACCTTCATCGTATTCTCCTCTCTAAACATTTACTGGGTCTTTTCTTCCTTTTTCTTTAACAGATCTTCTATCACAGAGGTAAATGGATACAGCTCGTTATAATGTTTATTAAGAAATGTCTTATTTTTAGCTTTATATAATTTGGCAGCAAGGGCATCGGTAATAAAAATAATCATTTTTTCATGAGCGCACAATACTGGTGAAATCTTATAGATATCTCCGCTTGCCTGTTTGTTAATACAACTGCAGGTATGGTTGCATCTGTCCTTAATGGCACATTCTAAACATGGTTTTTTAGAAGCTTCTTTATCTTCATAAAAAGCAGTTCTTGTAATACCTGACTCTACATGACCCATTAAAAGATTTTCGTCATTAATAAGCTGGGTACAAGGATAAATACTCCCGTCTGCTGTAATGGTTAAGTGACTTTTACCTAAACTGCAGGGACTGCTTTTAAATTTTTCATTATCAACATGAGATAAAATTTTATAATCAAAAGGTGCCAGAAAAAATTTTTCATTGGCCATGGATTTTTCATAATATAATTTACTTAATTTTTTATACTGGTTTTTCAGGACTTTTAATGCTTTATCATCCCAGGCAGCACCATAATTCATAGACATAATGATATATTTAAAGCCCTTATTAAAGAGATGAACAACACTCTTGTAAACATATTCCGCAGTATTAGGATTTAAAACCATAATGACTGAAGCATAGGGATTGTATTTTAAAAGTAATTCACACTTTTCATCAACCATGTCAAAGGAAACTTTTTGATTTTTGGTAACCCTGTTGGCATCATGGGCTTCTCTGATGCCATCATGGCTTAAAGCAATGCTGATTCGTTTTTGCCTGGCATAAATAAGAAAATCTTCATCCAATAATGTTCCATTACTGGTCATGTTATAATAAAACTTTATATTTGTTTTTTGATGTATTTCTTCACAATAAGTTACAATTTCCTTAATTAAGTCCTTTCTCAGAAGAGGTTCTCCACCAAAAAAGGATATCCCTGTCTTAGTGGAAGACATCTTAACCGCCATATCTATAGCCTTTTTTGCTGTATCCCAACTCATATCAATGGGATTTTCCTTATTAACATAGCAGTATTTACAGGAGAAATTGCAGCGGTTTGTAAGATGAAGGCTAATATTCATAAAATAATCTCCTTAGTCATTCAATAATTTTTTCTTCTTTTAATTGGGTAAAAAATTCATCCAACTGCTTCTCAAGAATTTCTTCAACATTTTTCTTATTATAAGTTGTTCCAATAATGATTTTGATATGTTTATCTTCATGGTTTTCTTTAAGCGCATCATTCAACAGACCTGATAACTGATAGATATAAATTAATTCCTCTAAATTTAATTCTTTTTTAGTTAAATCGGTTGGAAGTGCGATATATTCTATACCTACTTTTTTTGTTTCATCATATCCGTCCAAAGTCAGGGAATGACTTTCTTTTAGCTGCTTTAAATCTTCTTTAGGCATTAAATCTTTTTCCGGATTATTATAATTATCCAATTCAAGAACGATATTGTCTATCGTCATAGAATTATGCTCAAATTCAAGACCATACTCCCTGGCTTTTCTTTCAATAATATTCCAGGCCTCTTCTTCTGTAAGCTGATAAGGCTGCATAATTGCCGTGGGCATCAAAAGCATTCTGGATTCCAAAATCTCTTTTCTACGCTTTTCTAATTTTTTACCCTTGTCAAAAAATGAAAATTTTTCAGTTTCTTCATTCTGAATAGTGTAGGATCCTTGTTCCTCCTTTTCGCAGGCTGTCAGCAGCATCGATAAAATAAGTCCCACCGCTGAAGCTTTTATAACTTTTTTATTCCATTGCCTGCATATTTGCATTACAAAAGAAGGTTTTTTTAATATTTCATTTTTGCTGGGATAGTCAGGTCTGTATTTTTTATTGACTGGTTTGATTTTCATAGATTTCCTCCAAATTTTTCTCATTAAGATAATTATATATTATAGTAAAAATTTAGTCAATCCATCAGTCTTTTAATGTTATTTTATTGAAAAAATAAATTGAAATGTAATTTATATTTTTCCCAGATAATTTTTTAATTTTTTTATTAAAAAGCATTGACTTTATGCGAAATATATGTATATAATAAACCGTTTCATTTGTTTAGCAACTCTAAACAAAAAGTTTAGCTATTCAAAACCAAAAAGAAACAGGGTGTATTTATGAATATTGGTGAAAAAATAAAATTACTGAGAATGGCAAATGGATTAACTCAAGAGGAATTAGCCAACCGTTGTGAACTGACAAAAGGCTTTATTTCTCAAGTTGAAAGAGATTTAACTTCTCCTTCTATTGCCTCTTTAGTGGATATTTTAGAGTGTTTAGGAACAAATTTAAGAGAATTTTTTAATGAGACAGAAGATGAAAAAATCGTATTTCAAAAAGACGATATTTTTATCCAGGAAGATACTGAAAATAAATGTGAAATCCATTGGATTGTTCCTAATGCACAAAAAAATAACATGGAACCTATTTTAATGATATTGGATGAAGGAGGCCAATCCATGATTCATGACCCTCATGAAGGGGAAGAATTCGGATTTGTGCTGTCAGGAACCATTGTCATTCATATTGGAAATAAAAAGTACAAGGCAAAAAAGGGTGACAGTTTCTATTTTAAGCCTTCCAGAACCCATTTTATATCTAATGGGGGAAAAACGAAGGCAAAAGTACTTTGGGTTTGCACCCCTCCCAGTTTCTAAATATCTGATAAAGGAGGAACCGCTGTGGCTGAACATATCATTGAATTAGTGGATATCTCAAAAACTTTTGATTCTACCGAAGTTCTTAAAACCATTAATCTTTATATCAGAAAAAACGAATTTCTGACCCTGCTTGGTCCCAGTGGCTGCGGTAAAACCACCACATTAAGAATTATTGGCGGTTTTGAGCAACCAACAACCGGTAAGGTTCTTTTTGAAGGAAAAGATATTACTTCTCTTCCTCCTTACAAAAGAAGAGTTAACACCGTATTTCAAAGATATGCCTTATTTTCTCATTTGAGTGTGGAAGAAAATATTGCTTTTGGTTTAAAAATAAAAAAATTAGATAAAGCAACCATTAAAGAAAAAGTTCGCAATGCTTTAAAGCTCGTTAACCTGGAAGGATATGAAAACCGATCTGTGGATTCTTTAAGTGGAGGACAACAGCAAAGAATTGCCATAGCAAGGGCTCTGGTGAATGAACCTGATGTACTTTTGCTTGATGAACCTTTAGGTGCTTTAGATTTAAAATTAAGGCAAGACATGCAGGTAGAACTGAAAAGAATGCAAAAGCAACTTGGAATTACCTTTATTTATGTAACCCATGACCAGGAAGAAGCCTTAACCATGTCCGATACCATTGTAGTCATGAAAGACGGACTTATTCAGCAAATAGGAACCCCCGAAGATATTTACAACGAGCCTAAAAATGCCTTTGTGGCAGATTTTATTGGTGAAAGTAATATTATTCCTGGCATTATGAAAAAAGATTGCCTGGTAGAATTTTGTAATACGATTTTTGACTGTGTTGATAAGGGCTTTGGAGTCAATGAACCAGTCGATGTCGTTATAAGACCTGAAGACGTGGAAATCTATCCGGATGATTCCGGTAAACTTCAAGGTATCGTTGAATCTGTAACTTTTAAAGGGGTACATTATGAAATGATTATTCGTACGGATTCATTTGCATTTACAGCCCACAATACACTGATGTTCCCACAGAATTCCAAGGTTTCTATCAGTGTAGCACCAGATAACATCCACATCATGAAAAAGGCGGTGAACTAATGAAAAGGCGCTTTCTGGCTTATCCTTATCTGCTTTGGATGCTTATCTTTATCGTTGTACCGCTTCTTCTTGTGCTGTTTTATAGTTTTACGACGGCTACAGAAGATGGTTTTGCCTTTACATTAGATAATTTTAAGACTTTTATGCAGCCTATTTATCTTAAAGTTTTATGGCGTTCTCTGGCTTTAGCGGCTATCAGCACGATTGTATGTCTTATTTTAGGCTATCCTGCCGCCCTGATTTTGTCCAGCAGGCAAATGAGCAGGAAAAGTTTCTTATTGTTCTTATTTGTTCTGCCCATGTGGATGAATTTTTTGCTTCGGACTTATGCCTGGCTTACTTTGTTAGAAAAAAACGGATTTATCAATACGATTTTATCTGTTTTTGGCATAGAACCCATACAACTGCTATATAATGATGGTGCTGTTGTTCTGGGTATGGTTTATAACTTCCTGCCATTTATGGTTTTACCCATTTACTCGGTACTGAAAAAAATCGATCCCAGTGTCATCGAAGCTGCCGAAGATTTAGGAGCGAATCAAGTGACGGTTTTTAGAAAAGTCATATTCCCTCTAAGTCTTCCAGGTGTCTTTTCAGGCATTTCCATGGTATTTATGCCTGCCGTAACCACCTTTGTTATTTCAAGACTGCTTGGCGGCGGTCAATACATGTTAATTGGTAACCTGATTGAAAAACAATTTACTGCTGTATACGACTGGCACTTTGGTTCTGCTGTATCGATTGTCATGATGGTCATCATTTTAATTAGTATGGGCATTTTATCAAAATATGATAATGACCGTGAAGGAGGGGGATTATGGTAAAAAATGCAATCAACCGGATTTACTTGTTTATTATCTTTTTGTTTCTCTATGCACCTATTATGGTCCTTATTGTTTTTTCCTTTAATAATTCCAAATCCCGCTCCCATTGGAATGGTTTTACCTTAAGATGGTATATTGAATTGTTTCAGGACCCTGTCATTAAAAAAGCATTGTTTTATACAATCGCAATTGCACTTTTGTCTTCTCTTATCGCAACCATTGTAGGGACTATTGCTGCCATAGGTATACACAGTTTCAATGACTGGAAAAAAACTTTAATATTAAATATAAACTATATTCCAATACTCAATCCGGACATCGTCACGGGTGTATCTCTTATGATTTTATTTATCTTTGCAAGAATTAAATTAGGCTTTTGGACTATGCTTTTGGCACACATTACCTTTAATATTCCTTATGTTATATTATCGGTATTGCCAAAACTAAAGCAGTTAAACAGCCATTTATATGAGGCTGCCCTGGACCTTGGGGCAACACCCTTATATGCCTTTTTTAAAGTCATTCTTCCGGAAATCAGGCCAGGTATTGTAACTGGTGCTTTATTAGCTTTTACTTTGTCTGTTGATGACTTTGTTATTAGCTTTTTTAACACCAGTTCTGGTGTCACCAATTTATCCATCACCATTTTTTCAATGGCAAGAACCGGTATTAATCCAAAAATTAATGCCCTGTCTACCATTATGTTTTTAACCATATTAATTTTATTATTTATTGTTAATATAAGAACATCAAAAGAAGTGAAGGAGGAAAAAGCAAAATGAAAAAAAAGAAATTTCTTATTGTCTTGTCAGCTTTATTAATCATGGTTGCTATGGTTACGGCTTGTGGGAATGGTTCACAAGGCGCTTCTGACAAGAATTCCAATAAACAAGTTTTAAATGTTTATAACTGGGGAGATTTTATCGCTGAAGGAGTTATTGAAGCATTTGAAGAAAAGTATGGCATTAAAGTAAATTACGATACCTTTGCCACCAATGAAGATATGTATGTTAAGATTAAGTCTGGTGGAAGTCATTATGATGTTGTCATTCCTTCCGACTATATGATTGAAAGAATGATTCGGGAAGGCATGCTTCAAAAAATCGATTTTAATAATGTCCCCAATTTTGAACTTATCGATGATCAGTTTAAATACCTTGATTATGACCCAAATAACGAATATTCCGTACCTTATATGTGGGGAACTGTCGGTATTCTTTATAATACAACCATGGTAGATGAACCTGTAGACAGCTGGGATATCCTTTGGAACGAAAAGTATGCCAATCAAATCCTTATGTTAGACAGTCTGAGAGATTCTATTGCTGTTGCCCTTATTAAATCAGGCTATTCCATCAATACCAGAGACTTGAATGAATTAGAAGCAGCAAAACAAGCTTTAATTGAACAAAAACCTCTGGTTTTAGCCTATGTAGGCGATGAAGTAAAAGACAAAATGATTGGCGGGGAAGCTGCCCTTGCTCTTGTTTGGTCTGGAGAAGCCATGTCTGCTATTAAAGAAAATCCGGATTTAGCTTATGCCATTCCTAAAGAAGGTTCAAATCTCTGGGTTGACGCCATGGCAATACCAGCAAACGCACAAAATAAAGAAGCTGCTGAATTATTTATTAATTTTATGTGCGAAACAGACATTGCTTACAAAAATGCTGACTATATTGGTTATTCTACAGCACATAAAGAAGCTGTAAAATTATTACCTGAAGAAATATTAAACAACTTAGCCGGTTATCCTCCTATTGAAGATTTAGAAAATTGTGTTGTATTTAAAGATCTAGGGGAATTTACAAAAGAATACGACAGAATTTGGACAGAAATTATGGCTCAATAAAAGGATGGTCAATGACCATCCTTTTTATTTTGTCGTATATAAACCTTCTTCAAAGAGGCTTTTTATTTCATCCATGTCCTTAGTCAATCCTAAAATCAGCATAAGTTTTATCCTGGCCTTTTGCCCTGACAGATTATCCCCCAAAATGACACCCAGATTTCTTAACTCTTTTCCTCCGCCCGGATAACCATATGTATCTAATACCCTCCCTTTAGGACATCTGGATACCAATACAACCGGTATATTTTTAGAAATGGCGTACTTTACCCCCTCCACCATATCCGGAGGAATATTGCCCCTTCCCATTCCTTCAAGAACAATTCCTTTCATCCCTAAATCAATAAGACTTTTAATTAAAGAAGAATCCATCCCTGAAGCTACTTTTATAAGACCAACACTGGCTTCTATTTTATCCGTTCTGATGTGTTTTTTATTTTTTCTCTCCCGATAATAAATCACTTTATCCTGGTCTACGATTCCTAAAGGTCCAAAATCCATGCTCTGAAAGGTATCTAAAGCCAGCGTATGGGTTTTTGTCACTTCATCTGCTGCATAAACCTGATTGTTCATCACCACCAGTACCCCTTTATCCATAGACTCCCTGGCACATACGGTGGCAATGGCAGCTGCTAAATTAGAAGGACCGTCATAGCCTAGTTCAGAACTGTTTCTCATGGCTCCAGTAAAAACAACAGGCTTTTTTTCATCTAAAATTAAATCTAAAAAATAAGCACTTTCCTCCATATTATCTGTCCCATGAGTTACCACTACTCCAGTGATATCCGGACGTTTTATAATCTTAGCTGTAAGCTTTGACAATTCCAACATCTTTTGCGGCGTAATATGAGGCCCAGGAAAACTTCCAAAATGAATGGCTTCTATTTCAGCCATCTTTTTTATACCCATTAACATGGTTAATAGCTCTTCAGGAGATAAGGCAGGTATAGCAGCCTGTATGTTTTCATCCAGCTTCATAGAAATGGTTCCACCTGTAAAGATCACTGCAACCTTTTTCAAAGAAATGCCTCCTTTTGTGCATTAAAAGATATGTTCCATTTTATCAGACTTTTATAAAATTAGAATTGAATCATAGCATTTATTTTATTCAAGAAGTTGATTTTATTTAATTGTTGCAGATAACTTTTTAAAACACAGTTCGCTATTTTTACTTTTCATTTTTGTTATGCTATAATAAAATTATAAAAAATGACTAAATGATATAAGGAGGTATGCTGCAGATGAAATCTTTAAAGGGTACACAAACGGAAAAAAATTTAATGAAGGCATTTATGGGGGAATGCCAGGCAAGAATGCGCTATACATATTATGCATCAACGGCAAAAAAAGAAGGTTATGTGCAGATTTCAAACATATTTACTGAAACAGCCGATAATGAAAAAGAACATGCAAAGAGATTCTATAAGTTTTTAGCTGCTGATCCCGAAATTCATGATACCACAATAGAAATTACCGGCGAATATCCTGTTGCTTTTAGCAGCACAAAAGAAAATTTACTGGCAGCGGCGGCTGGAGAAAACGAAGAATGGGAACAAATGTATCCGGCATTTGCAGATATAGCTGAAAAAGAAGGTTTCCCGGAAATCGCTACGGTATTCAGAAATATTGCTTCTGCTGAAAAAAGACATGAAACCCGTTTTAGAAAATTAGCTGCTAACATAGAAAATGGTACAGTATTTAAAAAAGATAAAACGGTATTATGGAAATGCAATAACTGCGGATATGTTCATGAAGGACCAGAAGCACCAACATCCTGTCCTGCTTGTGCCCATCCTCAGGCGCATTTTGAGGTATTTGTTGAAACCTATTAATATAACAGATGAGCTGTTGCACTCATTCATAAACGTGCAACAGCTTTTTTTATCTATTATCTGCAGCAATTTTTTATTTTATGAACCGGTTCCGCTATAGGACCTTGCCCCCTTCATCCAAATCAGGTATGAAAGATAGAAAAATAATATTCCTATAAAGGGAGACAACCAGGTTAAAAGTGGTATTTCATCAGGTCTTAAAAAGATCAGACTGGGATAGTAAGCAATAAAAGCAATAGGAATGACAAAAGTAAAAATCAACTTAAAAGCAGAATTAAAAATACTGACAGGATATTTAGCGTAGTCTTTAAAGCGAAAAGCCATCACCATAATATAACCTGAATTAATAAGCCAGAAGCAACTTGCTGCTGCGATATTCATAATGGCAATCATAAATAAAGATGCCGTAATAAGGCTTACGATAAGCTTTATAATAATGATTAAAGACAGACCCAGACTTAAATTTTTCCAGGCATAGCTTAACACCAAAACACCAAATGCAAACTGACCCAAACCCTTAACCTGATACATATCTTTTAAAATTTTAAAAGATTCAATGGCTGGCAAGGCCCACCACAACTGAGAACGCTGTCCAAATACAACACCTATATTTTGAGCATGCCGGTTTCTGTCTTTACAGGGAACCCTGCCATCTACAATAATTTCTCCGGATGTGGGTTCCAAAACGCCCGTCATCATTTTTATGGTCGTACTTTTTCCTGCCCCGTTAGGTCCCAAATAACCTACAATTTCCCCTTGCTCTATTTCCAAATTCACTTGATTAACAGCCTTTACAATTTTATAGTCCCTTGAGAACAAATCCAAAAAACTGCCCTTAAGACCTTCTCTTCTATTTAATACTTTAAATTCTTTACTCACATTTTTCATGCAAATAATCTTATCCATTGCTTTCACCTTCAATCTTTATTGGCCCAAATAATATAATTACTTATCTTACAATCTATTTAATAAGTTGTCAATATTAAGAAAATAATTAAAATATTAATAAAAAAATAGAGAAATAAACCGTGTTTATTTCTCCATAAATCCTTTCTTATTAAGCGATTATCCAAGAAACCTGTTCTTTTAAAAATTTCCTACCTCTTTTAAAATCAATTCTTTCACTTGTTCCTTTTCCATTTCTAAGGGAATGGACAATTCCGATAATAAATATTCCTCAGCCATTTGCAGATATTTTTCATCGCCAGCCGTTATTTTTTTTCCTTCCTTCAAACGGACACTGATACGCTTATTAATTGTACGGATTAACTTAACCAATTCCCTGCAATCACATTTTCTTAAAGCTTCCTTATACTCTTCTTCAATCCGGCTTTCATCAGGAATTTCTAATAAATCAATATTCTTAATGTTTTCAATCAGTTCAATGGCTTCTTTTTTGCTAATAACAGGTCTCATAACCACTTTTTTATTGTCTACTGGTGTAAATATCTTACTTCCTTTAGCATTATAAGGGGATAAAGTATAATACAATTTGTCCTTTGACATGCCGGGTACCTTTAATTTTCCAACTGCTTCAACCTTACAAACGCCATTACTGCCGTAAACGATATATTCTCCTACTTCGAACATGAAAAGCCTCCTTTCTATTCTTATAAACATTTGCTATAGGATTCATGAACACTTTTTACCTTTGTTAATTCTTTTTAATTCTTTCTTCCAGCCATTCCAACATATCCTTCATAATTTCTTCTCTTTCGGGCTCGTGGATCAATTCATGATAACAATGTTCATAGAGCTTTAAGGTTTTGTCTTTCGAAGAAATTCTTTCAAATGTACTTTGAACTCTTTCATAAGGAATGATTTTATCCGCTGTCCCTTGTAAGAAAAGACAAGGTAAATCATATTTTTCTGCATTTTCCTGTGCCCAACTGATACCTTTATATAAAAATTCTTTTAAAAAACCTATGGTCGAGTATTTTAAATCATAAGGGTCATTTTGAAATTCCTTAAAATACTGATAATTCCTTGAAGCTCTTCTCTTAACAATCCGGTAAACTTTTGCTTTTGGAATGGTTTTACCCACAATATCATAAAAGGTCATGGGTACCTTGTATAAGCCCCAGGGCGCTGCTAAAGCCGGACCAGAAAATACCTGACCTTTCATATTTCTTTCAGGATGCACAAGGGCATAAACAAAAGTAATTAAGCCTCCCATACTGTGACCAAAGGTAAAAATTGCTTTATCAGGATGATTTTCTTTAATCATTGAAACAAGTGCATCAAAATCCGAGATGAAATCAAAAAATGAATCAATATGACCTCTTTTGCCTTCAGACTGACCATGACTTCTATGGTCAATAGCATAGACACCAAAGTTATTTTTAACTAAAAAATCACACAATTCTATGTAGTGACCAGAATGCTCTGCATAACCGTGACTGATAATAACAATCGCTTTTGCATCAAAGGGGGCATCCGTTCTGTAAAAAATCCGCAAACCTTTAGAATTAATAAAGTATTTATTAATTAAATTCATAACGCTCTCCTTTTCGAAATTTAACATATGCCTTTTTTCAAGCCTACTTATATCTATATTCAGACAATATATGATCTATAACCCTGCTGGCTTCTGATTTTGTTAAACTTTCCACCTCTCTGTTAAGATTTATCTTATAAGTCCTCAACAAACTTTGTAAATATTTCTTTTGTTTATCTGTTATCATTTCCATTTTAGGGGGAGTCCATACCATCTCCTTAGGTTCAAAGGACGAAGGGCTCATAGCAAAAAAGTCTCTTTTTAGGCATTGAAATAATTGATGCGTTGCAAAAGCGTCATGAACTGCCCTGTGGGCATGGGATAATTCTATTCCATAGTATTGACAAAGAGCTCCCAGGCTTCTGCTGGGAAGCTGCCTTAAATGTTTTCTTGAAATTTCTAAAGTATCTAAGGCTTTCTTATTAAAAGCATATCCTTTTTGATGACATTTGGCTTTGATAAATTTAAAGTCAAATAAAATATTATGACCTAAAATATAATCCTCCTGACAAAAGGCCAAAAAATCCTGAAGCACTTCATCAATAAACGGCTTGCCTTTTACCATACCATCTGTTATACCCGTTATTGCCGTAATATAATTAGGAATTGCTATACCAGGATTAATCAGTTCATTGAAACTGGAATGGATTTTTCCATTGACAATCTTCAGGGCACCTATTTCAATGATATAATCTTTAACTGGATTGCATCCAGTAGTTTCTAAATCAAATACAACATAATTTTCCAAATAGCTGTTAACCATTGCTATACCTTTCTGAATTTATAATAAAAGCTTATATATATTATATCATTTCCTCGACTATCATTCTAGTAAAGTCTTTAGAAAACTAAAAATTTGGCATTTTATTGTAATTATAAACAGAAAAGTCTGATCAAAAATATAAAAAAAGCCCTTATCTTCATCCGTGCTTTTGATAATTATACGGATTTTACGATAAGAGCAATTGTACTTATTTTATCATTTTTAATAGTTCACTGACTTGTTTAATACATAAATCCGGGCTGGATAAAACCGGGCAGGCACAAATTTCATGAATGGCTTTCTCCAAATGGGCCATAGAAGCTTGAGCCAATACAATACAGTCATAAGCTTTGAAATCTTTTGCCATTTCCAGCAGTAGTTTGTCGTGTTTTTCCATATCCATAGTTTTCATGGCTAAAAAAGCTTCTTTGCAGACTTTTGTTGATAAATCAATTTTTACTTTTGCCTTTTCGGCTTCTTTAGCAATTTTAGAACTCGTAGGACCTATGGTACTTTCTGCTGTAGCGAGAATGAGAACTCTTTCTCCGAAAGTTACAGCTAATCTTGCCATTTCATCGTCAATGGCCACAACAGGCACTTTAATAAAGGGACGAATCATTTCCACAACAGGAGTTAAGGTTGAGCAAGTGGTGACAATCATATCCACTCCGGCTAACTCAGCATTTTTTATATCAAAAAATAAACGGTTTCTGTTATCAATAGTAAATTCCCCAACTTCATTTGGGTTAATTGCTAAAAAATCATCCCAAATATTATATATCTTTACTTCTTCACCGAGTTTAGAGCGAAGCCTCTCATCAAAACTGACTGCCACACTTTTTACCGTATGGATTAATGCTATACTCTTAATAAGATTACCTCCTTTACTCCTTTTGTGATTGATTTTTAGCTTCTTCTACTGCTGCATAGGCACGTTTTCTTAGGTCTTCTCCTGTAACAGGGGGAGAGAATACACAAAATACGCGTAACATTTCTTTACCTGTGTTTTCAATTTCATGTGTTATTGTTGGAGGGGCAACAATCATTGAGCCTGGGGTAAATGGATATTCTTTTCCGTCAATTTTTACTCTGCCTTCCCCAGACATGCAATACATAGCTTCCATGGCATCGGGATGGGCATGCAAATCGATTTTACAACCTGGTTCCCATTCCGTAATGTGTACGGAAAAATTCGTTTCTTTTATAACCGGATCATCGGCCATAAAAAGAGGGGTAATATAGCGCTTAAAAGGTTCTGGTACAGCAATGGTATTTTCCTTTTTATATTGATAATACATAAGGCTTCACTCTCCTGTTTATCCGTCATTTTAGTTTAGCTCCAAAGACCTGGAACTCTTAAATTCCCGTGAAATAATAAATAACATGGTTGAAAAACTCGCTATTCCTCCAATAAAATTTGAAATGGGTTCAGCCAAAAAGACGCCATTGACGCCGAGATTAAAGAATTTGGGCAAAACGATGGTCAGGGGGATGACAATAATCACTTTTCTGAAGAGAGAGAAAAATACTGCCTGTTTGGATTTGCCCAAAGCCACAAAGACCGATTGGCCTGAAAATTGTAAAGACATCATAAAGTAACCAAAAAAGAATAATCTTAAAGACAGGAGGCCGGCACTCACTAATTCCGTATCCTTATTGAAAATCTTTATAAAAAATGCAGGGAAAGAATGCAGGATTAACCATGAAATAACCATATAAGAAATACAGAGTACAGACATAAACTTAATAGCGGATTTGACTCTTTTATAATCCCCGGCCCCATAATTGTAGCTAATCACCGGCTGGGCACCATCGGTTAATCCTTTTGCTGGTAAAGTAATGACTTCCCGGATAGAATTCAGGACCGTCATGACCCCTACATAAAGGTCACCGCCATAAATCCTAAGACAAACGTTACACATAATCTGGGTCGCACTGTTGGTAATGGCCATAACAAAACCAGACAAGCCCAGGAAAGTAATTTTAGATACTAAGTTCTTTCTTAACCTTAAATTTTTAACTTTTAGTTTTAATATGGTTTCCTTTCCGGTCAAAAATTTAAAGACCCAACAGGCTGATACAAATTGAGAAATAACCGTTGCTATAGCAGCGCCTTTTACGCCCATATTCAATACAAAAATAAATATAGGATCCAGTATAATGTTCAATATTGCACCAATCAATACGGTTAGCATTCCTTTTTTTGCAAAACCCTGGGAATTTATAAAATTATTCATTCCAAGACCTATCATAACAAAAATTGTACCTAAAAGATATATCGTAATATAAGCATTGGCAAAAGGAAAAGTGGCATCACTGGCGCCAAATAAATATAATAAGGGTTTCTTAAATAAAAAACCTGAAATGGTCAGTAAAACACCTGATATTAAGAGCAAAGCAAAGGAGTTACCCATGATTTCTTCAGCTTTTTCATTATCACCACTACCCCTGGCAATGGAACATAGGGGGGCACCTCCCATGCCAAACAAATTGGCAAAAGCAATGATAATGGTGACAATTGGCAAAGTTATGCCTACTCCAGTAAAAGAGAGGGTAGCATTTTCTGGAATCCTGCCAATATAAATTCTGTCAACGATATTATAAAGGACGCTAATTAATTGTGCCAAGGTCATTGGAATTGCAATGCTTAATATATTTCCTGGAATACTGCCTTGTGTAAAATCATTTTTTGCTGCCATATCTTTCTGCTTCCTTCAATGATATTTTAAAAATATTTCTAAGCTGCTATAAATATAAAATTTACAGCAGCTTAAGTTAATCATTTATACCAATTCCCAAGCTAAGTTCAATGTACGCTTTGCATTTGCTATAACAATTTCGCTCTTTTCATTTCCGAAGGGCTTTACTTCAAAACTTACAATCCGGCGTTCTTTATCATTTAAATAACCTATTTTCATCAGCATTCTTAAATAAGCTGCTAATTCTTCCACATCATTTTCGCTATTGGGGAAACCAAAGCGTGGATGATTATCCCCGTAAGCAGGATAAGAGGGATCTTTAATGACTGTATTACCCATATGGGCATGTTTTATATAATCTTTAATGGGGAGTAAGTTTTCATCTAAGCTTTCATGAAGCATGGGAATATGACTGGAGTCAACCAACAAACCAAAATTATCATATTCATCAGACATGATTTGAGCAAATCTCTTTGCCAAATGCACAGGTCCAATTAAAGATTTTTTATCAATATCATAGTCAAATACTTCTAATGTCACTGGCATATTACCTTTTGATTTTGCATATTCACAAATTTCTCTGCTGGATTTGATTAAAGCCTGGAAAGACTCTTCTTTAGTCTCTTCTTCATATCTGCCTGCCAAATAGGAAAATCCTACAGCATTTAATTCATAAGCCTGATCAATGCCGTCTTTTAATTCTTCTACGGCTAATCTTCTTTTTTCTTCATCTAAATCATTAATGTTAAGTCCTTTTGTAAGCAGCCTTGGTTGTCCGCCATAAATCAATTCCATATGAGCAGTTTCAACCATTTCCCTTACAGCTTTTCTAACTCCAGGATCTTTGATTTGTGTAATTTCTACAACTTCAAAATACTCGTCAGCAGCTATTTTTTCTAAACATTCCAAAATAGGACCTTCTCCGGAAATAAGACCATCAAAAGCCATATGAAGGATAATACCTACCTTCATATATTTTCTCATTGAAAGGTTCATAATAAACTCCTTTCTTAGCCGCGGATATGAGAAGCCATTCTGGCTGCCATTTTTACTGCATTTTCAAAAGCAGTTGTTTTTGCAATGCCTTTTCCTGCAATGTCATAAGCGGTTCCATGCGCACAAGTTACGATAGGAGCTGGAAGACCACCTGCAATGGTAATGCCATAGTCGAATCCTTTAAGTTTTAATGCAATTTGACCCTGGTCATGATACATTGTTACCACACCGTCAAATTCCCCGTTAAATGCTTTAATAAAAAGAATATCTGCAGGATATGGTCCTCTTGCATCAATTCCCATTTCAATTGCTTTTTCAATAGCCGGGGCTATCACATCAATTTCTTCTCTGCCGCATTTACCATTTTCTCCACAGTGTGGGTTAAGAGCCGCCAGACCTAAAACAGGTTTATCATATCCGGCATTTTTTAAAGTTGTATTGGCTAAACGGACAGCTCTTAAGATTCTGTCTACGGTTAAATGATTGCTTACTTCCTTAATTGGAATGTGACTGGTAGTTCTTGTCGTCCAAAGACCATCTAAGTAGTTAATTTCTCCAAAGGGTTCCGTATGATTAAACAACGCTGCCATGTAATGATGTTCACTTTCGTAAGGACAACCAGCAGCAATCATAGCGGATTTATTTAAAGGACCAAAGCAAAAGCCATCAATCTTTTCAGCCTGAAACAGTTCAACAGCTAATTTTAATAAATCCAGACAAGCTTTCCCACTTTCAACATTAAGTTGTCCATAAGGAATGTTTGCAGGGTCTAAATCTTTTTGGTCAAGAACAGGAATACCTTTTTCCCATGTTGCATCATCAACGTCTTCAATAATTTGTACGGGAACTTCAACACCTGCTACTCTTGCACCTTCTTCAAAAACTCTTGCATCCCCTAAAATCACGGGGCTGCAATATTCATCGTAAAATTTTCTTGCTGCCAGTTTTGCGATAATTTCTGGACCAACGCCTGCTGCATCCCCTAAAATTATCCCAATAATCGGTTTCTTCTCCATATATTTTCCTCCCAGATGATAAATCTATTTTAATCCTGTTTCCTTTTAAGTCTTTGTTAAAAAGAAGTACTATCATAGTATTTAGACAGCACTTCTTTTTAACTTGTTGGTGATTGTTGCAGTTTTTAACTTCTTAAATTATTGAATTCCTTTAGATGCCATGAAATTCTTTTCGAATTCACTGATATAGCCAGTTGCTGTTGCTGCATCCATGTATTCAGGAATTAATTTATATTTTGCAATATAATCATTTTGCCATTTTTCTGTTTCAGATACTTTTTTAAGAGCATCGGTCCAGAATGCTACCGCTTCATCACTCATGCTGGCAGGTGCTACAACACTACGCCATACAGGAACTTCAACATCTTCATAATCTCCAATTTCACTTAATGTTGGAGCATCAGCTAAATTACCTGAAAATCTTTCTTTTGAAAGTGCCAATACAGGAATTAATGAACCTGCTTCAACATATTCAGATGCTGCTGCTGGTTTAGACATAACAAAGTCAACGTGTCCGCCCAAGCCTGCAGTAATAGCGTCAGAAGTTGCATCGTAAGTAATGTACTTCATGTTGTCTGCAGAAACACCAATTTCTTGAATTAATGCTTCATAAGTTGCAACGTCGTCACCTTTTGAACCACCAATAACAACGCTTGCACCACTTTTTGCTGCTTCAATTGCTTCATTAAAATCTGCATATTTTGTATGTTCTGTTTTGAAAAGTAATTGTTTGTCTACTGCCATAACAGCGATAACTTTAAAGTTGCTGGAACGATTTTTAGTGTTTTCAACCATTGGCATTAAACATCCGCTGTTAAAAGTTAATAAAGTATTGTTTGCTCTGTCACCTTTCGACATATGTGCTACTTCATTACGAACAACTTCACCGCCACCGTCGGTCTTGTTGGTAACAATAAAGTTTGTGTCAACAATTCCTTCAGAAATCATAATGTCTGTAATCATTCTGGTGAAAATGTCGCTGCCACCACCTGGACTACTAGCAACATACCAGTCAACCGTTGAAGCTGGTTTAAATTCTTTAGTTACAGTAGTTTTTTCTCCAGAACTTGTTCCGCCTGAGCTTGTTCCACCTGAACTGGAATTTCCGCCAGATTTTTGGCAACCTGTAAAAAGTACAGATACTGTTAAAACCCCTGCCAATAAAGCCATCATTTTATTCTTCATACTAAATCCTCCTCTTAATATTTAAAATTTAAAATTTATATCTATATAATTAATGAAAATTATATAGCGAGCTAAAATAATTAAATTAAGCAGTTTTTTCTTCTTTCTTTTTACCTAATATACTTCTTACAAGTGGAATTAAAAGCATTGTAAAGAAGATCAACATGAACATTAGAGATATAGGTCTTGTAAAGAAAATTTTTAAGCTACCACCAGAGATAATAAATGCTTTTCTCATATTAGACTCAAGCAGTGGCGCTAATACGAAAGATAAAAGCATCGGTGCTGTACTATAGTTATTCTTTTGAATAAAGTAGCTTACTATTCCTGATAAAAGCATTACTAATACACCAAACATTGAATAGGTTGTACTATATGAACCTACCACACAAACTACTGTAATAATTGGTATCATATATTTTGTAGGTACAGCTAATATCTTCGTTAAGAATGGAATAACCGCAATCGCAATTAAAAGGGTTATCGCATTGGATAAGAATAGGGATGATATTAAACCCCATGCAAAATCTGGTTCATTTTGGAAAAGCAATGGTCCAGGATTAAGACCCCATAACATTAAGCCTCCAAGAAGAACCGCACCTGTTCCAGAACCAGGAATACCAAGAGCAAGTAAAGGAGCAAAAGAACCTGCAGCTGCTGCGTTATTTGCTGCTTCACAAGCTGCAATACCTTCTACTGCACCTGTTCCTAAAGGCTCATCACTCTTAAAATTCTTCTGAATCGCATATCCCATAAATGCACCTGTCGTAGCCCCTGCACCTGGTAATACACCTACAAAAGTTCCCAAAATACCAGATCTTATAGAAGGAGGTATCAGCCTTAAGAATTCCCGTTTAGTTGGTAAACTTCCTCTTATTGAAAGTTTTGCATCTATCATTTCTGTTTGAACATATCTTTCATTCATTAAATTAATCACTTGTGCAAAACCAACAGAACCAATAACAAAAGGCGTAAATGGAATTCCACCCAATAAATGCATACTTCCAAAATCATATCTTGGTGATCCGGATAAGGTATCCATACCCATAGAGGCTAACAAAATACCGAATGCTGTAGCCACAATCCCTTTGATTGGATTTTCACCAACTAACCAACTAATAGAAGTCATTGCAACAAGTAAAAGTGCTGTCATTTCAGATGGTCCAAATTTTAATCCGATGTTTGCTAAAGCTGGCCCTGCAAAGGTAAGAATAATCATTCCAATGGTACCACCAATACAGGATGCCATATTTGCTGTAAACAAAGCTTGTCCAGGTCTTTTCTTTTTCTTAGCCATCGGATATCCATCAACTGCAGTCATAACAGCTGGTGAATCTCCTGGTATATTCAGTAAGATAGCACTAAAGCTTCCGCCGTACATATTTGAATAGTAGAGTGCACCCAACATAATAATTGCCGTTGTTGGATTAAATTTATATGTCAGGGGAAGTAATAATGCTACTCCTGCCAAACTACCAATCCCAGGCATCGCTCCGACGATAAGACCTAATATCGCACCTAAAATGGATGCCCCGATATTAGCTGGTGTAAATACAACTGAAAATCCTCGTAACAACATCTCAAAGTTTGACATTTCTTCTCTTCCCCCTTCTTATAAAATGAATTCAAAGATGCCTTTTGGAAACTGAATACCCAACCAGATTCCAAATACCCCAATGGTAATAAAACAAGCTATAGCCAATACAATTAAAATCACTTTCCAACTAGCTTTTTCAACTAATTTTAACCAAAGAATAATATAGAGAATAATTGTTGGAACTAAACCGATAATAAAGGTAGCTGCAAAAATTCCAAGACCTCCTGCCATAGCAAGAAATTCTTGTGCATTATATTGTGCCTTATCTTCTTCCTTAAAAGATTGAATAAAGGCTATTAAACCTGTAAAAACCATAACAATCGCAATGATTGATGGAAAGAATCCTGGTTTGGGTCCATCAACATCACTCCAGAATCCAAGTTGTGTAAAGCCTAAAATTGCAAATACTAACCCCATCACCACAAATAAAAGCGGTATCAGATTCTTCACTTTAAACTTTGTCATGTCAATCCTCCTATATTTAGAATGTAAAATCTATCTTATTAGACTTCACTTTTCAAAGCATAAAGCTTGAAAAGTGAAATCTATGATAAAAGAGTTACTTGTTGACAACATTTTGAGGATTGCCTGAAATAAAAGCTTTTAAGTTGTCAACAGCAATGTCCATTAATCTTTGTCTGGATTCTTTAGGAGCCCAGGCAATGTGTGGTGTAATGATGATATTTTTTGCAGAAAGTAAGGGGTTATTCATTTCGATCGGCTCTTTTGATACAACATCCAATGCTGCTCCGGCAACCTTTCCACTGTTTAAGGCATCTCTTAAATCTTCTTCAACAATCAATGGACCTCTTGAAGTGTTAAGAATCATTACCCCATCTTTCATTTTTGCTATGGTATCCTTATTGATAATCCCCTGAGTTTCAGGGAATAAAGGGCAGTGAAGGGAAATAACGTCAGAATTTGCAAGGAGCTCATCTAATTCTGCATACTTGCAGGTTTCAGATTCTAATGCCGAATTCTTATAAGCATCATAAGCTAAGATTTTCATTCCTAAAGCCTGTGCAATTTCTGCAGTTCTTTGGCCAATTCTTCCAAAACCTATAATACCCATGGTCTTTCCTGCCAGTTCTATTAAAGGATATTTCCAAAAGCACCAGTCTGGATTATTGGTCCATTCACCATTTTTAACCGCATCAGAATGTGCCCCGATATGATGGCATAATTCTAATAATAAAGCAATGGTAAATTGTGCTACAGCATCGGTTCCATAGGTTGGAATATTGGATACAGGAATGCCTTTTTCCTTAGCTGCTTCCACATCAACTACGTTATAACCTGTAGCAAGCACTCCAATAAACTTAACATTGGGACATGCATCTAAAGTTTCTCTGCTAATGGGGGTTTTATTGGTATAAACCACATCAGCATCCCCAATCCTTTCAATAATTTTATCAGCTGGTGTTCTGTCATAAACCGTTAATTCACCTAACTTTTCAAAGCCTTCCCAGGATAAATCTCCAGGATTTTCTGTATATCCATCTAAAATAACTATTTTCAATTTCACACCGTTCCTTTCTGTTGATAAATTATAAATAAATGACAAAGCTTTAGTCTTCTAAAAGAGCCCAGGCTCTGTTAATCACTCTCTTAGTATTTGCTAAGATGATATCAGGATCTTCATCTTTCCATGGTTTTACTTCAAAAGAAAGTACATAGGGTTCTTTTGAATCCAGGAAACCTTCTTCTTTTAATACTCTAAAGAATTCTAATAATTCTTCAATGTTGTTAGCACTATTGGGGAATCCAAATCTTGGATGCATGTCTCCGTATGCTTCACAACCTTCTTTTACAACGGCATTACCAATATGGAAGTGTGCAATATATGGTCTTAAGGTGCGAATAACAAATCTGGCTGTTTCATAAGTTGTCGGGAAGTGAGAAAGATCTACCATAAGGCCAAAATTGCTGTGTGTTGTTCTCATGTCAGCAGCAAATTTTGCTGCGTATGGAGCTGGTCCGATTAATGCAGCCTTATCCATATCAAAGTCGAAAACTTCCAGATTTACATGCATGCCCTTTGTTGCCGCATAGTCACATAAATTTCTTGTTGTCTTTAACAATTGTTCATAAGCCTGATCTTTTGTTTCTTTTTCCCATTTTCCTGCTAAGAAAGCAATACCTTTTGCCCCAAAGTATTCTGCATCGTCAATAGCTTTAAGAAGCAGTTCTTCTGCTTTCTTTCTTTCTTCTTCATCAATTGCATTGGGATTTAATTTTGTTCCAAGTAAAAGAGGTTGTGCACCATAACACACTTTAAGTCCAGATTCTATCAGCATTTTTTTAACTTGTGCTCTTTTTTCTTCGCCGTCTACTTTGGTAATTTCGATGGCATCAAAGTAGTCATCACAAGCAATCTTTTTAATGGATTCCACGGGATCAATCCCTGGATAACTCATAAACTGGATGGTTCCTATCTGAAAATACTTGTGAATAGATTCTCTCATTTCTTCATTCCTCCATTTTGCTTTTTATACTCTATTTTCTATTAATCAGTTGTTTTGCTTTGTCAGCTATAGTCCTGGCTCCATAACCGTATTTTTCGAGTAACTCGTCATAGTCTCCTGATTCTGCAAAAGTAGTCGCTCCTACAAAATCTACAGGTGTTGGATAATTTTGAGACAGTACTTCTGCTACAGCACTGCCTAAGCCACCATAAATACTGTGTTCTTCTACTGTAAGAACAGCACCCGTAAGTCTTGCAGCATTAATAATGATTTCTTCGTCAATAGGTTTAATCGTATGAATATTAATGACAGTTGCTTCGATACCTTCTTCTTCTAATAACTCTGCAGCCTTTAAGGCATTGTGTAAAATCGTGCCTGTCGCAATGATGGCAACATCTTTTCCAGTTCGTAACTCAACACCTTTTCCTATTTGAAAATCGTAATTTTCATCAAAGATTACAGGTGCTGGCGCACGGCTTAATCTTAAATATACTGGTCCATCGTACTCAGCAATAGCTTCAACTGCCTTTTTTGTTTCAACCGCATCAGATACGGAAATCACAGTCATATTGGGTATAGACCTTACAAATGCGATATCGGTAATTGCCTGGTGGCTTGCACCATCATAGGAGTCAGAAAGTCCTGCATAAGTTCCTGCCATTTTAACATTTAATTTGTCATAGGCAATTAAGCTTTGGATTGGATCTGAAGCTCTCGTAGTCATAAAAACAGCAAAAGTATTAACAAAAGGTATAAAACCTTCCTGTGCAAAACCTGCTGCCATGGCAACCATATTAAACTCACTGATACCTACATTAAAATATCTGTCAGGAAACACCTCACCAAAGAGAATACTTTTTGTGGAGGCACCAACATCTGCTTCTAAAGCAACTATTTTTTCATTCTTTTTACCTAATTCCAGTAAAGCTTCTCCATATGCATCCCGAATGGCAATCTGCTTTGACATTAGTTTCCACCTCCCAGCTCGGCTTTTGCCATTTTATATTCTTCATCGCTAATTGGTTTTCCATGCCATGTGTTTTTGCCTTCCATAAAGGATATGCCTTTTCCTTTTACTGTCCTTGCGATAATCATTGAAGGTTTATCCGTAGATTCTTTTGCCTTATCTATCGCAGCAGATACACTTTCCACATCATGACCGTCACAGTGAAGAACATTCCAGCCAAACGATTCAAATTTGGAAGCAACATCCCCCAGAGGCATAATTTCTTCTAATGTACCGTCTAACTGTACCCCGTTATAGTCTAAAATAGCAATCAGATTATCGGCTTTAAATTTTGAAGCTGCCATAGCGGCTTCCCAGATTCCACCTTCTTGTATTTCCCCATCCCCTAACAGGACATAAATCTTAGCATCAGTCTTTTTTAATTTTTCCCCTAATGCCATTCCCAGACCTGCGCTAAGACCCATCCCTAAAGGTCCTGTTGACAATTCAACGCCAGGAGTTTTATGAAAACAAGGATGACCTTGCAGGTGACTGTCTGTTTGTCTTAAATGTTTTAAGTCTTCCTTTGGGAAAAATCCTCTTTCTGCTAAATTTAAGTAAAGCATTGGACATGCATGCCCTTTTGAGAGAATAAATCGGTCTCTTCCTTCTTTTTGAGGGTCTTTGGGATCGATATTCATTTTTTCAAAGTAAAGGGTTGTAACAATTTCAGTACAAGATAAGGAACCTCCGGGATGACCGGTTTGAATACTGTGTAAAATATCTATTAAATCATGTCTGAATTTTAAGCATAAATCCTGAAGCTCTTTTTTTCTTTCTTTGGTCATGAAAATACGCTCCCTTCTATACTATTTCCCATAAACCTTGTTGAATATGGGTCTTAGATGTTGGATTGCACCTTTTGCAGCTTCTTCCTGACTGGGGATCTGGAAGATTTCAGTACAGTAGTTTCCATCATAACCGCATTCTTTAAAGGTCTTTATGATTTTTTCAAAGTCTAAGCCGCAATGACCAGGATAACGTCTGTTATTATCCGCTAAATGAACATGGATATTATAGGGACTATAATTTCTGATGGCTTCACAAATATCTTTTTCTTCCAGATTTAAATGGAAAACGTCCATCATCAGTTTAAAATAAGGATTATCAACAGCTTTTATCATCAGAACGGCTTCTTCTAAGGTATTGATGAAATTGGTCTGCATGATGGTTACAGATTCTAAGGCAATTTGTACATTTTTCTTTCCACTGTAGTCACTTAATTCTTTAAATGCATCTATCGCATATTTTTCTGTTTGCTCTTTAGAAAGCTCTTTACAATACTGGCCGCGAATTCTGCCAATATTGATGTTAGCGCCTAAAAAGGCCGCAAAATCAATAATCCCTTTTGTTCGTCTAATGGCTTCTTTTCTTATTTCTTCTTTTGGATTTGTGTAGCTTAGTCCCAGTTGTCCAAATATTTCCCCGGTACAAACCAGAACGACTGCTAATTTATTTTTTTCAGCCTCTTTTTTTACAAAGTCCCAGTCGAGTTCGTCAGGGTTCAAGGTCATTAATTCAACACCGTCATAACCATAAGAAGCTAAGTCATAAAAACTCTTTTCTAAGGGACCCTGGTAAGCAGTAACCGAATCGGCAATGGCTACATCCGGTGTTGCTACTTGATAACATAATTTCATTTCCTATCTCTCCTATCACTCACTTATTTATTAACTATTTTTTAGCAAATCGTCCATTGCTGCTATATCTTCTTTAATAATGGCTATTGCACTGTCTTCATCTCTGTTACATATGGCATCAACCAGTTTCTTGTGGTCTTGAAGAGATCTTTTTATTTTAGTTTCTGTCCACTTTACCTTATGAGGTCTGGCATAAGCAAAAAAATCCTGAATGTCATTAATATAATTTTCAAGTCGTCTGTTTCCGGAAATCTTAGCAATATATCTGTGTATCTGACTATCCAGTTGACTGGCTTTTTCATAGTCTCCCTTTTCCATTGCGCTTTTGTAGTTGTCATATATTTTTTTCAGTTCATACATTTCTGCTTCTGTAATCAATTTACAGCACTGACTAACCGAAAGAGTTTCCAAAACTGTTCTGACACTGAGCATTTTTCTTAGTTCGTTTTTTGATATCTCTGCTGCAAAAACACCTTTACGTGGCCTGTTTTCCACCAGTCCCTCTGCAACTAATCTGTTGATTGCTTCACGTACCGGCGTTCTGCTTATTCCTAATTCTGCTGCTATTTCTTCTTCCCAAATTCTTTCACCAGGTTTGATCTCGTTACTGATTAGTTTTTCCCGGATTTTGTGATAAGCATATTCCTTTAACCCTGAAAATTTCATCCGATTTCCACCTTACTCATAAAATCTTTTATAAATTATAAATTATAATTTATAATCTTAATCTAATTATACAACAGATTAAACTTTTTGCAAGTGCTTTTTATATATTTTTATCAAAAACATTATAAAATTAAACCATTACAATTATTTTGGAGAATTTTGTCGCTTAATCCAATAAAAAAAGCCACTGAATAGTTATGAGAATATCTTAGCTATTCAGTGGCTTCTTTGAATAATCTTCTGTTGATTTTTTAACTTACTTATTCATTATTATCTTTTAGTAAATCTCTCATAGCTTCTATATCTTCTCTTATTATTTCTATTGCTCTTTCTTCATTTCCATTGCATAAAGCATCAATCAATTCTTTATGGTCATTAATGGCTCTTTTAATCTTAGCTTCTGTCCATTTTACCGTATAAGGCCTGCTATAAGCAAAAAAATCCTGAATATCATTAATATAGGCCTCTAATTTTTTATTATCGGCAATTTTGGCAATGAATCTGTGCATTTTGCTGTCTAACTGACTTGCCTTTTCATATTCTCCTTCTTCCATTTTCCTTTTGTAGTCCCCAAATATTGCTCGTAATTCATCCTTTTCTTCTTCGCTAATCAGCTTGCAGCATTGACTGACTGAAAGAGATTCCAGGGCAATCCTGACATCCAGCATTTTTCTTAGTTCTTCTTTGGATATCTCAGCAGCAAAAATACCCTTCCGAGGTCTGTTTTCAACAAATTCTTCTGCAATCAGACGGTTAATTGCTTCCCGTACTGGAGTTCTGCTTACCTCCAACTCTGCTGCAATTTCCTCTTCCCATATCCTTTCTCCAGGTTTTATCTCATTATTAATTAACCGCTGCTTGATTTCATGATAAACATATTCTTTTAATCCTGCAAATTTCACTCTTATTCACTCCATCCCCAATTCAAATAAAAGCCTATGCTCACTTTAGCAGTTGCCAATGAAAAAAATAATTTGTCACAAATTTATCATTCTAAATTTAGTATACTTATTTTAAAAATAAATTTCAATAAAAAAATAAGTGACAAAAGGTATTTATGACAATATTTGATATTAATCCAAGTGGTAAGGCGTCACCTGATACACATAATAGTTTAACCAATTTGAGAAAAGTAAATTAGCATGGCTTCTCCAGGTAACAACTGGATTTTTTGTTACATCATTATCAGGAAAATAATTAATAGGGATCTCTATATCCAGACCTTTTGACAAATCTCTCTCATATTCATCTTTCAGGGTATTGGGATCGTATTCAGAATGTCCTGTTATAAAAATTTGCTTTCCATCTTTAGAAGCTGCAATGTATACCCCTGATTCATCAGAAACCGATAATAATTCGAGCGCTTCTATTTTTTCAATATCTTCTCTTCTTGTATAAGTATGTCTTGAATGGGGAACATAAAATACATCATCAAAACCCTGTAATAACTTCGCATTTTTTAAAACATAATGGGGAAATACGCCAAACATTTTCTTGGGCAGAGGATATTTAGGCACCCCGTAATGATAATATAAGCCAGCCTGAGCTCCCCAACAAATATGCAAAGTAGAAGTCACATTACTTTTAGTCCATTCCATAATTTCTTTTAATTCTTCCCAATAAGTCACTTCCTCAAAAGATAAAGTTTCCACTGGAGCTCCAGTGATCACCATTCCATCAAATTTCTTATGCTTAATATCATCAAAGGTATGATAAAAGGCCAGCAAGTATTCTTCAGAAGTATTTTTAGATTTATGGGTTTTGGGATGCAGTAATGTAATTTCTACCTGAAGAGGTGAATTACCTATAAGCCTGAGCAATTGAACTTCCGTTTCCTGCTTTTTAGGCATCAAATTCAAAATAACTATTTTTAATTCTCTTATATCCTGAGTAACCGCACGGGTTTCATCCATTACAAAGATATTCTCATTTTCTAATACTTGTTTTGCAGGTAAATCGTTTGGTATTTTTATTGGCATATCTTTCCTCTTTTCTACTATAGTTATTGATTTGATTTATTAATATATAGATAATTCTAATATTATTCCTGATAATAATTGATTATATTATATATAAATGCCATAGCAAATGCAATAAAATAAAAAAACCTTTAAATCAATACGATTTAAAGGTTTAGGAATTGCGGAGGTAGGATTTGAACCTACGGCCTCCGGGTTATGAGCCCGACGAGCTACCAGACTGCTCCACTCCGCGTCATTGTATTTAACAGCCTTAGCGCTGCTAACGGGTTAAATTATAGCACATAGAAAATATTATGTCAATCATTTTTTTAAATTTATTTTTTAATTTTTATTTATAGCCCTTTTTTATAACGATATATCAAGTAATTGAAAAAAACATAGACAGATTTAACAGCTTTTTTACCTCCGGATGCTTATATATCCAAAAAATATTTGTTCCTGATCTGGTCAGACTCTTTTGGGCCAGTCATCACTTTATAAACATCCGGAGATTATTTTATCCTTATAAAAGCAGTAAAACTGACTTTAGGCATAACTTTTTATAAGATAGAAGATTATTCAATTCTTACCCTGCTACCTCTGATCCCTTGTTCAGCAGGTTCAACAATAAGCTTAACAGGAATCCTGTTTTTAAGCTCTTCCACATGACTGATAATACCTACTGAGAGCTGTTGAGAATGAAGTCTTTCCAGGGCAGACATAACAAGATCGAGTAAATGACTGTCCAAGGTCCCAAAACCTTCATCCAGGAAAAAGAATTCCAACGGTGATGCATTTTTTAATTGAATCTGCGATGAGAGGGCTAAGGCCAGGGAAAGAGAAGTCAGAAAAGTTTCCCCGCCAGATAAAGTGCTGGCAGAACGCCTGATACCACCATTAAAATCATCCCTTATAACAAAATTACCTGTACTGTCTAATTCTAAAGCATATCTGCCCATCGTAATTTGTTTTAAAGTTTTTGAAGCTTCTTTTGCAATGTATTTTAATTGACTGCTAGCAATATATTCAACAAATTTATAGCCTTGCACTAATCTGGTCAATTCGTCCAGCAAACTAAAGATTCTGTCCAGTTTTGCTTTTTGCCTGTTTAATTCCGCTACTTTTTCTAAATCTTTTATTAAGATATTCAGCTTTTCCTGGATGACAGCTATCCTTTTTGTTTTCATTTCTAATTCTGCTGCTTTATTACTTTTTCTTTCTTTTAATTTTTCCCATTCTTCCTGGCTGATTTTGTCTTCTCCAATTCTTTGACGAATTCTTATGATATTATTTTTGACTTCATTATGCATTTCTTTATAGTTTCTTAAATCCTCTTCCAGACTTTTTTTCTTATCTTTTTCAAGCCAGGCTTTAAGAACATCTTCTGCATTGGAAAAATGATATTCCTGAAAAAGTACAGACAGTTTTTCATTTTTTTCTGTCTGATTTTGATTCAGAGCTTCCCATTGCGTTTTAAGCTTAATATGACTTTCTTTTACCCTTTCTTCTTCAGCTTTTATCTTTTCAAATACTTCTTTTAATTGGGCTTCTTTATCTATTAATCCCTGAATGATTTTTGATATTTCATCCTTGTACTGATAGGGTTCTCTTCCTTCAGACAACTTCTGTATTTCTTCTTCCCAGGTCTTGATCATTGCTGACTTTTCTGTCCCGCTTTGTTTAATCACTGCATTGTCCTGGTTAAGTTTTGAAATCCATTTCGCAAGCTCTTCTTTTTCTTTTTCTTTATTTTTCATTTCTTCTCTCAGGTTTTTTTCCTTTTCCTCCAGGGAAAGTCTTTTCTTATCCCATTCTATTATTTGCTTTATTTTTTCTTCTATACGGTCTGACTGCAATTTTTCTTTAATTGCATTATATTCCCTGGTCGTTTTACGAACTTGTTCTTCTAATTCTTTAGACTTTTGCTCTAAATCTTTATATTGCTTTTCATCTCTGAGGATTCCTTCCTGGATTCTGGCTTCTTCAATTTCGATCATATTTAATTGTTCTTTTATCTCTGATAGCTCTTTCTCTTTTTCTCTCAGTGCTTTTTCTATACTGCTGATTTGAAATATTAGGGATTCTAAATTTTTCTCTTCCTCAGATAATTTTTCCTTTATTTTATTGATTTCTTGCTCATTAACGCAATCATCTGTCTTTTTCAATTCCGTTTCAGATTGATTTTTTTCATTGTAAATTTCTGCAAGCTTTATAACCAAATCATGATATTTTTCTTCAATCTCCTGAAATTGCTGGATGTATCGTTTTTCTTGCTCTAATAAATCATGATATTTTTCTTCATCAAAATCAAAATGAACTGGATGATGAGAAGTTGAACCACAAACAGGACAAGCTTCTCCTTCTTTAAGCTCAGAAGCCAGGATAGCAGCCATGTTGGTTTTTTCCAAACTTTTTATTTCTTCTTTTATTTGATCTAATTTTTTCCTTAGCTTTTCCATTTCATTGAATAAATTTTCTTTTTGAACTTCTTTTTCTTTTAAAGCTTTGCTAATCTCAATGAGACGGTTTTGTTCTGCTTCTTTTTTCTTTAACTGTTCTGTGAGTATTTTTTCCTGACTTTTTAATGCCTCAATGTATTTGTGTTTTTCAAATATCAATTCCTGACTGGAAGGTATTTCCTTTAACTTTTTCAATTCTTCATTGACTTTCGTAAGATTTTTTGCTTTTTCTTCTTTTTCCTTTAACCATTTTTCTAATTGATTTTTAGATTTTTCAATACTTATGGCTAATTGCTGAACTTTTTCCAGCGTTTCTTTTTGAGAGGTTAATAAACTCAGATATTCTTTTTCTATTTCATAAGCCTTTTGTATTTCTTCCCTGAAAGCAGGCTCAATATATATCTTTTCTTTTTCCTCTTCTATCTTCTTTAATGTTTCTTCAATTTCTAAAAGCTGCTCTTTTATCTTTTCTTCTTTTTCTTCTTCTTTCTTTATAGCTTCACTGTTCTTCAAATAGTCCTGTCTTAATTGATTTCTCTCTGACTCCATCAGCCTTTTCTTTTCTAAAAGCAAAATCGCCTGATCCAAATTGGCTTGTTTTTGAAGAAGAAGAGGATGCTTAATATTTTTCTCATTTAAAGCTTCCAAATACTTACCTTCTGTTTCTTCTTTCTGCTTGCAGAGACTGTCATAGCGTTTTTTAAGCATGTCCATAGCCTTACAGGTTTCTTCTGCTTTTGCTTGGATTTTTTCCAGTTCATCGATATGAGGCTTTATTTTTTCAGCATCTTCTGCTCTTTTTAAACACTTCTCTATATTTAAATAAGTCGCTTCTTTTTCATCCAATTCTTTTAGCTTGTCCTCATATAAGATTAATTCCTTTTGCAATTCCCAAATACTTTGATACTTTTCATATTGCTTATTTATTTCATCATATTCTTTTCTTAATTGCTTTTCTTCTTCCAACTGCTGTTTTAAGCTTTCTTCGAGTGCTTTATAATCTTCTTCTGTTATATTACCGTATACAGCAAGCTGAGATTCGATGTTCAATAATTCTTCTCTTTTTTTATCTCGTGTCTTTTTTATTTTTTCTCCCAAAAACCTTCCGTATTTTTCTAACCCAAAGATCCGTTCTAGCATACTGCGTCTTTCAGCCCCGGTAAGCCTTAAAAATTCACTGAATTTTCCCTGGGGCAAAACAACAGAACGGGTAAAATCTGCTGCTTTAAGACCAATGGTTTTTTCGATTTCTTTTGTCACAAGATTAATGCTTTCAGCAATTATTTCTATTTCATTTTCATCCTTCTTTAAATAAAATCTGGCATCTTTTGATTTTCTAATACCTTCTTCTGTGCGTTTAAAAGTTCTTTCTACAACATAATTTTTTCTTTCACCTCCATATTTCATAGAAAATTCGTAATATATATAAAGGCTGTCAGCTTCCGGATTAACAAATTCTTTTGTTTCCCTGGGTATTTCCCCATACAAGGCAAGGATAATAGCATCTAAAATGGTGGACTTTCCGCTTCCTGTAGGACCAAAAATCCCAAAAAGCCCTCTTTCGGTTAAACGGTTAAAATCGATGACTTGTTCTTCGATATAGCTATTTAATCCTTTTATTTTAAGGCGTACCGGCTTCATCTTCTTCCTCTCCTTCATTCATAATGGAAAGAAAAAGTTCTATCATTTCTTCCGTTGGCTTGACTTGTTTTTGATGATAATAAAAATCTACAAATAATTCTTCCAGCGTCTTTTCTCGGATATCTTCTATTTCCAGTTCTTCTTCTTCATCATTAAAAACAGGCACAATCTCAACAATATCCTTTTTTAAGCGCCTCATTTCCTTGATTTCAGATTGTAACAGCACCCTGTCCGTTTTTATCTCCAAATAGACCCATACATCTTTATCGCTGTTTTCTTTACATTTCATTATGGCTTCTTCAATGCTGTCACATTTCCATACTTCTATGGGTTTGTAATTTTTTAATAAAATTTCTTTTACTACTGCCTTTTGTCCTGGCAAAAGATCTACAATATAAACAGATTTTGCATAAGATATTTCACTTTTACTATATTGAATGGGGGAACCTGAATAATAGGCTTCTAAATCTGTTCCTTTTACCTTTTGAGGTCTATGCAAATGCCCAAGGGCTATGTACTGAGCTTTCTGAGGAAAGACATCTGCTTCAACCACATAACTTCCTCCTAATTGAACAGGTCGTTCAGAATCACTAACCTCGCCCCCGGCCACATAAAAATGACCGACCACAATATTAATCGTATCCTCCCTGAATTTAGAAGAAAGATTCTCTAATATACTGCCTATTTTTTGCGAATAACTTTTTTGCTGTTCTTCTTCCTCCAGGCTTTCGCTAATCATTTCATTAAGCCTTTTTTCACTGGGATAAGGAAGGGTTAAAGCCAGTAAATGCTCATTGTTTTTTTCTATTTCTATATAACCTTCACCCGCATCAACAATACGATAGTAATCATAATCCCCGGCTACTGCTTTACTGTTAGGTGTTCCCAACAGGATAATCCCCTGTTCATAGGCAAGGGGACTTGCTGCCACCAGCCTGTCCGGATTATCATGATTGCCTGCTATGATTAAAGCAGGAATCTTCCCTCCTTTTGTTATCCTCTTTAAAGAAGAATAAAAAAGTTTTTCAGCTTTTGCAGAAGGATTACCATTATCATAGATGTCTCCGGCAATAATGACTAAATCAACGCTTTCTCTGTCAATAATTTCTATTAATTCTTCAATAAACTTTTCTTGCTCTTCCAATCTGCTGTAACCTTCCAGGTGCTTTCCCAAATGCCAGTCAGATGTATGAAGTATTCTCATAATATCATCTCTCCTATTATAGTGCTGTATTAAAAATCAGCCAGTTCCGTTAATACCTTTCCAATACTGTCGTGAATCACGTAATCTGCATGACTGTCATAAGGGGTTTCTGATTTATTAATTAAAACCAAAGCCTTCCCCCGGAAATAGTTAACCAGACCAGCCGCAGGATATACTAAAAGAGATGTCCCACCTACAATTAAAATTTCACTCTCAGACACATAGCCTACTGCCTTTTCCAGAATATCAGAATTTAATGGCTCTTCATAAAGCACCACATCAGGCTTTATAATCCCTTTGCATTTTTTACAATAAGGAATCGTTTCCTGACTATTAATAACATCATCCAGGTTATAAAATTCACCACAATCCATACAAAAATTTCTGTGGACAGAACCATGCAACTCCAGGACATTTATACTGCCAGCTGCCTGATGAAGCCCGTCAATATTTTGTGTAATAACTGCTCTTAATTTTCCCATCTTTTCTAATTTAGCCAGAGCATAATGGGCTGCATTAGGTTTTGCATCTTTATAAATCATTTTGTTCTTATAAAAAGAATAAAATAACTCTGTGTTCGTTATAAAAAAAGAATGACTCAAGATGGTTTCAGGCGCAAATTGTGTATTTTTATCACTATAAATTCCTTTATCGCTTCTAAAGTCAGGTATATTACTCTCAGTCGATACACCGGCACCACCTAAAAAGACAATATTGCTGCTTTCTTTTATAAGTTTTTTTAGCTGAACCAGGCTCATAGGATTACCCCCTTTTAAATATTTTCCTCCATACTGATATTATACTACAATATGAATTTTGTTAAATTTTATTGATTATTCTTAATTTTATATCTATAATGGAGTTAATCTTGATAAGTGGTATTCATTTATTTTACTGCCTTTGTTAATAAACCTTTGTTAATAAGCCTTGCTTTTAACCCTAAAATCCTCTTTATTTTTGTTTTATTATCTTATATTCAGATTTATAAAAAGAATCATAGATGAGTAGAAAAATAGATGAGTAGAAATACGTTATAATCATATTGGCTAATAATCCGAAAGAACAGATGTTGCCCGTATTCTTATAGTTCAATTAGTTTTTGTGGCGATAACGATATATTATGCAAAAAAAGATTATAGATCAAAAAATCTTTTGGTCAAAGCAATAAAAAGTACTTTTGCAGATGATAGGATTCAATTTAAATAATTTAATAAGAAGGGGGAATTAAAAATCCACTTAGTAAAAAAAATCTTTATTCTTATTGTTGTTTCAATTTTTTATCTGGTATTATTAAAATTTACATCTATGCTTATTAATTTTTGTAATTCATTCAATCAGTTTGCAGGAGATGAAATGATTAATTCTAAGTTATTATCTATAATTCTTTATTCTTCAACGACTATTGTTTATGTTTTAATTTTCTGGAAAAAAATAAAAAGCATTTTTAAGGATCAAAACATTCAATTCAAATAATTTGCTAAAAAAATAAATTTATTTTCATCATTTTCAGACTAGAAACATTTATTACCGTAAATAATAGTGATGAAAAAATCTTTCCCAGGGGGTATGTCATGAACAGAAAAGTTATTACCGGAACTATCCTAATTACTATAGGAATCCTCATTTATAGTTACAATCTTTTTATAGAAATACCTGAAGATGTTTTCTACTTCTTAATTATTTCCACTGTATTTTTTGCTGCTTATTTTTTACGAGGCGGAAGAGAAAAATCTGGCAACATTGGTTTCCTTATACCTGCATCCATTTGTTTTATGGTTGCCCTTGGTATGTTAGGTACAAGCATCATTGAAACTTTTCTTGCCTGGAGAGTTAATGATGTTGAAGATGTATTAATACCTTTATCTATCGGCACTGCCTTTTTCTTAATGTATTTACTCCATACCTCCCATTACAATAAAAAGTGGCCTTTGTATCCTATGGGAGGACTGTATTTTGCTGCAGTTATGGCCTCTGTAGAAGCCTTTCCTGTCAGCGACTTTTTGCCAATAATTCTTATTCTTGCAGGTATCTTGTTAATTCTTCTCAGTATAAGAAAGAAAACTCCTGAACAACAAAAAACAAATGAGCCCATAAAAGAAGTCATTGACTTAAGAGAAAATAATCAACAAGTAGAACAAATAAACAACTTAACACAAAACAATTCCAATTAATAAGCCGCTACTTATAAAAAAATAAAAGCCATTAAAAAAGACGAGATTCAATCTCGTCTTTTATCTTGTACTAAGATAAGTGGAAAGGATTTCTTTCATTTGTTGCGGTCTTTCATTACTTTCAATGACAATACGATTACCTGAAATATTCAGTTTATAATCTTTAAAACCATTATTTTTTAAAAAATCATTTAGATCTTCTGGATTATCTGTCTGAGTAAGCAAGATTTTATTACCAACTTTATCATTATTAACAAAGACCTCATAACTCTCACTCGAAATTTTCAAATTATAGTTATCATCCATTCCATCGGATGCAATAATGGCTCCAGGAATATTGGCATCTGGAGAAATAACAGGATAAATTTTTTCCATGACCTATCCTCCTAAAATCAAACAAGTATATAATTTTTCTTTCAATCATAGTATGCCTGATTTCAGTCAATAATTTACTGGGATAGTCTGCCACGGAAAAGTTTTATCTTTCTTTTATTTCTTTTAACCTTTTCATAATCGTATTTTCATTATGACCAAAATAATTATAAAGTTTTTCATATTCTATAAAAAGCTCTTTGTAAATTTCAACATTTTCAGCAATTGGTCTGTAAACAGTATCGTTTAATTTTGATATCTTTTTTGCTGCCTCAAAAACATTATCATATCCACCCAAAGCTTTACCTGCAGCTACTGAAGCCATAATTGCAGAACCAACCGCAGTAGGATGAGAAAAAGCGGAAGTATATATTTCCATATTGCATACATCACTAAAAATTTGCATAAGCAAAGGATTTTTTTCGACCAATTCCCCGCAAAGGTATAATTTCTCAACGGGAATTCCATATTCTCTAAAGTTTTTTATAATCTTTAATGTGCCAAAAGCCACAGCCTCCATCAGTGCCCTAAAGATTGCTTCAGGTTTTGTCTTTAAACCTAAACCAATGATTAAACCACTCAAATCCTTATTATCCAGAATACTCTTATTTCCGCTCCACCAATCAAGGACAAGAAGCCCTGATTCACCAGGTCTTAATAGTTCTGCTTTCTTTATTAAATAAGTTAAAAGATCAATGCCTTCATTTTCTGCTGCTTCATGATATTCTTTATTTACAAATTGTTCAAGAAAGCTGTCAAAAATCTCTCCTGCCTCTGGCTGCATTGTTTCATAAGTAAAATAACCTGGTATCAGTCTGTCCTCAATCAGACTACACAAACCAGGGAGTTCTTTCTTTTCTTTTGAAAGAATGAACTGTCTGATAGACCTTTCCAGAAGAATTACCATTTCCCCGGCTTCTGTTACCCCAAGAGCAGGAAGAGTCACATGGGCATTACTGGCTGGAACAGCTAAACAAGTTCCGACAAGAAGACCTGTATTCATCGATGTCATTTGGTTTAATTCGCCGATTTTTTCTCCTAATGGATAAATGGAACTACTTACCAACTCTCCTGTAAGTTCCATCGTTATCCAGTCGGGCGCTTCAACTAAAAAGCTGTCCCCACCTATATTCTCCGGTTCCTCATTATCTGCAGAAATAATTGTATAAGAATCAAAATTAATCCCTAAAGCAATCACTTGTGAAGGATATACATTAGCATCTTTTAATAATTCAGGTATTAAAGATTTTATGGCATAAAGGTAATTAGAAGGATGACCAAGGCAGCAGTTTTCCCCTAAACTTGTTCCATCCGGAAGTTGATTGATACCAGCCTTTTTAGGATATTCAAATACTTTTGAAGACACTAGCTCTCCATTTGAAATATCCAATAAAACTGCTCTTCCCGAATAAACATCAAAATGAATTCCCAGTGTAAATTTTTTTCTCATGATTCTCCCCCTAAGTAGCTTTTACCATCAATCTCTGCTCTTTTGCGACATTTTACATCCTTCATTAACCATTTTTAAGGCATATCCTTATATAGTATTTTGTCATTAATAAGATAATATTGCAAGAATTTATTAAAATTTATTAGAATTTATCAACCATTAATTCTGTCCGTAATATGCATTTTTGCCATGTTTCCTTAAAAAATGCTTATCCAACAGTTTTTGATCCATTGCTTCTTTACCAGGAGAAAGCATCATGGTATGATAAGTCATTTTTGCTACTTCTTCCATAACCACGGAATTATGAACAGCTTCTAAAGGATCTTTTCCCCATGAAAAAGGTCCGTGACTATGAACCAATACCCCTGGTATCTCCATAGGATTTAAATTTCTAAAGGTTTCAACCACTACTTTACCTGTCTCTTCTTCATAATTTCCTTCTATTTCTTCTGCTGTCATTTCTCTTGTACAGGGAATATTTCCATAAAAATAATCCCCGTGAGTAGTTCCCACAGCTGTTATACTCTTGCCAGCCTGTGCCCATGAAGTAGCCCATGGGGAATGGGTATGCACCACGCCACCTATATCAGGGAAATGCTTATATAATACCAGATGCGTCGGCGTATCAGAAGAAGGCCTTAAACTGCCTTCTACAATATTTCCAGCTAAATCAACTACAACTAATTTATCTTCTGTCAGTTCTTCATACTTTACCCCGCTTGGTTTTATCACCACCAAACCTTTTTCCCTGTCAATACCGCTAACATTTCCCCAGGTAAAAATTACAAGATTGTGTCTAACCAGAGCTAAGTTTGCCTCTAAAACAATTTTCTTTAATTCCGTCAACATATTATCACCTTTCTAGTCAGATAAATTTCAAAAATATTATTATCAAAAATTGATGAATTATGAACTAAAAATTCCCGGAGACGATTGTTTTAACTGAATTTCTTATTATAAGCTCAGGTTCCATTTTTTCTTGAATCAGTTCCTTTTCCCCATGAATAAGCGACAAGAGATTTTTGGCAGCTTTAATGCCTAATTTTTCTTTAGGATGAGCGATGCTTGTCAGTTTAATTTCCCTCTGAAAAGCAATATCCGAGTTATCAAAGGAGACGACAGAATAATCTTCAGGTACTTGCAGGCCCTGTCTCTTTAATAAATTTATAAATCCGGAACTGACTAAATCGTTGTAGCATACAAATCCCGTGTAATTTTTTATTTTTTTGATATAGTCTCCCAGATATGAATCCTTTGAAAAGATTTTGTCAAAATCCTGAGACGAATACCAAAAAACTGCCTCGTCATTAATATTCAGGCCAAATTCCCTCAAAGCTTTAACAAAGCCTTCAAAACGGGCATGACCTTGCATGTCATCGTGTTTAAAAATGCCACCGATTTTTCTATGGCCTTTTTCTATTAAATGCTTTGCCGCCAGATAGCCTCCCAAAACATCATCTTCAATCACATAAGATGCATTAAAATCTTTGTAATAAGCATGGATAAATACGATAGGAATTTTCTTGTTTTGACACAATTGATAAATATCTGCGTTTGGATTGGGAAAAATACTTTTTGTAGGCTCAATAATCAAACCATCTAAATCGTTGTTAAGCATACTCAAAAGGCAAGCTCTCTCTTTTTCAAATTCGTTATTGGTCTGTCCCAGCAAAATATTATAACCTTCTTTACTCAGGGTATCATAAATACCAGATACGATACTGGGAAAAATATAATCTTTTAAATACGTGGTTATAACACCAATGAGTTTATTTTTCTTTTTGTCTTCACCCTGACTGGAAGCAACAAAAGTCCCCTTCCCTTGAAGCTGATAAAGCCAGCCTTCATTAATAAGTTCCCCTATCGCCTTTCTTACGGTATGACGGCTGATATTAAACTGTTCTGCCAATTGATTTTCTGAAAACAATTTATCGCCTGCTTTTAATTGGCCCCTGGAAATATATTCTTTAATAAATTCTTTCACCTTTATATATTTAGGCTTATCAGACATTTTTTTGTTCACCTCTTAACTCTTGTACGCACAAGTTAATCATATCATATTTTGATTATTTTGTGAATAGATTAAATGATTCTGGGAATATAAAAAAACATTCCCCGGATTATAGACCATAATACAAAATGTTGAGGGTCTTATTTAAATCTTTTTTAAGAAAAACAGAAAATATGTTGATTTAAAATTAAAACTAATATACAATTAAATTAAGAAACTTGTACGTACAAGTATACATTTTTATCTTTATTCTATTATTTAAAATTTAATTAAAAGGAGGACAAACATGTCAAATCTAAAAAACTATGAAATTTGGTTTGTAACAGGCAGTCAACACTTATATGGTCCGGAAACTTTAGAAGAAGTAGCCAAACATTCCCGTATTATTTCAGAAGGCTTAAATAACGACCCTGCTATTCCGTGTAAAATTGTCTTTAAACCCGTTGTAACCAATTCTGATGAAATCCGTAAACTTTTTGCCGAAGCCAATTTAGATGATAACTGTGTGGGCATCATCACCTGGATGCATACTTTTTCACCAGCTAAAATATGGATTACCGGACTCTCTCAGCTTAAAAAACCACTTTTGCACTTTCATACACAATTTAACCGCAACATCCCCTGGGACAGTATTGATATGGACTTTATGAATCTCAACCAATCCGCTCATGGCGATCGTGAATACGGCTTTATCAATGCCAGGTTAAGACTCCCTCGTAAAGTTATTGTTGGATATTGGGAAGATACTAATACCCGCAGTCGTATTGGCGCCTGGATCCGCAGTGCAGTTGCTTTTAGTCTGAGCCGTACTCTTAGAGTTGCCCGTTTTGGAGATAATATGCGTAATGTAGCTGTTACAGAAGGCGATAAAGTTGAAGCCCAAATTAAATTTGGCTGGGCTATTGATGCTTACGATATCGGAGATTTAGTTGAACTTATGAATGAAGTCCAGGAAGGAGAAATTCAGGCTTTATTGGATGAATACAAAGAACTTTATGACATTGACCCCAATGCAGATATTGAGGCTGTTAAAGAGCAAGCCCGTATGGAAATTGCAATAAAAACTTTTCTGGACAAAGGGCAATATGGTGCCTTCACCACTAACTTTGAAAATCTATATGGCTTGAAACAGCTGCCTGGTCTTGCCGTTCAGCGTTTAATGGCACAAGGTTATGGCTTTGGGGCAGAAGGTGATTGGAAAACAGCTGCCATGGTACGTATGATGAAACTGATGGGTGAAGGTCTGGAAGCTGGTACCTCCTTCATGGAAGACTATACTTACCATTTTGAAGAAGGTAATGAAATGATTTTAGGTGCTCATATGCTGGAAGTATGTCCAACCATTGCAGCAACCAAACCCAGAATCGAAGTACATCCTTTAAGTATTGGAGGTAAAGCTGACCCGGCCCGTTTAGTCTTTAACGGTAAATCTGGTCCAGCCATTGCAGTATCCCTGGTTGAAATGGGAAGCCGCTTCCGCTTAATCATCAATAATGTCATGGCGATAGAACCTGCTAAGGATATGCCTAAACTCCCTGTTGCAAGAGTACTCTGGAAACCTGAACCCTCTCTTTATGAAGGAGCGGAAGCCTGGATTCTTGCCGGCGGAGCTCATCATACATCTTTCTCCTATAATGTTACGGCTGAGCAAATGATAGACTGGGCAGAAATGGCGCAAATTGAATATGTGTTAATCAATAAAGATACTAATATCCTGAATCTTAGAAATCAGCTAAGATGGAATGACATGACCTGGAAAAGGTAGATAATAAAAAATGGGGCTTACGCCCCATTTTTTATGTTAAGGAAGCAGGAGAACTGTCCCCGGACTTCCATGATTTTATTTCAGATATTCTACCGCAGCTCTTTCAATGGCTAAGCCTTTCATATAGCGTTGCATAAACTCTTCAAAACCTTTGACATCTTTTTCATCAGGCAAGAGAGTTTCTATATTTTGTCCGGTAAATACTTTATGGTTCAAATATTCTTCTAAAGACTCATTTTCTTTTTTATTGATCATGTAAGATGCCAAAAGTGCCATACCCCATGCACCACCTTCGCCTGCTGTTTCCATAACAGAAACTGGCGTATTAAGCGCAGCTGCCATAATCTTTTGGCCTACACCTTTCGTTTTAAACAAACCACCATGTCCTAAAATATTATCAAGTTTTACGCCTTCATCTTTAATAAGAATATCAACGCCCGTTTTCATAGCAGCCAGGGCTGTAAACAGGTGAACCCGCATGAAATTGGCTAAATTAAACTTACTTTCTGAAGAACGGACAAATAAGGGTCTTCCCTCTTCAAAGCCGGTAATATGTTCTCCTGAAAGATAACCATAAGACAAAAGGCCGCCACATTCAGGATCGCCTTTTAAAGCCATATTGTATAAAGTACTGTAGATCTTATTCATATCTGCTTTGATGCCCATGACTTCTGCAAATTCAGCAAACAAAGCAACCCAGGCATTTAAATCAGAGGAGCAGTTATTAGAATGGGCCATAGCCACTAAATCTCCTGTAGGTGTTGTCACTAAATCTATCTCCGGATATACCCTGGACAGTTCTTTTTCCAATACAATCATGGCAAAAACTGAAGTTCCGGCCGATACATTGCCAGTGCGTTTTGCAATACTATTGGTAGCAACCATACCTGTTCCTGCATCCCCTTCAGGAGGACAAAGAGGAACGCCCGGTTCTAATTGTCCTGTAACATCTAAAAGTTTTGCACCTTCTTGTGTAAGCACACCAGCTTTTTCACCAGCCAGTAATACTTTAGGAAGAATATCTTCAAGTTTCCAGGGAAGATTTTCAGCAGCAATTAATTCATTAAATTGATGAATCATTGCCTGATTATAATTTTTTGTATTTAAATCGATTGGAAATACTCCAGAAGCTTCACCAATGCCAAGAACTTTTTCTCCCGTCAGTTTCCAATGAATATAACCAGCTAAAGTAGTTTGAAAAGCAATTTTGGTGACATGTTCTTCTTTATTTAATATAGCTTGATAAAGATGGGCAATGCTCCATCTTTGCGGAATGTTGTAATTAAATAATTTTGTCAGAACTCCTGACGCCTGCTCTGTTATATTATTCCGCCAGGTCCTGAAAGGCACTAATAAATTCCCGTCTTTATCAAAAACCATATAACCATGCATCATAGCACTAAAGCCAATAGCCCCAATCTTTGTAAGGGTTAGACCATATTTTTCTTTTACATCGCTAGCCATTTTTTGATAGCTGTCCTGGACACCTGTCCAAATTTCATCCAAACTGTAAGTCCATATACCGTCAATATAACTGTTTTCCCATTCATGGCTGCCGGAAGCAACAGGCATATTGCTTTCGTCAAGTAGAATGGCCTTAATTCTTGTTGAACCCAATTCAATACCTAAAGCCGTTCTTCCATTTATGATAGAGTTTTTAATCCTATCCATTTCATTATTCATCTTAAAGCCTCCGATGTAAATTTAATATCATTTTACACAAATTGTGACTTATATTATTTTTTATTTTTCAATCCAGTACAGCTTATTAATTTCCCAACGTCATTTTATTAATATAAAGTTTCCAGATGTATTTATTGGCTAACCACTTCATCCCCGGTTAATTTTTCATAGTACTGAACTAGTCCGCCGTGATCATTTTGTCCTAACCCATCAGCATGTAACAACTGCATCATTTCCATAACCTGAGCCGTTAAAGGAAGCGGAGAACCCACTTTATGACCTGTTTCAATGGCATTGTTTAAGTCTTTAATATGCAAATCAATTTTAAAGCCTGGCTTAAAGTTTCTGTCCAAAATCATCGGTATTTTTGCATTCATAACGGTTGAACCGGCAAGACCACCTTTGATAGCATCAAAAACAAGTTTTGGATCTACACCTGCTTTTTTAGCAAGCATGAAAGCTTCTGAAACCGCAGCAATATTTAAAGCTACAATAACCTGGTTAGCAAGTTTTGTTGTATTTCCTGCTCCAATATCCCCGCAATGTACAGCACTGGAGCCCATAGCCATTAAAATATCATAAACCTTATCAAATACTTCTTTTTCGCCGCCGACCATAATGGATAGAGTACCGTCAATAGCTTTTGGTTCTCCACCACTTACGGGCGCATCAATCATTTTTACACCTTTTTTCGCACAAGCTGCAGCAATTTCTTGAGATGCTAATGGTGCTATAGAGCTCATATCAATAATAATGGTTCCTTCTTTAGCTCCCTCTAAAATCCCATTTTCACCACATACCACCTCTTTTACATGGGGCGAATTGGGCAGCATAGTGATTATAATATCACACTGTCTGGCAACTTCTTTTGAAGATGAAGCTGCCACAGCTCCTGCTTCAACCAGGATGTCTACGTTCTCTTTAACAATGTCATAAACCACGAGTTCATGACCTGCTTTTATTAAATTTTTTGCCATGGGTTTTCCCATGATTCCGAGTCCGATAAAACCTAATTTCATCATAAACACTCCTTTGTATATTTATTGATTTCGGATTACATTATGAATTGCTTGTATAATACCTTCTTTGGTTAAACCGAAGTGCTCCAGTAATTCTGCGTAATTTTTAGCACTACAACCAAATTCATCTTTCATCCCAACAAATTCTATAATCTTTTCTTCTTTTGCCAGGGCCTGGGCAATCGCTGAACCCAAACCACCTATAATGCTGTGTTCTTCTGCCGTCACAACTGCTTTTATCCCTTTTGCCAAATCAACAATCATTGCTTCATTTAAAGGTTTGATGGTACTTACATTAACTACTTTGACCGATACTTTTCCTTCTAATTCTTTTGCTGCCTCCAAAGCCTTTACAGCCATAATGCCAGTAGCAAATACAACAACATCTTTACCATCTTTTAGTAGTCCTGGTACTCCAATTTCAAAAGGATCTTCTTCTTTGGTTACATTGTCATAAGCATTTCTGTTTAAACGGATATAAACCGGACCTTCATGTTCAGCCATAGCTTTAACCATCTTTGCTGTTTCAACGGCATCAATGGGGCATAAAACCGTCATATTAGGAATTGCGCGCATAATGGCCATATCTTCAACAGATTGATGGGTCGCACCATCACCAAAATCAGACATGCCTGCGGAAGAACCACAAATCTTTACATTTAACTTTCCAATGGCGATGGTTTGTCTTATTTGGTCAAAAGCTCTTCCTGATGCAAATACTGCAAAAGAATGAACAAAAGGTATCTTTCCCATAAGAGACAAACCTGCTGCAGTTGATAACATATTTTGCTCAGCTATTCCCATTTCAAAATATCTTTCAGGAAATTCCTCCTGGAAAAAACAAGACATCGTTGATTTCCCTAAATCTGCTTCTAATGCGACGACATTCCTATTTTCTCTGCCCAGTTCAACTAATGCCTTACCATATGCCTGCCTTTGATCTTTTATTTCCATAGCATTCCCTCTCTTTCTCAAATTAATCCTCTAATTCCTTTAAGGCTTGTTCATAAGCTTCCTGCGTCAGTATTCCATTATGATAAGCTGCATTATTTTCAGCAAAACTAATTCCTTTTCCTTTTACGGTATTAGCTACAATCATAATTGGTTTACCTTTTATATGATCTGCTTCATCCAAAGCAACAATAATTTCTTCCATGTTATGGCCATCAATTTCTATCACATGCCAGCCAAAAGCTTCCCATTTGGGAATCACAGGATTTGTATCAAATCTTTCTTTAATGGGACCAGTAGCCTGAAGTCTGTTCCTGTCTAAAATAGCAACTAAATTATCCACTTTAAAATTTGCTGCTGCCATGGCAGCTTCCCAGATTTGCCCTTCTGCCATTTCCCCGTCTCCAACGATGACATATACTTTTCTTTGAATATTATCAAGTCTCATACCAAGAGCCATACCTAATCCAATGGATAAGCCTTGTCCCAGTGAACCAGTACCTGCTTCAATACCAGGCGTCTTAAGATAATCCGGATGCCCCTGAAGCATTGACCCGAGTTTTTTTACATTTTTCAATTCTTCTTTTGGGAAATAACCGCTCTCTGCCAAAGCTGCATATTGTAAAATTCCTGCATGGCCTTTACTTAATAAAAACCTGTCCCGGTCTTCCATTTTTGGGTTTTTGGGATCATGTTTCATTTTATAAAAATACAGGGCTGTAATGATATCTGCACTGGAATTTGAACCTCCTATATGTCCGGCACTGCCTACCCCAACCATTTCAATGACATGCCGGCGGATTACTTTGGCCCTTTTTTCTAACTTCTCAATTAATTCTTGTCTACTCATAAAATTTTGCCCTCCATTCAATCAAAATTGACAATAACCTTCAGATACTTTTCGGTCGCCGTTAATAATTCTTCAAACATTTCTGCTGCCTCTTCAATACTGATTTCTTTAGATATCAACTTTTCCAAAGCTAAATCGTTCTTTGAAAGAAAATCTATGGTTTCTCCAAATTCCTCATGAGTATAAATATAAGAACCCAATATCTTTAATTCTTTTGTTACCACGTCTTGCATATTTACTTCAACAGTTTTTGCACTATTGCCAATCCATATGCATGTTCCCTGATTTTTCAATACACTTAAGGCCTGCTCAACTGTAGAAGCAACTCCTACAGCTTCCAGGGCCACATCGATTAAATCTCCGTTGAGTGCCTTTTTTACCTCATCAACAAAATTTTTATTTTTGGGATTAATTGTATGAGTAGCCCCTAATTGTTTTGCACATTCTAATCTAAAGTCACTTAAATCTGACATTATTATAGCTTTGGGCTTCATGGTTTTAACCACACTTAAAACCAATTGTCCTATAGTTCCTCCACCGACAATGAGAACATTTTTTCCGGCTAAATCTCCTGCTTTTTTTACACCACAGTAAGCAACAGCCAATGGTTCAATTAAAGCACCAATGCTATAGCTGATATGATCAGGTAAAGGATATAGCAATTTTTCCGGAACACACAAATATTCAGCAAAAGCCCCGTTTACATCCAATACGCCATAAAATCTTTTATTGGTACATACATTGGTATAACCTTTTTTACAATTTTCACATTCTCCGCAAAAATTGACTGGCTGAACGGTTACTCTGTCTCCCGGCTTATAACCTAAATGGGTATCTTCACCAAGCTCAACCACTTCACCCGCAAATTCATGACCCATTATCATCGGCGGAATCCTTCTTCCAGTAATACCTAAATAGCCATGAACATCACTGCCACATATTCCACAAGATTTAATTTTTAAAAGCACTTCACCTTTACGAACTTTTAAATCATCCACATCTGTTAATCTTAAATCCTTCGGTCCATAATAAACCAATGCTTTCATATCATCTCAGCCTCCATCCAATTGCCCACGAAATGTTTATTGAATGATATTAGTCTATAGTTGTCATACAAGTGTGGGGGTATTTTTAGGAATACCTGGTATTCCTAAAAATATTATTGATCTTTTTTGAAATTTATAAGTGCCTCCTGAACATGTTCAAACATAATTTCCCTTGCTTTTTCAACATTATGCTCTTTCATACTGTCAATGAGCATATTATGAAACTTTAAGCCTAATTCCACTCCATTTTTTTCAGTAATATTTTTAATAGTCATTCTTAAAATGTCCTGTAATATACAATACATTTGAATAATTAAGGAATTACCTGTTGCAGCTGCCAATTGCGAGTGAAAAGACAAATCATATTCTACATACTTTTCGATATTATCTTTATTCGCTTGCATCTTTTTATAATACTGCTCTAATTTTTTAATATCTTCATCTTTTATTCTTTCTGCAGCCAATGCAGCTGCACCTACCTCAATAATGGTCCTGAATTCCATTACTTCAACCACGGAATCTCTGCCTAAATAGACTACAGGAAACATATTGTTCATGTAGACACCAGGCGTAATTTCCTTTACAAAGGCACCTTCTCCTAATTTGGTTTCAATTAAACCCAAAGTAGTAAGTTTTTGCAGTGCCTGCCTGACCGTAACCCTGCTTACTCCAAAAGCAGCAGCCAGTTCATTTTCTGAAGGAATTTTATCTCCTGGCTTCCACTCGCCAATAAGCAGTTGATGCTTTAATTGTTCATAAACCTGTTCACTAACACTTTGGCGCTTAATAGGCTTAATAGGCATTCCTAACCCCCCTTAGTACTTATATTTAAAAATTATAAATGATTTATTAATTTAATTCAAATCTAAATACATTCCATGAGGCTTTATTAAGTTTGGTATTCATATAACCGTCTTTAAAGATATTCGTATTTTTATTGATGGCTTTTACATGATCGGGATTATCTGCTGAATTGACTGCCTTTAAATCATATCCTTCCAATGCAATGTTCTCAATGCATCTTTTTACATTCATCGTTCTCAAGTCGCAGTTTAATTCAATATCTTCTGTAAGACTTCTATTTAAAACAAATAAAGTTAATTGTTTTTCTTCTTTATTATATACAGCTACAGAATCCAAATATGGAACATCCGTAAATTCTTTGCTGTCATATTTTCCACAATCTATATTCACCTTCAGAGCTTCTCCCCGTCCATAACTGGAAGCATGTAAGAAAGGATAAAATATGGTTTGAACCCAGGCCTTACCACCTACTTCCGTCATAATCGGTGCAATGACATTAACCAGTTGTGCCAGACAGGCAATTTTAACTCTGTCGGAATTTTTGATTAAGGTGATAAGAAGTCCTCCAACCAGTAAAGCATCTTCAAAGTTATAAATGTCTTCTAATCTAGGAGGTGCTTTTATCCAACGCTCAATTTTCTTATCACTTTCTTTGGTGTGATACCAAACATTCCATTCGTCAAAAGACAAGTGGATACGTTTTTTAGAACGTTTTTTTGCTTTGATATAATCACAAATGGCTACAACAGATTTAATAAAATCATCCATTTCAATCCCTTTGGCTAAATAGGAAGCCGTATCATTATCATAATTTCCATAATAATTATGCAGGGAAATATAATCCACATGCTCATAAGTTAAATCTAAAACCGTTGCTTCCCATTCTGCAAAAGTAGGCATATTGACATGGGAACTACCGCAGGCTACCAGTTCAATGGAAGGATCAACCCACTTCATCATTTTCGCGGTTTCTGCTGCAATTCTTCCATATTCATAAGGTGTTTTCTGTCCCATTTGCCATGGGCCATCCATTTCATTACCCAGGCACCATAACTTGATATTATAGGGCTTATCTACTCCATGCTTTCTTCTTAAATCGCTCCAATAGGTCCCTTTTTCATGATTGCAGTATTCGATTAGATTTCTTGCTTCATCGGGTCCTCTCGTACCAAGATTTACTGCTAACATTAATTCTGAATTGACTTCTTTTAACCAATCAGAAAACTCCTGTAAACCAACTTCATTGGTTTCTACAGTAAACCAGGCCAAATCCAAACGAGTAGGTCTTTTTTCTTTTGGTCCAACACTATCTTCCCAATTGAAACCAGAAACAAAATTACCACCAGGATATCTGATAATTGGGATATTTAGCTTCTTAACCAGTTCAATAACATCCTTACGGAAACCTTTCTCATTGGCCAGGGGATGACCTGGTTCATATATGCCGTTATATACGGCTCTTCCAAGATGTTCAATAAATGAACCATATAATCTGTCATCAATATAAGAAATATGATTTAACTTATCAACGATCATTGATGCCTTTTCCATAGTTATAACACTCCTCATATAAAAATTAAACTATCCTTTAATACCAGTCATGGCAATACCTTGCATAATTTGCTTCTGGAAAATCAAGAAAACAATTAATGCAGGAACAGATGCAATAACACTTGCCGTCATAGGTAATACGAATTCAGATAAGTTTGCACCCTGGAATTGTGGAATCCCAACGGGCAATGTCATCATTTTCTCGGAAGTAATGGATAAGAATGGCCATAAGAAATCATTCCAGGCATTTTTAAAAGTAAAAATACCTACCGCTGCCATCGAAGATTTTGATAAAGGTAAACATACCTGCCACCATCTTTGAAATGGATTGGCGCCGTCTAAAACCGATGCTTCAATTAATTCGTCCGGAATACTGTCAAAACAACGTTTCATGATTAAAACCCCAATGGGTGCTGCCAAACTTGGAAAAACCAAGCCTGAATAAGTATTTAAAAGATTTAATTCTGCCATGGTTTGATATAAAGGAATAATAATTGCTTCTATAGGAATCATCATACCTGCCGTAATAATTAACTGTGTCAGTCCTCTTCCTTTAAAATTTAATTTAGACAAGGAATAGGCTGCCATCGATGTTAACGCTATCGTTCCAAAAGTTACAGCGGAGGATACTATTAAACTGTTTAAAGACCAGGTCCAAACAGGGGCTTTTTCACCCACCAAAATAAAGTTTCTGAAAGTAAAGGTCCCCGTAAATACCTTTGACAATATACTTACAGGTGTTCCCACAGGCTTTAAGGCGGATACCAGCATCCAAAAAATTGGAAACAACCATAAAAATGCAAAGATATAGGCAACTATATATAAAATAACTCTGCCAAGAGTTAGTTTTTTATGTTTTCTCACAACTTGAATCCTCCTTCTACTTTTTAGCAAAGACTTTGTTTTGTAGTAATGAAACTAGTAACACAACCACGAAAAATGCAACAGACATAGCAGCTGCCAGACCCATGCGTCTATTGGTAAAACCAGTTTCATAGATATAATGCACCAGGGTTCTGGTATGGGTACCAGGTCCACCGCCAGCCATTAAATAAGTTTGACCGAAAAGTTTAAAAGAAGAAATGGTTTGTAATAAAATAACTAAAACAGTTGTATCTCTTAAAAGAGGGATGGTTATTCTAAACAAAATTTGTCTTGAATTTGCCCCGTCAATTTCTGCTGCTTCATATATTTCGTCCGGTATATCCTGTAAGCCTACCAAAAACAAGACCATATTAAAACCTACGGTCCACCATATGGTTGTAACCAAAATTGCAAACCATACCAGCCACTTGGTGTTTAACCAGTATATTTCTCCTAGTCCAAGGGCGTTAGTAATAACGGAAAGCAAACCTGTATAAGGTTGATAAATAAAGATCCACAAACCTGTTACAACTGCCATAGACAAAACATAGGATGCAAAATATGAAACTCTGAGAAAGGTTGTACCTTTTAATTTTGAATTAACAAAAATAGCAAAAACAAATCCGACCAGAACAATCGCAGGGGTTGATATAATTACGAAAAATAAAGTATTAAACAAAGACTGCCAAAAAGCTTTATCTTTAAAAATGGTTACATAATTTTCAAGCCCGACAAAAATGCTTTCTCTACCTAAAGCCGCATCAAATAAACTAACATACATACCTCTTAAAATAGGAAATAGTAAAAAACATATGAAAAATCCCAAATAAGGAATCAGAAAAAGCCAAGCCGCAATATTTTCTTTTATTATATTTTTAAGCCTCTCACTGTTTGTGGCTCCTTTCATATTTAACCTCCTGACTTTATACTGCTTATTAATGAAGGTGCCTTAACAAGTGGCACCTTCATTAACTTAATATTATTTTTTATTTTTACTTGTTCTTAGCGTCTAGTAATTTTTGGAATTCAGTTTGAAGATTACTTGCTGTTTTATCTACATCTTGTTCACCAGCAATCATCGCAGCAAGCTCTCTTTGAATTAATTCTGTGAAACCTGCAATACTTGTTGACTGTGGGTAGAATTTAGCATATTCTGCTGATGGTGCATAATCTTTTCTGTAAAGAAGACTTTGATATTCATCAGATTGTGCTACAGATGGCTTACTTGGAATATGTCCGGCTTTACCCCATTTTGCAGAGTTGTTTGTAAGCCATACTGCAAATTCCATTGCTGCTTTTCTTTCTTCATCACTGATATTATCATTTTTAGGGAATACTAAAGAGTGTGAATCTGCATATACAGAATCAGTATCTGTAAATTGTGGGAAAGGAATTGAAATAAAGTTCAGACCTTCTGCAGATTCAAAAATAGGTAATGCCCATACACCATTAATGGTTGCTACTGCTTTTTGAGCTGTAAAGATTTCTGCACCATTCTTTTGGTTCTTTGGCCAAATATCATTTTCAACCATTCTCATCATAATACTTAAAGCCTTTTTGTTTTCCGGAGTATCTAAGGTAGCCTTTGTTCCTGTTTCATCTAAAATGTCCCCACCGTATTGTGTTAACAGGGTGTACCATAAATACATTGGTAAACCATATTGAGAAGTACCGGAAATAGGCATTACACCTTCAGGTGCTCTTTTCTTAACTTCTTCAAAGAATTTAAAGAAGCCTTCTTCTCCTCTTTCAATTTTTACAGTTCCATCTGCTTCTAACATGCCAATTTCTTCTAATAAGTCTTTATTAAAATGCATTAATAATAAGTGAGTATCCAATGGCACTGCATAATAAGAACCATCTACCTGAGCTGCTTCCTGAAGTCTTCCAGTAAAATCACCCCAATTAAGACCTGCTTCTGCTGCATAGCTGTCTAATGGGAGCAATAATCCATCTTCTACATATTCTTTAATTCTTGTGATATGATTAATTGCTACAGTTGGTCCTGAATTAGTTGTCATCGCTGCTAATAATTTTGTGTAGTATTCTTCTGATTTAAAAATTAAAAATTCTACTTCAGTGGTTTCACTTTGAGCATTAAATTCTGCTACTAATTCTTTCATAATGTCTCCGTCACCGCCACTAAATGGAGACCAGAAAGTTACTTTTGTTTTACCCTGGGGTTTGGGTTGCTCAGTTACTTTTCCAGGTGTCTGAGTATCGCCAGAGCTCTTGTTTTCTTCTTTAGAAGCTCCACAACCTGCAAGTACTGAACCAAAAATACTTACAGACAATAGTACTGCTAATAACTTTTTAGCCTTAAACATTTTGCTCATTTTTTTCCTCCATTCTCCTTGTTAATTTCTTTGCCTTAACCCCCTGACACAACAACAACTTGAAAGATATTAGTGTGGAGTTGTTAGTTGTATTACAGGTAGTCGTATCCTTAGTATAACAAAATATTTGTAAATGTCAATGGTTTTTTCGACATTTTTTTATGTTTTTTTGTATAATATTACAAAGCATTAGGCTTAATAAGCTAAAATCCTTTGACTTATTTAATATTATTCTTCTTTTTTACACAGAATATACATGAATATTCATTTGACACATTATAAAAACTATGTTACTGATAGTAATATATTATTTAATTTTTAAACTTCAGGAGGTGCAGCAACATGAATACGCATTGCGTTTCCCATCCAAGACCAGACTTTTTACGACAAAATTGGATGATTCTAAATGGCAATTGGTCCTTTGACTTTGATGACCATGATGAAGGTGAAGTTAAAGAATGGTTTAATCTGCCTTATTTAAAGCAAAAAATAGAAGTTCCTTTTGTATATCAAAGCGAGGCCAGTGGTATTGAAGATAAAAATTTTCATCCTATCCTCTGGTATCAAAGAACTTTTAAAATCCCGGAAGATTTCAAAAAGTCTAATATCATCCTGCACTTTGGAGCTGTAGATTACCTTGCCAAAGTCTGGCTTAACGGGACTTTTATTGGTGAACACGAAGGCGGTTATACCCCTTTTCATTTTGATATTACTCCACATGTAAAAAGAAATGAAGAAAATAACCTGGTGGTAAAAGTTATAGATCATAAAGATCCCTGTCAGCCAAGAGGAAAACAATATTGGGAAGAATATAATGAAATGTGCTGGTATCAGCCTTCTTCAGGTATCTGGCAATCCGTCTGGCTGGAAAACACAGGCTCTACCCGAATGGATTATGTAAAAATTACACCTGATTTAGATAATAGGCTTGCTATATTCGAAATTTTTTTGGAAGGCGAAATCCTGGAAAATTACGAAATTAAAATTGCACTTTCTCATAAAAACAGTCTTCCTCCAAGAAAAAAATACTTTTACCATGACTTTGTCGAAAAATCAACAAATGAAAAAGATACTCCTTTTCAAATTGTATCTTATACTTTAAACAGCAATCCTGCCAGAATTGCTATTTCATTCAAGGAAAAAGAATATATCAAAGACATCCATTATTGGAGTCCTGAAAACCCACATTTAATCGAAGCAGAGATTTCTCTTTATGCCAATGACCAATTATCAGACAAGGTAACGACCTACTTTGGCATGAGAAAAATCGAGCTAAAAGGGGATGAAATTTATTTAAATAATCAGCCCTATTATCAAAAACTCATTCTTGATCAGGGTTATTGGCCGGATACTCATCTGACCCCTCCTTCAGACGAGGCAATTAAAGCTGACATTGAATATGCCAAAATGATGGGGTTTAATGGGGCACGAAAACATCAAAAAATAGAAGATCCCAGATACTATTACTGGGCAGATATCTTAGGCTTTTTAGTTTGGGGAGAGTTGCCCTCTGCTTATGATTACAATGATAAATCCATAAAAAATCTCTCCCGGGATATGCATGAATTTATCCGCCGGGATTATAACCATCCCTCTATTATCACCTGGGTTCCCCTGAATGAATCATGGGGTGTAAGAAACATCTATTATGATAAAAGCCAGCAAGCTTTTGCTGCCAGTTTGTATTATCAAATTAAGGCTTTAGACCAGACCCGCTTAATCAGTAATAACGACGGCTGGGAAATCGTTAATCAAACAGATATTTACGGCTTACATGATTATACGGCATATAGCGAAAACTTAAGCGAAAACTACGAGTCCAAAGAAAAACTTATGACGCACCATTCCCAATACAGACCTTCTTTGGCGTTAGGACACAAATATCAAAATAAACCTCTTCTTATCACTGAATACGGTGGAATTGCTTTTCAGGATGAAGCCGATCAAAGTTGGGGATACTTTGGAAAAGTAAAATCCAAAGAAGAGTTCCTCGAAAGATTTCGTAACATTACCTTAGGCTTTCGTAAAATTCCATATATTAGAGGTTATTGTTACACACAGTTGACTGACGTCTACCAGGAAAAGAATGGTCTTCTTACAATGGACAGGAAGTTTAAAATTGAACCAGAATTAATTAAAAAAATCATTGAAAAATAATGAACAAACTTTTACCAGAAAGAAGGGAAATATCCATGCCGGAATTGATTACTCTGGGAGAAACTATGGCGTCCTTTTCTCCACAAACTTCCGGACCCCTCCGCTACATCTCTGACTATAAAATTCATATTGCCGGTGCCGAAAGCAATGTGGCCATAGGAATTACCAAATTAGGACACAGTGCTGGTTTTATTAGTGCTTTAGGCAATGACGAATTTGGCCACTATATTTTAAATTTTATACGGGGCGAAGGAGTTTTATGCGATAAAGTAAAATTTGATTCGGAGCATCCGACTGGCATTATGTTTAAAGAAACCAGTTCTTCAGAAACAAGAGTATTTTATTATAGGGAAAATTCGGCAGCCAGTTTTCTCTCTCCCCAGGATATTGATGAAGTATATATTGCCAGGGCTAAAATATTACATTTAACAGGTATTACTCCCATACTCAGTTCTTCCTGCAAAGAAGCTCTTTATACAGCCATGGCTTATGCAAAGAAACACAAACTCCTTATCAGCTTTGATCCAAATATCAGAAAAAAGCTGTGGAAAAATAAGGACTACAGACCTTTAATTAAGGATATTTTATTTCAATCCAATATCATTCTTTTAGGTTTAGATGAAACCGAAACGCTTTTTGAAACAAATAAGGAAGATGAAATCCTTGATATTCTTTTGTCAAAAGACAATATTCAGTATGTAGCCATTAAAAATGGGGCTAAAGGTGCCTGGGTTGCTACAAAAAACAAAACAGGATTTATTCCTCCCTACCCTTGTAGTCCTGTTGACCCGATAGGGGCCGGAGATGCATTTAATGCCGCTTTTCTTTCAGGCATTTTAGAAGAAAAAGATATTCTTTTATGTGGACAAATGGCAGCCATTGCGGGAGCCCTTGCCACTGAAACCCATGGAGATGTCGAAGGACTCCCAACAAAAGAAAAGTTAGAAGCCTTATTAAATCATAAAAAAGAAATCGACCGTTAATATTAAAGAAAGGATGTCCCTATGAAAGATCTATTTCAAAAGCATAAAATTTGTGCCATACTGAGAAATATTCCTTTAGAAAAAACTATTGATTACGTCACTGCTGCTTTTAATGGCGGAATTCGCCTTTTTGAAGTGGCCATGAATTCTCCTCATGCAGAAAAACAAATTCAAATACTTACCGATAAGTTTGGAGATCGGGCCTTAATAGGTGCGGGAACTGTCATCAATAAAGAACTCTGCCTCAGAGCTAAAAATGCAGGTGCCCAGTTCTTCCTGACACCTTCAGTGGTAATAGAAACTTTAGAATTTTGTGCTGCCAATCAAATAAAATTGCTTCCTGGCGTATTAACCCCTACGGATGTCTCTGTTTGTCTTAATTATGGCTATAAGACTTTTAAACTATTCCCGGCTTGTGATATGCCCCAAAATTATATAAAAAGTCTTCTGGGACCTTTTGATAACACAAACTATGTAGCCGTAGGAGGAGTTAAACTAGAAAATGCTTCGGATTACCTAAAACAAGGTTTTATTGGCGTTGGTATTGGAGGCAGCTTAATTCCAAAAGAATTTATCGAAAAAGAAGAATGGGAAAAAGCCTCCCAGTTAATCCGGGAAAACATTCAAAAACTTTCATAAGACGGAGGATGGGTTATGAAAATAACGAATATTAATTCTTATCTGGTCAGACCCCGTTGGCATTTTATCGAAATTGAAACCGATGAAGGCATAAGCGGTTGGGGAGAACCAATCATCGAGGGCAAGGCTTATACGGTTAAAGCCTGTATAGAAGAAATGAAAAGCTATCTGATTGGTCAGGATCCCATGAAAATTGAAGATATTTGGAACAGCTTATACCGGGCTGCTTTTTATAGGGGTGGCCCTATCCTGATGAGTGCCATAGCAGGCATTGATCAGGCTTTATGGGATATTAAAGGCAAATATTATAATGCCCCTGTCTATGAATTGATGGGCGGACCTTGCAGGGATAAAATGAGAGTTTATTCCTGGATTGGTGGAGACCGGCCCAGTGATGTGGCAAAAGCTGCAAAAGAAAAACAAGAGCAAGGCTTTACTGCTATAAAAATGAATGCAACCGAAGAATTACAATACATTGATACTTATGATAAAATAGATGCAGTACTGGAAAGAGTGGCTTCTATTAGAGAAGCTACAGGTAAATATTTTGGGATCGCCATTGATTTTCATGGAAGAGTTCATAAACCCATGGCAAAAATCCTTGCCAAAAAGCTCGAAGAATTTGATCCAATGTTTATAGAAGAACCCGTACTTTCTGAAAACATGGAAGCATTTTCAGAAGTTGCAAAAGCCAGCAATATTCCTATTGCAACAGGAGAACGTTTATTTTCCCGCTGGGATTTTAAGCGTCTCTTTCAATTAGGCTGTGTAGACATTATCCAGCCAGATTTATCCCATGCCGGAGGCATAACAGAAGTGAAAAAAATCGCCTCCATGGCTGAAGCCTATGATATTGCTTTAGCACCCCACTGTCCATTAGGACCTATTGCCTTAACATCTTGTCTTCAAGTGGATGCCACTTGCCATAATGCCGTTATCCAGGAACAAAGTATTGGCATTCACTACAATAAAGACCGCAGCGTACTTGATTATGTTTTAAACCCGGAAGACTTTGTTTTTAAAGAAGGGTATATTGATTTACCTAAAAAAGCAGGTCTGGGCGTCATCATGAATAAAGAATTAATCATAGAAGAAAATCAAAATCCCCATTCATGGAAAAATCCCATATGGAGACATCAAGATGGCTCTATCGCAGAATGGTAATAAAGGAGGAAAAATATGAAAGTTGTTGTAGCCATTGATTCATTTAAAGGAAGTTTATCTTCTATTGAAGCAGGAAATGCCATCAAAGAAGGCATCTTGCGCGCAAAAGAAAATGCACAGGTTGTTGTAAAACCCTTAGCTGACGGTGGTGAAGGCACAACCGATGCTTTTATTGAAGGCTTAGGTTGCGAAAAAATCTATGTTGATGTAACAGGACCATCGGGTCAAAAAGTCACTGCCTATTACGGCTATCAAAAAGACAGCAATACCGCCATCATGGAAATGGCTTCTGCGGCTGGCATCACTTTACTTGAGAAAAAAGATCCCATGCACGCCACCACGTACGGTGTTGGTGAAATGATTAAGGACGCCATCCAAAAAGGCTGCCGTCATTTCATCATTGGCATTGGCGGAAGCGCTACCAATGACGGAGGAATTGGTATGCTTCAGGCTCTGGGCTTTGAATTTTTTGATGAAAAGCAAAATCCTGTAGGTCAAGGTGGTCAGGCTTTGGGCAAAATAAAAAGTATCTCCGATCTAAACAAATTAAAAGAACTGGATGAATGCCATTTTAAAATTGCCTGTGACGTCACCAATCCCCTTTACGGTCCTTCTGGCGCTACATACATTTATGGTCCGCAAAAAGGTGTAACCGACGATATCAAAGACTTGCTGGACGAAGGTATGAAAAATTATGCACAAAGGACAAAAGAATTTAACGGAACAGACTATGCCAACACGCCTGGTGCTGGAGCTGCCGGAGGCTTAGGCTTTGCTTTCTTAAGCTATTTAAAGGGTGAATTGGAATCTGGAATCGAACTTATATTAAAAGCTATAAAATTGGAAGAAGAAATAAAAGATGCCGATTACGTCATCACTGGTGAAGGTCGTCTGGACCATCAGACCGCTATGGGCAAAGCACCTGTAGGCGTTGCAAAACTGGCTAAAAAATATGGAGCAAAAGTTATTGCCCTGGCTGGAAGCATCAGCCCTGGCGCTAAAAAGTGCAATGAAGAAGGCATTGATGCATACTTCTGTATCTTAAACTCTGTAGTTACTTTAGAAGAAGCCATGAATAAAGAAACAGCTACAGAAAATATGATTAATACAACTGAACAAATTTTCAGGCTACTTTAGTAAATTAACGACTATATTATGATAATAACTTAACAAATCTTCGTTTGATAAAAATCTGACAAACTATAAAAGCCGCTTCATATATCGAAATATTTGAAGCGGCTTTTATTGAATTTACTTAAAAAATGCGTCCACCACTGCATTCTTTTTGCATTGTAATTAAAAATTCTTATTATTTATAAATTTAATGCCTGGCAATATTAATCTCTCGAATGGAAATAATAATAACTGTAAGCATTTTTATCTGAAAGGGGGCTTTTTAATGAGCGACTCCCGTTCATATGAAGAAATTGTAGAGGATGCAAAAGATAAACAAATCAATGCCATTAAAGAATTGTCCAAAGATCACAGTCCCAAATTAAAAGAAAAAATTATTGACAGTATCAAAGACAGGGCTGAAATGATTCATTATATCGAAGAAAACTTAATGAAATAATCTGTTAGAAAAAGGTATCACTGTCTGCCTTGAACAGACTGGTGATACCTTTTTATTAATAATTGCTGTCAATGGTCTGAGCTTTTTTCACTGCCTCTTCTAAAGACATCCCTTTAAAATCCTGGGCTGCAAATAATCTGCCAGATTTTTTATCATCTAAAAAAGCCGCAACAACAATTCCTGGAATAACACTCTCAACAGGATTTGGTGCTTTAGGACCGCCTAAATCGGTTCTGCACCAGCCAGGATCGGTTAAATTAATCATTACATCTGTTCCTTCTAATTTTGAGCCCAAATCAATGGTAAACTTATCTAATGCTGCTTTACTTGCAGAATATCCTGCCTGTTCTGGTTCATTTTTTATACCACTGGTCACATTAATAACCCTGCCAAAGCCTCTTTCTATCATCTTAGGGATAAAGTGATAGCAAATCACAACTGCAGGTATTAAATTAATCTTAAAGCTTAAATCAAAATCTTCAAGGGGTGTTTTCCAGAAATCTGCCCTATAAGCCACTTGTACTGCTGCATTATTAAACACAATATCCACGGGCATTCCTTTTTTATCAATTTCATTAAGCATGACATAAACTTCTTCAATTTCAGAAAGCTCGGCCTGAACACTATAAGCTTCAACACCTAAAGCTTTTACTTCTTCCTCAACTTTTTTGGTATTCTGCAGATTACGGCTGTGCAATATCAAATTGCAGCCCTGTTTTGCCATAAAAATAGCTATCTGATAACCAATTCCTCTGCTGGCACCTGTAATAAGTGCCCATTTGCCTTTAACATCAACCATAACATCTGCTCCTTAATCTCTTCAGGATTATTAATTCAATAAAAGATTTTCTATAGTATATAAAAAAAATAATACCTCGTCAATATTTTCAAATAACTATGAATGGCTTTTAATTATACAAACTGTTTTTTATCATTAATCCCTGAATTTTTTAACAGCATTAAACCAAAGGCAGAATAAAAATATATAAAAGATATCTAAGATTAAGATACTGATACTAAACAGGCTTAATACGCCGGAACCTGCTCCTACATTAAATAAGGCTTCTTTAAATTCCTGCCCCCAAATTTTAATGACATTTGTGGTCAGTAATTCATAAGTATAGGGAAAAATTTTTAATAAACCGAAAATAGCCAGTAAATAAACAGCCAGAGCCATAAAAGTTAAAAGAATTTCTTTATAACTTTTATAAATCAGTTCTCCTAAATAAGCTTCCTGATACCTTTCTTTTATCCTGTCCATAATTTTTTTTACAAACTTTATAATGGCAAGCGCTAAATAATAAAAGGCCATGATTGAAAAAAGTAAAAGAAAAATCCAGTTTTTTATTTCAATCTGCTTTTTGATTTCATAGGCTTTTATCATATATTGCATTCCCAACTGGTCCGGAGTCATTGAAGCGAATTCTTCCAGAGCCAATTCTTCATTTTCTTTTTTAAAAGCAATTTGTATGCTTTCTGTTTTTTTCTGCTTCCATTTTGAACTTCTTTAGTCCCTATATAAACATTTCCCAGATTTTCTCTGTGGCTTAAATGATTAAGAAAAGGGGGTCGGTTCTCAGTAATCCCTACAATTTTAAAATTCTGCCCCAGATAATTTACCGTTAATCCAATAACATCTGTAGACTTAAACAACTGGTAAGCAACCTCTTCTTCCAATACAATCTCATAGTCCTCATCTGAACGCCCGGTTAAAAAGCTTCCTTTTAAGACTGGTGTATGAATAAATACAGGATAATTCTTTTCTGTTTGTATGATGTTCACTTTTGCCTGATTATAACTGCTTTCAATTAAACCGGTCCTTTCGGCTGTATATAAAAGTTCCAGATAACTGCTGTTATCCCTGAAATGATTGATTTGTTCCGGACGAATGTTTTCTGTTATCCCAATGATTTTATTAAAGCCAAAGCTTCCATTGAAATCTTTAACATTTTCCATAACTAAACTTGTAAATAAAAAGCAGAGAAGAAGAAAGAGCAAAGAGATTAATAATTTTTTTACGGATTTATTTAAAAGCATTATTCTTCTTCCCCCTCATACATCTTTCTCACCCTTATCCCGTCAAATAAAGGCTTACTGCTATATACAATAATCTCTTCCGAACCGTCTAAACCTGATGAAACAGCACAGTTTGTAAAGTCTTCCTGCTCTATTTCAATATATTTCTTTTCAGCATAAAAGATTTCACCTAAAGAAGTTTCTTTACTTTTCAGGACATAGACAAAATTTCTTCCCATTTCTTCTCCGACAGCTTTTTTGGGGATAATCATTTTATAATGAGGACTTTGACTGGAATAATAAAAAGTTCCCCATTCCCAGGGTAAGACTTTTTCTTCTTCATAGCTTATGACCACTTTTCTTTTGGAAAGATTTTTTTCATCAGGCCCCAGGATTTTTTCAATTTGACCTTTAATGACTTTATTCCCGAAGGAACTAAACTTTAAATCCACTTGTTCCCCAATTCTTAAATATTTAACTTCATCAATATTGACTTCTGCAACAAATTTTGATTTTTCAGTAGTATTAATAATACTGCAGAGGGAATTATAAGCATCTGCCAAAGCCCCTTTTCTGCAATTGATTGCTTGTATAATGCCACTACAGGGAGCTGTTATCCTGCCTCCTGTATCCGTATCTTTTTCCAGCTCTGAGCGGATTAATTCCATATCATATTCTAACTTTTTTATTTCCAGTATTCTTTCTTTTTCTTCCGCATCTTTTTCCAATTTTTTTTGTTCCAGCTGACTCAGGCTTAACTCGTAATTTTGCCGGCTGTCTTCCAGTCTGTACTCAGCTTCCTGGAGGCTTTTTGCACTTTCTGCCCCGGATTCATAAAGGGTCTTTATTTTTTCATAATTTTCTTTTTCCCGGTCCAAATTTCTTTTTGCTTCTTCAAGACTTTTTTCATAAATGGAAAGGTCCACTAAAGCAGGCTGGTTTTTTATTTCCTCTAACTGAAGCTGTAACTTTTTTAACTGGATTTCTTTCTCCATAGCAGAAGAATCCTCAGAGCCTTCTAATAAAATGATGGTATCTCCTGCTTCTACTTGATCGCCTTCTTCTACTAGAATTTCTTTTATCCTCAGATTCTTTTTTGAATAAACTTCTCTAATTTCATCAGGCAGCACTTGTCCCTCTGCCCTGATGCTAAAAAGCAGATTGCCCCCAGAGATTTTCTCGCTTTTTACCTGAGGCAGAGAAAGATTAATGATGGTTTTCGAGAAAAAGGTCAGCAGCTGCATAACAGATAAAAACACAAGGATAATTTTACTTAATATTTTTTTCTTAAGCATCGCTACAGGATTTAATTCTTCCATATATAACTCCTTTCAGCTCCTGATATCAGATTTATTGAATATCTGAATACTGAATTCCCCTTACCAGGTCCTCTTCCAGATATAAAAACAGCAATAACACTGGCAGCATATAAATAAAAGAAGCTGCAAAAGCAATTTCTAAATCATTTTCTCCAATAACAGGCAGATAAGTAGATAAAGGTTGCTTTTGAACATCGCTTAAAAATAACAAAGGCTGCTCTATCATATTCCAGTATTCTATAAAAGTCAGAATAACAAGAGCTGCAATCCCGTGTTTTACCATAGGCAAAACAATATAAAAGAAAATCCTGACCAAACCAGCCCCGTCAATTCTGGCTGCATCAATACAGGAATCGGGAATGTAAGTCATAAATTGCCGCAATAAAAAGACACCAAAAGCAGAAAATATTCCTGGTAAAATAAGGGATAAAGGATTATCCAGAAGCCCTAAATAATCCATTACTAAGTAATTGGGAACCAGGGTCACCTGAAAAGGCATCAGCATGGTAATGATATATAAGAAAAATATTTTTTCCCGGTGAGGAAATTTAAGTTTAGCAAAAACATAAGCTGCCATAGAGCCCACTGCAACTTGTCCGATAACAAGTGGCAGGACAATTTTTAATGAGTTCCAGAACATAGAAAGATAGGTAGCTTGATTTAGCAAGATTCTTTTATACTGCCTTATTGAAAATATGTCCGGAATAAAATCAAAGCTTATGTATTGGCTGCTTTTACCCGTTTTAACGGCGATAATTCTTTCAGTAACTTCCTGAGGCATCATAAAAGAAGCTCCAAAGATATAAAGAATTGGATAAAGAAAAAATAAAGAAACAACTGCCAGAAAGACGGTTTTAATTAACTTGGCGCTAAAACGAGATCTTACCATGACTATTTCCTTCCTAGATACCAATTTTTTGACTAAACTTTTTATCCAGCTTAAGGATTATGTAAACAAGGCCATAAATAAATATCGCTGTCAAATAAGCTGCTGAAGTCAGCTTTTGATAATCCAGAGTAAAAAAGACATTATTCATATAATGCTGCAGCAAATAAATGCTCTCATGGGGATAAACACCAGCAATTAAATAGACTTCCCTGAAAACTTTAAAAGAACTCAGTAAAGACATAATCAAAACAAAAAAGAAGACAGGTGTTAAGTATACCAAAGTAATATTTTTAAAAATCCAGCATTTCCCTGCTCCTTCCAGAGCTGCCTGTTCATAATATTCCTTTGGAATGTTATTTAGTCCGCCCAGAAAAAGAACCATATTGTATCCTGCATTTTTCCAGATATACATAAGAACAATGACAATAATGGTCCAGGAACTGTTAAACCAGTTGACTGTCGGTAAAGCTGTCCGGCTAAGCAGACCATTGACCATACCCCGGTTCTGAAAAGCCATATTCCACAATAAGGCAACCGATGCCGTTGGAATTGCCAGGGGTAAAATAAAAGTTGTCTTAAAAAAACTCTTAAAAAAAACATCTCCGTTTAAAATCAAAGCCAATCCTAAAGAAATAAAAACAGAGAGAGGTACGCTGATTACAGTAAAAACTAAGGTATTCTTAACCGCCAGCCTGAAAACAGGGTTATTGATTAAATCCATATAGTTTCTTAAAGCGACAAAAGAAGCTCCAAAAGAAGAGTCAAAAAAGGAATAAACACCAGCCACAATAAAAGGAATAATATAAAAAACTGAAAATCCAAGCAGGCTGGGAGCTAAAAAAATAAAGGTTACAATAAAGTTTTCCTGTTTATTTTTGAGACAGTTCTTAAATTTTTGCATTACAAACCCCCTTTATTTCAATTAAAATAACACACTTTAATGAATAAAAAATAAAGAGTTGTTAACAAACTGTTAAACAACTCTAAAAATTTTTAAAAGAAAATAGACTTCTCATCATATTTAATAACCTTACAAACAATTTCTTCTAAAATTTTATTTTCTTTGCTCATAACCAGACAACTGTCTACGTCAAGATATTCCTTTTTCTACCTTTAGATTCTTTTTACTTTATTCATTTAAATAAATCTCAACTTTTCTCTGAATTGCCTCAGCTGTTTCTTTTGCAGACTGCTGGTTGTCCAGGAATTTCCTGATTTCTTCATCCATAATCTGTTCAATATTAAAATCCCTGTAATGATAAAGGCCTAAATTTCCGGCTACTTCATTAATTTTTTTATAATAGCTGTCGATGTTGCCCAGCTCAATGCCATAGACTTCTTTTAAAAATCCATTTTCCGGATCATTGTCTTTTTCTAAAAGTTTTCTTTCTCTTTCCATTTTATTTTGCCTTGCTTTTTCATTTACTGGTAATACAATTAATTTTTCCTGAGACTGCAATTCTTCTGAAAGAAGGTATTTTAAAAATTTCCAGGCTTCTTCCTGATTATTTGACTGACTGGATATGCCAAGGGAGCTATTTATCGTAAATGTGTAACCATTATCCCTGTCATCATCTGAAACCCTGAAAATTTCAAACTCTTTTCCTACGGAGCGTACCATCTCTGTTGTTGAATATCGGTAATCATATATTTGTTCATAAGCCAGATTAGCGTCAGCCGCTCCTGTTAAAAGATGCTCAGCAGGGTCTGAAATCATCGCCTCATCTATCATTTCTTTTCCTAAATTTAATAAAGCAATGACTTTATCTGTATTAAAGTAAGCTTTTTTCTTTGAATAATCGATTAACTGATTATTATTCATGAAGATTAAGCTTTTCATAAAATATTCATTGTTGATAAAATAACCAGCAAAAACAGGTTGATTCGTTGCTTTTAAATTTTTAACAGCCGCTTCAAAGTCCTCATACTGACATATTCCGTTCTTTACTTTTATCCCGCCGGAATCCAACCAGTCTTTATTTACAATATATGTATCAATATTATAGGACATAGGAATAAAATACAATTTGTTATTGACCTGAATATTCCTGATAATATTTTGATTTAATTCATTGATATTAAAATCTGAATCATTATTTATCCGTTCAGTTAAGTCAAGCAGCAAATTCTTATCAATATATTCATAGTAAGGCAAATAATCCAGACAAATAATATCTGCTGCTTTGCCAGCAATAATTTCTGTAGAGATTTCTTTCGCATAATCGCTTAATTTTTTTGATATTCGTCATAGGCCTTTTTCAGAGCTTCATCTTCCGGAACTTTAGGAAAATTTATCTCAGCATCATATTGATTTAACTGAATTTTAACGTTTGGATTTTCCTTTTCATATTGCCTTGCAGCCGTTTCTAAATAAGCATTATAAGAAGGAATTGTTATGGTCAGGGTGACTTTATTGTTATCCGAACTGATTATTTCTTCCAGCTTACGATTTAACTTGACTAATTTTGTAGTATCCGTTTTATAATCAAGTAATATTGCGATAATATCTTTATTATCATTCATATCCACTGCAAGCATATTACCCATAGAGTGGTCGACATTTTTCAGATCAGACATTCTTAAAATATACCCTGCTTCCCTGCCATCCGAGCTAAATTGATTGATTCCTCTGTCATCAAATACGTATAAGCTTTTATCTTTCTCTATATATTTACATCCACCAAGTTCACCAGCCTGGATTTCAAAAATGACTTCATTTTTCTTAGGATCAACTTTTTTTATACTGCCATTGTCACCAGCAAGCCATAAATTATTTTCTTCATCTGTTTCTAAAAAATAAATATCATTGTTTAAATTAAATTCTAAAAACTTTTTACCTTCTGGCGTATAAGCTACAACTTTTTTCCCTAAATATAAAAGATAATAATTTCCATCTCCATCCAACTCAAAGTCAATCTGATGAAGATAATCATTTTCCTCTATAAGATGAGAACCTAAATAAATTTCCTCTAATTTGCTGCCAGCTAAATCATATTTGCAAATTTTTTGATAAACTTTAGGCTGACTCCCTTCTTCTACTTCCTTTTGCCATAAAACATATAAATAATCGTTTTTATCTAAAGTAAATACCATACCAAATAAATAATAAGATGTATTTTTTACAGTATCAGGGAAATTTTCATCTGGTGGGATTTCCACTAACTTTTGATTATCTTTGCTCATAACAACCAGACTTTTATTATCCATGTTATAAAGTATATATCTCCCATCCGATGCCATTTTTATATTCTGTACTGCAAAATCAAAATGAATCAAATTGGTTATATCTTCGTCTTCAACAGTTATTTCAATATTTTCCTGAGGCTCAACAATCATATTATGATTTTCATTATCGGCAGTTTCATTTCCTTTATTGCTGCTACAGCCACAAATATTGATTAAGAAGATAAAAAATAATGATAAAAGCCAGTATTTTTTTCATTAAGCTACCTCCTGTTTTTTCAAAAGCATAACATATTCATTAAGCATCATAACCTAATCATAACCTAGCTTTTATAACTTTTATAATAAAAGAAAAAGAGTTGTAAAAACTTTATCAGACAACTCTAAAATCTTTCAAAAAAATTTGAATATCCGTCCCCTGGTCAATGTCGCTTTCTATTTTTATCTCCCACCTGTGTAAGTCAATTATTTTTTTTACAATATAAAGGCCTACACCGCTGCCACCCTGTTTTCTGGCTCTGGAGCGGTTTACGGTATAAAAATTATCAAAAATATGTTCCTGAGATTCTTCTGGAATGCCAATACCGTTATCGGCAACGCCAAGAATTAAATAGCTATCCTCTTTTTGGGTATATATCTTTATAAATCCATTCTCTTTGCCATATCTAATACTATTATCCATCAGATTAATCATGACTTCTTTTAAGCCGTTTCTGTCTGCCAATATTTCAATGTTTTCGTCACACTCATTGTACCATTCTATTTTTTTATCCCTGCTGAGCGCTGAAATTTGCTTTATAATTTCATTAACAAAATCTTTTATAGGGATGTATTCTTTATCCAGCTTGATTTCTTCCAACCGGCTGGCCGTTAATAAAGACTGAACCAATTTAGAAAGACGGTTGACCTCTTTAGATATATCTGCCAGATATTCCTGATAGGTCTCTATACTGTCATTTTCGTCTAAAGATTCGATTAGGGCCTGAATAGAAGCCAGAGGTGTTTTTAATTCGTGAGAAACATTACTTATAAAAGTTCTACGGTTGCTTTCTATAAAGTCCAGTTGTCTGCACATCTGGTTAAAAGTCTTAGCCAAAATTCCTATTTCATCTTTTCTGTCAATATTTACCTGTACCTTTAAATCACCTTCCAAAATTCTTTTAGAAGCATCGATCAGTTTTTTAACAGGTTTTTCAACATAATATCCTGCCCAACAAGATAAAATAATAATGGCAATCCAAATAATCAAAGAAAACTCCAGCACTTTTTTCCCATAATCCCATACATTTTCAATGACATCCTGGACATATACAGAGATAAGCACCATTCCATCCCTATAGTTTAATTCTCTGTAATAAGTTCCCACAGGCTGAAAAACAGGGATCGTCATCATAAGCATCTTTTTACCGTTAGAATAATAATAGCCTGAAGCCATAGTTTTTGTTTCCTGAGTCTTTCTGATTTCCTTATTGCTGATTAATTCTCCCACTAAAATATCTTGACTGTCAATGATGACCTCCCCATCATCATTTAAAATTAAAATACGGCCAGACATATTCTCCTCATAACGGTTTACCAAATCCATTAATTCCAGGCTGTCTCCATAATATGCCCTGAAAGAAGCAATAATATTTCCATTTTTTTGGATATTGTCTTCCAACTGTTTTAACTCTTTTTTATAGTAGGTAAAAATTAATAAACTATCAACAATAACGCATGAAATAAATACCATAATTCCAAACACCATTGTAAAACGAAAAGAAAGCCGCTTCATGCTTAAATGACATCCTTCCTGAAATAATAGCCAACTCCCCATTTGGTTTTTAAATAATAAGGATTGGCAGGGTCATCCTCAATTTTTTGCCTTAATTTACGAATATGAACATCCACTGTTCTGGTATCAAAACTCACTTCATGCCATACCAGTTCATAAAGCATTTCTCTGCTAAAAACTTTTCCTCTTTCTTTCATCAATAAATATAAAATGTCAAATTCCTTAGCCGTAAGCGGTATTTCTTTTCCATTTAAATAAGCCGTTCTTGAAGATGCACAGACTTTTACAGCACCCACTTCAATGACATCCTCTTCTTCTTTTACTACCGACATACTGTTTACCCTTCGAAGGATTGCTTTAATACGGGCAATTAATTCCTTAGTATGAAAAGGTTTGGTTACATAGTCATCGGCACCCATTTCAAGACCAACAATTTTATCAACATAATCATCCTTTGCAGTCAGCATAATAATGGGTACATCCATTGTCTGCCTGATTTTTTTGCATAAAGTTATTCCGTCAATTTCCGGCAGCATTAAATCCAATAAAATACAATCAATCTTTTCATTATTGATAAGCTCTAAAGCTTCCTTACCATCATATGCTGTAAAAACATTATAACCCTCTTTTGTCAGGCTCTTCTTCAGTCCTTTGACCAAGGCCTGTTCATCATCCACAATCAGAATATTCATAAACTTCTCCCCTGTCAATATTGATGGAATTCTGGTGAAAATAGTATACCATATTCAAAAAATTTATCCAATAGTTAGAAAATTATATTTTTCCTGCTGCTCTTTTTAACAAGAGCAGCAGCATTTAAAAAACCTGATTTCATCATAAATAAAAACACTTCCATCAAAGACAGAAGTGCCATAATCAATAACGAACAGCATCATTAAAATAAAGAAAGCTGGCTGTATTGATACCATTGTTTATAAGCAAAAATGATATCTTTCATTTTATAAAGCATACCTAAACGTTCACATTCTCCTTTTAACAAATACCAAAGCTTTTTGGCTTTTGGAGAAGGACACTGATAAGCATTGCCATATTGCTGGATGTATTTTTCTTTAAACCCCGGAAAATATTCATCTAATCTATTATAATACCATTCCCTTTGATTTTGCCTTAAAGTTACGCCAAAAGCAGGATAGATAAACTTTGCTCCGCTTTTGTGGGCAAACTGGATAATTCCCTTTATATTTTCTTCATTGTCTTCTATAAAAGGCAATACCGGCATCATTAAAATCCCTGTAAAAATCCCATTATCCGATAATTCCTTAATGCATTCAAAACGTTTTGAAGCAAGGGCAACATTAGGCTCAATAATACGGCATAAATCATCATCACAAGTTGTAATGGTTATTTTTATTAACACTGGTGAATGTTCCTGTATTGACTTTAAAAGGTCAATATCTCTTCTTACCAGATCGCTTTTTGTGGCAATAGCCGCTCCAAAACCATAGCGGTGGATTAATTCCAGGGCTCCTCTTGTCAAAGCATACTTTTTTTCAAAAGGATTGTAAGGGTCACTCATAGCCCCCGTTCCTACAACCCCTGTTTTTCTTTTCGATTTAAGTTCCTTTGCAAGGATTTCCAATGCATTCTTTTTAGCCCTGACCTTATCAAAGTTTTCTACTCCATAGCAGTCACTGCGGCTGTCGCAATAAATACAGCCATGACAACAGCCCTTATAAATATTCATATTATAGTTGACCCCAAACCAGGGATTATTGGTACTATAGGCAGAAAGAATATTTTTTGCTTCGATAAAATCCATATCAGATACCTTTCTCTTCTAAAAATTTTATAAATTTTTTATCGGACAAAATTTCATTGGTTACAAATTCACCATCATAAAAGAGACTGTAAGTTGTAAATGGTGAGGGGGCGTTTTGGGCTTCTTCTTTAGATTCATAGCGGATAAGGGTAAAATCCAGTCCCCTTTCCCGGGCTATTTTTTCAATGATTATCGCATACTTTTCTGCATGGGGACACTGATTAGAATAATATAAGACAAAACCTTTCTTATGAATTTTTCCTGCTCTTGCATAATCTTTGAATTTTGGTTCTTTTATATTTTCATCAAAAGGCAAATAATAAAGTTCAAAATAAGGATTAGCTTTATCCGATACTATAAAACCTTTATATTTTAAATACTTTGGATCTGATAAATAAGGCCTTTTCTTATCTGAAGACAAAATAACCAGTCCTACTCTTTTCATGGCTTTTGCATCTTCAATGCATTCTTTAAGCAGTAAATTGGAATATCCCTGTCCTTTATACTGTCCCGAAACCCAAAGACAATTAATAAACATATAACCGTCTGCATCAATAGGACACCATGCATTTTCAGCCGGTATGTACTCAATAAAAACCTTGCCTCTTACATCCAGTTTCTTAAATACAAGACCTTCTGCAAATCTGTCTTTAAGCCAGGCTTTTTTTGCTGCAACAGCCGGATCTCCCTTTGTATTCGAAATGGCACAGCAAATATGTTCCTGTTCGAGATTGTCCATATTCACACGGATAATATTCAATCTTATCTCCCCTTCCCTTATCTTATTAAAATAAGCCTGAAGCCGATTGATGAATTGTAATTTAAGTATATAAGGCTTAACATGACAACAATATGTCATATTACAAATATTTTTTTAAACCGTCTTCAAAATTTTTCATGATGATTAAACGGATTCTTTCAGGCTCTAAGACTTCTGCATAACTCCCATAAGACAGGATGTAACTGTAAAGCCAATCCCCCTCCGGAAAAACGGTTGAAATAATAAAAGTTCCATCGTTTTGCTTTTTAATAAGTTCTTCATCAAATTCATCGTAGACCCGGTAAGCCATTTTGGCGTCTATTTTTAATACAAGTTTTACTGCTTTGTCATCGTCCATCTTCAACACTTGCCCTGTTTCCGCAGGAATTTTTCTTTCAAATTGCTCCTCTAAAAGATTTAAATTTTTCATTCTTGTCAGTTTAAAAAATCTAAAGTCATTTCTGCTTCTGCAAAAAGCATAAAGGTACCAGCTTTGTCCCTTAAAAAACAATTTTAAAGGTTCAACCAGCCTGATTGTTTTTTCTCCGGAAGAACTAAAATAATCAAAGCTCATCAGCTTTTTATTAAAAATTCCTTCTTTAATTTGCTTAAATTTTTCCTTATCCCTCTTAGAGTTGCCCCAGCCAGAAAAATCCACATCAATCCAATGAATACTCTCCTGATTAAAAATAGCACTTAATTTATTAAGAATAGATTCCATATTGGGTGTATTAATAGCATTTAAACCTTGAAGGCTCATAAGGAGTTCTTTTTGCTCTTCCTCAGAAAACAAGGATTGCTTTAGCACATAATTTTCAATCAGGCTAATGCCTCCACCTTTTCCTTTGCTCGTATATATAGGAATACCTGCTGAAGAAAGGGTATCCAGGTCACGGTATATGGTTCTTGTTGAAACCTCAAAATGTTCTGCCAACTCTTTAGCGGTTACAGTTTTTTTCCTCAGTAATATATAAACCATTTCAAATAACCTGTTAATCTGCATAAACATCACCTGATTATATTTTATCATATTTATATGACAAGACTATGTCATACTTAAAATCAAATGAAAAAGTTTAAAGTTTAAAATTGATCCTATAAAATAAAGCTGCCAGTTCACTTATTTAAAAATTAGCTGGCAGCTGTTACTCAAATAAAAAAGTATATGGTAAAAAATAATAATATGCTTCCTGCAAGAACAAAAAGATGCCATACAAAATGATGATATTTAAACCAGTCAAATACAAAAAATAAAACACCAATGCTGTAACACAAACCTCCAGAAAGCAATAAGACAAAGCCTCCTAAAGATACGGTCTTATAAATTGTGGCAGCAAAAAAAATAATCATCCAGCCCATAATCAAAAAAATTAAGACATGAATCTTCGTGTATTTTTCAATCCAGAGTACTTTAAAAATAACACCTAAAATGGCAAGAAGCCATTGAATACAGCAAATAACGATACCTATAATGCCGCCAATGGCAAAAAAGTAAAAAGGGGTATAGGTTCCTGCGATTAAAATATAAATCGAAGAATGATCTAAACGTTCAAAAATATTCTTTGCTTTTCCTTCTGGAAATGCATGATAAAACATGGAATTGGTATAAAGAAAAATAAGAGAAACAGAATAAATGAGCATACTTATGATGTATAAAGGATTCCCTCTTAAGGCCCCTTTAATCACCAATAAAACCAGGGCAGCAATTCCTAAAAGCAAGCCTGCTCCATGAGAAATGGAATGGGCAATTTCTTCTCCCAGGCTAAAGTGCTTTCTTACAATAATATCCTTAAACTTAAACATTTTGACACCTCATGACTATAATAAATATCCTTTTTTAGCACTATATATGCCAATAATGATTCCTCTTTGTCTTTAACTGGTTTAAATCCTTCCTGACTCTTTCATCCTTAAAATTAAACTTTATCATAAACATTACCTTCTTTTTTATTAGGATTTTAGCAACTCCAGAAATTAAATAATTGCCAATAAATTATAAATAGGCTGATATAACAGCTTTCAACAACAGTTGTAATATAGCGTCTTTTACTGGGTTTCGTTAAATTCTTTTTATCCCATTGTTTTATCATAATAACCGTATTGATTAAACTGATGACAACAGCAATTGCCAAAACCATGCATTGTATCATTACTGAAAGCCTTGTCCATGTCACTGGCGCTAAGATTAAATAGTAAAATGTAAAGGCCACAATGGCATTTTCAATGGTCATAATGATATAGATTCTATGTAATTTTTTATGGCTTATGCTTTCTTCTTTTCTTCCAATCTTTCTGATAACAAAAAATAAGCCCTTAAATAAAATCTTAAAAATAGAAATGAGGATAATAATAAAGAATAATAATATCGAAATCATTTTTACCCCAAATGAAAGAGGGTCTTCTTTTACCATATCTACACAGCCCATCATCTGCAATACAGTATGTCCATCGCTATTTTTCGTTTCAACCATTAAATAACGTAAAGCATTTTCATTATCCATAATATATTGATGGTCTGCAATCCGTATGACTTTTCCTTTTCCAAGGGAGAGTTTATAAATATTTTCATCCTCTGTTTTTGATAAGGGCAAAAGTCCTCCAATATATTTATATATTGAAGCAAAACCTTTTTCGTAGGACCTGCATGATGTATAAATCCCACTGATATCATTTTTTAAAAGGACAGGATTATCAAGTACTCTTTGATGATTGCCATAGTCACCAAAGATTAAAGACAAAATACCATAATTAAAAACCGTCTCACCCAATTGATTGCTCATAATAACAACACCTAAACCAGATTCCGGTTCAAACATAAGGGTCGATGTGAAACCATTGGTATTTCCAGGATGGCCCATAATATCTTTAGTATATTGTAAAGTCAAAAAACCATGACAAACTCTCGGAATATCTGTATCTCCATAAAAAGCGCTTGTCTCTTTCATCCTTTCAAGGGTTTCTTTCTTTTGAAACAAAGGACTTGTTTCCCCTTCTTTGGGTACAAAGGCTTTTGCAAAAGTCATAAGATCCTTTAGAGTCCCTGTTGCAGCCCCAGCAGGATATAATAAGATATAACTGATCCCGTCTCCTAAATTTTCACGATAAGTATCTGTAATCCAATAGCAATTTAATAATTTCCTTTGTTCCTGTACCCATTGATTATCAGAATAATCTGCTGCAATTGAAGTCTGATTCATTCCTAAAGGCTCTAATATATGTTTATGTACATAATCTACATAATTTTCACCACTTACTTCCTGGACAATCAAGGCAGCTAAAGCAGCTCCCCAGTTAGAGTATGCCGTCACTGTTCCCGGCTTATTCACTTGCGGTGGCTCCGTATTTCTTAAGGCAGTCTCTAAATCAACGATTTCATCAATACTGCTTACTTCCAGGGCATAGGTGGTTTCCTGCCAGCCGGCACTATGATTCATTAAATGAAGCATCGTAATGGGTTCATCATAAGAAAGTTTCGTCAGGAAATTATCAGGTAAATACTCTCTTATATCCTTGTTTAAGTCAATTTTCCCTTGTTCGTATAATTGCATGACACTTGTCCATATCAGCAATTTTGAAATAGAACCCCATTCATAAACGGTCTCTTCGTTGACTGGTATTTGTTTTTCTATATTCATAAAGCCATATTGTGTAGAAAAAAGCGTCTCATTGTTTTTAAAAACAGCAACAGAAACCGATGCACAAACATCTTTATGCGCTTCTATATACTTTTCGATTTCTTTTCCTAAATCATCATAAGGAATACCTGAAGGTGTTGTTTCAGTAAGCGTCGCCGCATATAGCATATTGGGAAGAAAAGACTGTAAAGTAAGTATTAGACTCAATAATAAAATCATTTTATTAAAACTCATTTTTTTCATAAAAACTCTCCTTTGTTCACAGCAAAAAGATTTTACCTTTCTTTTTATAATTACTTACGCAATAATAAATTCTATTGTCTGAAAAAGCTGAACACAGACAATAGAATATCCATTTTAAGGAAATCTTTTTAAATCTGTTCGTTTAAAGACCCATTCAGGCGTTATTAAGCTTTCTTCCAAACTGTCCAGCCTGTACCATGGGCTGATATCCTTATCCAGAGGATTGATTAAAATCTGAGTCTGCTGAGCTGGCATATAACTTTGAGCCAACATAAAGACTTTTTCTCCACTGGCTTTATTTTCTGCCATATCTACAACAATAACGGCATGACCTGGACTGCCTCCCTGGATAAAGACGTCACCTATTTGCATATCCTCCATATTAACAGACATGAGTTGCTTTTCCAATGACAGGGTCCCTGCATAGGAAAAAAACAAATCCATGTATTTTCTAAAATTTGAATAACTATCATCATAAGAAGCTTCTTTTACCCAAGTCACATGATTTCCGTTGATTTTTATTCTATGACCTTCCAGCCAGTTTTGATAATCTGCCTTAAAGCCATTGGTAAAATCAAAAGAAATTTCATCATATCTTTTTTGTTGATAAAGATACTCTGCCCTCAAAAGCATAATCGCATCCGCACATTGATGCAAATCCCTGTCTCCTATCTCGACATCAAATACACTGTCATATATCCCCTGTGGATTTTTTTCTTTTCCATGATAATATAAGGCCTTTTCGCCATAAGCTTTTAATTTATGATTTCTCAAATAAAAGGCAAAACTATCTTCCCCGACAGGAATTCGCTCAAAACCTTCCGGTGGATTATATCTCTTTTCAATTGTATCCCCTGTCTCATTTAAAATGAAATGGACGTTTTCTTTAAATGGTTCCTTTTCTCCTGCTTCTTTTTTTATTTCATTTTCTAACTTGCTCTCTTGCTTTCTCATATTGTTGTCTAAAGAATCATGGACTAATAAAAGATATAATATTCCTAAAAAAATAATTATACTTATTTCTTTGAAGGCCTTGTTTTTCAAAAAGTTCACCATCTTTCTACCTTCTCGATCTTTTTAGCCATTTAGCCTTCTAACAAAATATGTATATTCCTTTTTATTATACTTTATTTTAAAAATATTTTAAATGTAATCTAAACACTTTTAATGCTAAAAGCTTCCTGTGATTAATTCATAAAAAACCTCCTTTTTTATTCAAAATAAAGGAGGTCTGTCAATCTTTTATAAATTAAAATACATACTTCATAGGTGTAAATCTTATCCCATCTTTTTCTTGTTCATTATCTACAACATTAAAAGCTAGCTTTTCGTAAATTTTAACAGCATAAGGTGATGCATTAACGGTTATGACTTTTTCAACTTTATCGCCCACCGATAAATTCTTTTTAACCAATTCGAATAGATTTCTGGCTATGCCCTGACCATGGAATTCTTTATCCACAAAGAAAAGACATATATGATTACACCCACGTACAGCTATGACTCCAACTATTCTTCCTTCTGTAAATGCACCATAAAACTCCATATTCCCTGTATTAACATTATCTTTTAAATTATTCTCATCAATAAACTTTTTAAAATTCTCAACGCCTTCAGTGGAATAATCCGGCGCTACAAATTCTAAAAAAACATTCCATACTAATTCTCTTGCTTCCTTTAAATCTGAAAGATTAAGCTTTTTGTAATGAATCATTCTTTTATTCAAATCCTTTCTATAACATTATTAATTTTTTATAAAAACTTTGCCATTAAAATAATATTGTCGTATTTTCCGTCTAACTTTCGGGCCTTAAACCTTTTTCCTTCATAAACAAAGCCATATTTTTCATAAAGCTTAATGGCATTTGTGTTGCTTTCAAAAACTTCTAATTCAATTTTTTCTATACCGTTTCTTGTCTTTGCATGCTGAATCGTTGTTTCAATCAAACGGCTTCCTATTCCTTTTCCCCGGTATTCAGCAAGGACACCCATTCCTAAACTACCAACGTGTTTCATTTCTTCGAAGCTTTTAGGTAAAATATCACACCACCCTATAACAATGCCGTCTTTTAATGCATAAAATTGAGCTAAATCATTTTTTTCTATGATTTCTACAAAAGCTCTTGTAGTTTCCAGAGGAAAACCTTCTGTCGAGGCCAAATACTTTTTTTCCCTGGCTACAGTATCGACTGCCTTACAAAAGGATTCCACATAATCTATTTTAGCTTTTATAATAACGATATCATCCACCAAATCTATTCCCCCTTATAATAAAAAAATCTCTCCTTTATAACCAGTTAGCTTTATTTTTTTACTAATTCTTCATGATAAAAATAATTTATGTAATTAATATTATTTTGCTTGCAATAAGCTTCTATCTCTTCTGATAACTCAATCCAGTACTGCTTATCCCCTCGAAAATAAATCCTTTTGTAGTCATTAATAAATTGAGGATAAGCCAATTGAATGTAATCTAAGATGGTTTTTTTATAGCTGCCTCTAAGATTTAAATTTTCAAACCAGTACTCATCAACAAAATTTTTAGTTTCTTCAATGATTGCTTTAAAATCTGTGATAAACGGGAAAAAAGGCGACATAAACAAAACCGTATGAATTCCTTGCTTATGCAATTCTTTTAAAGTAGCAATCCTATCCTGGATGCTGCTGGCCTGATCCATTGCTTCTCTAAACTTTTCATCCAGTGTATTTATGGAGATGGATACAGTCAAATCTTTAATCTTTCTTAATAGGTCCAAATCTCTTAATATCAGTTTAGATTTTGTAGAAATCCCTACATGACAATTGGCATGAACTAATTGTTCTAAAATTTTTCTGGTGATTTGGTATTCTTCTTCAAACGGGTTATAACAATCTGTAACCGAAGCAAGAAACACTGACTTATTTTCTATTTTTTTTAAATTAACAGGCTTGTGGCATAATTTGATATCAATAAAACTGCCCCAATCTTCCTTGTGACCTGTAAAACGTTTCATAAATGAAGCATAGCAATACTTACAAGCATGTGTACAGCCAATATAGGGATTAATAACATAATCACAATCGGGTAAATTAGATTTTGTCAGATAGTCTTTAACTTCTACAAATTTTAGGATGGTTTCCATACATTTATCCCCTGTCTATTCAAATCATTCAGCTTACCATATATTAAAATTGTTACCCTTCGTCTCAACGCCTGACCAAATAAAAATAAATGAAATTTACAGCAAAAGCTGATAAGAAGATTGCATTGTTTTTTTATAGTATCTTCATACTATAATAAAACTTTGATAAATAATCCGTTAAAGATTATCATTTATGAATAAACGTCATAACGTCTAGGATATTCCAGTCTCGCTTTTTTTGTATAGCTATTAATAAATTCAGATTTGGCTTGGGTATAAGCATCCCTGTTAAACTCATATTTTTTCCACAAACTCATTTTTAGCAGACCATACGCTTTGGATACTTCCGGATGATCTATCAGATAATCTCTGAAATACAACTCATTCCAGTCTCCCAAATAACGAACATGGAGATGAAAAACTTTCTCCTCAAATCCCTCTGCTGTATAACCTTTGTTGAATACAAGCCACAAACCTGGTTCGTACTCCTCAGACATTAAAATCCAATGATTTTCCTTTAATCTTTTGATAAGCTGAAAGTAGTCACAGCATTGATTCAATTCTAATAAAATATCTACGGTCGGTTTTGCCATTAAACCACTTACCGCAGTACTTCCAATATGATTAATCCGATATATATCTTCTTTTTTAATCAACTGAAGAAGGCTGTTTTTTTCACTTTCGTACCATTCTTTATATTGAGGATTATGCTCCTTTAAAATAATAGGAAATAATCTCCACAACTCTTCTTTGCTCATTTCTGATAAATCTTTTTTCATATTGCCTCCATAATCCATTACTTTCCTAATAGCCCAAGGCTTACGTCTGCTTTTTTACTTATACGGATCAAATAATACTCTGATATAATCCCTCTTTATTGGCTGCACATCATAAATTTTTCACTTTGCTTTCAGGAAAAACTAAACCATAAACTTTTCAATAAGAAATTCTAATAATTGTATTATTAGTAGTGGCATTAAACCAATCGCTATTAATACGAGTATAACAATAAATATCAATATCGTCGACTCAAAAACAGACAGTTTTCTTTTTTCATTTGATTTTTTAATTTCTTCGATGCAATTATTATCAACAATCTCAATATAATCAATTGCCTCCTCAGATTCAGGATCTACCCAGTCCAGCCAGGAATCTTCAGAACAAAGGCTAATCATTCGATTCTGAGAAAAGGCTGATTTTATCAAAAATATTCCTAATTTTATCAAACCTTCCTTTGTAGCACAAATATATTTCTGATGCCCTATGGCACCAAATTTAAGATAAATGTCTTCTTGCATTAAATCCTCTTCGACCTTGTCCAAAACATTAATCATTTGTTCTTTCTTTGTCTCATCCATTTTATGCCCCCTTTTAAATACACATTAAAAAGTTACAGGCTATAAATAATTATCTGTTATAAATATTCTGTATAAATATAATGCTTTTTATTGGCACAATACGTTTTTTACGAAGGATTCTCTGATTTATATGAATTAACCACGCCAATACCTATGGATACTAAGACAAGCCCTAAGAAAAGCTTAATTGTGAAGTTTTCTCCTGGAATAAACATTGCTGAAAGCAGACTGCCCGAAACTGGAACCATAATCTTGTAAATAGATACTTCCCCTGCTTTATTATACTTTAATAAAGTATTAAATAATGAAAAAGCTGTCGCTGACAAAAATGCAGAATAAATAAATAAAATCCATGCTTTAGGCGTAAATGTAAAAGTTTCAACAGAAACTCTTCCTATGCCAAATAAAAGCAGAACAAGAGAGCCCAAAAACATCTGCCAGGCTGTTATCACAAAGGGATGGGTTTTCTTTGCCAGTTCTTTTGACCAAATAGAACCCAGAGCACTGGTAATACCTGATAAAATCATAAAACCTTCCCCTATTACTGAAAAAGATAAAGAAAAAGTATTTTGTCCTTCTTTTCCCAAACTGGCAATAATCACTCCACCAAATCCTGCCATAAGACCAATGATTTTGCGAAGGTTTATTTTGTCGTTGCTATATATAAAATGAGCAAAAAGCACGACAAAAAAAGCACTGATAGAACCCAGTACGGATCCTTTTATTCCTGATACATTGGCAAGCCCGTTATAAAAAAAGAAGTATTGCAGAGTCGTCTGCATGACTCCCAATCCAAAAAAACTTAAAAACTGCTTTTTGTTTATACGAAGAGATATTTTCATTATCCAGTGAATTATGATAAACAACAAAACAGATGCGAGGCAAAATCTCATTCCTGCAAAAACAACCTTTGCATATAAATCATCTGCCTTAAGACCTATCTCTTCATAGCTTACTTTTAGTACCGGAAATGCACTTCCCCATAATAGTGAACAAAAAATAGCAATCAGTGATACATAATGCTTTTTAGTAAAGAATTTTTTAATATCCATGTTCTTGTCCTTTCTACTGTTGTAGTTAAACTCTCGTCAATACTTTTTTATTTAATTAGACTTATTTTATCATATTATGTTGTTAAATATATTTTATTTTTAATTTATAAGATTACAAGTCACTTTATAAAAAAAGTCTAAAAAAATAAAAAATAAATCGATGATATTGTTGTGACAAACAATCCTGAAACTAACACTCAGGTTCAGAATGAAAAATCCTCACTAATAATGAATTTGTAAAATAATAAAAGAAAAAGCATAAAAATGAAACGATATCTATCATTGACATAGATAAAAAAAAAGCCTCCTGGGCTTTTTTAAATTTTTTATAACATATTTATTGTAAAAAATTGTTAAATTTATTATTTTAGATTAAATTAAAACGAAGCTTGCTCATAAAGTGCATCTGTTTTTTCTTTTGCTTCTCTTAATACTTCAACTTGTATAAGAAGCTTCTTATGTAATTTCCTTGCTTTATCAAAATAATCTTTTTCATAATCTTTATGTACATAATATTGAAGTAGATCTTCTGTTATCTTCAATGCTTGATTAAATTCTTTAATAAGATTTCTCATACTGGTATCAAGTTCTTCATACTTAGGTTGCTTGTTGGTAAACTTTTTAGCACAATTAAGTTTATCATATTTTTCAAATGTAACTGTTCTGAGATTAAAAGGATTTTTTGCCTGATAACTACCGTCATCCATTAATTTATCCACAATTAATTCTTCATCTCTTCCAGCTACTTCAAAATAATTTTCAATATTAATAAAATAAGTCTCTATATCTTGCATAATATATTTATAAGCTTCTTCTTTAGATTCAAAATGATTGGTATTGTACATATGAAATAGAAATGCACCTCCAATTATAACGGCAGATAAAACTGCAAATCGTACAAAAAAGCTTCTTTCCATATAAATCACTCCTCATCTAAAACTATTTTTTGAGGCAATCCACACTATTTAATAAAGTTATAAGTCCAAATTTTTATAAAAAAAATTAATAATACCCTTTTATAGTCAGATTACCCTTCGCCTATTTTACCTTATAAAAAACTTTTTGTAAATTATTATAAGTTATAAATTTTTATATTAATAAATATTTTCCATTTGATATTTGTTTTACTCATTAAAGTAATCTTTTATTCATTTATCCGTTTAATTTATGGAAAAGAAAATTAATCTCTCCTTTTCTTATCTTCTCACGCATAAATTTCTAGATATAATTTTTTTAAATCCCAAGAAACTATTAATATAACCAATGCATAAAAGGAGAGATTGCTTTGAAAAAATTACTATATATTACCGTTAACTCAAAACCTGAAGAATTATCTGCCAGTAAAACCGTAGGAAGAGCTTTTGTAAATAAATTTATAAAAAAATATCCGGAGTTTTATGTTGAAGAACTGGATTTATATAAAGAACACATCCCCAGATTGGAATATCAATATTTTGAGGACAGAAATTGTGTTGTCAATGAAGAAGCCATGAAAAAGTTGCCTGAAAAAGAGCAAAAGGAAATTCAAAGAATTAATCAACTCTGTAATCAATTTATTGAAGCAGATCTTTATGTTATTGCAGCTCCTATGTGGAGTTTATCATTCCCTGCCCCTTTAAAAGAATATATAGACTGTATCGTTCAAAATCATAAGACCATTCATTTTCCCGAAAAAAATGATAAGCCGGAAGGTCTCCTGAACGACAAAGAACGGGCAGTTATTTATATCCAATCCTCCGGTGGGAATATTCCCTGGTTAATGGGTCCCATCTTTAACAAAGGCATCGATTATGTAGAAGATATAATGAAACTAATGGGAATTAATCAATTTGAAAAAATACTAGTCGACGGAACTGGTACAACACAAGAAGAAAGAAAGACTGCGATTGAAAAGGCCATGGAAAAAATTGATAAAGTCATCGAAAATATAAAAATCAAAGAAGCAGTTTTACTTTAATTACATTTTAAAAGGATACTCTTATTAGGGTATCCTTTAAATATTCTTTAATCCGCTAAAAAGCTTAAAACTTTTTGTTCGTATTCCTCAGGATAATCGATACATGCTTCAATATGTCTGCTTTCAACTAACCATAATTCCTTTTTATCAGAAGAAATGTTTTTATATATAGCTTTTCCCATTGAAGCAAAGCAAAAATCATCTTTTGTGCCATGAATAACTAAAGTAGGTATCTTATTATTAGTCTGGGCAGCAACCACATCTACATCTTCAAAAGAAAAGCCATAACGATGTTTTAAATACCAATCCCCACAGGTAACAGCATATTCATATGGAAGACCTGTGTTCATCGATTGCCATATGACTGAAAAAATGCCTTCCATACTGTCATATGAAGAGTCCAAAATGCAATAATCTATATTTTGATTGGCATGCTCTGTTGCTGCATATAAGCCGGCCGTTGCTGCACCCATAGACTGCCCATGAACTACAATCTTTTTATTATTTGTATTCTTTTTTATAAATTCAACAACCGGAACGATATCATTTTTCTCGAAATGCCCAAAAGTAACATAAGGATTTTTTGACGTTCCGCTGGCACGCTGGTCCATGGCAGCAACATTCCAGTTATTTTGCAAATAAAATTCAGCAATAGGATACATTGACACATGATCTCCTCCTGCCCCATGTACTAGTATGACCGTATCCCTGTCATAATTACCGTCTGTACTAAAAAAAGTTACTGGTACTTCGTTTCCATCTCCTGCAATTAAGTTTATCTTTTCACCCTTGTATAAAGATTCAAAGTACTTATAATCATATCCCCACTCTTCCAATTGCTTATAACTATTTGCATTCGTATCATTTCCCTCATTTTGCATAAGCATTTGCACAGCAATCTCTTTTCCAAGATAATAACTGAATCCTAAAAAAGCTATGACTAAAATCAACATAATAACAACTAATATTTTTATAAGCCTTTTTAATAATCTTTTTCCTTTAGTTTTTACTACAGTCTCCATTGATTACCACCCTTTGCTTAAGGTTAAACAAATATTGAAAATACTATTTTAGTTTTGGTCCTTCAAAAGGCCAAATTCTTGGATAAATACCAGAAAAACCTCCCATATTAAAAATTTTATGATAGAAAGCATGAGGCTGATAAAGCCCAACTGGTATTTTAAGACCTCTGTATAATTCATCTTTTTTATCGTCCTTGTTTTTTTGAAATAATTTACAACCATTATCCAACGATTCATAGTCTCTGCTTATTTTTATATATTTAAGAAGTGGTTCTCCAAAAACCACAGCCAAACCAGATTTTCTAGGTATGCCATTCCACCAATATCCCATAATCGGATGCTTTTGTGTCATATCATCCTGGCATAAAACCGTGCGAGAACGGATATAATCATTTAAAATAAAGATATCTCCATAAAATGGCTTTATCATTTCACTAATACGTTTAAACAATCTGATGATTTCTGTTTCCCAACCTGCCATGGATAATACTGCTGCATCAATTGAAATGGAAAGATATCCAAAGCGGTATCCAATCGGACCAGGACCAATAGGATCAGGAACCGTTATATAAACTGACTCAACAGGCTTATGAGGATACCATATCATATTATTATGGATATTTTCTGCAAAAAAAGCCTCAAAAGCCTCCAGACTCGTAAATTTCTCCTTAGGCGGTTCGCAAAAACCATAACGCTTTGGTAAAATTTCAGGAATCTGCCTTTCTATGATTTTAAGCAAACCATTAATATCTTCTTTATTGAGATAATGATTAAACCACCAGGACAATTTTACTATGGAAAATCTTTCTGTCTTATCTATATCAGGAAGTCGTTTAATACCTCTTGGTAAAACAATATCGTTTGTTTGAAGGTCTTCTATAAGACCTATTCCATTTTTTGCTAATTCTTTTGCAACTTTATATAATTCTTCAATCTTTTTTACTTCTGCAATTCCCGGTTCAAGGCTACATTCAATGAGAAACCGGATACCTGGTAACTGATTATAAATATGTTGAGGTATGTCTTCATCATTTAAGACAGCTTCCCTGCTGATAACAATTTGATAATCCTTATGAATTAAAATAAGGCATTCCTCATTTTCAATCATGTTAAACTGATTGACTAATAAATAATAGTCTTGTTTTTGTGTGGTATATATCTTCAAATCATAACTCATGATATTTACTCCTCTTATCGTATCGTATAGAATACTCGTTAATAAAGTTCGAAATAATTATATTTATTATTTTTCAGTCACTTAATTTTTGTAATTAGCATTTTTTTAATAAAACATCTTATTCCAATACCTCTTCATTAAACAAAGGATTCTGTTTTAATTATACGATATTTTTTATAAAAGGTATGAAATTTTATAAATGAATAAAAAGTTTGTATTTTTTATTCTCAATTGACCAATGCAAGATATTTTTATACTCTATAGGATAAAATAATGACTTTTTTCTTTCAGACAGGTATAATTTTATTAAAATAATCGAAGGGGTAAGAAAGTGAATAAATTAGAAAATCATCATTCAAACCGCATATGGGAAATTGACTTTTTAAGAGGTATTGCTTTAATCCTTATGATACTTTTTCATTTTTTATATGATTTGAATGCTTTCTATCATGTGGAAATCCCCTACTGGGACAGTTTTTGGGTTATAGAAGGGAAAATATCAGCTGTCCTTTTTATGATTCTGGCTGGCATCAGCAGTACCTTCAGTAAAAATAATTTAAAAAGAGGGCTTAAAATTTTGCTTGTTGCCATGGGTATAAGTCTTGTTACATATATTATTTTCCCTTCAGAATACATCCGCTTTGGTATCCTTCATATGTTGGGAAGCAGCATGATTTTATATCATTTTATTTATAATATCTCTCTTTCGTTTACGCTGATGATTTCTTTAATCATTTTTCTTTTAGGCTATTTATTTAATCATTTTTACATAGATACCAATCTCCTGATTCCTTTTGGAATAATGAGCAGGGACTTTGTATCAATGGACTATTATCCCTTATTTCCCTGGCTGGGTGTTTTTTTAATTGGAACAATCATAGGAAAAAGCATTTATAAAGAAAAAAAGAGCATCCTCCAAAAATTCTATAGAAATAACTTTCTATCTTTTCTTGGAAGACACTCTCTTATAGTTTATCTTATTCATCAGCCAGTGATTTTATTATTATTATATTTCTTTTTTTCAGTAAGAAATTAAAAAAAGTAAGGAAAGATTTTCTTTGCTTTATATAAAACAACCCAAAATTATGGGTTGTTTTTACTTATATATTTATATTTTAATTTGGGTGTAATTCTTCATCCCTTAAATCTACAAAATAATCCTCTTGTTTTTTATTCAAATGATCTTGTCTGGCATTAGCACGTATTTCTTCCATCTTTTCTTTGTGACTAAAATATAATTTCGTAATCACCATCGTTGTTATTGATGCACATGCGATAAATACCATTAACACACTCTCAAACATAATCTATCCCCCTAGTAAGATTCTCATAAATAATTACGGCTAAATGAATCATAAGTATGCTAAATAAGTCAAAAAAACTTTTTACATTTTTTATTTCTTAAGGAATAAGAAGAAGCAAGAGAACCGTCCTCTTGCTTCTTTCAAATTAGCAGTCGTCTGTTATGACATCTTCAATTGCTTTTCCTGGTGGCACCATGGGCAGTACTTTTTCGTCGATACCTACATGACAGTCTAATAATACTGGTTCATTTAAGGCAAAAGCTTCGTTTAAAGCCTTTTCCAGTTCTTCTTCACTGGTCACTCTGTAACCTTTTATATCATAAGCTTCTGCCAGTTTCACAAAATCAGGACCTCTGTCCAAGGTCGTTGCAGAATACCTGCCTTCATAAAACATGGTCTGCCACTGTCTGACCATTCCTAGTGTACCATTATTAATAAGTACGATAATAATAGGAAGTTTATAGGCATTAATGGTTGCTAATTCATTACAGTTCATTCTAAAACTTCCGTCTCCTGCAATATGTACAACCCTTTTATCTGGCATACCGATCTTTGCCCCAATAGCAGCACCCGTACCATATCCCATAGTTCCTAAACCACCAGAGGATAAAAAGGTTCTTGGTTTTGTAAATTTATAATATTGGGGTACCCACATTTGATGCTGCCCAACTTCTGTTGTAATAATCGCATCTCCTTGAGTCTTTTCATATATCTTTTCAATAATGGCCTGAGGTTTTAGATTGCCGTTCTTAGTATAAGTAACAGGATATTCCTGCATGAGCTTTTCAATTTTTTCATTCCACTCATTGGCTTCTCTTGGTTTTAATCTATCGTTGAGCATCGTCAGGGCAGTTTTTATATCCCCTAAGATATAGCAAAAAGTTCTGACATTTTTATTGATTTCCGCAGGATCAATATCAATTTGCAATATTTTAGCCCTGGGAGCAAAACGTTGCAAATTGCTGACAACCCTGTCACTAAAGCGGGCACCAATTGCAATCAGTAAATCACATTCCGTAGCAGCAATATTGGAAGCTTTTGTTCCATGCATACCAATCATACCTGTATAAAGTCTGTGAGTTGCCGGGAATGCCCCCTGTCCCATAAGGCTGCAGGCAATAGGAGAATTGATTTTTTCAACGAATGTGAGTAATTCCTGATCGGCTCCTGCATAACCAACTCCCCCTCCTGCATACACAAAAGGTCTTTTTGCCCGGTTAATCAATTTAAGTGCTCTTTCAATATCTTCTTCACGGATTCTTTCTGAATATGCAGGAATTGGCTTAGGTTCTCTGTATTTGTATTCAGCTTTTAAAGCCGTTACATCTTTTGGAATATCAATAAGTACCGGCCCTGGCCGACCTTCCTTTGCAATATAAAATGCTTTTCGTATGGTATCTGCTAATTCATTGACATCTTTTACAATGTAATTATGCTTTGTTATAGGCATAGTAATCCCTGTAATGTCGACTTCCTGAAAGCTGTCTTTTCCAAGCAAAGGTACCGCAACATTACCCGTTATGGCTACTAAAGGTACAGAATCCATATAAGCTGTTGCAATCCCCGTTACCAGATTGGTTGCCCCTGGTCCTGATGTGGCAAGACATACACCAACCTTACCTGTTGCTCTGGCATATCCGTCTGCTGCATGGGCAGCTCCTTGTTCATGAGAAGTCAGAATATGTCTTATTTCATTTTGATGTTTATATAATTCATCGTATATGTTTAAAACCGCGCCTCCCGGATAACCAAAAATCGTATCTACGCCCTGTTCTTTTAAACATTCAATTAAGATTTGTGCGCCAGTTAATTGCATAGCTTTCCTCCTTTGCAAAAACAGGGTGCATGAACACCCCGTTTAGTTTTTAAGTATTGCTCCAGTACTTGCTGAAGTAACTAATTTAGCATATCTGGCAAGATAACCGCTTTTAACTTTTGGTTCTGGTGCCTGCCATTTTTCTTTTCTTCGCTTTAACTCTTCATCAGAAACTTCTAATTCAATGGTTCCGTTAATCATGTCTATGGAAATAATGTCTCCCTCTTCTACCAAAGCAATGGGACCTCCTTCTGCTGCTTCAGGAGAGATATGGCCAATGGAAGCACCTCTGGTTGCACCACTAAAACGTCCATCTGTAATTAAGGCCACATCTTTGTCCAGCCCCATACCTGCCAAAGCGGAAGTAGGCGCAAGCATTTCCCTCATCCCTGGACCGCCTTTAGGGCCTTCATAGCGGATAACGACCACGTCTCCTTTATTAATTCTTCCGGAAAAAATTGCTTCAATCACTTCTTCTTCAGAATTAAATACTCTTGCTGGTCCTCTATGCTGAAGCATTTCTTCCGCTACAGCCGATCTTTTTACAACGCAGCCGTCGGGGGCTAAGTTACCTTTTAATACAGCAATACCACCTGTCTTGCTGTAAGGATTATCAATAGGACGAATAACATTGGGGTTGCGGTTTACTGCAGATGCAATGTTTTCTCCTAAAGTTTTACCTGTTACTGTTATCAGTGATAAATTCAACAGGTTTTTCTTTGATAATTCTTTCATTACGGCCTGGACACCGCCAGCTTCATATAAGTCTACGATAAAGTGAGGTCCTGCTGGAGCCAGTTTACAAAGATTTGGTGTTCTTTCACTTATTTCATTAGCAATTTCAAGATTTAATTCAACACCTGCTTCATGGGCAATAGCAGGAAGATGCAGCATACTGTTGGTACTGCATCCCAGGGCCATATCTACGGTAAGAGCATTGTAAAAAGCCTCTTTAGTCATAATGTCTCTGGGTCTTATACTATTTTTAAGTAATTTCATCACCATCATACCAGCTTTTTTAGCTAAACGGATTCTTTCTGCATAAACGGCTGGAACTGTTCCATTTCCAGGTAAGCCCATACCCAAAACTTCGGTTAAACAATTCATGCTATTTGCAGTAAACATTCCTGAACATGATCCACAGCCAGGACAGGCCGTTTCTTCGTACTGGTAAAGTTCTTCTTCAGTCATTTTACCTGACTTAACAGCACCTACTGCTTCAAAAACATCGGTTAAACTTAATCGTTTTTCTTCTATTTTACCTGGCAGCATAGCGCCACCGCTTACAACAATAGCCGGAATATTAATTCTCGCAGCTGCCATCAGCATTGCCGGAACAATCTTATCACAATTGGGAATTAAAACTAATGCATCAAAGCTGTGAGCCATAGCTAAAGTTTCAATGGAATCGGCAATTAATTCTCTGGAAGCCAGAGAATAATGCATTCCAATATGACCCATGGCTATCCCGTCGCATACCCCAATAGCAGGCACTTCAACAGGTGTTCCTCCAGCCATGCGGACACCTGCTTTAACGGCTTCAGCTATGGTATTTAAATGCATATGCCCGGGAATAATTTCACTTTTTGAATTTACAATCCCTACTAAAGGTTGTTTTATTTCTTCATTGGTATAACCCATCGCTTTAAAAAGAGAGCGATGCGGAGCTTTTTCCACACCGCTTTTTGCAAGATCACTTCTCACTCTATCACTCCTTATTCATATATAGGTTCGCCAGTGCTGTTTGCATATTTTTGGAATGCTTCTAATAATTTCTTAGTGATAGGTCCTGCAACACCATTTCCAATAACTCTTCCATCCACGTTCGTAACAGCAATTGCTTCAGCAGCAGTACCCGTTAAGAAGCATTCATCAGCATTATAAACATTAAATAATGTAAATTCTTTTTCATATACTTCAATACCCATATCTTTTGCTAAATCAATAATGGTTCTTCTTGTGATACCATCCAGAATTCCTATATGAATTGGAGGTGTATAAAGCACGCCATCTTTCACAATAAAAATATTATCTCCCGTACATTCCGCTACAATGCCATCATGATTTAACATCAATGCTTCAGGAACTCCTGCACGGTTGGCTTCAATTTTTGCTAAGATATTATTTAAATAATTTAAAGATTTTATTTGCGGGTCAACGATGGTTGCCTTGTTTCTTCTTTGGGATGCTGTTATAATTGGCATACCTTTTTCGTACATTTCCGGAGGATATAATGTAATACTGGAAGCAATGCAGAAAACGGAAGGTTTCGGACATTTTGTAGGACTTAGACCTAAATCCCCTTTTCCTCTGGTTACAACCAAACGAATGTACGCATCTCTTAAATGATTTCTTCTGCACGTTTCAATGAGTACTTCTTTCATTTCTTCTTTTGTTAAAGGAATCTCTAACATAATGGCCTTTGCTGCTGCATAAAGTCTGTCAATATGTTCTTTGCATTTGAAAATCCTGCCGTTATAAGCCCTGATTCCTTCAAAAACCCCGTCTCCGTATAAAAGACCATGGTCAAATACAGATACCTTTGCTTCCGATTCCTTAACATATTCCCCATCTAAATAAATAATTAATTCATCTGACATTTGATTTCCTCCTTTTATAAAAATCCTATAATTCATTAATAATTAACTGACCCATTTCTTTTGTACCAACCAATTTCATACCTTCACTCATAATGTCCCCTGTACGGTAACCTTGTTCCAGTACCTTCGTTACAGCATTTTCTATGGCTTGAGCTTCCTCCTCTAAGCCGAAAGAATAACGGAGCATCATTGCTGCAGAAAGAATCGTCGCAATAGGATTTGCTTTGTTTTGTCCTGCAATATCCGGGGCAGAACCATGAATCGGTTCATAAAGTCCAAAGCTTCCTTCAGCCAGACTCGCAGAAGGTAACATACCGATAGAGCCCGTCAACATACTCGCTTCATCAGATAAAATATCCCCAAACATATTGCTTGTAACAATAACATCAAATTGCTTTGGATTTCTGATTAACTGCATAGCTGCATTATCCACATACATATGATTGAGTTCTACTTGCGGATAATCCTTTGCAACTTCTTCAACCACTGCTCTCCAGAGTCTGGAAGATTCTAAGATGTTTGCTTTATCAACACTCGTCACCTTTTTATTTCTTTTCATAGCTGCTTCAAAGCCAACTCTTGCGATTCGTTCTACTTCTTTTACAGAATAAGTTTCTGTATCATAAGCTTCTTCACCGTATTTCCCTGTTCTTCTTCCTCTTTCTCCAAAATAAATACCCCCAGTTAATTCACGTACTACAAGAATATCTAAACTGTCCCCTATAATTTCTGCTTTTAGAAGGCAAGCATCTTTCAATGGTTTATGAAGTAAGGCAGGCCTGAGATTTGCAAAGAGCCCTAATTCGCCTCTTAAACCTAATAAGGCTTTTTCAGGTCTCTTATCCCCAGGAAGGTTATCCCATTTGGGACCTCCTACTGCTCCCAGTAAAACTGCATCACTTTTTTTACAAATATCTATGGTTTCTTGTGGCAGAGGCTCACCAGTCTTATCTATAGCTACCCCTCCAGCTAAAACTTCTGTGAAATTAAAACGATGACCATATTTTTCTCCAATTTTATCTAAAACCAAAATGGTTTGCTCAACAATATCCGGGCCTATTCCATCTCCAGGAATGGTTGCTATATTAAAGTTCATTGAATCCGCCTCCATTTATCGAATATTCTGTTTTTTGATTCTAAAAAGTTAACACGAATAATTTTTAACCATTTAAAGCCTAATGAGTTTCTTAGTCTGGCTAATGATGAAACAGCTATTGCTCTGGCGCAAACTAAGAAACTCAAAGGCTAAAAAATTCTATAAAAACTTTATAAGTCATTCATTTTTTACTTTAAAACTTTTGTTGAATATATTTAATCAAGCCGTCTGAAGCAATGATCTTTTGCATAAATTCAGGGAAAGGTTGTGCTTTATAAGTTTCATTTTTTGTTTTATTGGTAATCGTACCTGTGGAAAAATCGATTTCTACTTCATCTCCTGCATCGATACCTTTTACAGCTTCTTCACATTCAAGGATAGGAAGTCCGATATTAATCGCATTACGGTAAAAAATTCTCGCAAAAGTGCTGGCTATAACGCAGGAAACTCCCGAAGCCTTTATGGCAATTGGCGCATGTTCTCTTGAAGAACCACAGCCAAAGTTTTTATCCGCTACAATAATATCACCTTTTCGCACTTTACCTGCAAACTCAGGATCTATATCTTCCATGCAATGCTTTGCTAATTCCTGTGGATCAGATGTGTTTAAATAACGGGCTGGAATGATTACGTCCGTATCTACGTTGTCTCCATACTTAAATACCCTTCCTTGTACTTTCATCGTAACGCCTCCTTATTCTAAATCTTCCGGGTTTGTGATTTTACCAGTAATAGCGGATGCTGCCGCTACTGCCGGGCTTGCCAGGTACACTTCAGATTCAGGATGTCCCATGCGGCCAACAAAGTTTCTGTTGGTGGTTGAAACAGCTCTTTCTCCTTTTGCCAGGATACCCATATGTCCTCCAAGACAAGGACCGCATGTAGGCGTACTAAATACCGCTCCTGCTTTTACGATATCTTCCACTAAACCTTCTTTTAAAGCCTGAAGATAAATATTTTGTGTTCCTGGGAATACAATACAACGTACACCTTTAGCCACTTTTCTGCCTCTTAAAATTTTTGCTGCAACTCTTAAGTCTTCCATACGCCCATTAGTACAAGAACCAATAACCACCTGGTCTATTTTGATATCCCCTACTTCATCAATGGTTCGGGTATTTTCAGGTAAATGAGGAAATGCTACGGTTGGACGGATTTTACTTAAGTCTATTTCATATACCTTTTCATATTCCGCATCTTCATCGGCTTCATAAATCTTATATTCTCTTGTGGAATGTTCTTTCATATATTCAATCGTCTTTTCATCTACAGGGAAAATACCATTTTTAGCCCCTGCTTCAATAGCCATATTTGCAATGGTAAAACGGTCATCCATTGTTAAGCTTGCGATACCATCTCCTGCAAACTCCATAGATTTATACAATGCCCCGTCTACACCAATCATGCCGATAATATGAAGGATAACGTCTTTTCCACTTACCCATTTTGACATTTTTCCTTTTAATACAAATTTCAGGGCAGCAGGTACTTTAAACCATGCCTTACCCGTTGCCATTCCTGCAGCCATGTCAGTACTTCCAATACCTGTTGAAAAAGCTCCTAAAGCACCATAAGTACAAGTATGAGAGTCTGCACCAATAACAACATCTCCTGCTACAACAAGACCTTTTTCGGGAATAAGGGCATGTTCAATTCCCATTTCTCCAACTTCAAAGTAATTTTCAATTCCTTTTTCATAAGCAAATTCACGGATGAATTTACATTGTTCTGCTGCCTTGATATCTTTATTAGGCGTAAAATGGTCCGGCACAATGGCTACTTTACTTTTATCAAAAACTTTATCAACCCCTATTTTTCTAAATTCTTTTACAGCTACAGGGGTAGTTATATCATTTCCAAGAACTAAATCTAAATTGGCTTCTATTAATTGCCCTGCTTTAACACTGTCAAGACCTGCGTGGGCCGCTAAAATTTTTTGTGTCATCGTCATTCCCATAGTATCATCTCCTTGTTACAAATATGCTTTAAACTTTTTTTCGATATCTTTAATTAATTTATACTCAATTGAATCCACTAGAGCTATCCAACTGGCTTCGATAATGTCAGAAGACACGCCTACTGTGGTCCAAATATCCTCTCCATCCGTAGATTCAATAAGAACCCTTACCTTCGCAGCAGTCGCTTGCTTGGTGTCTAAAACTCTAACCTTGTAGTCCGTCAGATGAACATCTCTTAATTCAGGATAAAAGACTTCTAAAGCCTTTCTTAAAGCTTTGTCTAAAGCATTAACAGGACCATCCCCTTCTGCTGCTGTAATTTCTGTCTGTCCATCCACTTTCACTTTTATCAAAGCAGAAGAGCTAAAGCTTTCTTCTCCTGCCGGATGTTCCCCAATAATTTTAAAATGCTCCAACTCAAAGAAAGGTTTATATTTCCCTAATTCCTTTCTGATAATGAGTTCAAATGTGCTTTCAGCCCCTTCAAATTGATAACCAATATGCTCTAATTTCTTTAATTTATCAATGATATTTTTAGTTTCCGGAGAATCTTTATCAATACCTGCATTAAACTTTTGTATCTTAGCTAAAATGGTGCTTCTGCCTGCCACTTCTGACATTAAAAATCTTCTTTCATTTCCTACGAGTTCCGGATCAATATGTTCAAAAGAATGGCTGGCTTTAGAAACACCATCAATATGCATACCGCCTTTATGGGCAAAAGCACTTTTTCCCACATAAGGCATCCCGTCCGTTAAGCTGACATTAGCTATTTCTGCTATTCTCCTGGCAGTCTGAGTTAAAGCCACCATTTTATCATCAGGAATACACTGATAATTCTTTTTTAGTTGAAGATTAGCAATTACCGTTGACAAGTTGACATTTCCACAACGTTCACCAATACCAATAAAGGTTCCCTGAACATGTGAGGCACCCGCCTTTACAGCCATAATCGCATTGGCAACCGCCATTCCCCCGTCATTGTGGGGATGAATACCAACAGGCAGATTAAAGTTTTCTACAACTTTTTTGGTTATTTCATAGACTTCATCCGGAAAAGCACCTCCATTGGTTTCACAAAGAACAATACAGTCTGCTCCTCCTTCTACAGCTGCTGAAAGAGTTGCCATGGCATATTCAGGATTTGCTTTATAGCCATCAAAGAAATGTTCTGCATCAAAGATAACTTCTTTACCTTTTTCTTTAAAAAATCTCAAAGTTTCTTTAATCATTGCCAGGTTTTCTTCTAAAGTTGTTTTAATAATATCGGTCACATGAAAATCCCAGCTTTTTCCGAATATAACCACTACGGGAGTATCTGCTTTCAAAAGGGATTGAATATTATTATCTTCCTCCACAGTTGTATCTCTTCTTCTGGTACTCCCAAAAGCAGCTAACCTGGCATTCTTTAAGCTCATATTTTTTACTCTCTCAAAAAACTCCAAATCCTTTGGATTGGAGCCGGGATTACCTGCTTCAATGTAAGCAACCCCTAACTCATCCAAAGTTTCAACTATTTTTAATTTATCTGCAACTGAAAAAGATATGCCTTCTCCTTGCGCCCCATCCCTTAAAGTAGAATCAAAAATTGCAATTTGCTTTTTCATTGTAACCACCACTCCATTTTATGGTTAACTTATTTAGACTGAATCCAACTCATCATTTTACGAAGCTCTCTTCCAACCACTTCAATTGGATGTTCTTGTTCCATCTTTCTTCTTGCATTAAATGAAGGACGGTTGGCTTGATTTTCAAGAATCCAGTTCTTAGCAAAAGTACCATCCTGGATTTCTTTTAATACTTTTCTCATTTCATTTTTTGTTTCTTCAGTAATAATACGTTTTCCAACACTGTAATCCCCATATTCCGCTGTATCACTGATTGAATATCTCATATAGCTTAAGCCGCCTTGATTCACTAAATCGACAATTAATTTCATTTCATGCATACATTCAAAATATGCACTTTCTGGTTGATATCCTGCTTCAACCAAAACTTCAAAACCAGCTTTCATCAGTTCTGATACGCCACCGCAAAGTACTGCCTGCTCTCCAAAAAGGTCTGTTTCTGTTTCTTCTTTAAAGGTTGTTTCCAGAATTCCTGCTCTTGCACCACCAATACCAGCCGCATAAGCAAGGGCTAAATCTTTAGCATTACCGGTTGCATCCTGATAAACTGCTACCAGACATGGAACGCCTTTTCCTTCAAGGAACTGACTTCTAACTGTGTGCCCTGGTCCTTTTGGTGCAACCATGAAAACGTTAATGTCTTCCGGAGGTACAATTTGCCCAAAATGAATATTAAATCCATGAGCAAAAGCTAAAGATTTTCCAGGACTTAAATTAGGTTCAATGCTTTCTTTATATAATTTGGGTTGTTTTTCATCATTAATTAAAATCATGATGATATCTGCTTCTTTTGCAGCTTCTGCTGCTGTAGCTACCTTAAGACCAGCAGCTTCAGCCTTTGGCCAGGATTTGCTTCCTTTGTAAAGACCAACAATGACATCAACACCCGATTCATGCAAATTAAGAGCATGTGCATGACCTTGACTACCATAACCGATAATTGCTACTTTTTTTCCTTTTAATAAAGATAAATTACAATCGTGTTCATAGTATAATTTTGCCATTTTTTAACTCCTCCTTGTATTTATTAATTTTATTGATTAATTGTGTTCTTTTATAACTTTATTGCCTCGCTCCAGGGCTGTAAGCCCGGTGCGGATTATTTCTTTAATACCATAAGGTTCCAGCATATTAATTAATGCCTCAATTTTAGATTCATCCCCAGTTAATTCGATGATCAGGGAATCGTTAACCACATCCACGATTCTTCCTCTGAATACATTGACAATTTCTATAATTTCTGCTCTTTGCTTTGTTGTTGCAGAGACTTTAATTAATATCAATTCTCTATAAACAGATGATTCGGGTTTTAACTCAATAACTTTAATCACATCAATCAACTTGTTTAGTTGCTTTTTAATCTGCTCTACGATGTATTTGTCTCCTTTTACAACAATCGTCATACGCGATGTATTAGGATCTTCGGTCACACCAACAGTAAGACTGTCAATATTATATCCTCTGCGGCTAAATAAGCCAGATACTCTGCTTAATACCCCTGAATGGTTTTCAACCAAAACAGATAAAACATACCGTTTCATATTATCCCCCTTACTCTTAAAAATCTAAGAATTTATTAAAGTGTACTTTCTTTAGGATCTACAATGCATTCAATTAAGAAAGCAGACTCAGTATTCATTGCTTTGGTAAATGCTTCTTTTAAATCTTCATTACTGGAAACTCTTATCCCTTCTATGCCATAAGCCCGGGCTAACTGAATAAAATCAGGATTACTGCTTAAGTCAACAGCATATTCAGCTTCATAAAATTTGTACTGCATTTCCCTGACCATACCTAAACCCATATTATTAAATAGGAGAATAATTAATTTTAAATGATTTTGCTTAATTGTGGCTAATTCATAAAGGCTCATTTGGAAACCACCATCTCCTACAACTGCAACGATCTGCCGGTTTTTATTTGCTATGGCAGAACCGATGGCCGCAGGTAAACTATAGCCCATGGTTCCCAATCCTCCAGAAATAAAGAATTTTCTGTCTCCTGAAATTTTAAAATTTAAGGCAGCCCATATTTGGTTTTGCCCTACATCTCCTACTAAGATTGCATCATGATTAAGCACATCTGATAAAAGTTCAATGGCATACTTCGGATTCACATACTCCTTATTCGTTTTAATATCTTCTTTAAATTTTTTATGCTTTTCTTTTAATTCCCAAAGTTCCCTAAGCCAGTCTTCTGTTTGTAGAGGCTGGGCCATTTCCAGTAATTGTTTCAAAACGTTTTTGGCATCTCCTACAATTGGAATCGAAGTTCCTAGATTCTTACCAATTTCTGCAGGATCAATATCGATATGTATGATATCAGGTTCATTTTTAAATAATTTATTCTCACCTGTAGCCCTGTCCCCAAGCCTCGCTCCAATAAACATAATCACGTCTGCTTCAGCTACAGCTCTGTTGGCATAATGATGTCCGTGAGAACCTATCATTCCAATATAGTAAGAAGAATTATGGTCTATTCCGCCCAGACCCATTAGTGTCGATACAACTGGAATTTTGGTTTTTTCAACAAAGTCTAAAAGTTCCTTTTCTGCATGAGAACTGATGACTCCCCCACCAATACATATAATGGGTTTTTTACTTTCTTTCAGCCTTGTAAAGGCTTTTTTAACCTGACCTGCATGACCAACGTAAGTTGGTTTGTAACCTCTGATATTCACTTCTTCATCATAATAAAAATCTATATCTTCAACAAGAATATCTGAAGGAATATCAATTAATACAGGTCCTGGCCTCCCAGTTTTTGCAATATAAAAAGCTTCTTTTATTATTCTGGGAATATCTTTGGCATTTTTTATGAGATAGCTGTGTTTCACAAAAGGTTCTGTGGCGCCTGTAATATCGACTTCCTGAAAAACGTCCCGCCCAATCAAAGTAGACTTTACCTGACCAGTAATTGCCACTATCGGAATAGAATCCATATAAGCCGTTGCTATACCTGTAATTAAATTAGTAGCTCCCGGACCAGATGTTACAGTACATACCCCTACTTTTCCAGAAGCTCTGGCATAGCCACTGGCACAGTGAGCGGCAGATTGTTCCTGACGCACTAGAACATGCTCAATTTCCGATCTTCTTAAGGCATCATACAAGGGCATGATGGCAGCACCCGGATATCCAAATACGCAAGACACATTTTCTTTTCTAAAGCATTCTACTATGGCATCTGTCGCTTTCACCCTATTCCTCCTTACTAAAATTCTAAACTTGAGATTATTAATTGATTATAAGCACTTTTTATCCTATTTGTAAATAATCAACGATTTTCCCAGATATAAAAAACCTCGTCCCCACATGTAGGGACGAGGATATACTCCACGCGTTACCACCCTTATTAACTTCATTTTACAATAAAGTTCACTTACTAGGTTCCAACAAACCTTTGCCTGTAACGGGGCATACCGTTTATCTTCTACTCATAGCCAAAGGCTATATTTCGAAGAAACTGCTCAGGAGGGATTCATATTTTGCGATAGGATCGGTTCGCACCAACCACCGACTCTCTGCACCTATCTGGTGCAAAATATCAGTCTCCATCATTGCATTTTTCTGAAAACTAAATTTGTAAGTATTGTAGCAGTATTTAAAAATATTGTCAATAACTTTTTGATAAAACTAAATCACTTTTATCAATAAAATTTCTATCTTGAAAAATAATCTTTTCAATTTCTTCTAATGGTAATGGCATACTAAATAAATAGCCTTGCACTTTATCACATTTCTGGTATTTTAAGAAATTAAACTGTTCCCATGTTTCTACCCCTTCAGCAGTAACATATAGTTCCATATTATGAGATAAATCAATAACTGCCTTTGCAATAGTTTGTTGGTTAATGTCATTAGTGATATTATCAACAAAGGTCTTATCAATTTTTACTGTATTAATTGGTAGTTGTTTTAAGTAATTGAGTGAAGAATATCCCGTCCCAAAATCATCCAACGAAATATTGATTTTCTTTTCCCGCAATTCGCCAAGTACTTTTTTCGTTAATTCCAGATCCCTCATGGCCACACTTTCAGTAATTTCTAAATCAAGAAGTTTGGGATCCATACCAGTTTCCTCTATAATTTCTGTAATCATATCCACTAAATCTGGCTGTTGAAATTGCCTTGCCGACAGATTCACGGAAATACGGAGATCTTTAGCCCCCCTCTTCTGCCATTTTACACTTTGATTGCAAGCAGCCCGGATAACCCATTCACCAATTGGAACAATTAATCCAGTTTCTTCAGCTAAAGGGATAAACTCCAAAGGAGAAAGACAGCCTTTTTCAGGATGCATCCAGCGGATTAAAGCTTCTACTCCTACCATTTCACCAGTCATAAGATCGATTTGTGGCTGATAATATAAGACAAATTCCTGATTAATCAATGCTTGTCTTAAATCCTCTTCTAATTTATACTTTTCCAATAATTTAGTATTCATGTGCGATTCAAATAAACAATAGCCATTCTTACCATTTTCTTTTGCACGATTCATTGCCATCGTTGCATATTTTACAATCGTATAAATGTCATCCGAATCATCGGGATAAATGGCAATTCCAATACTTGCTGTAATATAAAATTTTTTCTCGTAAGAAGTAAAAGGAATCTGAAGGCTTTCAATAATGCGTTCCACCACACTGATGACGTCATCTTTATTATTGATGCCAGGCAATAGTATAACAAATTCATCTCCTTCAAAACGACATACAAAATCACTATGTCTTAAACACTTTCTAATTAAATGTCCTATTTGTTTTAATAATCTGTCACCTAATGCATGTCCGATGGTATCATTGACGACTTTAAAATTATCCAAATCAATATAAATTAAAGCAGCTTTATAATTGTATTTTTTTACTTCTTCAACAAAGTCAGGTAAGATATCTTCGAAATATTTTCTGTTGGGAAGATCAGTTAAACTATCAAAATACGCCAGCTGAAAAATCTTTTTTTGAGATTTTTGCTGTGACATTATAAAGGCAATAATAATTGTAAAAATGATGAGCTCTAAAGCTAAAAGAACGAAAAAAATTAATGAGCTACTGGATTTATCTTCATAGAACAAATTGTTATTCCAGTTAAATCTCATTATTACTGTAAAAAACATACTTATTAATAGTAAAAGAATTCCTAGGGTTGTAATTTTATAGTAAGTATTATCGAGAAGAAACAGGCCTCTTTTTGAAAACTCTTTAAATTTCTTTTTTTCCTTATTGTTCCACTTGTTATCCATTTTCACATTATCAACTCCATTTGGCCCGACGTTATCATAGAACAAACAAAAGCAACATGACCACAAATTATGCTATTATTATTATATACGAATATTTTGTCGATGTAAACAATGCAATTATCTTAATTATCATAATGCATTATCTTTTATTTAAAATTTTAAATATTCTTAATTATTATTTTCCTGCCAATAATATCAATTTCTCCTGCTTTTTTAAGTTCACTCATCACCCGGCTTGCTGTTTCCCGTGTTGTACCAACGATATTTGCAATATCTTGCCTGGTAATGTCTAAATTGAGTTCTATCCCTCTGCTTGTTTTTATTCCATGTTCTTTTGCCAGATTTAAAAGCACATTTTTTGTTCTTAAATATACATTGGTCAAAGCCATTTCTTTTACATTCATTTGGGAATGGTATAACCTTTTGGTTAAAACTTTTATAATCTGCAAAGCCAAATCTTTGTGGCTTGCAACTAAATTTTCAATTTCACGATTATATATCATCCCTAAAACCGCATCTTCTATGACTTCTGCAGTCGCTGGATAGTCTATATCATTAAACATGGTCACTTCTCCAATAACAGAGCCTTCTCCAAAAATGTTTAATATAATCTCTTTTCCCTCATCATCAGTTTTATACATTTTTACCTTACCCGATAAAATATAATAAAAGGCATCTCCCTTTTCACCTTCAAAAAATATCACTGAACCTTTTTTATATTCTTTTCTTATTTCCAGCTTTGCGATGTCTTTTAATTGTTCTTCAGAAAGCTTTGAAAAGACTAATATTCTTTTTAATAACTCAATATTTTTCTCCATAAAATCCCTCGTTTTACTATCAGTTTACTATAATATATAGTGTACAATATTTTTTTTTATAAATCAAATAGGTATAATATAAATGAAATTAATTCCATCAAAACAACAAAAGACTGCATAATTTTATGCAGTCTTTATTGATTTATACAGTTGTTTTTTCAACCTTTCCAAAGACTTTTTCAATAAATTCATGACTCATTTCTTTTCCTAATACACTTGCTAAAGGTACCGTAATAAAGGATACCAGCATAGCAATGGTAGAAACAATTGGCATATCAACCGTTAATATACCAAAAGTTTGCAAAATGATATAGCCGCCAATCACAATACCTCCACCGATAAAACCTGCCCAGGCGCCAAAACTTGTAACTTTTCTGGACCAGATTCCCCAAACGTAAGGTCCTAAGAACATCCCAGAAACAACACCCCAGGATAAGGACATTAAATAAACAATGGTATTGGATTGGAAGATCGCCATAATGTATGATAAAAGAACAAAAATAATACAAAAGAATCTCATATAATAAGTCGTCTTCTTATCAGATAAATCATTTTTTACAAAACCCTTTATAAAATCAATGGAAATGGTTGAGCTCGAAACAAGCACTAAAGCAGCAAGGGTTGACATAGAAGCTGAAAGAATCAGTACAATAATAATACCAAGTAAAGCATCCGGTAAAGCTTTTTCCAACATAAGCGGTACAATCATATCTGCGTTGTTTTGAGGCATAACCGCTACACCATTTTCTATAAAAAACAGACGTCCTAATGCACCGGTAAAATAGGCACTAACCCCAATGATAAAAGCAAAAAGCGTTGAAATAATGGTACCTCTTTTAATCGCTGCTTCGTCTTTAATGGCATAAAACTTATGAACCATTTGGGGTAAGCCCCAAACACCAAAACTCGTCATAAGGACCATGCTCATTAAAGGTATGAATTGAGAAGCATTGGGAATAAAAGAACCAGAACCTGGTTCAAGGTCTGACAATTTACTTAAGGCTGCACTAAACCCTCCCACTTCAGGGCTTTTCAGCACAAAAAATACCATCAAAATACTGCCAATAATCATAATAATTCCTTGAATAAAGTCATTGATAGCGGTTGCCACATACCCCCCCAAGATAAGGTATACAGCGGTTAATAAAGCCATGATTAAAACCACTGTATTAAAGCTTATACCAAAGGCGCTTTCAAAGATGTAGCCTAAACCTTTATATACGGAAGCTGTATAAGGAACTAAAAAGATAAACACCACTAAAGCCGCTATAAACTTCATATTTTTACTTTGATATCTCTTTTCAAAAAACTCCGGCATGGTTCTGGCATCCAAACGCTGTGTTATATCACGGGTCCTTCTAGCCAATAGTTTCCATGCAAGCCAGCAACCAAAAACAGCATTGCCAATCCCAATCCAACTGGTTGAAACACCAAATCTCCAGCCAAGTCCTCCGGCATAGCCTATAAAAATTACAGCTGAAAAATAAGAAGTCCCATAAGCAAAAGCACTCATCCAAGCTCCCATGCTTCTTCCGCCAAGAAAGAAATCATCGCTGCTTTTTACCCTGGTCTTACTATATACACCGACTATTATCATAACCAGAATAAAAAGTAGTAAAAAGGCCAACTTCATTTCATACCCTCTCCTTTTAAATCTAAATTAAAAAAACTCCCGTCCTTTCTTAAAGGACGAGAGTCAGCTCCCGTGTTACCACCTTCATTCGCTGTTGTTTCACAACAACAACCTCTTCAAGTACACCATATCTAACTTATGGGATACTCTAGCACTATAACGGGTGCATTCCGTTTTCCCCTACTTGGATGCCCTTTCAGGAAAACACTCGAAGATGTATTCGAATTAATACACTTTGCCCCTTCCACCAGCCGGGTGCTCTCTGTAAAAGCTTAATTAATTCTACTTCTTCTTCTCATCGCTTTAATAAGTTCGATTTATTTTCTTCATTATATGATGTCTAAACTACCTTGTCAATAGCCTTCTCCTATGAATTGACTAAATCAATCAAAACTAACAAATTTTAATAATTGTTTTTATTTATAATCATTATCTAAGTTAATCACAATAGCTTTTGATCTAGTCATGGCTTCAATACTATATCGAATTCCCTGAGTCCCAAGACCGGAAGCCTTAACGCCTAAAAACGGGAAATGATCCGGACCTCTTTCAGTTTTATTATTAATCTGCACAGTGCCAACTTCCAGTTTCTGTGCAATAGCAAACGCTTTATCGATATTTTTAGTAAAAACACAGCCTTGAAGACCATACTCAGACTTGTTAGAAATATCAATAGCTTCTTCTATACTCTTTACACGCATAACCGGTAATACTGGTCCAAAAGGTTCTTCCCATGCCAGCCGCATATCTTCTGTCACATAATCAAAAACCGTCGGCCAGATATATCTGCCTTCTCTCTTATTGCCTATTAAAAGTTTTGCTCCTTTATTTATAGCATCATCAATTAATTCCTGAACAAAGTCTGCAGCCTTATCACTGATCAGCGGTGTGATATCTGCATCCTCTTCAGGTTTACCGACTTTTAGTTTTTTTACCTCAGCCACCATTTTAGCAACCAATTCATCAGCAATCTCTTCCATCACCAAAACTCTTTTTACTGCCGTACACCTTTGTCCAGAATAATTAAAAGCTCCTTTTACAATATTTTGAGCCGTTTCATCCAAATCACAGTCTTCCAGGACTATAGCTGCATCTTTTCCTCCCAATTCCAATAAGAGAGGAATCATGCCTGCTTCTTTAGCAATATGCTGACCCACTTCTGTACTGCCGGTAAAATTAATCATATCAATACCAGGATGAGTAATCAGATAATCGCCAATTTCAGAGCCCTTACCTGTAATGATGTTTAAAACCCCCGGTGGAATTCCGGCTTCATCGAAAATTTGTCCCAGATACATAGCGCTAATAGAACCCTGAGTGGGTGGTTTAAAAATAACACTATTTCCTCCCACTAAAGCAGGTGCAACTTTAGATACCGATAAATTTACGGGATAGTTAAATGGGGATATGCATAAAATAACCCCTAAAGGAACCCGGTCTACAATCGATATTTTTGTTTTATCAAAACCAGGAAATGCATCCCCATAAATCGTTTCCCCAGTCATCCGCTTTGCGGTTTCTGCTGTAAAATGCATAAAATCTATGGTTCTTTTGACTTCCGAAATCGCTGAACTTTTTGACTTGGCAATTTCTTTTACTAAAATATTCGCTATCTCTTCAATGTATTTTTCCATTATTCTTGCGGCTTTGTGAATAATGTCTGCCCGGTCTCTAATCGGCATAAAAGCCCATGATTTTTGTGCTTCTTTAGCACACTCAATCGCATAATCTACATCATTTTTAGTTTGTGCCTGTATTTCCCCAATTAATGAATCATCTACAGGAGAATAGATTTTAATTCTTTGCTTCTTTTCTGATTCTACCCATTGACCATTACATAAATTTTTATAAACATTCACTTCTCCTTCTTTATATACAAAAGAAAACATCCTATCACCTCTTTCTTCTATCATTCTATTCTTTCCATTAATTTAAATTCATATCCAGTTGCTTCTATTTGTTCTTTTGTTAATACACTTCCTTCAGGCGGTCTTTTTTTCAGTTTAAATACCACTGCTTTTTGCCCTATTTCCTGCTTAAAATCTATCCGGTTCATAGGTATATTTATGCCCAATAAATCAGACATTATTTCTGCAGTGGCTTTATGCCCTATAGCAGAAATAAAACCATTTTCTTCAATTAATTTTTTCGCATCATCTACAGAAATGCCTTGCACTCTGTATAATCCATCTGTTGTAGCAACCGTTCCATTAAATAATGCTATCGGATAGTTTTTCATAAAACGCTCCATCCGCCTTCCCAATAATTTTTTACTAGTTTAACCTAATTCAAAATTTTTTACAATATTATTTTATTTTTATTAATAAGAACTTGTATATAATAATTTTTTTCTATAAAATATAATCAATATCAGTCATAAAGGAGGGACCCTGCTGTGGAAAATGTAATGTTTGCTTTTGGAATAACCCTCTTTGCAGGCTTAGCAACAGGAATCGGAAGTATCCTGGCCTTCTTTGCTAAAAAAACAAATACAAAATTTTTGTCCGTTGCTTTAGGGTTTTCTGCTGGTGTAATGATTTATGTCTCTATGATAGATATTTTTACAAAAGCAAAGGATTCCCTTGTTCTTGTTTTAGGTGAGACAAAAGGCTCATGGATTACAGTCATCAGCTTTTTTGGCGGAATGTTTTTAATCGGACTGATTGATACCTTTATTCCTTCAACAGAAAATCCCCATGCAGTGCATACCGTTGAAGATATGAACCAACCCCTTTCTCCCAAAAAGGATGACCTTTTCCGCATGGGTATTTTTACAGCCCTTGCAATAACTATTCATAACTTTCCCGAAGGACTTGCTACTTTTACTGCAGCAATAAAAGATCCTTCCCTTGGCATTGCAATTGCTGTCGCTATTGCTATTCATAATATTCCTGAAGGCATCGCCGTATCTGTGCCAATTTATTTTGCTACAGGGAGCAAGAAAAAAGCCTTTATTTATTCTTTTTTGTCCGGACTTTCGGAACCCCTGGGGGCAAGTGTAGGATTTATCCTCTTGTCAGGCTTATTTAACGATTTAACCTTTGGAATCCTGTTTGCTGCCGTTGCAGGAATTATGATATATATTTCTTTAGATGAATTATTGCCTGCTGCTGAAAAGTATGGGGAACATCACTTATCCATATATGGTGTTATAGCAGGCATGATGGTGATGGCCTTAAGTTTGTTATTATTTATTTAAAAAGCAACTGCATCACAGGATGCAGCTGCTTTTTGATTATCAGCAATCTAATAATGATTAAATATCTACTTGTAAAAGCTCTATGGCTTTACATGAAAACTCTATCGTTCCATTTTCATAATCCCTTACTAAATATCTTTGTTCCAGATCCCAACCTAAAAACAATCGGTCAATAATCTCAAATCCCATGATTTGATTATATTTACCTCCAATAGAGCGCATGATTAAGTTATTTATTCCATTAAATTTAAAACAGGCTTTCATTAAACCATGATTGGATAATTCCAGCCCAAATAATATTTTTAAATAAGAGCTTCTTTCTCCAAATTCATTTAAATCTATATAATAATTAAAAGCTTCTATGTACTTTATTTTCTTCCAGGAAAACTGCGGATGAATGCTTAATATTTTCTCCATCCCTGTAATATCTTTATAAAGTCTGTTCTCGTTAATCATAGCATGCCCCTTTCTTTTTCAAGCCGAAAAATCTCTCATCATTTCATATTCGATATAGAATAAGGTTTTTGGAAACAGCTTATTCATTTTTTATTATTATACTATAGTAATTATTGAAAAAAAAGTCTAATTTTGTTTAATCTTGATTTAAAAAAGCACCTTTTATCATAAAATGACAAAAGGTGCTTTTTTTAAAATTAAAAGTCTTTATCCTAAAAACATTTTTAAATCATCTTCTACGTTTGTAATTCCGCCAATACCAAATTGTTCTACTAATACTTTTGCCACATTTGGAGAAAGGAAAGCTGGAAGCGTTGGACCAAGGTGTATGTTTTTTACACCCAGATATAAAAGGGCAAGAAGTACGATGACCGCTTTTTGTTCATACCATGCAATATTATAGGAAATTGGCAATTCATTGACATCATTTAACTCAAAGATTTCTTTTAATTTAAGCGCAATAACCGCTAAAGAGTAAGAATCATTACATTGTCCTGCATCAAGAACTCGTGGAATACCGCCAATATCACCTAAATCTAACTTATTATATCGGTATTTGGCACAGCCTGCTGTTAAAATAACCGTATCCTCTGGAAGAGATTTGGCAAATTCTGTATAATAATCTCTGCTCTTCATTCTGCCATCGCAACCTGCCATAACAAAGAAGCGTTTAATAACACCTGATTTTACCGCATCCACAATTTTATCTGCTAAGGAAAACACAGTATTGTGCGCAAATCCTCCTATAATTTCTCCCTTTTCTATCTCAACAGGTGCCGGACATCTTTTAGCATGTTCAATGATTGCTGAAAAATCCTTCTTTCCGTCTTTTCCGGCAGAGATATATTGAATTCCTTCAAAACCTACTGAACCTGTTACATAAACTCTGTCTTTATAAGATTCCTTAGGTGGTACCAGACAGTTTGTGGTCATTAATATCGGACCATTAAATTTCTCAAATTCCTCATTTTGTTTCCACCATGCGTTCCCATAGTTCCCAACAAAATGCTCATACTTTTTAAATGCCGGATAATAATGAGCAGGCAACATTTCTCCATGAGTATACACGTCGACCCCAGTATCCTTTGTTTGCTCAAGCAATTGTTCCAAATCCTTCAAATCATGACCACTGATTAAAATAGCTGGATTGTTTCTTACACCGATATTAACTTTGGTAATTTCAGGATGACCATAACTTGAAGTATTGGCTTCATCAAGAAGAGCCATGACATCTACACCATATTTACCTGTTTCTAAAGTAAGTGCTACCAAATCATCTATGGTTAAATGGTCATCTAAAGTAGCCGCTAAAGCTTTCTGAAGGAAAGCATGTATTTCATTTTTATCATAGCCTAAATTAATCGCATGTTTCCCATAAGCTGACATTCCTTTTAAACCATATGTAATTAATTCTCTTAAGGATCGGATATCTTCATTTTCTGTCGTTAATATGCCTACGGTTTCAGCTTTTTTATCAAACTCTTCCTTGCTTACTGTAAAAATTGCAGCATCGTGGGTAATCTTTTCAACCTTTCCTCCTGCTTCTGCCACTGCTTTTTTTACATTTTCACGGACTTCTAAAGCTCTTTCAATTCTATGAATGAAATCATTTCTGTCAAAATTTGCATTAGTTATGGTTGAAAACATATTTTCCATGATAAATTCATTGACTTCTTTACTTTCATAGCCAACTTTACGACCTTCCGTTGTATACATTGAAATCCCCTTAAGGACATAGATAAGTAAATCTTGCAGATTAGCTACATCTGCACTTTTTCCACATACTCCTCTTAAAGTACAGCCTTGTCCTTTTGCTGTTTCTTGACATTGATAACAAAACATATTATTTTCCTCCTTTTAAAATTTAATTAAACCCACAGGTTTACTTTGTTTAAATATATAATAAGTCATAAAAAAAGAAAAAACCGTGACATAAATCACGGATTGAAAATTTTTTATTTTATTCGCCAACCGTTTTCCTGTAATCTAATATCTTGGGCGCCTTAGGTGCCCTGATTCTATGAGCAACAGGAAAATTCGAACCAACCAGAGGACTTAGATAATATTTAAATGCATCGGTAACATTATTCCCCTCTTTATTAATAAAATGATCCGGCATGACTCTTGTCTTGCCTGCAATTTCTTCTAATCTCCTCAATTCATAGTTTACTGAATAAAAACCTGTTCGCTGAATAGTAATGGAACCATCGACGTCATACCAGATGGCAAATTGCGCTGCTTTTTCCCCTACTTCTCTTGCTTCATTCTGGTCCACATCTGAAACACAACCTATAAAAGAGCGCTGTAAATAGCCTAAAGTATCAGAACGCACCCTGTTAATTTTCAATTTGTCTTTTACACACTTTGCCAGCAAGTCCCCTAAAGCACCTGTCCCCGAAAGCTGCACATTTCCATGAGCATCTTTTTCAACATCTTCCATTAACTTTGTTATAACCGGAACACCCTTTTCATCCTGGATTCCTTCTGCAACTGCAACCACACAGCGTCCATACTGGTAATATACCTTTCTTACATCAGACAAAAATTTATCGATACTAAATGGTCTTTCCGGCAGATAAATCAAATGAGGTCCATCGTCAGGATATTTTTGCGCTAAAGAAGAAGCTGCTGTCAAAAAACCTGCATGTCTTCCCATAACAACACCTATGTAAACCCCTGGCAAAGCTCGGTTATCAAGATTTACGCCTATAAAGGCCTGAGCTACAAATCTGGCAGCAGAACCATAACCTGGCGTATGGTCATTTAAAACCAAATCATTATCAATCGTTTTTGGAATATGAATGGCTCTGAATTCATAATCGGATTTTTTTGCATTTTCATTAACAATCCGTACAGTATCTGCAGAATCATTACCACCGATATAGAAAAAATATCTCACATCATGTGCCTTTAAAACATCAAAGATTTCCTTGCAATACTTTTCATCCGGTTTATCCCTGGTTGAAAGCAGGGCCGATGAAGGTGTACGTGCTACCTGCTCTAAATTGTTTGTGGTCTCTTGTGTCAAATCCACAAAATCCTCATTAACAATGCCTGCAACCCCATTGACTGCCCCATATACTTTCGTTACTTGCTGAAATTTCCTGGATTCTAAAACCACTCCCACAAGAGACTGGTTAATAACAGCAGTAGGTCCTCCCCCTTGAGCCACAACGACTTTTCCCTGCAGCTTCATAAAATTCCCCCTTTTATATTTTCCATTTTTTGTATATTATAACATTTATTTAAATGATTTTCCATTGAATTTTTTATTATTTCTGTATTATTTCAGTAAACTTTATTAAATAAAAATATTAGATAAGCATTGAAATTAAGATATTAAAATTATATGCTTCTAAAATAATACCCTATTCCTTGAAAGGAATAGGGTAGTTATTATTTCATACTAATTTTAATTTAACTAAAAATTTAATAAAACAAAATTTCTCGACAGTTGTTACGATAAAATATATACTTTTTACTTGACATACTATTATTTTAATATAAGGAGAGGAACTATAGCATGAGAAAAGATTCATTATTCATTCTTACTATTATGCTAACATTAACTTAAGTATGTGCTTGTTCTTCTAAAAGGCTGAAGACGCAAAAAGCACAAACAGCAATATTTCAGGAGAAATACAATCAAATTCAGGATCAAAAAATGAATCCAATAAAATCACTGATTTAAATACAGAAAAATCAAGTGAAAACCCTTCAAGCGAGAAAGAATATTATCACTGATGGAGGTAAAATAATTGGATTCCCACGAGCATTATAAATGCTCTGCTAATAATAATATAAGCAAAAAATGCAGTTTTAACAAAATTCTTAAAGGTAAAAGCGCTAATATTAATTACAATGGAGATGTAATTGTTTTAGGTTTACGTGGAAAAGATTATTTATTACAACTGTCTTAAGCAAATTAAAATCTTCTGGATGTTTATTTCAAATTAAATTAATCTTTTAGGAGGAATTAAAAATGAATTCTTTTAAAAAATGCATCTGTTTATTAATCAGCACTTTATTATTAATTAGTTCCCTTTCTGGCTGTGGCATTCTTAACAATTCAAAATCAACTGGTAGTTCACAAAGTGGAAATACTGTTTCTGAAGATACAGATAATAAAAAACAAGAAAAACAAGTTGGTGCCTTGATAATCCTGTGCCCCTGGGTGAGTCTTTTTCCTGGGAAGATGAATATTCCAGTGATATTTTAGATCCTATAGCTTATACAGGAACCTATACAGCCTGTATTAAATCTGTAAAAAAATTAGAAGACAGTGAATATGAACAGTATGACTTAGAAAAAGAGGAAAATGCAGACGCTTACTTAATTTCCATTGAAATGTCCGGAGATATCACACCAACTGTAGGAAAGGTATCTTACAACTCTACCATTCCAAATATTTCTGGTACAAGAGTACCAGAAGGCGGTGGATATATGGGCGCTGTAACCAGCGGATTTGATGGTTCTATCAGTCGAGTAATATCTGACAAATATGGTTTATCCACTTTACTGAACAACAATGAAAATAATCAGGTTGATTACAGTGGAGAATTCATTGTTTATGGTTATAAAGAATATGAAAACTTATTGATGATAAAAGTGCAAAAAAAATATCTTGATGAAAATGTTCCATCTGACGAAAAATATATTTACTTTAAATTGAAATAGTATATTATTTTATATAACTTATGGCTTGCCTGCCCATCTGTTTCCAGGAAGCATAAAAATCCTTCCTGGAAACTTTTTGATTGGGCGCATTTTTTAATGGATTATTTATATAAATATAATCCTTATCATAACCCGTAATCAAAACAGAATGTTCTTTCATCGTAATCCGTATTTTTCCATAGGGCGTGTGCCATTCCTGAAAATAATCATCGCTAAGTTCCTTAAAACTACCATTGGAAATCACCCAGACAGGACTCCCCTGACTGAGAAAATATAAGATATCTTCCCAATGACAACCTGTTAAATCGATAACTTTTCCTGGCAGATACTGATCTGCTAATGCTTTTATAGGTTTATGATAGACACCATAGCCCATATTTTCAAAACTATATATATCTCCTACAAAGCCTGCATTGGGATGTCCGTAATAAATCTTACCGTTTTTCTTTTGATAAGGAGTAGGATCTTTTTTTATTTCTTTTGCCAGGGTCATTTTATCCACTTGAACCCCTGCCGATTGAAGCATCATAGCAAGACTTGTTACTTCACAGCCTCTGGCCAGTTCAGGCAACTGTGAAATCATAGGTGCCTCTAAAATAACGCTTTCTTTTAAGCCAATTGTATTTGTCCATATCATCTTTTTATTATTGTAGTAATATATATAAGACTTTTGATACCTTCTGGCATGAGCAGAAGCCTGGGCAAAAGTTTCAAACGCCCCGAGAAACTGCTTTTCCCGATAAACAGCAAAAGGATTATTTTGGTTCCACTGATTTTGCTTTTTACTGACCTCTGTGACAAAATTTCCAGTATAAATACTGTAAAAAACATAAATGTAAAATAGCAATAGTACGAATTTAAGAGCTTTTTTTAAAGATAACTCTTTCATCATTTCAATCCTTTTTAATTCGTTAATACATTATACTAATAATGCCAGAATATTATTCTTCCATCTCCTGTTCCTGCTTTTCATTCTCTTGTCCGCCATCTTCCGCTTTCGGCAGGTATCGCTTTAAAATTTTTCCAATAAGATAATAGCTAAGATAGGCATAGATAACAACGCCAAAAAGAATAACTGGTGGATAAATGTATATCGCAATAATCAATATTTCAAATAATATGATACATAGAATGGTCGTAAAAAAATGCTTATTGCCAATGACAAAAGCCATTTTAAAAGCCGATGAAAGGGTTAAATATAACCTGGACAACAGTAAAAATATATAAAGGCTTATAATAAGTAACTGTAACAAAACAGCAGCCTGAACGATAAAAATATAACGTCCCAATTCACCATACAGAGCAACATTAGACATATTAAATACTAAAACTGAAATAAGTAAAATTAAGATCAGCCAAATAGCTGTTGCCTGTTTAAAATTCATTTTAAAACTTTTCCAAAAATCCTTAAAAATATAGCCATCTTCTTTCCTGACCTTTTTTCCTACGACATAAAACAAAGCAGTCGTTGAGGCCCCAAAGGTAACCAGCGGAATACTAAATAAAAACCATAAAAGATTTAAAAATACCATATCAAACACAAAAGTTCCTATACGGTTAAAAGGGCCATCCAAATCAAAAAATCCTTTTCTCATTTTTGTTTCCTCCATCATTTTTTCGTGAAATGCCAGTCCATTTTTCAAAACTCATACTGTGCTGCTTTCATTCTTTAATTTTTTCCCATTAATAAATTCAACCATTCCTTTGCCATTTTTCATAAAAGATAAATCGCCCATGTATCTTTCCTGAGTCTGGGGCAAAGTATAGCTTATTCCCTTTATTACTTTATCTTTAAGCAATCTTTCAACCATTTCTGCTGTTATTGTAAGACCATAAATTTCCAGACTGTTTTTCCAAAGGGCAAATTTACAGCCAGCTTTCCATTGGCTGCAGTAAAAGGCCTTACTGTTTTCCATTATACTACCTTTATTACATAAAGGACACTTCCCAAGCCCTTTTGTTTTTTTAGAAGACCTTTTACTATTCTTTTTACTCTCTTTCGGAAATGAAACTTTTATATCACTCTTTTTAGATTCATCTACGATTTGTTTAACATATTCGATAATACTATCCATAAAACGCTCAGGATCCATTTTATTTTTAGCTATGGAAGATAAACCTTTTTCCCATTTTCCTGTTGTTTCAGGGGATTTTAATTCTTCAGGGACAATTTCAATTAATTTCATCCCTTTTTCAGTAGGATACAACACTTTACCCTTTCTTTCAACATATCCAACTTCAATAAGCCTTTCAATGATAGCAGCCCTTGTTGCAGGAGTTCCTAAACCGCTTTCCTTGAGTTGTTCTTTCAGTTCTTCATCTTCGACAAAACGCCCTGCGTTTTCCATAGCTGACAAAAGAGCAGCTTCTGTATAAGGCTTTGGCGGCGAAGTCTGTTTTTTTTCCTTTTCTGCCATTTTTACAAAAAGCTCATCTCCTTTTTTAACAGATGGCAGTTCCATTTCCTCTTCTTTCTTTTTCCCCGAATCCTCTTTGTAAAAAATCATCCAGCCTAACTGTCGGATCCTTTTTCCCTTTGAAATAAAATGTTCTTTTTCAATTTCTGTAATAAGCTTTGTTATGGTATATTCATACCTTGGATAAAATACGGCTAAAAACCTTTTTACAATTAAATCATAAATTTTCTTTTCATCAGAGGTTAATTTTTCTAATTTAGGTACTGTATCCGTTGGTATAATCGCATGATGATCTGTTACTTTGCTATCATCAATAATTCTTTTCGTTACAGGTAAGCTTTCTTTTTCAAGAATTGGCTGGACAAACTGGCTATAAGCAGGAATATTCAGTTTATTTAATACACTGACAAGAACGGCTTTCATATCCGAACTTAAATACCGACTATCGGTTCTGGGATAAGTAATCATTTTTTTCTTTTCGTAAAGCACCTGGGCAACTGATAAGGTTTTGCTCGCTGAAAAACCATAATACTTATTAGCATCTCTTTGCAGTTCCGTTAAATCATATAAAAGAGGAGGTAATTGATTTTTTTCTTCTTCCTGAATTTCTATAACCATCCCCTTTTTATCCTTTACAAGATTAACGATTGCATCTACTTTTGCTTCATCTGTTATTTTTGTTTCATTCTTATCTAAATCAATCCATTTGCCATAAAAATTACCATAATCAACTCTGACTTCCGAGTAATCCTCCGAAACAAAATTTTCAATTTCCTTTTGCCTTTGAACCAATATACTTAGGGTAGGTGTCTGCACCCTGCCAATCGATAAAAGAACATTGTATTTTATAGTATAAGCCCGGCTTGCATTCATACCTACCAGCCAATCCGCTTCAGAACGGCATTTAGCAGAATAATAGAGCTTGTCATATTCTTCTCCTGGTCTTATGCTTTCAAAACCTTTTTTAATAGCTTCATCCGTCATACTGGAAATCCAAAGCCTCTTAAAGGGTTTTTTACAGCCTGCTGCTTCATAAATATAGCGGAAAATCAGTTCCCCTTCCCGGCCGCTGTCTGTCGCACATATTAAAGAATCTACCTCTTTTGAATGCATTAGTTTTTTTATGATATTAAATTGTTTTATAGTCTTTTTAACAGGCTTAATTTTCATTGGTTCAGGAATAATTGGCAAATCATCTAAAGACCATTTTTTATATTTATCATCATAATCTTCTGGCATTAACAATTCAACCAAATGTCCCATTGCCCAGGTTACAATATATCTTTCTCCGGTGATACAGCCATCAGCCTTTTCCTTACAACCTAAAACCCTTGCAATGTCTCTTCCTACAGAAGGTTTTTCTGCGATTACCAAAATTTTTCCCATACTCTCTTCCTTTCGCAAAACAATTAATAATATTTTAGCATAGATTGTTTTCTTCGTTAACCAAACATTTTTTTGAAAAAATTTACATAGCTTTATTGAATGATTACGTACTAATTGGGAAAGCTACATATATAAATTAAATATTTATAAGAAGTTTTTTACTTTAAATAATAAATTTTGGAGGGAATGTATATGGCTGATGAATCAATGAATAACAGAAACCGCAATGATGAATCCTTCGGGATTGGTCATGCCATCATAAGATTAATTGTAACAGCTATTGTACTTGCTATAACAGCTTTTTTAACCCCAGGTTTTTCTGTTGATGGTATCTGGGCATTAATTGTTGCTTCCATTGTAATTACTTTACTGGATTATTTAATTGAAAAAATCACTGGCATTGATGCTTCTCCTTTTGGAAGAGGTGTTGTAGGTTTTATTGTATCTGCAGCAATCATTTATGTTACGCAATATTTTGTAGCAGGTTTTGATGTTACTTTCTGGGGTGCAATCATAGGTGCTTTAGTAATAGGCGTCATCAATGCCATTACCCCAGGAAGAGCTATGTAGCACTAATAAATTAGGGATGCTTACAGCATCCCTAATTTATTAGTGAACGGATCTCCTGATTGATTGCATCAATATCAACGGACGGTATTTCTTCATTGTTTATATTATATTTCATTTTCATTGATAATATTCGATAAAGACTCTCGTCCAATCTTTGTCCGGATATTTCTCCCTCCACTACTGCTTTTTTTATACGCTCAAGGACTTTTATTTCATTATTATATCCATGGCACACCAATACAATATCCGCTCCTGCATTAATGGCCTTTACGGCAGCTTCTCCCATTTCATAATGATCTGCAATGGCACCCATGGTTAAATCATCAGTAATCACTAAACCCTGGAAACCAAATTGATTTCTTAAAATATCTCCGATAATGACTTGTGAAAGGGATGCCGGATTTTGTGAATCTACTTTATCAAACAGTATATGGGCAATCATAACTGCATCACAGCCATTGTTAATAGCTTCTATAAAAGGAACTAATTCGAATTGTTTCATTTCTTCCAAATCTTTTTCTATCAAAGGTAAATTTAAATGAGAATCCACCTGGGTATCTCCATGACCAGGAAAGTGCTTTACAACAGAAATAATACCTTCTGATTGCATACCTTCCATGACTGCCAGACCCTGTTCTTTTACAGTGATTACATCTGCCCCAAATGCTCTTGGTCCAATAACTGGATTATTGGGATTACTGTTAATATCCAGTACAGGTGCAAAATTCATATTAAAGCCAAAAGCTTTTATTTCTCTGGCAATAATTTTTCCTATTTTATATGAATAATCTTTGTCATTTTTTTCGCCTACACTTTTACTATCAGGTAAATTAATCAGTTCTGCAGGCATCCGGCTGACTAAACCACCTTCTTCATCGACAGAAATAAAAAGCGGTATCTTATCTTCGTTAAGTCTTTTAAGAGTATTAATTAAAGTCAAAAGTTGACCCGCATCATTTACGTTTCTCTTAAATAAAATAACGCCCCCTACATAATACTCTTTTATCATTTTTTCTGTTTCTTCATCTATAGACTGTCCTTCAAAACCTACAATAACCAATTGTCCTATTTTTTCCTCCAGGCTCATTTCTTTTATCTTTTCTTTTATAGGATCAATTTCTTCAGACGGATTAAGTCCTGAACTGTTATCTTCATTGTTATTCTTATCGCTGCTGTTATCTTCACTATTATTGTCTTCCTGTTTTACCTCTTCTTTTGATTTATCTGTACTGTCCTTATCATAAGAACTTTCATTATTATAATAAGCAGAACATCCAAGGCAAAAGGCTAAAATAAGCATAATTAGTACACCAATTTTTTTCAACATTATATCATTCCTCATCTATACCTAAATATCAAGTCCATTATATACTATCCATTTTCATATTAAAATATCACGAAATAATTTCTTAATTATTTAATATTTTAAAGGATCTCAGAACCCTGCTTTTTTCTCAATGTATTATTTCCATTTTTTCCTATTGAACTTATGGCATTTTCCAGTATTATCAAAAATCCTGCTTTATCATTTTTATTCGTAAAGCCTTTAAATACAAAACGGATGCAATTATCTTTAACTTTTTCCTTTTTTATCCTCATCAATAAAAAAACACCACAAAAGCATTTCAAAAGTTTAGACACAGCTTTCAAAATGCTTTAATATGGTGTCTTTAGCTTATTGCCTGTTTGAAATCATTTTATTTATGGCACTGATAAGCGCTTTTATAGAAGAAGTACTGATATTGGTATTAATTCCTGCACCAAAGAAAGAATTTCCTTCTTCATCTTCAATATGAATATAAGATACTGCCCTGGAACTGGAACCTTTATCTAAAGAATGTTCATCATAAGATACAATCTTAAAGTCTATAGACAAATGCTCTTTTATACCATTACAAAATGCATCCAATGGTCCATTCCCTCTGCCTTCTATTTCTTCTTCCTGATCCGCTTTTTTAATGATTACCCGAACAACAATGTCATCTTCCTGGCTGTCTATCTTATAGTTTTTTAAGCTATAAGGTTCCACTATATTCATATATTCTTTAATAAAAATATCGTGAATCATTTGTGGTGTAAGTTCTGTTTGATTTCTGTCAGACACATCAGTAATAATTAAACTGAAATCTTGCTGCATTTTTTTAGGAAGTCTGAAACCAAAATCATTTTCTAAGACATAACTAACGCCGCCTTTTCCTGACTGACTGTTAATACGGATAATCGGATCATAGCTTCTTCCCACATCTTTCGGGTCAATAGGAAGATAAGGTACTTCCCAATGATCTGGTTTATCTTTTTTATAGGCTTCCATGCCTTTTTTAATGGCATCCTGATGAGAGCCGGAAAAAGCTGTATAAACCAATTCTCCCACATAAGGATGTCTTGGGGAAACCTCCATTTTTGTGCTTTCTTCATAAATCTTAATAATAGCATCCGCATCACTAAAATCCAGTTCCGGGTCAACTCCCTGAGAAAACATATTCATACCCAAAGTAATAATATCCACATTTCCCGTTCTTTCCCCGTTTCCAAAAAGAGTTCCTTCTACTCTGTCTGCCCCTGCTAACATTGCCAGCTCTGCTGCTGCTACAGCAGTTCCTCTGTCATTATGGGGATGAACACTAAGAATGATGCTTTCTCTATTTTTAATATGATCTATAAAATACTCAACTTGATCCGCATAAACATTAGGCGTAGACATTTCTACCGTAGCAGGCAAATTAATAATGGCTTTATTTTCTTTGGAAGGTTTCCAAACATCAAGAACTGCTTCACAAATTTCAATCGCATAATCCAATTCTGTTCCTGTGAAACTTTCTGGAGAATATTCATAAACAATAGAACCTTTGGGCATTTTTTCAGCAAATTCTTTTACAATATGTGCCCCTTCCACAGCCAAATCAATAATTTCTTCTTTACTCTTTTTAAATACAACTCTTCTTTGAAGCTCAGAGGTTGAATTATATAAATGGACAATGGCTCTTTTAACCCCTTCTAAAGATTCAAAGGTTTTTCTTATAATATGTTCCCTTGCCTGTGTCAATACTTGTATGGTGACATCATCGGGAATTAAATTGTCTTCAATGAGTTTTCTTAAAAAAGTAAATTCCGTTTCAGAAGCAGCCGGAAAACCTACTTCAATTTCCTTAAAGCCCATTTTTACAAGAAAGTCAAAAAATTTTAACTTTTGCTCTAAATTCATTGGTACCTTCAAAGCCTGATTCCCATCCCGAAGGTCAACACTACACCATATGGGTGCTTTTGTTATAGTCCTGTTGGGCCATTTTCTGTTTTTTAAATCTACTGTTGGATAAGGTTTGTATTTTTTATAATTCATACCCATTGATATACCTCCCTGTTGTTTTTCAATAATAAAAAAGTCTTTCATCTCTACTAGCAGAGACGAAAGACTGAACTTCCGCGGTACCACTCTTCTTCATCCAAAAAGGATGCAACTTTAAAGGATACTGCAACAATAAATATATTCTCCTGATAAATAATTTAACTTTTGCAAAAGCTAATCCCTTCAAAAATATTCTATCCTAATAAAAAAATCTTTCATCTCTAAAGAGATAAAAGATTATTAACCACTCTTTATACACAGTTTTAGGGATACAAGCAGAGAATATACTTATGATTTGCTGATATCCTGTCATGATAACGGTTGACTTCCGTCTCGTCCTACTGAACCTTTCAGCGAGCAACTCCGAGGCGAGTTCAGTTTTTTTCTGATGCTGTTTCACACCAACCAACAGCTCTCTGAAATCTTCCAAAAACCTACTACTCCTCTTCATTGTTTTTAATTATTTGAATTGTTTAATACTATAGCATGGAAATTGACTAAAGTCAATAACTTATTTTAATTTTTTATAAAAATTAATCAAATTTTGCTGTCGATAAAAGCTCAGTGATCTTTTTCTGCCATTTTCTAGAGACAAGTTTCCTTTTCTTCTTTGCAGAATAAAATGATACTGTGCTAAGATAGCATATTTGCCAAGACTAACATTATAAAAAGGGGCGGTTTGTTTTGTACGAAAAATATATTCCTCTTCATCAAGTTCATATAGGCAAGACCTGCATCATTAAAGAATTAAAAGCAACAGGCAGCCAAAGAAGGAGACTTCTTGATTTAGGCTTTACCCAGGATACCCCCATTACGGTTATCCGCCGCAGCCCCCTGGGAGACCCTACTGCTTATTTAATAAAAAAAAGTATTATCGCCTTACGTCAGGAAGAAGCTTCAAAAATTTTAGTAGAAATCATAAGGAATTAGGGGGATTTTTATGGGATTAACCTGTAACGCTTGTAAAAGAAAAGCCATGCAAGACACATATCATATCAAAAAAAGCAATCCAAATCAAATGATTATTGCCTTAGCGGGTAATCCAAACACAGGTAAAAGTACTATTTTTAACGAATTGACCGGACTAAAACAACATACAGGCAATTGGCCTGGAAAAACTGTTACTAATGCATGGGGTATTTTTAAGCATAAAAATCAAGAATTTATTTTAGTTGATTTACCGGGAACTTATTCCCTCTTCCCAAACTCTGCTGAAGAAGAAATTGCAAGGGATTTTATTTGTTTTAGTAAGCCCGATGCTACCGTAATTGTGGTAGATGCCAGTTGTCTGGAAAGAAATCTTAATTTGGTTTTACAAATCATAGAAATAACGCATACCGTTATTTTATGCGTCAATCTTTTAGACGAAGCAAGAAGGAAAAAAATAAAAGTTGATTTAGAAAAACTTTCTGTGGAATTAGGTATCCCTGTAGTAGGAACAATAGCAAGAGACAAGAAAGGATTAGAAGATTTAAAAGATATCATTTACAAAGTCTGTTCTAAAAAAATTATTCCTCATCCAAAAATGACAACTTATCCAAAAGAAATTGAAGATGAAATCCAAAAACTGATTCCTATGATTGAGCCTCTTGTTAAAAACAAAATAAATCCCCGCTGGGTAGCTCTTCAAATGCTGGATGGAGACCTGAGAATTCTTGAAAAAATAACCAATTATCCTAATTGCAAAGGAGGATGCCATGATGTCAGACTATAGCCATACCCTGTCGGCTGATCAATTCAGAGACCATATTGTCACCAGTCTTTATAAGCGTGCTAAAGAAATTGAAGAAGCCGTAGTGACCTATTCTAAAGAAAATAAATCGACGCTTGATGATAAAATCGATTCTATTCTAACTTCAAGATTATTTGGCTTTCCTATTATGCTTCTAATATTGGCATTGATTTTTTGGATAACAATTGTTGGAGCAAATTTCCCCTCCAAAATCCTGGCAGATCTTTTGTTTTCCTTAGAAGATAAATTAACAGAACTATTTATTAATTTTAATGCGCCCTCCAGGCTGCATGGAATTGTAGTCTTAGGAATGTACCGTACTGCAGCATGGGTCATCTCCGTTATGCTACCTCCTATGGCTATTTTTTTCCCTTGCTTTACTCTCTTAGAAGACTTGGGTTATCTTCCCAGGGTTGCTTTCAATTTAGACCGAATATTTAAAAAAGCCGGAGCCCATGGCAAACAAGCTTTAACCATGGCTATGGGCTTTGGCTGTAATGCAGCAGGCGTTATATCCAGCCGTATTATTGATTCACCAAGAGAGCGACTCATTGCTATTCTTACCAATAATTTTGTCCCCTGTAATGGAAGATTCCCTACTTTAATTGCTATCTCCATGATATTAATTGGAGCATCCTCTGATTCTTTATTAAATTCCCTGTTTGCTTCCGGTCTGGTCGTTTTACTGATTTTATTGGGAATTGCCATGACATTCCTTATATCCTTTATTGCATCTAAAAGTTTCCTGAAAGGAACACCTTCCAGATTCAGCCTGGAACTGCCCCCTTACAGAAAACCTCAAATTGGAAAAATCATCATTCGCTCCATCTTCGACCGTACTTTATTTGTTCTTGGGCGGGCTGTGGCTGTGGCTCTTCCTGCAGGTGCCATCACCTGGCTCCTTGCCAATATTAGCATTGGAAATACAACCATATTGAACCATATTGCCAACTTCCTGGATCCTTTTGCGCTATGGATAGGCCTGGATGGTGTCATTCTCTTAGCTTTCTTTCTTGGTTTGCCAGCTAACGAAATTGTATTACCCATTATTTTTATGATTTACTTATCTACGGGTTCTATGATTGAAATCGACAGTATTGAAGAAATGAGACAACTGTTTCTAGCTAAGGGCTGGACTCATCTAACCTGTCTAAATGTGATGTTATTTTCTCTTCTTCACTTTCCATGCGGAACAACTCTGTGGACCATAAAAAAAGAAACACAAAGTGTCAAATGGGCCCTGGCTTCCTTCATCATTCCAACCCTTACAGCCATATTGATATGTTTCATAAGCACCCAGATTGCTTCCTTATTTTTCTAATCAATAGTTTGCAAAAAATATAAGGTAAAATTAAATTTTTCCTTATATTTTTGTTTTTTATAGAACTAATCATTTTCAAAAATATAATTTTCATTTGTTTTTTGGAGATATACATCATACCTGTCTTGAATATCCGGATTGTCCTTCATAAAGTGATAAAACTTTTCTATGGCTTGTATCGTTGATAAAGACAAATAATGTTCCATTGATTCGGCTTCTTTTTCAATATCTGAATTGGTTTTTAGAACCCTTAAAAAATCTTTTAATAATTGATTTCTTTGAACCAGATATTTTCCTTCCCGAATTCCTTTTTCCGTTAGTTTTACCGGCTCATAAGGCTGATACAAGATATAACCTCTGCTGTTCAATTTATGGAGGGCTTTTACAACAGACGGTAAGGACACCTCCAGTACTTCTGCAATATCAGATACCCTTATTTCATCGGATTTAATCGACAATCTATAAATTTCCTCTAAATAATCCTGAAGACTTGGTGTTAACATATTTTGAAACTCCAATCATTTTTTATTCACAACCAATATATTCAAAAAATATACAGGATATTCCTTCAATATCCCAGCTTAAAACTTATCCAGTAAAAACTGAATTGACATTAATAAATACGCATATTACAATAGTACTGAATATCTGCAAGCGAATGGAGGACTATTCATGTCTGAACTTATTATTATGTCCGATAGTTCCTGTGATATACCCGATTCTGTCATAAAAGAATACAATATCAAACTTATTCCATACTATGTGTCCTTTGATCAAAAAAACTATTATAAAGAGAGAATAGAATTAAGTATTAAAGACTTTTATGAAAAATTAAGAAAAGAAAATGTTTTTCCTAAAACATCCCTGCCCAGTGTAGACGATTATATGAATGCCTTTACTCCTCTTATTCAAGAAGGCAAAGGTATTATTTGTTTTTGTCTTACCAGTAAATTTAGCGGTTCTTATCAAGCCGCTGTTAATGCTAAAAATATTCTTCTTGAAGAATATCCAGATGCCAAAATAGAAGTCATTAACTCTATTCAGGCAACTGGTGGTCAGGGTCTTGTTGTCCTGCAAGCCGCAAAAATGCAAAAAGCAGGCTATTCTATGGAAGAAATTATAGAAAAAATTGAAGTATTAAAAGAAACAGCCAGAATTACTTTTTTTGTTGATACCCTGGAATATCTTGAAAAAGGCGGTCGGATTGGAAAGGTTAGTGCTCTGATAGGCGGAGTCCTTAATTTAAAACCACTTATTGTTGTAAGAGACGGTGAATTAATCCCTTATGGTAAAATCCGTGGAAGGAAAAAAGCCTTAAGAAAAATTATTGAAATGGCTGAAGAAATTATTACCGATGATTTTTCAAATTATGATTATTGCATTGCTCAAAGCGACTGCGAAGAAGAAGCCGTATATCTTCGTGAAATGATAGAAAAAGAATGGAATATAAAAATTGAATATCCGTTTTTTGAAATAGGAACAACCATTGGAACCAATACTGGTCCTGATGTTATCGGTATCTGCTTTATAAAAAAATATGACAGAATATAATCTCAAAATTTTACCATTAAATCAATAAAAAGGTTATAGCACAAAGCCTTTTTATTGTTTTTTTATTGTTTTTTTATTGATAAAATACATTTTTTATTATATAATAATATTTATTGTTTAATTTCTAAACTATTTACAGCATGGGAGAGACTTGACATGAAAGAAAAAAAATCCTTTTTGATTATAACGTTGACACAATTAATCTTTTTTAGTCTAACCGTAACATATTTTATTGGTTCGGATTATCTTTTACCTTTTATTCTACAATACTTTATTTTGTTAATTGCTTTTATTTTTCTTCCCAAAAGCAAAGGTTTTATTTTATTAATTGGCTACATTACCCTTCCCCTTTTAGGGCTTTTATTTTTTGCCTTTAGCAGGGAATGGAATTTACTATTTCAATTTAAAATTATATACTATCATATTATTTCTATTATCAATGCCAGCTTAATATATATGTCCGCCTATAAAATACGCACACTTCAAAATGAAAACATGACCTTAAATCTTGAACTGGAAGAACTCAGGCGTTACGTTAAAGATTCTAAATTATTAACAAAAAGTGAATTTGAGCAAAGAAGCGAACTTATTATTACTGCCATGAAAAGGCGAAAAGAAGAAGGTTATAAAGTCTATTTTTCTTTAGAAAAGGCAAATCCCCATATTCAAAAAGCACTTTTTGACAGCTTAACATCTATAGCTGTTGAAACTTTCCGTAAAGAATATGATTTAATCGGACAAATCAGTGATTATTCCTTTGTTGTTTTATTACAAAACACAAATCAAAAAGGAATGGAACTTGCCTTAAACAGATATTTTACAGCCGTTGAAAGAAAAATTGACTTAAATGAGAATAAAATGATCATAGATATAACAAGAGTTGGCTCAAATATAGAAGGGGAGGATAAGCTTGAAAACCCTGTTTTTGATTAACTCCCTTGTTTTTTCTTTTATTTTGCTGTATTACACCATTCTCTCCCTTTTTGGTTTATATTATAGACTTAAAAAGAAAAACAGGCCAAAGTTAGCCAATTATCCCAGTGTTGATCTTTTGATTCCGGCCCATAATGAAGGCAAGGTTCTTCAGCAAACTTTAGAGGCCATGGTTAAACTCGATTATCCTGGCCCGCTCCATATTTATCTCTTAAACGATAATTCTGTGGATGAAACAGAAGAAATTGCTGAAGCTTTTGATAAAGCCTATAAAAATCTCCATCATATTAGAGTTCCTGTTGGAGAACCAAAAGGAAAATCCCGGGTATTGAATTATGGTCTAAGTATTTCTGATTCAGAATATTTTGCAGTTTATGATGCCGACAATCAGCCTGAAAAAGAAAGCTTAAAATTGTTGGTAGAAGCAGCAGAAAATACTCCAAATGCTGCAGGCGCTGTCGGTTATGTAAAAACCATTAATGCCAATAAAAATATACTCACCCGCCTCATTGCTCAGGAGTTTCAAGTTTTCCAACTTTTAATGCAGTGCGGGAGATGGTTTTTATTTAAAACGGGTTCTTTGACAGGAACCAATATGTTAGTCAAACGTTCCATTATAGAAGAAGTTGGCCAATACGATGTTTATGCCATTGCTGAAGATGCTGAATTAACCTTAAGAATTACTTCAAAAGGAAAGATCCTGCCCATCGTCCCTGAATCCGTAACCTGGGAACAAGAGCCTGAAAAATTAGCTGTATTTATAAAACAACGAACCCGATGGCTCCAAGGCAATTTATATATACTGGAAAAAATCTTTCATTCCTTTGATTATTATAAGGGAAGAACTTTAGTCCATACCTTCCAGCAAATTCTGATATATATTGTCTTTTTATTTTTCTTACTAACTTCCCACGCCTGGTTTATAGCTGGCCTTTTTGGACTGACAACTTTTTCTGTTAAGCTTCCTTTACTGCTTATTTGGTATGCTTCCTATTTATTCTATGTGGCACAATTATTAAGTGCTCAGGCTGCAGAAGAAAGTTTTTCACCCCTTAATATTATTATTGGTTTTATTTCATATTTCACTTATTCACAGCTTTTTCTCTTTTTATATTTCAGAAGTCTATTTTTATATCTCAAAGCAAAAAGAAAAAAACAAATTATTTCCTGGGATAAAACCCTGCGCTTTTAAAAAAGAGAAGCTTAAGCTTCTCTTTTTTACATCAGTAAAAATTTTACTAATAAGCCTTTTCTAAATCTATTTTATTGATATATTCTCCCTGGCCATATAAATAAACTCTTAAATTTTGTTCTAAAATAGGTACTGCACGGTTCATATACATATCTGACAGGCCAGAAATATGAGGCGTCACAAAAACATTATCCATGGTCCATAAAGGACTGTCATAAGCTAAAGGTTCCTTTTCAAATACATCGATAGCAGCAGCTTTTATTAACTTTTTCTCTAAGGCTTCAATTAAAGCTTTTTCATCTACAGTTTGTCCTCGTCCAATATTAATAAAAAAAGCAGTAGGCTTCATTTTTTTAAACTGTTCAATGCCTATCATCTTATAACTTTCTTTTGTTAAAGGTGCAGTTTGTACAACAAAATCCCCTTTTGACAAAGCCTCGTTTAAGTCAGCCTTCGAATAAAGTTCATCAAAATATTCGACACTCCTGCCCTGAGTATTAACCCCAATGGTTTTCATATCAAAAGCTTTGGCTTTCCTTGCAATTTCTTTTCCAATTGTGCCTGTCCCAATAATGCATATCGTTTTACCAAAAAGCTCCTCTAAATCCGCTTTTCTTTTCCAAATTTTATTTTTCTGCTGTTCATAAAATCTAAAGGCTTCTATGCGGTGATTTAATATGACCGCCATGACATATTCAGCTATTGGAATGCCATGTATGCCTCTCACACTGGTCAATAAAATTCCTTTTTCTCTAAGCTTATTTAAGGGAAGGGCATCAATACCTGTAGACATACACTGAATCCATTTTAACTTTTCCATTTTTTCAATAAGCTCTTCGTTTATGTCAAAACCATAAGTAACAAAAATCTCTGCATCAAATAACTGTTCTTTTGCTTCTTCTATATTATTATAGATATAAAAATCAATCCTGTTAAACTTTTGCTTTAACTTTTCCAAATGTCCGTCTCCAAAATCAAGCGAACTAACAAGCTTCATAGCAGCATTCCCCCATCATAATTTTTAAGTAACAAATACATTCTTTATTATTTTCTCATTGATTATAATCAATATGACTAAATATGTCTATCGCTTGTTTTTATCCTTTATCGGTTTTGTTGAAAAAGCATATAAGAGAGCAATCAATACAAATGCTTCCGAAATAATAAAGGGCTGAAAAGTATTTGTTCTGTTAAATAATATAGTCAATCCATCCACTAAGAGCAATAGGTAACTTAAAAAAAACAATAAATATTGGCTTCTTGGAAATTTATACTTATACCAACGAAAGCCTGATACACATAATAATAAGATTATCATTACAAAAAACCCATAATAAATACTTACAAAAAGATTCCAGGGAAATAATAAACGAAGACCATATCCTATTCCTGTTTTAATAACGATTTCTAAAGGTTGCAAATAAAGCATGAAGAAATAAAAAATGAATAATGGCGTCAAAAACAACAAAAGTCTTTTTTCGTTTATTTTTTTCCTAAAACGGGGAATAGTATACCACAAAGCAACTATGGATGGAATCGTAAGCCCAATCATAGAACCATAATAAAAGTAAGCAAGAAATTTCAGTATACCAACTGGAAAATTAAAAGTAAAAAGCAATAAGGTAATATATCTTAATCCTGTAACAATAAATAAGAAAAAGCATACCAGACGGATGATAATATTGGAATGCTTTTTAATTTGTATGATATTAAGAAACACTAAAAAAATTACAGCAAAAAGAATAAAAAAATATGCCCCCATATTCCCCCTCCTGTTCTTTATACTATTTTATGTCTCTGGAACTCAGACCATGCAAAGAATACGGAAAAGCTGGCATAATGAATAACTTTATGATACAATGATTCCCTGGAACACTTGCGCAAAAATAATAACAGAAAGAAGATTAATATGAAAAATAAAATTAAAAATTTGTTTTTAAAGAGAATTGAAAAAATCTATCAACTTTTAAACGATACACAAAAAAATGTTCTTTCTATCGCATGGCCTGTATTAGTAGAATTACTGCTAGGCTCTTTATTTGGAATGATAGACATGATTATGCTGGGACGTATTCCTGATCCTGATCTGTCTGCTGCATCCATTGCGGCAGTGGGTTTAACCAACCAGCCCTTATATATAGGTCTTTCTCTGGTTCAGGCTCTTAACGTAGGAGGTACAGCAATTACTGCACGCTATATCGGGGCTCAAAAAACCGATAAAATTCCAAATGTTCTGAGTCATATTATTTTATTAACCTTAGGTCTTCTGGCGATTCCCCTTTCCATTCTCGGCATCCGTTTTTCGGAAGAAATCATACATTTTATGGGGGCTAAAAAAGATACTTTAGAATTAGCTGTTTTATATTTTAGAATTGTTTTAATTGGTTTTATCTTTCAATCTTATAATTTTGCCATTTCGGCTGCCTTAAGAGGTGCCGGTAACACCAAAACCACCTTGCGAGTCAATCTGAGTGTGAACTTAATTAATGTCATTGGAAATGCTGTTTTAATCTATGGTCTTTTTGGATTTCCTGCCTTAGGTATTGCCGGGGCTGGTATTTCTACTACTTTTTCAAATATTCTTGCCAGTATTATCCTGACCATTTATCTTTTAAGAACAAAAGGAATTATACAACTAAAATTAAAAAATGGATTCCGACTGGATAAAAATATAGTATTCAACTTGGTAAAAATCGGAATTCCTGCATCTTTAGAACAAATGGCTTTAAGAATTGGAATATTGCTATTTGTAAAAACCGTTGCAGATCTTGGTACTGTAGTATTTGCTTCCCATCAAATATGTTTAAGCATCTTAAGTTTATCCTTTAATCCTGGACAAGCTTTTGGTATTGCTGCTTCTTCCCTCGTAGGCCAGAATCTTGGGGCAAGAAACTTTTCCCAGGCAGAAGAATGCGCAAAAGAAGCAAGAAAAATGGGCTCAATTATTTCTACAATGATGGCTATTCTTTTCTTTATCTTTGGCCCTCAACTGGCTTCCTTATATTCCAGTATACCAGAAGTTATTTCCAATGCTTCTAAAACATTAAAAATTATCGCTTTTGTACAGCCTTTTCAGTCTTCTCAATTGATTTTATCCGGTGGACTCAGGGGAGCTGGTGATACTTTTTGGCCTCTTATATCAACTTTCATTGGGGTCTTAGGAATCCGGCTGATTCTTGCGGCTTTATTTATCAAAGTATTTCATTTTGGTCTTACAGGTGCATGGATAGCAGTATTTATTGACCAATTTGTCCGCTGGGGAATCATCTATATCCGCTTTAACACTGGAAAATGGAAAACGGTTACTATTCAATAAAATAGTAACCGTTTTTTGTTTAAAAGTTAAAACTTATGTTCTTAAATCATTTTTATAATCGATATATTATCTTCTTTTGATAAATCCACGAAATCCTTACCTATACTTACGACTGGCTTTTGAATACAGTGAGGCGGTATATAAACGATGCGACCGACTTCTCCATTATTCAGTAAAACCTGGCTGCCTGTATAATAACTGGACAAGCGGGAAGTCAATATATTCACAATTCGAATATCTAAATTATTCCTGGAAATATTCACAAACTCATTAAAAGCGTCAAAAGGTGTCAGGGCTTTTCTGTATGGTCTGTTGGAAGTCATAGCATCATATACATCCGCAACAGAAACAATTTTCGAATAAATACTCAATTCCTCTCCACTTAAACCCAGAGGATAACCTGATTTGTCTTCCCTTTCGTGATGCATTAAAATAACATCTTTAATCGCATCAAGGATTTCATCATCATTTTTTACGATTTCATAACCATAAACAGCATGTTTTTTAATTTCATTAAATTCTTCAACGGTTAATTTCTCTTTCTTATTTAAAAGTTCAAGTGGAATCTTTACTTTACCCAAATCGTGCAATAAAGCTGCCTGAATAACCGTCTTTATTTCCTCTTTGGGAAGCTTCAGATAACTTGCTATCAAAGCTGAATAAAATGAAACATTGATACAGTGATAATAAGTATAATCATCCTTATCGTGGATTTTTTTAAGATAGTTCATTACATATTCAGGATTATCCATGCAACAATCACATCATCTGTAATTCTATTTAATTCATTATAGTCCAGCTTTTTACCTCTTATAATCTCATTCATTAAATATTTAATTTTATCAATATTTTCATCAAAACGCTCTTCAAAAGATTCATAATCTGGAAATATTTTCTCCCTGTTCCGATCAAAAATGTAGACATATTCAATACCAAATTCTTTTAACTTTTGAATGATATACTCATTAATTACTGCACCTTTTGGCAAAATTAATGTCCCGTATTGGCTCACTATATCTTCAAAAAGTATATCTAACTCCGCACATTGAGATATGTGTACCTTTTTTTTCATTCCTTTCAACTCCAAATATTTTACATTTTAAATAATTAAATGAATCTTTAATTATTTACTATAGTTAAAATTATTATAACAATAGTAATTCTGTTTGTCAATATTTGTCATAAGGTTTAGTATTGTGTCAATCTTAGCAGAATTATGTCGTATTGCCAAAATAAAAAAGCTATTTGATGGACTAGTAGCTTTTTTATTTTTAAAAAAATATTCAACAAAAGATAAATCTATTTATTTTTACTTTCTAATTTATGAAGATAGCTTACGGCTTCTAAGGCAGCTACTGCACCTTCTCCTACTGCCTTTGTAACTTGAAAGGGCTTTCCTGTACAATCTCCTGCTGCAAAAACCCCAGGAAAATTAGTTTCTTGCTGACGATTGACCTTTATTGTTTTTCCATCCATTTCCAAACCCTTAATCAGTTGAGTCACTGGTATGGTTTCTTTAATTAAGAAAACCCCGTCCACTTTTAATTCCCTATCATCAATTTTAATCCCTGAAACAAATGGATCTCCAAAAATTTCTTTTGGCTTGCCTCTTATGATTTCAACATCAGAAGGAACGTATTTTACTTCCTTATAAGTCGGTAAGAAATAGACTTTACTACAGATCTCCCTGAGAAAATTAACATCTTCTTCCGCTTCTTCTATTTCTCCAATAACAATAGTAGTCTTGCCTCTATACAAAGGACCATCGCAAGTACCGCAATAACTAACGCCTTTACCTAAAAGTTCTTTTTCTCCAGGTATATATTTAGCCTTAGGAACTCCCGTTGCAATAATTACTGTTCTGGCTTCAAAAAATTCATTTTCTGCATTTAAGGTATAATAATCTCCCATAGGGAAAACTTCTAATACTCTGCCTTCATGAAATTCTACCCCTAAATCCTGGGCATGTTTTATAAACTGATGTATCATTTCCGGACCGCTTATATTGGGCAAACCTAAATAATTATCCACTTTTTCAGCCTTATATAAATAACTGCTTTTAGGATCCCTTCCAAAAACAATCACCTTTTTATTTCTAATGACCCCATTAATGGCTGCTGAAAGACCAGCAGGCCCTGCACCAATAATCGCAATATCCAGCATATTACCCTCCTGTTCTGCCCTGTAGGCATAATCCTTTACTCTAAAACAAATGATTTTGTTGTACCTAATATTATGGCATATATATCATAATATTGCAATATTACATCCTATTTATATTGTATTTTTCTGCTTTGTCCCATGTGCAGCTTATTTGAATTTTTTAGAAATTTCTCCTCCTGCTACAGGGATTAGGGCAAATAACAGGGCATTTGCCAAGTTATTCAGGGATAAAGGCAAAGTGTTAAATACAAGCTGAAGTGCCGGAATATAGACAATGGCAAAAAGTAATGCCAAAGAGCCTAACACGCTTAAGTTTAAATATTTATTCTCAAATAATTTCATCTTAAAAATAGTAGTTTTTTCAGAACGGGCTGAATATGCTCTCAATAATTCTCCTGCAACCAAAGTAACAAAACAATAAGTTCTTGCAAGAACAAGGCTATTTTCACCAGTAAAATACTTAAATCCAAAATAGAAAGATGCCAATGCAGCCGAAGCTAAAAAAATACTTTGAATACCAACAGCAATAGCCATCTTTTTATTAATAATAGGTTCCTGAGGATCTCTTGGAGGCTGATCCATGATACCTTCTTCCATAGGTTCTACACCTAATGCAAAAGCAGGAAAGGCATCTGTAATCAGATTAATCAACAGCAAATGAATTGGAAGAAGGGGTACTGGAAGCCCCAGTAACATCGCTATAAAAATAAGCAGTAACTCTCCTATATTACAGGATAATAAGAATCCTACAAACTTTCTTATATTAGCAAAAATAGTTCTTCCTTCTTCAACGGCAGCAACAATGCTGGCAAAATTGTCGTCAGTAAGAATCATGTCTGCTGCTTCTTTTGCTACGTCTGTACCTGTAATACCCATTGCAATACCTATATCTGCTTGCTTTAAGGCAGGTGCGTCATTAACTCCATCTCCTGTCATCGCTGCAATTTCTCCATTATTTCTTATGGCCCTTACGATTCTAACCTTATGTTCTGGAGAAACCCTGGAAAACACATTGACATATTTAACTTTTTCTTTTAAAGCTTCGTCATCGAGAACATCTATTTCTTTTCCATCCATTGCTTCTTCATCTTTTTCAATAATACCCAGAGCTTTACCAATTGCAGCACCAGTCGTTTTATGGTCTCCGGTAATCATTACAACCCGGATACCTGCTTTTTTACAAATTGCTATCGCTTTTTTGGCTTCATCTCTTGGTGGATCTATCATACCAACAAGACCTAAGAAAATTAAGTCCTTTTCTTCATTTATACTTTCATTAATTTTTTCCGGCATTTTAAAGGATAGAGCCAAAACTCTTAGAGCTTCCTTTGCAAATTCATTATTTTTTTCTGTAATCATCTTTTTATGTTCTTCAGTAATTTCTACAACTTCACCATTTAAATAAATGTATTTACAGCGATTTAAAACAATATCCGGAGCCCCTTTAGTAAACATAATCATCTCATCATTTTGTCGATGAAAAGTCGTCATGAGTTTCCTGTCAGAATCAAAAGGGATTTCTCCTATACGGGGCATTTCATTCAATAAGGCGTCCTTTAAATAACCTCCCTTTGCCCCTAATACCACCAAAGCCCCTTCTGTCGGGTCTCCAATGATATCGGCCTCACCCTTCTTAATGAAAGCATCATTACAAAGTACCCCTGCTTTAAGCAGCAATTCAAGGGCAGGAGAAGTATTCACTTTAGGATTGTCGCAATTTTTGATTTCACCTTCTGTTGTATAACCTCTTCCTGTTACATCCCAAAGGTATTCCCCATCAAAGGCTTTAACCACTGTCATCTTATTTTGAGTAAGAGTTCCTGTTTTATCACTGCAAATCACTGTAGTACTTCCTAAAGTTTCAACAGCACCTAAAGTCTTCATAATTGCATTTCTTTTAATCATTTTTTGCATTCCTAAAGCCAAAACAACTGTAACGACAGTAGGAAGGCCTTCAGGAATAGCTGCTACCGCCAAACTAACCGAAGTCATAAATATTTCTAAAAGCTCCTGGCCTCTTAATAAGCCTAAAAGAAATATAACCGCACAAATGGCTAAACATAAGCTTCCAAGGACTTTGCCCATTTGATTTAATTTCTTTTGAAGAGGTGTTTGCTCTTCTTCTACAGCTTCCAGCATTGAAGCAACTTTACCAATTTCTGTATCCATACCTGTTGCCACGACAATACCTTTTCCTCTTCCATAGGTAACCACTGTGCTCATATAGGCAAAATTTACTCTGTCTCCTATCCCTGCATTCTCTTCAACCATTTCATCAGCAAACTTTTCAACAGGAACGGATTCTCCTGTTAAAGCCGCTTCTTCTATTTTTAAATTAACCGTTTCAATCAATCTTAAATCTGCAGGAACATAATCACCGGCATCTAATAAAACAATATCTCCAGGTACTAAATCCGAAGATGGTATTTTTTCAAGATTACCATCTCTTAAAACTTTAGCCAAAGGAGCGGCCATTTCTTTTAATGCTTTTAAAGCATTACTTGCGCGGTTTTCCTGAAAAACACCTAAAACTGCATTAAGAATAACAATAGCCAGTATAATGGCTGCATCCTTTACTTCACCTACTAAAATTGAAATAATACTGGCAACAATTAAAATAACTACTAAAAAATCTTTAAACTGATCCAGAAACATTTGAAAAATTCCTCTGGCCTCTTTCTCCTTGAGCTGATTCGCTCCATACTCTTTTAAACGTTTAGTAGCTTCTTCTTTACTCAGTCCTTTTTCCATATCACTATTTAATTCTTGAAGAACGGTTTCTACACTTTGGTTAAAGAATTTTTTCATTATTTATCTTTTGCCTCCTATAAAATTTATACAATCCTATTTTAATTATAAAATAAATAAAATTTTACACTATAAGATTATACTAGATTTTTGAGAATTTATAAATCCCCTTTTATTATTTAATGATTTTTTTCAAAAATACAAAGTCATTTGAAAACCATAGCAATAATACGTTATAATAATAATGTAGAAAAAAGGAGAGGGGAATCGAAATGACACCAAGAAAAGAATATTACAAGCAAAATGCCAAAAAAATACTTACTGCTCTTGCCAAAAGGCATATGGTAGGATATTACTGTGAAACCAAAGAAATTGCTTTAAAAAAAGCTTTTGAAATCATGCAGGAAGGTTCTACTGTTGCCTGGGGAGGGTCTCAAACCTTAAAAGAAATCGGTATATTAGAAGAATTAAAAAAGCACAATTATACCCTTTTAGATAGAGATAGTGCAAAATCTCCTGAAGAATTAGAAAAAATCTATCACGATACTTTTTGCGCAGATTATTATTTAATGAGTACAAATGCCATTACCTTAGATGGAAAATTAATTAATATGGACGGCAGGGGAAATAGAATTGCTGCTTTAATATTTGGTCCAAAAAATATAATCGTATTTGCTGGTATGAATAAAGTTGTTCCCAATGAAGAAGCTGGCATTGAAAGAATTAAAAGCCTTGCTGCCCCAATGAATGCAATCCGGCTTCAAACAAAAACACCTTGTACGGCCACTGGTCATTGTCAAAATTGTAGTTCCCCAAGCTCTATCTGTTCCAATCTTTTAATTACCCGCCTGTCAAAAACCCCTAACCGTATTAAAATCATCTTAATTGGAGAAGAATTAGGATTCTAAAATCATAATGAAAATTAAAACCCGTATTAACGGGTTTTTTTCTTACCTTACTTTAACAAAAATTAAAAAATAAATACCACAATTAATATAAAATATAGCAAGTAGGAAAAAGCTAAAGCATAGGCGCTTTTGTCTTCACTAAATCCAAAGACTTCTTTCACCGCAACAAAATTTAATATCATTCCAAAAATGTAGGTCATAAAGTTTAAGCACAATACAAACTTAAAAGAAATAAGTATCAAAATAAAGGATAACCAGAGCGTTATTATTTTAGGTATGGCAATAATTCCTAAAGTACTTACTAATCCTTTAAAATTTCCTTCTCCTTTAAAAAGAACATTCGAAAAAAGATAAAGAACAAAATTAAATAAAATAAATAACAGAAAAACATATAAAACCGTCTTAATAAATATTGTAAAGTATGGAATTTTCGCCTCCCACAAAAAACTAAAAACGCCCAATAAATCACTGGCAAAATCGTCTAATTTCATTGTTACTAAAATAAGAAAAAAACCCGATAAAAGTGCCTGTAAAGATAAAAAGAAAATACTATCTGCAATATCTTGCTTTTTTGCACAGCGCTTTATAACAATCGTTGGTGATTTAATAAATTCAAAAAATGTATAAAGATTTTCAAGTAAAAACAATTTAATATTTGTAGAATTAACTTCTTGAAAAACCTTCACTTCAGTTTTGAAAATTTCCCTGGCCGTTTTTAAATGACTTTGCTGACATGCGCATTTCTGCCCTTCTTCCAAAGGATTCCCACATTTTGTACAAAACATGATAATACATGCCCCCTAAAATAATAAAATTGTTTTCCATCCATATCATAATACTACATTATTTTTACATTTTTTTCAAGCAAATATAAGACTTTTCTATATTTTTAATTATTTTGCTGAAATAACGGCTTTTATGGTTTCTAACAGTCTGGGATTTTTCTTTTTTAAATTTATCAGCTTCATATTTTTATCTACAGGAACATGAATGGTTTTTCCTATAGCGAGAACTCTTTTGTCTTCTTCCCTAATCACTTGATATAAAAAAGTAAACTTCATTCCTTTTATTTCTTCTATCCATGCCTTAATAATAAGATTTTCAGCATATCTTGCAGATTCTTTATAAATACAGCTGCTTTCTACCAAAGGAAACATAATCCCGTCTCTTTCTATCAGGTCATAAGGCAAAGCAATTGCTTCAAAAAATTCTGTCCTGGCCAATTCAAACCAAATATAATAATTGGAATGATGAACAATCCCCATTTGATCTGTTTCAGCATAACGAACTTTTATTTTTGTTTCATGAATATACATATTGACCTCCATTTTTTAATAGAATAACAGATAAGAAAAAGTAGGAAACAATGTTCCCTACTTTAGTACAAAGGATATTTAGAAACTAAAGCTGCTACAAGTTCTCTTGCTTTTTCCTTGTTGCTTTCAAAATCGGTTAAGGTCATGTGAATAATATCTGCAATAACCTGCATATCTTCTTCCTTCATACCTCTTGTTGTCACTGCTGGTGTTCCAAGGCGTATTCCACTGGTCACAAAAGGACTTTGAGGATCATAAGGAATTGTATTTTTATTGCAAGTTACACCAATTTCATCTAATCGGGTTTCAGCTTCTTTTCCTGTTATGTTAAGATTTCTTAAATCTATCATCATCAGATGATTGTCTGTTCCACCTGAAACTAAATTAAATCCCTTAGCCATTAAGGCCTCTGCCAAGGCTTTAGCATTTTTTATGATTTGTTTTTGATAAGCCTTAAATTCATCGCTTGCTGCTTCTTTTAAACTAACTGCCTTTGCTGCAATAACATGCATCAAAGGTCCGCCTTGAGTACCAGGGAAAATTGCTTTATCAATTATTTTAGCAAATTCTTCTTTGCAAAGAATCATTCCACCTCTTGGACCTCTTAAAGTCTTATGCGTCGTGGTCGTCACAAAATCCGCGTAAGGAACTGGATTAGGATGAAGACCTGCTGCAACCAAACCTGCAATATGGGCCATGTCTACCATTAAATAAGCACCCACTGCATCAGCAATAGCTCTGAACTTTTCAAAATCTATAATTCTTGGATAGGCACTGGCACCTGCAATAATTAATTTGGGTTTATGTTCTTTAGCCAATTCCATCAAAGCATCATAATCAATATAGCCTGTCTTTTCATCTACACCATAAGGAATGATATTATATTGTTTTCCTGACATGTTTACCGGACTGCCATGGGTTAAATGTCCTCCATGGGAAAGATTCATTCCCATGACTGTATCCCCAGGATTTAATACGGCAAAAAAGACAGCCATGTTTGCTTGTGCCCCTGAATGGGCCTGAATATTAACATGCTCGGCACCAAAAAGTTTTTTTGCTCTTTCAATGGCTAAATTTTCAACAACATCAACAAATTCGCATCCACCATAATATCTTTTGCCAGGATATCCCTCAGCATATTTATTGGTCAATGGAGAGCCCATAGCTGCCATGACAGCTTTTGATACAAAATTTTCAGAGGCAATAAGCTCAATATTATTATTTTGCCTGTTAATCTCTTTTTCTATAGCCTCTGCTACTTCTAAGTCGACTTTTTGTATTTCTTCAAACGAGTACATAGTAAATATTACCTCCTAAGTATGATATTTGAAAGTGCTTTGCACTCCAATTTCACATGAAAATTATAACACAATAAGAAAAAAAATTAAATGCTTTTTAATAGTCCTAAATTTTAAAATATACTTTAACCTTGCAATATAGCTGCAGATGAATTAATATATTTATAAAGAATTTCTTATCATTCTGTAAAGAAAACCTTCTTCTTTTACCAAATAAATAACGTAAACTAATTTATATATTTGATCTCATAATATTAACAAACCTATGAAGTACCTTTACAGGTACTTTTTCTATATCAGAAAAGGAGTTTGCTTATGGACCACAAATTATTATTAAATTTTGCAATGCAAGCTGGAGAAATTATGCTTAGAAGCGGAGCAGAAACTTACCGGGTTGAAGATACAATCATGCGGATTCTTTCAGTTTATGACTTTGAAAGTATAGAAGTTTTTGTTACTCCTACAGGAATTATTGCAACCATCGATGACAAAAACATCGAAATGACTACCAAACTAAAAAGAATTAACAGCAGGACCATCCGGCTGGATAAAGTTGCCCTGGTCAATGATTTGTCCAGAAAGTATGTTCTTGGAAAAATCTCTTTGCAAGACGCCATAGAAGAACTAAAAAAAATTGACAAAATTTCTCCCTACCAACCCTTAATTCTTATTAGTGTGACAGGCTTGACTTCTGCATTTTTTACAATCGTCTTTGGGGGAAATTATAAAGATTTTCTGATATCATTAAGTATAGGAATTATTTTAGGAATTATACAACGATTATTTATAAATTTGCAACTATCCCGTTTTCTAGCGGATATGCTTGGCGGATTTTTAGTTGGCTTTTTAGCCCTTTTATTAACTTCCATCATTCCTTCTACAAACTTTGACAACATCATCATTGGCTCTATTATGCCTATGGTGCCTGGCGTTGCCATAACAAATGCCATACGAGATACCATTGAAGGTAATTTATTATCAGGAATATCCAGAGGTGTAGAAGCCTTTTTCGTGGCCATATCCATTGCCACAGGCGTTGCTATTGCCCTTAAAGTATGGCTTCCTTTTTAATCTTAAAGCTTATAAATAAATGGAGGTTCACATGATTTTACAAATTATCAGTGCTTTTTTTGCAACTTTTTTCTTTGCAATCCTTTTTAATGTTTCTAAAAAAGAACTGGGCTATTGCGGTTTGGTTGGTTCTTTAGGCTGGTTAATATATCTTTTTATTTTTAAGTGGACTGACTCTGTTATTTTTTCTAATTTTATCAGTGCTCTCAGTATTAGTATTATATCAAGAATACTGGCCAAGTTAAGAAAAATGCCTATCACTATTTTTTTAATACCAGGTATTATCCCCCTTGTTCCAGGTGCAGGAATGTATAAAACCATGTATGCGGTACTCAATCAAAATTTTAAAGAAGCTGCATTTTATGGGGCACAAACTTTTGAAATCGCCGGAGCTATTGCCATTGCCATCATTTTTATTTCTTCCTTTGACACCTTATCACACAAAAAGACAAAATAGGCAATGATTCGTCACATCCCCTTGTCTAAGCTCATATATTGTAGTATAAAAAATATTTCAACAAATTACTGTCATCAAGACTGACAAGGGGGTGAGCATTTGTCTATCATTATCATCGCTGTTCTAATCACTTATTGCATGATGATTTTTATTACAAAATACCGACTTCCTATCGCTGTTTTAGGCCTTTCTGCTATCTTAATTTACGGTTCTGTAAGCGGCAGTTTTAATGCAGACAGTATCCTGAAAGAATTCCCTGTGGAAATAATTATCCTTATTTTTGTACTATCCCTTTTTACAAAAACTTTTGAAAACCTGGGCGTCTTTGATTATATAAAAAAGTGGCTGATTGAAACTTCCCGGGGTAAAAAGGTTCTTGCTCTTTCTATTTTAATGTTTACTATCTATTTTTTATCCCTGTTTATGAATAACTTAACTGTCATTTTATTATTTGCTTTCATCTGCATCGAACTAGCAATACATTTTAAAACATCCATCCTTCCTGTTTTGGTATCTGCTATTATCGCGTCTAATATAGGAGGTGCCGCATTACCCTGGGCTGATACACCAGCTGTAATATTAACACTATATACGGATTTTACCCTTTTTGATTTTCTTACAAAGCTATTTCTGCCTTGCTTTTTTTATATTTTTTTACTTATACTCTATACTTATTTTTTTACTAAAAAAATATACAACCCCATCCATCAGCCCATTACCAGACATAACAAAATTGTTGTAAAAAGCATCCCTCCACCAGCTCCACACATCAAAAAACACCCACCATTACATCATAAAGATGAACACCTCCCCCCTCATAAAAAAGAAAAATTACACCATTTAGCAGATAAAAATTCCAACATTCCAACAGTTGGATCCCCTTCGAATTCCTCATTTCTATTCCAGGTGCAAAAAAAGGCGATAAATATAAAATTGATTATGCCGGTGTTGCTCAGGATGCCTTTGTCCAAACCATCATTTACGATGATGAAGACAGCAGGGTATTTGGGCCTCAGAACAAACCCTTTATTAAAGGATTTACAGAAAAAGATACCGTTAAAGTAACCATCACAGTATATTAAAAAATAAGGGTGATAAACACCCTTATTTTATTTCTGATTCATAACCTGTCAAAAAGGCCTTTTTATTTAATTCAACTGTTTTTGGAGGAACAGTCCGCTCGATAGCTTCTTCCCAATCACTTTTTTCAAGACCTAAATGTTTTGCCAATACCCCTAATAAAACGGTATTAACGACCTTAATATTTCCTAATGCTTTAGCAATACTAAGTGCATCTAATATATACGCCTGCTTACAAGCCCTCTGAATTCTCTGAATAATATCCGTGGGATACTGGGCTGCTCCCGTAATAACCGGCATAGGATTAATTTCCTGATTATTGACGATAATAATTCCATCTTCTTTTAAAAAATGAATCCAACGTAAGGCTTCTAATTTTTCAAAGGCCAAAAGAATATCGCAAGTTCCTTCTTCCACTAAGGGAGAATAAACCTTCTTGCCATATCTTACGTGGGTAACCACACTACCCCCTCTTTGAGCCATACCATGCACTTCAGACATTTTAACATCATAACCTTTTCTTACAGCTACATCCCCAATAATTCTGCTGGTCAATAAGGTTCCCTGTCCTCCGACACCGACAATGAGTATATTTTTTGTTTCCATCTTATTCACCGTCCTTTACAATAGCATTTACCCGACAAACTTTTGGACACAATCCACATCCATTACAAAGTGCATCGTCAATGACTACTTTTCCATCTTGTTTTTCAATGGCAGGACAACCTAATCGCAGACAACTGCCACACATAACACATGCATCCGTAATTTTGCAAGCTGCTTTCTTTTCTTTTGTTAATAAAGCACATGGTCTGCTGGCAATAATCACTGAAGGCTCATCTTTATTGGTTTCCTCTTTTAATACAACTTCTGCTTCTTTTAAATCAAAAGGATTCACGACTCTTACATTTTTAATTCCTATTGCCTTTACTAATTCCACCAGATTTAGAATTGGTGCTGCTTCCCCTTTAATGGTTTTACCCGTTGCAGGGTGATCCTGGTGGCCTGTCATACCTGTTGTTGAATTATCTAAAATAAGTACCGTAGACATGCCTTTATTATATACAATATCAATTAAACCCGTTATTCCTGAATGAATAAAAGTAGAATCCCCTATTACGCCTACCCAATTCTTTGAAAATTCTCTGCCTCTGGCTTTTTCGATACCGTGCACCATACCAACACTTGCACCCATACAAACACAGGAATCAATACTGGATAAAGGTTCCATGGCACCTAAAGTATAACAGCCAATATCCCCTGTGGCATGTAATTTTAATTTTTTCATCACATAATAAATGCCCCTGTGAGGACAACCAGGACATAATACCGGTGGACGACCTGGTAACTGTTCTGGTTTTTTAGATGGAATTTCTGTTTTAGCAATAGCAGATAATATTTTTTTAACTGATAATTCTCCCTGTACTGAAAAGACTTCTTTTCCTATGGCCGCAATACCATAGCTTTTTACCTGTTCTTCGATAACAGGTTCCAATTCTTCTACGATATATAAAGTTTCTATTTGATTAGCAAATTCCTCTATTAATTTTTTTGGAAGAGGATGTACCATTCCAAGTTTTAAAACAGAAGCGTTTGGAATAGCTTCTTTAACATATTGATAAGCAATGCCACTGGTAATAATCCCAATTTTTTTATCGTTCCATTCTATTTTATTGATCTCTAATTGATTGGCATCTTCAGCTAATTGTTTCATTCTTTCTTCAACGACAATATGTCTTTTTATGGCCATACCTGGCATCATAACATTTTTTTGAATATTTTTATCGTAAGGCTTTAAGGCGATTTCTTCTCTTTCTCCAAATTCAACAATACTTTGGGCATGGGAAACCCTCGTTGTCATACGGACAAAAACTGGTGTATCATACTTTTCACTCAAATGAAATGCCAATTTTACAAAATCTTTTGCTTCCTGGCTGTCAGCAGGTTCTAACATGGGAATATGGGCAGCTCTGGCATAACAACGGCTGTCTTGCTCATTTTGAGAACTGTGCATACCAGGGTCATCTGCCACTAAAATAACCAGGCCTCCATTTACCCCTGTATAGGAAACCGTAAAAAGCGGATCAGCCGCTACGTTTAATCCCACATGTTTCATAGCTACCATGGCCCTTGCTCCTGCCAGAGAAGCACCAATAGCAACTTCCATAGCTACTTTTTCATTTGGAGACCATTCTGCGTAAATTTCATCATATTTCGCAATAAATTCGGTTATTTCTGTACTGGGCGTTCCCGGATAAGCTGAAGCTACTCTTACACCTGCTTCATAAGCACCTCTTGCCACCCCTTCATTACCTAAAATCAATTTTTTCATAAAATCCCTCCATCAAAAATTCATTACTGGTCTGCAAATAAAAATATTTTTCTCTCTAAGAATTTTCTCTACAAAAAAAATATAATTCTTATAGCGATTTATGTTGTATACACAGTACTTATGTTATAATAGCACTTTTATCGACTGATAATCAATAGTAATCCTTATTTTTGTTTTTCTTTTTGAAAACATGGAATAGTTTTGAAAAAAATTAATCATACTAAGAAAAAATACTAAAATAATCCATTAATCTCTGGGAGGCTAATATGGAGAAATTAAATCAAATGAAAATTAACCGGTTAATAACCCTTTTTATGATTTTTATCTTAAATAATTCCTTGATTTACGGCGAAATAAAAGAAGCTGAATGGTCTATGGAAAGATATAAAGATTCAAGACTTGCTATCGTCAATGAAAATGAAATTAATATATGGCAATTTCCAGATACTGATTCAAAGGTTTTAGCTAAAGCCAATCAGTTGGATGTTATCTTAGTTACCGGCAGATATCAGGACTGGTACAGAATTCATTACAAATACCAAACAGGTTGGATATTTTCAAAATATGTTGAGGGATTTAATCTTCATCTTTTACCTGAGATTACCCCAGTGAGCAGTGAAGATTTATTCAGAAGGCAAATTGTTGATTATGCTAAAAAATTTATTGGAACACCTTATAAATATGGCGGTACTTCTTTAGAAACAGGTGTTGACTGTTCTGGATTTACCCAGGCCGTGATGAAAGAATTTGATATCTCTTTAAAGCGAAGCTCGAAAGAACAGGCTATGAACGGAATTCCGGTAAAAAGAGAAGAACTTAGCCCCGCTGATTTAGTTTTTTTCGACACCTCTGGGACAAACAACGGAAAAGTATCTCACGTTGGTTTATATATTGGTAACAATCGATTCATCCATGCCACAAGTTCAAAAGGTGTAAAAATTGATAATTTGTCACAGCCCTATTACAACCGGGCCTTTGTTAAAGCGATATCGGTAATTGGTCAAAAATAAGTTAGGAATTTTTCCTAACTTTTTTTTTTACCTTTTTTGCTTCATTATTTTTTCGTCATCTTGTGACATAATTCGTAACATTTTGTAAGACAACTTCATATTATATATTAGAACAATGTCAAAGAAAGGAGGTTTTTAATGAATACCTTACAGCCATTTCAAATAACGAATGGAATTATCAGGGATTTTTCTTTTGACGTCTTAAATCCAAACATAACAAATAGCACAGACTCCAGAGTTCCTATTGTAATCACCGCTGCTGATCCCCCTGTGATTCTGGCCCAAATCACCATAGATATCCCTGAGAAAAAAAACGCTGTATGGCTATTTGCAAGCCTGGGATTTAGTGCAAGATCAGATTTAACAGGTCCTGCTGCTATATTCAGAATTTGGAGAGGCCATCCAAGTAATGACTTTGAAATCTTTAGTACAGCAGACAATGGTCAGGGCAGTATAACAGTCGGAACTTTTCGTAACAGTAGTTTTACCACTGTCGATCAGCTTATCAATGTAAAATGCTCCAGAATCACCTATTACTTGACGGTTGAAAGCAATGTAGCAACTCAATTGACCTTTAATGGGCCCATTAGCTTTATTGCTGTCAGTATCTAAGTATGAATCATAAATGAAAGGAGGTTATCTATGTCTTCAAGCTTTCAAATTAATATTGAAAGACTCAGCAACTTTGCATACGATACCCTAAATCCCAATATTTCTGACAGTACGGATCCCAGAGTACCCATTCCTCTGGACAATACAACAGGAGAAGTCATCTTATCAACCATTCGCTTACCGGTCCAAAAAGAAAAATCCTTCATCTGGTTAAGTGCTACTGTAGGTTTCAGAGTCAATGGTCCGGACGCCTCCAACCCACCTGCCGCTATGATTTTCAGAATATACCGAGGAAATCCCGATACAGGAAACTTGATTTACACAACAACTGACAGTGGTCAGGGGGGTGCAGGTGAACCAACATTTCGTACAACCAATCTCAATCATGTCGATACGCAAAAAAAGACCTGTTCCTGTGTCAGCTATACTTTAACCGTAGAAGCCGTTGATATTGAAAGTATCGATATCATTGGACCCATTACCTTTACTGCTGCAGAAATTCTTGATTCAAATTAAAAAAGAAAGGAGGTCTGAAATGGCAAATCCCTTAAAAATCCGTTTAGGAAAACTGATTCAGTTTATTTTTGATATATTAAGGCCCAACACATCCAATAGTACGGACCCCAGAGTACCCGTCATACTGCCGCCTGCCAGTGAGCCTGTCACCCTCTCCTGTATTACAGTCCCTGTGTCTAAAGAATCGCCCCTTGTCTGGTTAAGCGCTACGATAGGCAGTCTTTCCGTTTTTTCTTTAGAGCCGTCCCGTTTAGTTTTTTCCATCTGGAGAGGTCAGCCAGATACAGGAGAACTGATTTTTTCTACCGCCGACAATGGTCAGGGTAATGGAACATCCAGGACAACGACTTTTACCCATGTGGATCAACCAAACAGAAGATTTTGTAGAAAAATCACTTACTGTTTGACCGCGCAAGCCTTCGATAATGAGGATAACATCAATATTATAGGTCCTGTAACTTTTACAGGCGCTTCTATAAAAAATTAAGTGGGGATGATTCCCCACTTAATTTCTTATTCTTTTATTCTTCTGCTGAACAACAACTCTCACAATATACAACCGTTAACAAACCTTCATCAGCAGTTCCGCCTTCAATTGTTGCCGTTACGGTCGCTCCCCCTGCTCCTACACAAAGCGGTCGTGTTAAAGCCGTTTCAAAGTTTACTCCAGCAACTCCAGCATCTTCTGCTACATAAAATCTTTGACAGAAAATATTTTCTGTGCCATTGTTAACCGTTATAAGTATGGAATCAAAATCATCAGCACTTCTGCCAGAAACAAAGATTTCTGTGATACAGGAATTTGCCGGTAATATTACAGCAATCTCAGCGTCTCCTTCTTCTGCTGCTTCACAAACGGAATTAGCGATACAAAAAGCAGATCTTTGTTCATTGATAAGTTCCTCTAATTTTCTTATAACGCAGCAACAGCATGAATTTAAAGTTTTTTGAAGCCCGTTAATGGCATTGGATATAATGCATTTTTTATCGTCGATACAGTCTCTCCTGTGTTCTCTACACTTACTCAAATTAATACCCCCTTATTCTTTGCAAATTATGCATAATATTGTTCAGGCATTCATAAAATTATAAATACTAATTACTTTTAATCTTCATCATAATCGTCTCTGTCAGAACCGGAACCGCGTCTTCCACATCGTGCATCATTTTTTTGAGGCGGATTAAAAATATCAAATGGGAAATCCATATTTTCAAAAATGCTGCATGGATCCACAGAAGCAACTTCATCACATTCTTCTGGTTCACAGAAGCCACTGGATTCAACCAATAAATTAACCAACCTATATAGTTTTATAATTGTAAATAAGCCAATGGTCAAATTAATTTCTCCTATTGCTTCCTCGCCGCACTCACAAGTTAAGCCATCGTTTGTATCAATTTGTGCATCTAAAAGCATAGCTTTTGCTTCTACCAATACATAAGGTGCAGCTTCCAAAACATGAGATTCCGGAGCAAATAAATTGCTGGAAATAGCAATGTCTGAACCTTCACTTCCATACAATTTTACTGTTTTCTTGAAAGCAGTGCCTGCTTCCATGGCATCTCTTTCAACACCGTCGCATGTAATGGCAATCGGGCATCCATCGCCATCTAAAAAGCTAAGTTTAAACTTAAAGAAATACTTCACATGTACAAAATAGTAGTCTGGATTAAATACATCTTGTTTTCTGTCCGTTTCAATTTTTGAAATCTTAAAGTCTTTTACAGCAATATCCACTGTTCCTACTGGTAGATTAATAATAGAGCCTCTTCCTGCAGCAATGATTTGATCACCTACAACACATTCTCCAGATTCTAACGAGAATACTCTATCCAGCATTTCAGGTGTCAAACAGTCCTGTTGTCTGCATTGGTCATATACCTTTAAGGCAATAATACATTCGTCGTCTCGTCTACCCATATAATTTCCCCCTTAATTCTGTTTTTAATTAATTGATTTTTATGTTCTTACTCAATACCATAATATGTTTTGATAAAAATAATGTGCCATTTTGAAGAAAATTTCAGGAAATAAAAGTATTATAAAACTTAGATAAAAATACACTTCTCAAATTTGAGAAGTGTATTTTTATCTGTCTTTTCAGGCCCGTTTATGATCTTTTCTTTCCACATTCTTCTGCAGGAGTAGGATCTTCTACTGTTGAAAATCCATGTTTAATGGATTTAGGCTTGCAGCAAAGTTCAAGAGGTTGAATGCTTTGTTCAAGAAGATCTCCTTCAACAAAGTCAAGACATGCATTTTCTGCTTCAATATCCACTGGAATACATTTAGGTGGAACACAGAGACCCTTATGAGGTATTTTATATTGCACGAAGTAGATAGATTTCAGATAAATGGTTAAGCCAATCGCTGCAGATAAGGAATCAATATCCAGATTAACAACCTTTGCTAAAGCTTGAGCCACAAGACCTTGACGAAGTGCATTGTTTCCTTCAGAACCATTTTCAACAAAACCTAAAAAGCTGATTACAGGAGTGCAATCTCCGTTTAAGTTGTAAGAAACGCCATAAGGTGCATAAATATCAACAGAAATTGAGACTGGATTTGCATCATTGTCAAAGTAAGGATCTTCTTCATTGCCAGGCAAATATCTAATCGTGAAACATTCTTCGTCAATTACCCTGCAATTTCTGTCGATAACTTTAGCTGCAAAGGTTACATCGATTTCTGTTAAGGTTACCCTTACACAATTAGGTCTTCTTACTAAGGTTTCAACATTAGAGCCATCATCATTGCAAAAATTAAAATCAATGTCGATAACCTTTAATTCAATGCCTTGAACATCGTCTCTTTCGAAATCCACATTACAAAATATTTTATCTAAATTATCCACTACTCTGCAAAGATTAATTCCACATTCGTCAAATACAACTGGTGCAGCTACAGTTAATAATTTAGGTTCTCCTAATGGTGGGCAAACACATGCGTCTTCTGCAGGATTTATGATTTCATCTGGTTTGCATACAGGACATTCACCTGCTGTGGGTCTTTGAAAGAATCTGCCTCTTACCTGGTTGTTATTACAACATGCCATAAATAATTCCCTCCTTATTTTTTTAATGATTTAAATTCAATATTATACTATGTGAAAATTGTCGACTGTGTTACTAAACATAAAAAATATTTTCCTGAATATACATAATATGATAAAAAGGAGTTTAGGAGGTTTAATATGGCATGCTTTTTAAAAAATCCTGACGGGACTTTAATAATGGTTAATTATAGTCCCAGAAAAGGCTTATATTATCAAATTTTTATGGATGATCATACTTCTCGTCCTAATTTATTACTGGCCAATGGGACTTATGAATATTCCGCTTTTTTAGATGAAAATAGTAATTTACATGTCATTGCAAAAAATGATAAAAGTCAAATCATCCATTTTCAACTTTTATCAAATAAAATAGAAAAAGAAATCATTCTGGACGATTACGCCAATGAATTTAAAATTAGCGATATATTCGCTTTATCCTTCAAAAACCAGGTCCATTTGCTTTACTATGCCGATAACCCTTCTACCAAAAATACAGAACTAATCTATCAACTGCTTAAAAAGCCCTATTGCGCTCCTGTCCCCTTAGGTGAAATCCCTAACCGTGAAATTAATTTTGATTGCATCAGACAAAAAGATAATGTTTTGCTTTCTATGATTAGTAAAGAGCAAGACGATTATACAATCAACATTAAAGCTTTAAATCCTCAGTCAAATAAATGGGTTGATTTTTATCAGCCAGTAAAATCAAAATTTCCTGTAAAGTATTGTAAATTGATTTTGGATCAATCTGGTATTTGCCACTTGCTCTATATTCAGGAGCAATATGGACAATATCAGTTAATTTATAAAAATAATAAAGAAGGCTGGTCCAACAGTCACCCTTTATATTCCTGTGGTTATTTTATTAAGCCGGTTTTATTCATTTATCAAGATGCTTTATGGATTAACTGGAATGAAAATGGTACTTTTAAATCCCTTTTATCCGTTGATATGGGAGATAGTTTTTCAGAAACAATTCACAATTCTATACAAGATTCTGGTGCAAGCATACATTATTATGAGAACAAGCTCTCTGACAGCCCATTAATTTGCAACCAGCTTTACGGTATCAGTCATTATCCCCCTCAATTTGTTCTTCTTTATAACCTGGATATGGACGGCATCCATCCTCATTTAAAGGTCAATAATGAATTGAAACTATATCTTACACATATTAAAAAGCAATTAAATATTTCTGTATCTAAAAGAAAATTGGAAGAAGAAAATCATCGTCTTAAAGACGAGTTAGAAAAGATGACAAATATTCAAATGGATATAAGCCATCAATATAACGAACTGGCAGAATTAGCAAGAAAAATACAAGAAGAAGGTAAAAAGTGGCGTAATCTATATAAAGAAGCAAAATCAGAAATAGAATTTCACAAGAAAAGAATTAAGCAATTAGAAAAAATCTCAGAAGCAAAAATAAGTACCGAAAATCAGAAACAGGTTGAGCTTCCTAAAGAAGATGAAAAAAAAGAAAAAGAAGAAATATAAATAGTATTATTTCTTTTTTACAAATCATATAAATGAATTAGGGCAGATCTTGTCCTGCCCTAGTTTAAATTGCTTTTTCTAAATTTCAATTTTAATACAAGCTTATAATATAAAAAATTCAGCCAAATAGGCGGAATGGAGGGCTTCCATGACAAAAGAAAGAATAAACTACCACATTATAAAACAAAGTACAGGTAATTTATGGGCTTTCTTTTATGACGATTCAGAGGGTATCTGCTACATGACCTGTGACAATGACCACTGGTCAAAAAAACAAAGGCTTTACAGCAGCGGAAGTAAAAATTTTTCTGTTTATCTGGATAAGCAGGACAATATATACCTTTATTGCCAGGATAGTTCCGGTAATATTATCCTTTACCAAAACACAGCAGGCAAATGGGAATCTCAGGTTCTGCTTTACAGTAAAAATGGTTTTATTGACTCTCTTTCTTTTGATGCCATCATAGAAAATGATAACTTTTACTTGTTTTATAACTTAAAAGATCCAAACAGCAACAGGCATGCCTTAGTAGAGCAAAAAGCCACCAGCGGAAAGCAATGGAAAACCCCTGCCCTTATTGACTACATTTATCCCCTGGATAAAAAACCCTTTACAGTCTACAAAGATAACCAGGATAACATTTTTATTTCTTATCAAAAATACAGTGAGTACTATCAACTGGGTTATAAAAAATATTCAGCTTCCTCTAAAAACTGGTCAGATTTTCTGAGCTTTGATAAAAGTCATTTTTCCTTTACAGATGAATCCATACTGGCAAGTCAAGATGAACTTTTTAATCTATACATTAAAAAAGAAGCACACTATTCAACCCTCTATTTCAGGTCAAAAACGGATAATCAATGGAAAGAGGCAAAAAAACTTTTCGAAAAGGCCGATATAAGCTCATGTTCCTTGTTTATGATTGACGATCATCTTTGGGCAGCCTGGATTTGTCAAGACAAACTCTATAGCTGTTATTCCACTGACAGGGGAAACAGTTTTTCAGAAGCAGCTATTCATCTGATAGAAGAACCTGCCCTTATCCTTAAAGCCCATTATCAAAGTAACTTTCCTGAAGAAGAAAAACGCCTGTTATGTAATGAAATCTATATTCTTACAAATCCTCAAATAAAATTTCTTATCCTGCCAGAAGTTTTTCCTGCAATCAATGGAACAAGTATCCAAATTAATCATACTTTTATCCCCGCAACAGAAAAAGTCGATAATTACTTGAATGAAATTAAAATTCACTTAAATCAACTTTATGAAGAAATCTATATTTGTAAAAAGCAATTACGGGAAAAGGAAAACCAAATTAACCAATTGAAATATTCTTTAAAAGTTAAAAATAAAGATATTTCTAAAACGGCTTACGACTTTAGCAAAATAAATGAACAACAAAAAAAAGAATTGACTGCACTAAAAGAGCGGATAAAAAAACTTGAAGAAGAACTGACTAAGAAAAATGAAAAAATCAAACAACTTGAAGAAAAAAATACTGCCCTCAAAAAAGGGATGGATATATTAAAAAAAGAATTAGAAACCAGAAAAGCCCCCCTGATTATTACAACAGACAGTGGGGAAAATAAAAAAGAAAAAGGCAATAAACCTTCTATCTTTAAAAAGATATTTAGTTTTGAGGAAGAAAATAGCTAATAAAGAAAACCTCCTTTTTCATTTTATAAATAAAAGGAGGTTTACATTTTATTTTTATTCTTCTACAATTTTTACAGCTACTGGACGGTAGTTTTGACCTTCCCATTTTTCTTCGTTGGCTCTTATCCAAAAATAAGAAAATGTCATAAAAAGAAAACCAAATAATACACCCATTGGCTCCTGCAAGGACGTATAACCTAATTTATAAGAACCATAATAACCTATAATAAATCCTGTAAACAATAAAATTAAAGGTAAGCCATACATAATAAACGTTGCTTTTAGAAAATCAGAAGAAGATAAATCTATGACAACCTTGTCTCCTACTTTGGCGTTGCATAAATTTTTTGCTTCTAATATCATTTCTTCACTCCGGTGTCCATGACTACAAGCACCACATTGCTGACAAGCTTCATTTCTCGTCATACTGATAATGGCAATATTTTGCTTAACATCTATGACTTGACCAACTTCTCCTCTTTTTCTATACTTCATAAAGCAAAACCACCTTTTATCATCATTACCTGGAAATCAAATCTTTTACAACTTCTCCCGCAATAATTAAACCTGCAACAGATGGAACAAAAGAAACACTTCCTGGAATTTGTCTTTTTTCCAGGCAAGTTCTTTCTTTATTGCTGCAAATACAGCCTTCCCTGCAAGTCATCACTTCTTCTTCTTTGGGTTTAATAGGAACTTCTTTTGAATAAACCACTTTTAAAGATTCTATTCCTCGTTTTCTTAATTCTCTTCTCATAACTTTGGCTAAAGGACATATGGAAGTATTATAAATATCATCCACTTCAAATTTAGTCGGATCCAGTTTATTCCCTGCTCCCAGACAACTTATAACAGGTATATTTTTTCTTTTGGCCTGTAAAACAAGCTCTATTTTGCCCGTTACTGTATCAATAGCGTCCACAATATAATCACAATCATCATCAATAATTTCTTCAGATGTCTCAGGAAGAAAAAATGTCTGATGAACTTTAACTTCCGCCCTGGGATTGATTTCTAAAATCCGTTCCTTCATCACTTCTACTTTTGCTCTTCCAACCGTTTTTCTGGTCGCATGTAATTGGCGGTTGAGATTGGTTAAACATACCGAGTCATCGTCAACTAGAATAAACTTTCCTATACCAGAACGGACTAAACCTTCTACAACAAAACTTCCAACGCCGCCAATGCCAAATATAGCAACTTTGCTTTTGTATAGTTTCTCCATGGCTTCTTTACCTAATAATAATTCAGTTCTTGAAAAAGCATGTAGCATAACATCTCTCCTTCAGATGTTAATTTTACAATCAGCAAAGTTCTTTGTCAATTATTCATTTTTGGAAAGGTGTTAAGATATGCTACAGCTTTTAATTACTTTTTCTGCTTTTAATAACAATGAATAAACCAATAATAATCAGAGTAACAGGAATTAACTTAGGTCCTAACCTGAAGATAAAGCCCAGAGATGCGCCTGCAAATAATAAAAATGCCATTCCCAGCAAGATTCCTCCTGGAATCAAAGGCCACTTTCCTATCTTATGCCGACCTAATAAATACATGGATAAGAAAGCTGCCCCCAGACTTCCAAACCAGGCAACTGGAATCATCATTCCCCGCATCAAACCGCTGGTTACTAAAAAAATAAATATACCAAACCACATTAAAATCGAACCAGGAATTAAAAAACCAATATTGTATTTAGAATAATACAATATGATAAAAATAAAACCTGGCAAAATAAAAACCATTGGAGCAATGAAAGTAGCGGTATTAAAATTTACATTTGGGAAAATGCCCAGGACGCTAAAAAAACCTATAAACATACCTGCAACAAGGGCCCAGGTTTTTTTCTTTGTACAATAAAGCAGTAAAAGGGTCGTTGCTATAAACAAGCCAAATAAATTATTTTTCCGGATAAAGGGAATATTAATCCATTGCCCAAATAAAGTAAACAGCCCCATCGCAACAATAATAAGACCTACCAATATTTGATTTTTCCTGTTACTCATATGATTACCTCCTGTATCTTCCTTACATAAGGCAGTAAAATAAAAATCTTTATCTTTATTATATAAGAAATATTATTTAATTATATATACTCATTTCCTGTAAAAAAGTCTGTTTATACGAGACTTAAAAAATTCTTCGCATAAGCGAAGAATTTTTATTCATTATTCTCATCAAGCTTTAGTCCCAACTCATCCAACTGCTGTTCGGTAACTTTTCCCGGTGCATCTGTCATAGGACAAGAAGCATCTTTTACTTTTGGGAATGCGATAACATCTCTTATGCTGTCTGCCTGCGTCATCAACATAATCATTCTGTCAAAGCCATATGCCAAACCACCATGAGGTGGTACACCATATTTAAAGGCATTCAATAAAAAGCCAAAGTTTTCATAAGCAGCTTCCTTTGTAAAACCTAAAGCATTAAACATTTTTTCCTGAATATCCTTTCGGTAAATACGAATGCTGCCTCCGCCTAATTCAACGCCATTCAGGCAAATATCGTAAGCTTTTGCTCTTACTTTTCCAGGGTCTGTATTTAATAATTCAATATCTTCATCCATGGGCATGGTAAAGGGATGATGCTTTGCTACATATCTGTTTTCTTCTTCATCCCATTCTAATAAAGGAAATTCTGTTACCCATACAAAAGAGTATTCATTCTTATTAATTAAATTTAAACGTTTAGCAATTTCAAGACGAAGATTGCCAAGAGCATCATATACGACAGAATTTTTATCGGCACAGAAAAGAAGCAAATCACCTTTTTGACCATCCATAGCTTTGATAATTTCCTGGCAAATCTCTTCTGATAAAAACTTGGTAAAAGTAGATTTTATGGTGCCGTCTTCACCAATAGCAAGCCAGGCAATTCCTTTGGCTCCATAAGTTTTTCCAACTTCCACCAAAGCATCTATTTGCTTTCTTGAAAAGTTCGCACAGTTTTTTGCATTAATACCGCGTACACTGCCGCCATTGGCAATAGCCTCTTCGAACACTTTAAAGCCGCAATCTTGTACGACATCAGAAATATCAACCAGTTCAAGACCAAAACGGATATCTGGTTTATCACTGCCAAAGCGGTCCATAGCTTCCTGATAAGTCAATCTTGGAATGGGAAGGGGAATATCAATACCAAGGGCCTCTTTAAATACAGTCTTTAGAAGCCTTTCATTGACATCAATCACATCATCCACATCCACGAAGGATAATTCCATATCAATTTGTGTAAATTCCGGCTGTCTGTCTGCCCTTAAATCTTCATCCCTGAAACATTTTACAATCTGAAAATATTTATCAAAACCTGAAACCATTAATAATTGTTTAAAGGTTTGAGGTGATTGAGGCAAGGCATAAAAACTTCCCTTATGAATACGGCTGGGAACCAGATAGTCCCTTGCCCCTTCTGGTGTGCTTCTGGCCAGCATAGGGGTTTCTATTTCAAGAAAGCCTTCAGAATCCAAAAACTTTCTTACAGACTGCGCCACTTTATGACGCAGCATTAAATTTCTTTGAAGATCTGGTCTTCTTAAATCTAAATAACGGTATTTAAGTCTTAAATCTTCTTTTACACTACTGCCTTCTTCTATGGCAAAAGGCGGAGTTTCTGCTTCAGAAAGAATTCTTAATTCTTTTGCCACCACTTCTATCATTCCAGTTGCTAAATTGGGATTAATGCTTTCTCTGTTACGAACCAGCCCTTTTACTGCAATAACAAATTCACTTCTTAAGCTCTCAACCTTGCTAAAATCGTTTGCATTTAAGTCTTTTTCATCAAAAACAATTTGCAAAATACCAGTTCTGTCTCTTAAATCTATAAAAATCAAACTCCCAAGGTTTCTTCTTTTTAGCACCCAGCCCATAACAACAACTTCTTGTCCAATAAGACTTTCATTCACCTGAGTACAATAATGGCTTCTTTTTAAGCCAAGCATTGATTCTCCCATAATACTCCTCCATTCAATCATTAAAGTATAGATTTCATCGTCGTTACAAGTTCATCGAGATGAACTTCTCTTTCTTCTTTTGTCTCCATATTCTTAAGAATGGCTTTTCCATTATTGATTTCATCATCACCAATAATCATAGAATATTTTGCCCCAATTTTATCTGCATACTTCATTTGTGCCTTAACACTTTTATTAAAATGGTCTCCTTCAGCCGTAACACCAGCTTGTCTGAGCTGATATATTAAACTATGGGCTTTAAGGAGAGCAGCATCTCCTATAGAACCAATAAAAATATCCTTTGTTACCGGATAGGTCTTCTTGCCATTTTCTGCTTCGATAACCAGTAAAAGCCGCTCCAGACCAACGGCAAAGCCAACGGCTGGTGTTGGTTGTCCACCCAACTCTTCAACCAGGTTATTATATCTGCCTCCACCACAAATGGTTCCCTGGGCACCAATATCTGTGGAAATAAATTCAAAAACAGTCTTTGTATAATAATCTAATCCCCTTACAATGCCCGGATCTATAATGTAAGGAATCCCCATTTCATCCAATAAGGCCTTAACTTTTTCAAAATGCGCCCTGCATTCATCGCCCAAAACATCTAAAACCGTGGGGGCATCAGAAACAATTTTTTTACAGCTTTCTGTCTTGCAATCTAAAATTCTTAAAGGATTTCTTTCAAACCTGTCCCTGCAAGTCTCACAAAGATGATCTAAATTGTCCTTAAGATATTCTTTCAACTTTTCATTGTATTTTTTTCTGCATTCTGGTCCGCCTAAACTGTTTATATGCAGTTTAACTTTACTTATTCCCACACGTTTTAAAAGTTCATAGGCAACCGTTATGACTTCTGCGTCTGCCGTTGGAGAATCAGAACCTAAAAGTTCAATCCCAAATTGATGAAATTGTCGCATTCTACCTGCCTGCGGCTTTTCATATCTGAAAGCTGGGGTAATATAGTATAATCTGGTGGGCTGAATACCTGCATATAATTTTTGTTCCAGATATGCCCTGACTGCCCCGGCAGTGCCTTCAGGTTTTAAAGTAATACTTCTGCCTTTTTTATCCTGAAAGGTATACATTTCTTTTTGTACAATATCAGTCGTCTCTCCAACGCCTCTTTGAAAAAGCTCTGTATGTTCAAAAACAGGAGTCCGGATTTCACCATAACCAAAATCCTTACATAAGTCCCTTATTATTTTCTCCATTTCCAACCATGCATTCATTTCATCCCCAAATAAATCTTTTGTTCCCCGAGGAGCTTTTGTCAACATATATTTACCTCCTTATGTTTAAAGCCATAAAAATCCACTTATTTTAAAATTTACTTTAACATTTATTTTAACTTAAATTATAAAATTATAAAAACTATTTTTCAAAAAAATCCATCCCGGCTTCTTTTCTAAGTATCATTTCGTCAATTCTTTTTATATACTCATCTACATTTTTCACATTGGCAATCCGCTCTATCTTATTGTTTTCTTTATCTACAAGCTTGGTAATAGCTCCTGCTCCCAGAGCAAGAATGCTTTCTTTTTCTTCCATGATTTGAATATTATAAACAGATTCTTTACCAACTTTTGCATAACCTACATTTTCAAAATTGCCAAGCATATTTTTTTGTCTATATAAATAATAGGGCTGCATTCCCATTTGGATGGCTGATTCATAACTCATCTCAATCATTTTTTCTATTTCATTTTCATCAATGAGAGAATAATCATCCAAAGTCTCCTTAAGCCTTGAAGCCCTTTTTATGGCCATAGTATGAACCGTTATACTGTCAGGAGACAATTTTTGAATCTGGCTCATGGTATAAGAAAGGTTTTTTCTGTCTTCACCAGGCAAACCTAAAATAAGATCCATATTAATATTATCAAAGCCAAGTTCCCTGGCCATATAAAAAGCTTTAATAATATCTTCTTTGTTATGTTTTCTGCCTATTCTTACTAAAGTCTCATTATCCATGGTTTGAGGATTAATAGAAATCCTATTGACATGATATTTTTTTAAAAGGTTCAATTTTTCTTTCGTAATCGTATCAGGTCTTCCTGCTTCAACCGTAAATTCTTCTATTTCATCCATAAAAAAAGATTTATTAATTTGAATTAATAATCTTTCAAGCTGCGCAGCATTTAAAGAAGTAGGTGTCCCGCCACCAATATAGAGGCTCCTGATGAATTTATCCTTTAAATATTTCCTGCTCGATAAAATTTCTTTTTCCAAAGCATCTAAATAATCTTCCACTTGTTTTTCCCGCTTATCTATGGCATAAGAAGTAAAAGAACAATACAAACATCTCGTTGGACAAAAAGGAATTCCTATATAGATACTTAATTCGTTATCCTTATTTTTATCTAAGATTTCTTTTTCTTTTTTTGCAACTTCCATCATTAATTGGATTTTGTCTTCTCTTATAAAATAAAATTCTAGCAAGCGCTTCTTGATTTCTTCATCGGTTAAATTTTCTTCCATCATTTCATGGACGATTTTAGTAGGCCGGATTCCAGTTAAAAAACCCCAGGGCATTTCTTTTCCTGTCATTTCTACTAAAGCCTGATATAAGACTGAGGCCAGCTTTTGCTTTTGCAGCCTGGGGTCTTTTATGTCTTTCTCTTCTTTATAGATGAGCAGATGATTATTTTTATAGATTTCAGCTCTGCAAATATTTTCCTTTAAAATACTTTTTATAGAAATATCTTCTATATATTTTTCATAAAGTCTTAAAATATTTTCTATCTGATAACTGTGTGTATGACCAACTAATTCATAAGGTGTCATCTTTTCCATCCTAACTGTTTTCACTTAAATAAATATTATTCTGCTTTTCATAACCAATACTTGTAGGTTCTCCATGACCAGGATAAACCACAACATCTTCCGGTAAACTCAAAAGCTTTTCTTTAATTGAAGAAACCAAAAGATGCATATCGCCTCCAGGAAAATCCGTTCTTCCTATAGAAGTTCTAAATAAATTGTCACCGGAAAATAGGATGCCATTTTTCTCCTCATAATAGTTTACACCATCCGAAGTATGACCAGGGGTATGAATGACTCTAAAAGATAAATTTCCAACTTCAATCATATCCCCATCCCTTAGAGTTCCATCAGCACTTTTTACAAACTCCTTATCAAAAAATGCCTTTGAAAGATTGAGATAAGCATCTTCTAAATAAGCTACACCTTCTTCATGAATAAGGACTTTTGCACCCGTGAATTCTTTTACTTTTTCCAGGGCACCAATATGGTCAAAATGACCATGAGTAATCAAAATATATTCTATGTCCAAATTTTCTTTTTTTAACTCAGAAATAATGAACTCTGCATCAGCACCAGGGTCTATGATAACGCCTTTTTTGCTTTCTTCGTCTCCGCAAATATAACAATTGGTACCAATTAACCCAACGGAAAGAACTTTTAATATCATATGGCCCTCCTAAGTCGTTGTTCTAATGATATCATTAATTCCAGGTATACTCCTGATCTTTTTGATAATGGTTTCCAGTTGCTGTATACCACTAATTTCAATAGTAATATTAATAATCGATTCATTATTTTTGGTTGTTCTGGCATTGAGGGCTTTTACAGGTATCTTTTCTTCTGTCAAAACTCTTGAAATGTCAACAATTAAGCCCATCCTGTCTTCTCCAATAACCTTAATTTCAGTCTGGTAAGTAATATTTTTAAAATCTTTCTCGGCAACAAGCCACTCAGCCTCAATTAAGCGGTCTTTTTCTTCTTCACTGATATTAAGAATATTGATACAGTCGGTTCTGTGGATCGATACACCTCTTCCTCTTGTAATAAAACCTATAATTTCATCACCAGGTACTGGATTGCAGCATTTGGAAAAACGCACTGCCACGTCTCCAACACCTTCTATCACTACGCCACTTTTTGATTTTTTAACAGGTTTTTTACTGTCATCCTGAATGGTGATCGTCTCTTCTTTAATCAAATTCTTCGCATTTTCTTTTCTGTATTCTTCATATAAGCGGTGAATCACTTGCCCTTCCTTAATACCGCCATGACCTACGGCAGCACAAACGGCATCCCAGTCCTGAAAACCATATTTTCTTAAAACTTTTTCTATCCATTCGGCTTTTAATAAATCGTTTATATTTAAACCCCGTTTTTTTGCATCTTTTTCAAGAAGCTCTTTACCACGGTTAATATTTTCCTGCTTATACTGTTTTTTAAACCACTGGTTAATTTTACTTCTTGCCTGGGAACTCTTTACGTTTTTAAGCCAATCCCTGCTCGGTCCTCTTGAATTTTGGGAAGTTAAAATTTCAACCCTGTCTCCATTTTTTATTTGATAATCAAAGGTAACAATTTTACCATTGACCTTTGCACCAACCATTTTATTTCCAACGGCACTATGAATCATATAAGCAAAATCAATAGGCGTTGAACCATAAGGCAGACTAATAACGTCTCCTTTCGGGGTAAAAGCATATACCTGATCGCTAAATATATCTAAGTCCATTTTTAAAGCATCAAGAAATTCTTTGTTATCAGACATTTCTCTTTGCCATTCCAAAATTTGTCTGAGCCATGCCAATTTTTCTTCTGTTTTATCCTGAGATTTGTCAGTAACCTTCGTTCCTTTTTTGCCTTCTTTATATCTCCAGTGAGCTGCTATCCCATATTCTGCAACTTTATGCATTTCTCTGGTTCGGATTTGCACTTCAAAAGGTTCCCCTTCAGGCCCGATTAGGCTTGTATGAAGGGATTGATACATATTGGGTTTAGGCATGGCAATATAATCCTTAAACCTTCCGGGAATTGGCTTATACATTTCATGGACAATCCCTAAAACCCCGTAACAGTCTTTAACCGTTTCCACAATTGCACGAATAGCAAATAAATCATAGATTTGATCTAATGTGACATTTTTACCAATCATTTTTTTATAAATACTAAAAAAGTGCTTTGGTCTTCCTTCTACTGTTGCTTTTATGCCTGCTTCATCTAATTTTGTTTTAACTTCTTTTACAATGCGTTCAACATACTCTATCCGTTCTATCCTGCGCTTTGCAATTTTTTCTGCCAGGTCATAATAAACTTCTGGCTCAAGATATCTTAAAGCCAAATCGTCAAGTTCTACTTTAATTTTCGAAATACCTAACCGATGTGCTAAAGGTGCATAAATATGCAAAGTTTCATTAGCTTTCTCTTTTTGCTTTTCCGGGGGCATAAAGCGAAGGGTTCTCATATTATGAAGTCTGTCTGCCAATTTTATGAGAATCACTCTAATGTCCTGTGCCATGGCTAAAAACATTTTTCTATAGTTTTCTGCCTGGATTTCTTCTTTCTGCAATTCTTTATTGTTTGAAGAAAAATTAATTTTACCTAATTTGGTTACGCCATCCACCAGCCGTGCCACTTCTTCTCCAAAAAGACCTGCCAATTCTTCAAAAGTATGATCCGTATCTTCCAGAATATCATGAAGTATTCCGGCAGTAATGGATTCTATATCTAATTCTAACTCTGCCAAAATAACCGCTACCTCAAGAGGGTGAATTACATAAGGTTCTCCTGATTTTCGATGCTGACCTTCATGGGCTTCTTTGGCAAAACGATAAGCCTTCTCAACTAACGAAAAATCATTAGAGGGATGATATGACTTAAGCAGAGATATTAACTTTTCATAAATAATTTGGTCAGACATACTCTTCCCCCATTCACAATACAGAATCATATCTGCAATAAGCATTTCTTTTTATTATATTGATTATCATTGCTAAATGCAAGATTGTCAAAAAATCTGTTTCACGGAAAATAATCGTTTCTTACAAACTACATGTTAAACTGGTTAAAGGGATACTGTTCAGGTTTTTCTATATATAAACACAATTGATTCGTTTTAGGATGATAAAAAGACAAACTGTATGCCCATAAAGCAATCTGGGTCCATTCTCTTCTTTTTACAAAAGCAGGGTTATATTTGTTATCTCCCCAAACAGGTATACCAGCATGAGACAACTGAACGCGGATTTGATGATGTCTGCCCGTCTTTAATACAATTTTTAACAGGCTTAACCATCCTTCATTTTCAAATTCAACACTGTCTAAACACTCATATTCAAGAATGGCTTCTTTGGCACCTTTTGTCTCCTTTGAAACCACTTTTGATAAATTGAGTTTTTGATTTTTTAAAAGATAATCCACAAGCTCTCCTTGTACTTTTTCAGGTTTTCCGGTTACCACAGCCAAATATTCTTTATTAAACTGTTTATTTTGTATTTGCTCCGAGAGTTTTGCATTCGCCCATTTGCTCTTAGCAAATACCATCAGTCCGCCAACGGGTCTGTCCAGGCGGTGAACAAGTCCAATATAGGGATTCTGAGCCATAGGATATTGTTCTTTTAAATATTCTTTTAAATAACTAAGCATATCTTTATCCCCGCTTTTGTCAGCCTGGGAAGGAATTTTTGGTGGTTTTAAAGCGACAATGATATGTCCGTCTTCATACAGAATAGGAATATCCATTCTTTTACCTCTTTCTATAAAGCTTAATTGAAGCCTGGCTTTAAATTGATAAAAGACACTTTCTTAAAAAGAAAGTGTCTTTTATTAGTATTTAATTATTGATTCTACATTGTATCCTTTTAAAGCCTCTCTGCCTTTTAATGCTTCTAACTCAATCAGATAAACAAGCTTTACAACTTCTCCGCCAGCTTCTTTTACTAAATCAACAATTGCCTTAGAAGTTCCACCAGTTGCAAGTAAGTCATCTACTATGACAATCTTTTGGCCTGGCTGAATGGCATCTACGTGCATTTCAACAATGGCAGTACCATATTCTAAGGCATATTCTTTTTGCAGCGTTTTATAAGGCAACTTTCCTTTTTTTCTAACAGGTATAAAACCTTTATTTAAATTATAAGCTAAAGGAACTCCAAAAATAAAACCTCTTGACTCAGGTCCTACAATAAGGTCAAATTCTATATCCTTTATGCAGGCCTGCATCTGATCAATAGCAGCTTTTAAGCCTTCCCTGTTTTGTAAGACAGGTGTAATATCCCTAAACAAAACACCTTCTTCCGGAAAATCCGGTATCGTTCTTATAAGTGATTTAAAATCCATTTTTCCTTCCCCCTCTGTTTTCTCCTATGTTTTTTCATTTAATTTCCTTAATTTTTGCAGGATCTTTGAATCCTCTAAGGATATTTTTTTACCAGAAACAATTTCAAAAGAAAGTTTATCATTTTTATATTCGTATTGAATCAGACCCAATTCCATAAAAATATCCAACGACAGAAGTATCTTAAAAGGATTAGTCTTAAACGATTTATTACATTCTTTGATAAGGGCATCCATTGTAATTGAATTTTGTTTTAAACGGCTTAATAAGGCCAAAAACCTATAGAGCACCTCAAAATCTTTACGCTCTAAGCTATATGGACTAAAGCTTTTATGACTGCTAAATCTCTTTTTTTCAAGTTTAAAAAAACGTTCTTTTTTATCTTTGGCAATCGAAAAAGTCTTATTTACCCATAAGGCATCTGATATAATAATTCTTTTGTAAGCTGAAAAATCAATCGTTTCCATAATCGGATTGACGATAATTTCTATCTTGTTTTTTAAACTATATTTATTAGTATAACAAATTTTAGACCTGTTGTTAAACATAATTTTTGCATTGCCAAAATATCGAAGCAACTCCAATAAAAGTTCCAGATCCTGAATTAAAATAAGACTATCTTCATTTAAAATATCATCTGCAGAAAGCTCTTCAAAAGACTGAAAATCTATTTTAGTACATTCATCATTTAAAGATAAAAATAATTTATACAAAGAAAAATAGTAATGAAATTTGATTTCGTCTTCTATGGTGCTTTTTAAATCTTTAATCATTAACTGAGCTTTTACCGTATTATTCCACTCATTGATATCAAGGCAGCCAGCAGCAAGAACTTTCTGCCCTGGTAAAAGCTTGTCATAATACTCACCAAAGCCAAAACCTACCGCATCAATGGTTTCATTGGAATCTTCCAGAACGATTCTTAAATGTTGTTTTTCTTTTCCTAAAAGAGAAAGATTACTTATTTCTCCTTCTATAGAAAAAACAGGCTGTGGGTTGCCCATCCCAAAAGGCTCCATTTTTTTAAGCTGCGAAATAAGTTCCAAAGATACTTCTGAAATATGAATGCAATCATCCAGATATAGTTTAGGAATTAAGGTTTCTTCATCCATTTTATTATTAGCATATTCATTAATATACATTCTAAACGCTTCAATATTTTCAACAGCCATGGTTAAACCCGCGGCCATTTCATGACCACCAAATTTTGTCAAAAACTGGCTGCTTGCACAAAGGGCTTCAAAAAGATTAAAGCCTTCAACGCTTCTGGCAGAACCTTTAGCAACACCATTTTCTATCGTCAACATAATCGTTGGCCGATAATATTTATCAACAATTTTTGAAGCAACGATTCCTATAATTCCCTGATGCCAGCCTTCCCCAGCAAGGACAATTACCTTTGTTTTTTGAAAATCGACTTCTCTTTCAATAAGCTGGATGGCCTCATCTAATATTTCTTGCTCAATAGCCTGCCGCTTTTTATTTTCTTCATTTAATTCATCTGCAATTATTTTTGCCTTTTCTTTATCCTTTGTAATAAATAATTCTATTCCTTTTTTCGCATCACCAATTCTTCCTGAGGCATTAAGCCTGGGCCCTACAGCAAAACCAATTAAGCCGGCCGTCACCGTTCCCCCCTTATAGCCCGATACTTTTAAAAGAGCCTCTAGGCCTGTATTTTGGGTATTTGGAATCATATCAAAACCTTTTTTTACAAAAATTCGATTTTCATCAACCAGGGGTACAATGTCTGCCACCGTACCAACTGAAACGATATCCATGTATTTCCAAATGCTTTCTGCCTTATTTAGTTTTTGGGCTAAAGCCTGAATTAATTTAAATGTCACCCCAACCCCTGCCAAAGATTTAAAAGGATAACTACAATCCTTTTGCTTAGGATCAATGACCGCATCTGCTTTTGGAATTTCTTCCTGGCATTCGTGATGATCTGTTATAATAACATCGATACCTGATTCTTTTGCCAGAGCTACTTCATTGACCGCAGCAATTCCTGTATCAACGGTAATCATTAAATCCGTGCCATTTTCTTTTATTTTATGAACGGCTTCAGGATTTAAACCATAACCCTCTTCAAGACGTCTGGGTATATAATAATCAACCATCGCTCCATTTTCTTTTAAAAACAAAAAAAGAATAGATGTACTTGTAATGCCATCTACATCATAGTCCCCGTAAATTGTTATTTTCTCCTTCTTTTCCAATGCAGTTAAAATCCTGTTTACTGCCTTATCCATGTCTTTTAATAAAAAAGGATTGTACAGACCTGAATAATCTGGATTTAAAAAAGCAACCATATCATCAATATTATTTATCCCTCGATTTTTTAAAACCTTTACGGTTACTGGCAACAAACCTGTCTTCTCTAATTCATCTGTTTCATCAAAAAATTGTCCCTTATTGATCCATAAATATTTTGATTCTATCATCCTATCACCATTCTATATATCCTCATATTTCACATAAAAATATTATATGTCAGGGATAAAAAAAAGTCTATCTTAAATGTCATAATTCGTTTTTTATGTACCCAAAACTGTAGCAATGTGCTATAATAATATAGCAATATTATATAGGAGTGTTAATATGTCAGAAAAATTTCAAGTTGGACAGATAGTAGAAGGCACCATCAACAGTATTAAACCTTTTGGAGCATTCGTTACTTTAGATGAATCCACTCAAGGTTTAGTTCACATTTCTCAAATCAGTCAAGGTTATTTAAAAGATATTCATGAGGCCGTTTCAGTAGGAGATAAAGTTAAAGTTAAAATCTTGTCCATAGATGAAAAAAACAATAAAATATCTCTTTCTATGAAAGAAGCCTCTGAAACAAAAGCTGCTGATAATACTGTTAATAGTACCCAAGCTTCTCCAGGAAAAGATCGTTTAGAAGACATGTTAAAAGATTTTCTAAAAGTTTCAAACGAGAAACAAGCAGCTTTAAATAAAAGAAATAACCGCTAAAAAAACCTTCGGCTCAAATCGGGCCGAAGGTTTTTTATATCTTCATTTTATGCCTGGCTTTTAGCCGTTCTTGTTTTTTTAGTGCTTAACATATACCATACTGGGCTTGCAATAAAGATTGAAGAATAAGTACCTGCAATCAATCCTACAATAAGAGGCAGGGCAAATTCTTTTATAGAAGGTACACCAAGGAAATATAAAACGGTAATAGTCAATAAGGTTGTTACGGTCGTATTAATAGAACGTGTCATGGTTTGATTAACACTTTGATTTACTAATTCTTTTAATTCCTGTCTGCTTACGCTTTTCTTGTTTTCTCTGATTCTGTCAAAGATAACAATGGTATTATTAATCGAATAACCTAAAATAGTTAATATAACAGCAATAAATGAATTATTGACTGGAACCCGTAAAATAGAATACACTGCAAGAACAACCAGTACGTCATGCAGCAAAGGAATAACTGCACTAAGACCAAACTTCCAGTCTTTAAATCTAAAAGTAATATATATCAACATTAAAATTGAAGCAACAACTAATGCTTTTATTGCTTTAAGTTGCATTTCTGTACCAATAGTCGCGGATACATCCTCTGCATTTAATAAAGCTTCATTTTCATCCAATTGATACTTTTCTTTAAGGGCATCAAATAATTCCCGTCTTGTCTTGGTATCGATGGATTTTGTTTTAATGGCAACTCCCTGATTATCAATTCTTGTTATTTGTGGACTGTCATCTCCGGTAATATCTATAACAATTGGTCTTATATCATTATTAATATCAAATTCTTGTCCAATATGAATCTCCATTACTGTTCCGCCAACAAATTCAACATCAAAATCTAAAATTCCTTTGCCCATCCCTGCATTAATGGGCATCGCTAAAAGTCCAGCTAAAATAACAATAATTGCAATGGTAAAGGTTATTTTTCTGCTTCCTACTATATCCATCTTCAGGCCTCCTTATTTGCACAGTAAAGTTTTGGATTTTTAAGGCCAATGTTTACAAACTGCTTTATTATGATTCGTGTAACAACTAAAGCAGTAAACATTGAAAGAATAATACCGATAGCTAAGGTTTGTGCAAAACTCTTAATAAGTCCGGTACCTAACCAAAATAAGATTGCTGCAGCAATTAAAGTGGTAATATTGCCATCTAAAATTGCTGAGAAAGCCTTACTAAATCCCGCATCAACAGCAGCCCGGATACTTTTGCCACTATTTAATTCTTCTTTTATTCTCTCAAAGATGATGACATTAGCATCCACTGCCATACCAACAGAAAGAATGATTCCTGCTACACCTGGAAGGGTTAAAGTTGCTTCCATAGCACTTAAAATAACAATGATTGTACCACAATAAAAGATTAATGCAATATCTGCAGCTAAGCCAGATACTCTATAGAAGATCAACATAAACAGTAAAACCAGAATAATACCAATTAAGCCTGCTTTTAAACTGGTGTTGAGTGCATCGGTACCCAATTTCGCGCCAACACTTTTGCTTTGAAGAACATTTAATTTAAAAGGGAGTGCACCAGCCTTTATTCTGGCAGCCAATTCATCAGCTTCTTCAATTGAAAAATTCCCGCTGATAAATGCAGTACCTGTAGTAATAACGTCTTCAACAACAGGATAACTAATAATCGTCTCATCTAAGGCAATCACAATAACTTGATTAATGTATTTTTGTGTTGCTTCAGCAAAAGCATCCCGGCCTTTATCATTAAACTCTACTACAACCACCGGTCTTGAAATACCATTATTATCCGTAATAACGTCTCTTCTGGCATCTTTAACTTCGTTTCCTGTTAGAATAACTTCTCCTTCTGGACTAATAAATTGAAGAAGTGCTGTTGAACCAATATCTTCAATGGCTTTTTCAGGGTCATCAACACCTGGAATATCAACACGCAGACGTTTTTCCCCTTCTATAGATACTTCTGCTTCTGTATAATTGCCTCTGTCCAAACGACCTTGAATTAATTCTTTTGCTGCTGCCATTTCCGCACTGGTAGGATTTTCTTTATCTGCTTCATATACAATATTAACCCCACCTGCCAGGTCCAAACCTAATCTTATATTGTCAGCTCCTAAATAATGGTTTACACCAAATCCATAAAAGGCTGTAAATACCATCAAGCCGGTAATAACTAGTGTTAATAACAATATCAACCCGCTTTTAACCTTCATTTGTCCTTATCTCCCTTCATTGTAAATACACAAAGTTAATTATATGCTTTATCAAAAAAAAGGTCAATATTTTTACATCTTTTTATTACATTTTACCATTAAAGAAAATTAATAGCTTTATTTTACAAACCTGCTAATTTAGCTTTCAGATAAAGGGCACATTCGACCCTTTTCTTTTCTAACTCACAACCAATTTTATAAGGTATATGGATATCTTTATGAAATTGATATGCATTCGCCGCACAGCCCCCACTGCAGTAAAATTTTGCCCAACAAGAGCGGCATTCTTCTTTTGCATAAACATTGCAGTCCTGGAACTGTTTTTGAAGTTCATGATTAGTTATTCCTTCAAAGACTGTCCCTATCTTAAAATCTTCAAGACCAACGAATTGATGACAAGGATATAAATCCCCTTCTGGTGTAACTGCCAGATATTCAGAGCCCGAACCACAACCTGCTAATCTTTTTGCTACACAAGGTCCCTGAGAAAGGTCAATCATAAAATGAAAGAAATTAAAGGCTTGTCCTTCCTCATTTCTTCGAATCAGTTCTTTAGCTAATACTTCATATTGATTAAATAAAACTGGCAAATCTTCTTCCCTTAAAGCGTAAGGCATTTCTAAAGGGGCTACCACGGGTTCTACAGAAATCTGTTGAAAACCTAAATCTGCTAAATGAATCACATCCTGGGCAAAATCTAAGTTTTCTCTTGTAAAAGTTCCTCTTACATAATAGTTTTGCTGCTTCCTGCTTTCAGCCATCTTCTTAAGTTTAGGAAGGATAAGATCATAACTGCCCTGATTATTTTTAGTATAGCGCATTTTATCATGTATTTCTTTCCTGCCGTCAATGCTTAATACTACATTATGCATATTTTCATTAATATAATTTTGTATTTCATCGTTTAATAAAAGTCCATTGGTTGTTATGGTGAAACGGAAATTTTTATTATGTTCCTTCTCAATGCTTCTTGCATATTCTATGATTTCTTTAACCAGCTCAAAATTTAACAAGGGCTCTCCACCAAAAAAATCAATTTCCAAATTACGGCGATTACCAGAAGCTTCAATAAGAAAATCTATGGCTTTTATACCAACTTCTTTAGTCATTATAGAACGGCTGCCCTTATAAGCTCCTTCTCCTGCAAAACAATACTTACATTTCAAATTACAGTCATGGGCTACGTGAAGGCATAAAGCTTTTACAACAGGATTCCTGTTTTTAAATTCAGTCAAATAATCAACATAAGCATCTTCTGTAAATAATAAACCTTCCTTTTCTAAACTTTCGATTTCTTCTATGGCTTCTTCAATTTGAACGATTTCATATTTTTCTTTAAACTTTTCAATAAGTTCATCATTAGGTATTTCTTTATAAAAATCCAGCAAATCATAGACAATATCATCGACTACATGAACCGCACCGCTATAAATATCTAAAACAATATTCATTCCATCTATAGAATATTTATGAATCATTTCTTTCACTCCATATAGTTAATTAAATCATTTCATTGAAAAAGCAGTAGCATAATTGCCACTGCCAAAATTAATTGTTTTCACAAGATTGGTTGGCTACTGTACAAGAAGTTTTACAAGCAGATTGACAAGATGTCTGGCATTCCCCGCAGCCACCTTTTGACATGCTTTTCTTTAATGTATCCGCATTTAAAGTCTTTACATGTTTCATCAAATACGCCTCCTTCAAATAATAGATAAGACGGAAGTTATTATGTACATTGGCCCCATCAGCTTACCTATTATAACACATTTTATTATTCTTGAAAAGCTATTATTTTTTCACGTTAATCCCTATCATACCTCCTAAAGCCCCACTTCCTATGGCAATAATCAATAAAGTAATTGTCCTGCTTGTCAGCGCAAGGCTTTTTCCAACTAAACTCCCAATAAGAATTAATAAAATTGCATATACCATACCTGAACTCATTCCCCAAAACCAGCCGCGGGCTTTTGCTCCTTTTGCTACATCATAACCGGCTATAAAAGCAGAAATAATGGTTGTAAGAATTGCAATAAGGGAAATACTAGTTTCAGGCAATCCCGTATAAGTCAATAATAAAGCAGCCGCAATAAAAATGATAGCCGTAATCATATAAGCAATTACATTGCCTTTCAGGATTTCAAACAGTCTCCATTCCTTTTCATTTTTTGTCATCTGCACCGCTTTATAATTATTTTTTGACATTTTTGCCTCCATTTCAACTTATAGCACAGCTATAATTTATCTCTTTACTATTGTACGATTATGATTAATCATTTATGATAAAGGCAGATAGATTTTTGAAAGGTGGTTATTCCATGAAATGCATCGACCTTCATGTGCACTCTAGTTCATCGGATGGAACCTTATCTCCACGTGAATTGGTTTTATACGCAAAAGAAAAAAATCTGGCTGCTTTTGCTTTAACAGACCACGATGTGGTTGATGGTATAGAAGAAGCCCTTGCTGAAGGCCAAAAACAGGGAATTGAAATTGTTCCTGGAATCGAATTGGCTGCACAATACCAGGACCGTGAAATTCACATTCTGGGTTTTTTTATAGATTATAAAGATCCTTACTTTTTGGAACGTCTTCAATGGATTCAAAAGGAACGAAAAAGAAGAAATCAAAAAATGCTTGAAAAATTAAATGACCTGGGCTTTGATATAACCCTGGAGGAATTAAAAAGCGTTGCCGGCAAAGACTTAATTTCCAGAGCCCATTTTGGAAAACTTCTGCAGGAAAAAGGCTATGCAGCCAGTATAACAGATGCTTTCCAGTTGTATCTGTCCCCGGGGAAAGCTGCTTATGTTCAAAGAGAAGTCTATTCTCCAAAGGAATGTATTCACTTTATCCATGAAGCAAAAGGTTTAGCTGTCTTAGCCCATCCTACCCTGTATGATTTATCTGATGAAGAAATTAAAGATTTAATTAAAATTTTAAAAGCAGAAGGACTGGATGGTATAGAAGCCATTTACTCTCTTTATACAAATGAAGAAGAAGCCAAATTACGCTCATGGGCACATCATTATAATCTTTTTATAACAGGTGGCAGTGACTTCCATGGAAAAAACAAAAGACAAATTGATTTGGGTACGGGAAGGGGAAATCTTAAAATTCCATACGAACTGCTGGAAGAAATGAAAAAAAGGTTAAAAAAATAAACACATCCATGTATAAAGCTGGATGTGTTTATTTTAAAATTAATTTTCTTCTTTTATTTCAGTTTCTTCTATTTGATCTTGTATTTCTTTTACATTTTCTTTATTCTCATTTGTTTTATTCTTTTTTGATTTTCCCTTTTTATTCTTTTCTTCTTTTACTTCCTTTATCTTCTCCTCTGTCTCTTCTTTTTTGGCAGTCATATCAGGTTCTTTAATTGCTGCAATATAATTCTTTTGCAGTGGTACTCTGACGCCTTTGTTAAGACCAAATTCTACAATACACAAATCATTGATTACATCAACTACTTTTCCATAGATACCACCATTGGTTAAAACGGTGTCGCCCACTTTAACACTATTTTGCATGTCTAAGATTTCTTTTTCTCTTTTCTTTTGAGGTCTTATAATAAAAAACCACATAATCAGTATAATAACTCCAAAATATACAAATGTCGTTATGACACCTGCGGATGTTGTATTTGCCGAATTGTTAGCAGCCGCATCTGCTAAAACGAATAGTTGACTCATTCTGATTCCTCCTCTTTTTCTTGAAAGCCTTCTAATTTTAATTTTTTATAATGAGCAAAATTATTATTGTCTAATGCCTGCCGTATTTCTTCCATCATGTTGTTGAAAAAATATAAATTATGGAGAACACAAAGACGCATCCCCAACATTTCTTTTGCTTTGAGTAAATGCCTTATATAAGCCTTACTGTAATTTCTGCAAGTCGGACAAGTACAAGTTTCATCGATTGGACTTGAATCTAATTCATATTTAGCATTAAAAAGATTCAGTTTGCCCTTGTTTGTATAAACATGTCCATGCCGGCCATTTCTTGCTGGTAAAACACAATCAAAAAAGTCCACGCCTCTTTCCACGGATTCTAAAATATTTTCTGGTGTTCCTACACCCATCAGATAGGTTGGTTTATCTTGCGGCAAATATGGAACGGTTTCCTCTAAAATATAATACATCTGTTCATGGCTTTCTCCTACCGCCAAACCTCCAATGGCATAACCATCCAAATTAAGCTCAGAAATTTCTTTGGCATGTTCAATCCTGATGTCTTTATAGACCCCTCCCTGATTAATACCAAACAACATCTGATTTTTATTAACCGTTGTATCCAGTTGGTTAAGTCTTCTAAGTTCTGCCTGGCATCTTTTCAGCCATCTCGTTGTCCGGGAAACAGAAGCGGTCATATAAGCCTTATCACAAGGATAAGGAGGGCATTCATCAAAAGCCATCGCAATCGTAGAACCCAAATTGGATTGAATTTGAATGCTTTCTTCAGGTCCCATAAAAATCTTTCTGCCATCAATATGAGAAGAAAAGTAAACACCTTCTTCTTTAATCGTTCTTAAGGAAGTCAGGGAAAAGACCTGAAAACCGCCTGAATCCGTCAGTATAGGTCTGTCCCAAACCATAAACTTATGTAAGCCACCTAATTTATGAATCACTTGATCGCCTGGTCTAAGGTGAAGATGATATGTATTGGAAAGAGCCACCTGGCATTTAACATCTTTTAAATCCATGCTCGACAGAGCCCCTTTAATCGCAGCGACGGTAGCTACATTCATAAAAACGGGCGTTTGAATGATGCCATGGGGTGTATGAAATTCTCCTCTTTTAGCTCTTCCTTCAATCTTTAATAGCTTATACATATCTTTTCTTCCTCTTTCCAAAGCAATTAACAAATTAAGCATACCAGCATGCAGCTATATATCAGTGTACAGTGAATGAACTTTTTTTTCAAGGGGAAATTATGATTGTATAAAAATTTTTATAGGCTTGAAAAAGAAGTCAATCAATGATAAAATTTAAAAAATTCTCAACGAAAGGAGACATTTCATGGCAGGTTCTATCTTCGGTAAACATTTTCAAATCTCTACTTGGGGCGAATCTCATGGTAAAGCCCTGGGAGTTGTCGTTGACGGTTGCCCTGCCGGCATTGAACTTTGTGAAGAAGACATTCAAAAAGATTTAGATAGACGAAGACCTGGCAATTCACCTTTTGCTTCTCCCAGAAAAGAAAAAGATGCAGTAGAAATTTTATCAGGCGTTTTTGAAGGAAAAACAACTGGAACCCCTATTTCTTTAATCGTATATAATACCAACCAAAGATCCTACGACTATTCAGAAATATCGAAATTATACCGGCCCGGACATGCTGACTTTACTTATGACCAAAAATATGGATTCAGGGATTATCGCGGGGGAGGCCGTTCCTCAGGCCGTGAAACCACTGCAAGAGTTGCTGCTGGTGCTATTGCAAAAAAAATCCTGCAAGAATTTAATGTGGACATAACAGCCTACACTTTAAGCATTGGACCTGTTGAAATTGATAAAAGCAAATTTGATAAAAGTGAAATTTACAATAATTTTTTGGCCATGCCTGATAAAGAAGCAGCAAAAGCAGCAGCAGATTACGTCCAAAATGTCATGGACAATGAAGATTCCGCCGGTGGTATCATTGAATGTATTGTAACAGGCCTGCCAACTGGTGTCGGAGAGCCTGTCTTTGAGAAATTGGATGCCATGCTTGCAAAAGCTATATTTTCTATTGGTGCCGTCAAAGGTTTAGAATTTGGCAGCGGTTTTGAAGCCGCTAAGAAGACAGGCTGGGAGAACAACGATTTTTTTAGATATGATGAGAATGGAAAAATCACAAAATTAACCAATCATGCGGGTGGAATTTCCGGCGGTATCAGTGATGGTTTCCCTATTGTGTTCAGGACTGCAATAAAACCCACACCTTCCATTCATAGAATGCAACAAACGATTAATAAAAATGGAGAAAACGCGGATATTCAGGTGGAAGGGCGACACGACCCCATTATTGTACCAAGAGCGGTCGTTGTCGTTGAAGCAATGACTGCCCTTACTCTGGTTGATTATCTGTTCCAAAGAATTTTTTCCAGAATTGATCTGATAAAAAAAGCCTTACTGGATTAAAATAACCTGCAGGATTCCCTGCAGGTTGTTTAATCTATAGTAATGGAAGCATTACTCGTTTTCATTTCTATATTTACTTTTGTAGCGGCTTCATCATAATTACTGGTTCTTCCGCTTAATTCCCTGCTATCTGAATCGTCTTCCCCGATAAAATGGTCTAAATTATGATGAATCGTTGCATTACTGGTTTTAGCTTTTATTTTGTAAGCAATTTGATTATCCTTTGGCAAATCCAGATGAATACTGCCGTTAGAAGTTTTAAATGAGTAATCATATTCCTTATCTTTTACAAATTCTTTTGCTTTAAAATCAATCGCCCCATTGGAGGTTTTTATCTCGGCTTCATCTCCTAAAACATCTGTTAAATTAACTCTTCCATTAGAAGTCTCAATCGTTAATTTTTCTCCCGTCCACTGGTCAACAGACACACTGCCATTAGAAGTTTTAATATGAGTGTTTAAAATATTTAAATCCTTTATTTCTATTGTTCCATTACTGGACTGTAAAGTCATTGAAGAAAACTGATCATAAGGAATAGACGCTTCAATAGATAAACCAGAAACTTTTCCATCATAATCTAATCTGGCTTCTTTACCATTTTTTCTTAATTTAAAATCAACATTGCCTCCAAAAAAACTTTTGCTATAACGAACTGTCAGCTTAATTTTTTCACCATTATATCCTTTTGCCTTAATGGAGCCGTTTTTTGCTTTCAAAAACAAATGACTGCAATCATTAATATTTTCTTCAATATTAACACTTTTTCCCCAAAACATAGATAATTTCCCCGTCAAATCAAAATTATTTAATAATAACAAAGCAATGATTGCTATCAGTATCCAATTTCTTTTTTTCCCTGGCCGATTAGGCAAGAAATCATCGTTTTGATTTTCATCAGAATTTGGAACTGGTCCATTATCTGGCAGGATTTCACTGTTTCCACCGTTACTGGCTGGTAATTCATGACTGTTATAATCATTGCTCATATAATATCCTCCTCATCATCCCATTCATATCAATAGATACGAAGGATACTATAAAAAGTTTAATGAATCATTAAAGATGCTATCGGATAAACATTGCATCTCCAAAGCTAAAAAACCTGTAGCGCATTTCTACTGCCGTTTTATATGCATTTAATATATTGTCTTTGCCGGCTAAAGCAGAAACCAGCATAATTAATGTTGACTCAGGCAAATGAAAATTTGTAATTAAAGCATCTACAATTTTAAATTGATAGCCAGGATAAATAAAAATGTCCGTCCAACCACTTTGAGGGCGTATAATGCCAGATTCATCTGCACAAGATTCCAGGGTTCTGCAACTGGTCGTTCCAACTGCAATAATCCGTCCGCCTGCTTGCTTTGCCCGGTTAATTTTATCTGCCTCTTCCTTTTCAATCCAAAAGTATTCGGAATGCATTTTATGCTCTGTAATATCTTCAACTTTTACAGGTCTGAAAGTCCCTAACCCGACATGCAAAGTGACATTGGCAATAACAATATTGTTATTTCTTATCTTTTCCAATAATTCTTCTGTAAAATGGAGCCCTGCCGTTGGTGCTGCTGCCGAACCCCTGTGTTTTGCATATACAGTCTGATACCTGTCCTTGTCTTTTAGCTGATGGGTTATATAGGGAGGTAGAGGCATTTCCCCTAAACGATCCAGTACTTCTTCAAAAATACCTTGATAAATTAAATGAACAATACGCTTACCATCATCAATGATTTCTTCAACTTCCGCTTTCAATTCACCATTTCCAAAAATAATCACATCCCCCGGGCGGGCTTTCTTTCCTGGTTTAACCAATGTTTCCCACCTGTCATTTTCTTTTCTTGTCAGCAGTAAAATTTCAACTTTTGCCCCTGTATCTTTTCTGGCACCAATTAATCTTGCCGGAATCACCCTGGTGTCATTGATGACAAGACAATCCCCGGGATTTAAATAAGATAAAATATTTTTAAAATAATCATGCTCCATCTGACCTGTGTTTTTATCCAAAACTAAAAGCCGCGAGGCAGACCTGTCTTCTAAAGGATCCTGAGCAATTAATTCCTTTGGTAATTCATAATAAAAATCATGTACATTCATCGTAAAATACCCCATTCTACTAAAATCTATGCTATAAAGTTTTCGTCAAATGGCTTTCATAACAACAAATTATAAAAATCTTACACCACATACTGAGCATATAATATCTTCCTGTTTAACCATTTCATTGCCGCAGTAAAGACATTGATAATAACCATCCCTGGTTTCTATCCGGGTTCTTCTTCTTCGCATAAAATATTTCCTAAGCGTTTTTTCCCGGTTATAAGTAAGCATCAGCAGTACAGCAAAAAAAAGGGTAAGTAATACACCACAAAACATCGTTCCATATATAAAATGTGTAATTTGTTCTTCTTTATCCATTAATTTGGCCAATACTTGATTAATCACAGGGAATACTACAAATAAAAGCCATATTCCTATCACTTTTGGGACAAACCAGATATTACTTTTATCCATTCAACTCCCCCCAAAATATATTTTTTATATGATACTAAAATTTGCCACTATTATCAATTAAACAAATCAAAAAAATAAGTCCGGTAGAATATTCCATATAATGGCTACCGGATTTATTTTATAATATAAATAATCCTGATTACAAGTCATTTTTAACAGATAATATTCATTTTGACATCTTTTTTTTCTCAAAATAATCCGCTTTTGACCATAACTAACAATATTTATCTGGTATTTGTACTTTATTTTTTGAAAACAGACCCCTTCTTTACAGTTTTCTTCCAATATTGGCTGGATTTCACCCCATATTGTACATATTTCTCCAGCCTTTTCTACTGAAGTGTATAAGCAAAAACTCAGTAATATATCCCCTCTTTCGTAAGGCTCATAAAGATTTCCGGGTAAATATTTATCAATTGAAACATTCCGTTCATTTTCAATATCAAAGTCTTCTATGTCATTATCCTTGTCATATAACCCTTGTGCCACAGCTTTTACTGCTTTATTGTGGTAAATAACCTGCTACAAAAAGAGTATTAATATCTTATTTCATCTTATTTCTGCACCGTTAAAATAATGGGCCAGTATTTGCCTGTAATTAAAGCCTGCTTCTGCCATGCCTTTAGCACCCCACTGACTCATTCCGACACCATGACCCCTGCCTCGTCCTACAAAAACAAAATCTCCCTCAGCAGAAGTTGAATGAACAAGCGATAAATGTTCCTGCCCATTTTTTCCTTCTGCTACTATAGAAGCAAGATTACCTGATAAATTTGTGATATTGCCGTCGGCTCCCAAAGCATAAATCTGATTTAAAGATATATTTGAATTTATTTTGGAATTTCCACCAATAACTGAAAAATAAGAATGATTAGTGGTTCCTCCCTTAACCAGTTGAAACTTCCTGCTATCTAATGAAGCACCATCTTTTTTGAAAAAACTACGGATACTCTCTTTTGTTAATGTCACTGAACCATTGCTCCCAATAATGGTCAATTCCATTACCCTGCCACCAGTTGAATAAGATCCAATTTGAATATCTAATATTTTTCCAATATCTTTGCCATTATTTTTTAGCAACACTTCTATTTCTTCTCTGCTAAAACTTTTTGTCCAAGTATAAGTATTCAGTTCGTAATAATCTTCTACTGCCCTTAAATAAGGAAGAGCTGTAACCCAAACATCTTCTGAGTTTTCAGTGTAACCTCCGCTGCTGGAAAAATAAAAAGTACTTACCAATTCATTATTGTAATACAGAAGTTCTCCTTCCGTCTCATCAACAGCCCGATTGCTTCTTTCTGTTTCTGTGGTGTAGCCTTTATAAACCTGACAATGCTCCCCATCACATAAATCATATCCTGAAGCACTATGCTTTCCCATGCAATTTATTGCATAATTTCTGGCTACAATAGCCTGAGCCTTCAACGCTTCGATATCCCATGATGCAGGCATTTCAGCAGGAACAACTCCATATAAATATTCTTCAAAAGGCAGGACATTAACAGCTGTAATCCCCTTTCCGTCATATCTTCCAAACTCCATTTTTCCCCGATATTGCCTTTCACCTAAATTTATAAGACCTTGATATGGTGAATGATCAACACCATAAAATTGAGGATATCCCTCTTCTCCTTCAAATACAACCAAAGTACCTGTATGGTTTTTTAATGCTATACGGCTTGATTTAGGCTCTTTAACAATAAAAACCCTCCCTGTTTTTCCACTTAATTGATTTGCAGCAGCTTCCGCTTCCTGATATGAGTTAAATTCCCCTACATAAACATACCACTTTGCCAAATAAAAATTAGCCGGGAAAGCAGAAAAAGTGTCTGATTTTAATTCCTGAGAAAAATAAAGTGCTTCTTCATAACTGTCAAAAGATTGATTATAGGAAACATAATAGGAATAAGATGGAACCATGTAAAAACCACTATCTGATTTAATAATAGCTTCAGGTATATAACCACTCTTCGTATCATATCCTGCCAGGATTTCTTTATTATATATATTAATTCTATCTGTATTTTTATATTTATATTCCAGACCAATTCTTAGTTCATAAGGTATATCCACAGCATGAACGATATCAGGAAATGAAAATAAGAAAAGCAGTAAAAAAGCCATCAATATGTAAAAGCTTTTGACCCCTTTCATATAAATCCCCCTCTTATTATGATTTGAAAAACTTCTGCCAGGAAAACAGAATTTATACATCATCATTATATAGGAAAATATTACAAAAATCTATATCCTCTTATGAAAAGAGACAAAAAAAGGAGCCTTATGCCCCTTTTTGTCATATTTTCCCTAATATAAATCTCCAAATAAAAAATTTGTATTTTCCAATTTTATCCTTTGTATCTTTTATTAAATTCTTATAGAAATTATACATGACTGCCATTTCTTCATGGTTTAAAGCATTTGGGCTATACCTTGCTTTTAAGAATAAAGGTGTTATTTCTTCATCGTTAAATATTTTGTGAACCCTTTCAGAATACAACAAAGGCGTTTCTGTTTCTTTAATTGGATATCCTAATAAATTTGCAATTTTCAAGTATTCCTCATAAATCAATATAGCGGACTCTTTCCCATCTCCATGAATCATTTTTCTAATTTTTAAAAGGACTTTAAAGAGATTCATGACAAGAATCATTATTAAAATGATAAAAATAGATAGAAGCATGTATAACGCTTTTATTCTTATATTTATTTTAATTTCGGAACCAGTTCTAACTTCATTATTTATGTTCGTTTCCTCTGTCCTATCTAAAAGATTTTGATAATAATTCCTGTAAAAATCCGATATGTTTTGGTTTCCATAGTTTTCGTCAAACTCTCTTCTGTAAGGAGGCGTTGGCTCAAAAGAAATCCAGCCTATCCCTTCAAAATATACTTCTGTCCATGCATGTGCCTGCATATTGGTTACCCAATATTCATTCTTTCCTTTCCAGGTATCTCTGGTCAGACAATAACCCTCTACATATCTTGCAGGAAGACCTATGCTTCTTACAAGTACTGTCATCGCCGTAGCATAGTAGGTACAATAGCCTTCTTTTGAATCAAACAAAAAATAATCTACAAAATCTCTTCCCAAAGGAACATCTCCTGGATTATAAGTATAATGAAAGTTTGTCAAAAAATAATCTTCAATAGCCTTTACCTTATCATAATCCGTCTCTTTGTCCTTTGTAATCTCATAAGCCAAATCCCTGACTCTTTCGGGAAGACTTTCAGGAAGATTTAAATATTGTTCATTGATATCTTCAGATTGTTCAATAAGCTGCTCCAACAAAAGCTTACTATGCTCATCGATGCTTTCTCTATCCTGAATAATTTGATTATATCTTTCCTTGTATAAGCCTTTTTTACTCTTTCTTATCAACTCAATAAAATCTTCCTGAACTTTTTTTGGATAATAAAATTTGACAGAATAACGATAACCCTTTCCTTTTGCATTTTCTAAAAATATTCCGTCTCCCCTGTCTGTAACATGTTCATCTGTTTCCAGTTTAATTAAATTTTCCGGAACAAAAATTGTCTTTGTAATAATATTTTGAAACTCTACTTCTAAATCACATTCTTCGAAATACTTTTCAAAATCAACATTCTCATCTGACAAAATCTTAATTCCTTCCCTGCATTCCAAAGCACCCACATATGTCTTATGGAAAGAATCGTATGGCTCTCCTTTATATAGCCAACTATGACCTGTATATGTATCTTTCATAATTCCTTTTAAATAGACCCTTTTGGGAGACGATATTTTTAAAACTAAAATTTCATTAGGTGTTAAATTGCCTCCAAGCCTGCCGTCTCCTTCACCAAAACAAGCAGACATGACTGAAAAAGTATCTGATTCATAATAGTAAGCCGGCTCTGCTGTATACTTATCAACAATATTTCTCACCCATTGCAATTGAATAACATGCTTTTGGGAATAATAATAAGAAAAAATAAATACTATTGTGCTTATAAGCATTCCCCATAACATAAACCATTTGAATGCAACGATATTCTCTTTTTCTATTAATTTACCATATTTATAATATCTGTGCCGGAAGAAATATAGCAAACAAGAGAATAAAAATAAATACATGGTCCAGGGAACAGTCAGATAGTCAAGATACCATAAATATAAAAAATATGCACTTCCAATCAATGTAAGGATAAGATAATGCCATTTCTTTTTTGTAAACAGATATATTCCGAGACAAATCGAACTACAGATTAATATGGATAATACCTTCGCATAAGTCCAATTGACCGAAATATCATTATAAATATACTCATATAACCATATCAGAACTCTATAATGTTTAATTAATACAATTTCTGCTCTGCCTGTTTTTAAAATATAGATAATCCATATCGCTAGAGAAAACATTGATAAAGTTAAACTTAAAACAGTCGTTTTTTTATTGATAAATATTATAGAATATATCAAAAGTATTGTTACAAGTATTCTGATAATAAACAGGGGGGCAGGGCTAAACCCCACATCAGTCAGCCCCATAAAAGCAAAAGAAAAACTTACAAGAAACATCAAAAAAAAGTCAATTAAAAATTCATGAAATTTCCCCCTCATCATAAGCTACACCCCAAAACCTGTTTTATATCATCCCTGATGTTTACTTTAATAACTTTAACACCAATATCTTTTAAACCCTCAATAATTTTTTCCTCTTCATCTTTATTGATTGTAACAAGATCTTCCGGCGATATATAAATCAGTATAATATTATAGCCCGCACAAGACATCTCATATAACTGATCATATAAATCGTATTCTAAATTAACCGTAAATAAAATCCAATTGCTTTTTTCCATTTCATTACTTAAATATGTACTAATCACGTCAGAAAAGTTAATATTTTGATTAAATTTCGCTTTTCGCATGAAATCATAAAATATTTCAAAATCTAAAGCATTTTTTCCTTCAATGCTTTTTATCCCTTCATTATAATAAACTAATTTAACAGGAATCCAATGTCGGAGACAATAATGGGTAACCGCTACAATACATTCAATTACCTGGTCTTCAATAATCATATTTTTTTCTTCACCAAAATGATTTTCTTTTAAATCTAATAATAAATTGACGTAAATCTGGGCAGTATTATCATAATTTTTAACCATCAATTCATTTCTTTTTGCTGTTGCCTTCCAGTGAATTTTTCTTAGAGTATCACCATAAACATACTTTCTGATATCGGATATATTTGACATGTCTTCTTTATTGCTTTTTACAATGCTGTCTGACTCTGAAATATACGAAGTATTTAAATTAAAATAATTAAGCATGCTAATTCTGGGATAGACCTTTATTTCTTTTGGCTCTCTAATATAGTAAAAAAAAGAGAACAAACCTAAGAAATCCTTTATTTCAATATAATCGATACCTACTGTATAATCTCCTCTATATTTACATTCCCACTCACATTCAAAACTTTTATGACTAAAGGGATTCAGTGCAAATTCTAAAGCTTTTGTCTGCCTGCCAAAAATATAATCCATTTCATAAAAAACAACTCGTATAAAAGGATATATCAGAAAAAATTCATTATGAATACTAAAATTAAAATGAATTTTTTCTCCTTTTATTAAATTCTTTTTATCAATTTTTTGAGTATATTTAATCAACAACCAAAGCATTCCACCATAAATAAAAGAAATAATTACCAAGAAAAGAGGGATATAAAAGTATATGGAAGGAATCTCCCCCTGGAAAAAGTAAATAAATACTAAAATGACAGGAAAAATAATAAAATATAGGGGCTTCGTCTTTACCACATTATCACAACCTCCGCTCATTCAAGAGTGCAAATCTTATTTAATTATTGGCACTCTGACCTTATTTTTAATAATGGATTCAATGATTGCCTCAGCAAAAACATTTCTTAATTTGGCTTCCTGTTTAATAATTAAGCGGTGGGACAAAACCGGAATCGCCATTTTAATCACATCGTCCGGTATAACATAGTTTCGTCCCTTGTAAAAAGCCCATCCCTGAGCTGCCTTAAACAAAGACAAAGAACCCCTGGGGCTGGCACCCAAAATTAAATCCGGATGTCTCCTGGTTTCATTGACGATATTCACAATATAAGAAATAATTAACGGATCCACATATACTTCTTTAACCTGCCTTTGAATTTCTAAAATTTCATTGTAGTCTGCAACTGTTCGTAATTCTTCAAAAGGGTTTTCTTTCTGGAAGTTTTTAAGTATTCTCTCTTCTTCATAATTGGTAGGATAACCAATACTAAATTTCATAAAAAAACGGTCTAATTCTGCCTCTGGTAAAGGATAGGTTCCTAAATATTCTACAGGGTTTTGGGTGGCTAATACCATAAAAGGTTTTGGTAATGGATAAGTTACCCCATCAACAGTGACCTGGTTTTCTTCCATAACTTCTAATAAACTGGCCTGAGTTTTAGGTGATGTCCGGTTAATTTCATCAGCCAGAATAATTTGACTCATAATAGCACCTGGCTTAAACTCAAATTCTCCTGTCTTCTGATTATATATTGAAAAACCTGTTATATCTGAAGGCAATACATCAGGTGTAAACTGAATTCTTTTAAAAGAAGCATTCAGGCTTTTTGCCAGTGCAGAAACCAGACTTGTTTTTCCTACACCTGGTACATCTTCTATTAAAACATGGCCATTACATATTAATGCAATAATCGTTAATTCTATAACATCTCTTTTCCCAACAATAACTTTTTCGACATTTTCAATGATTTTTTCTAAAAATTCCTGGCTCGTATTCATTTTTTACCCCCCCAATGGTTTTTTGAAAAGACTTTAATATTCAACTCTTTTACATAAATAAATTATATCAAAAGACTTTATCTTAGGAAACATATTCTGAATATTTTAGATAAAAACAATCTTATTATCTTATTTAAAACTTAACAAACTAACTCAATTCTATAAATGATTTGTATAATTTTACTAAAAGATGTATATTTTTCATATACAAAATGACAAATTCATAAGAAAGGATATAGGATATTAATTTTATCTATTTGAATTTTTTTACATTTATGGTATAATTCCATATTGTAATATTCTTTTATGGTATTTTTGTATATAAATTGTATTTAGAAAAAGAAAATGACTTAAGAGAAAGGAGATTCATTGTGAAAAATACAATTAGTGTATTACTGGCAGATGATAACAAAGAATTTTGTGAGATTCTTGAAGATTATTTCAAAAAACAAAGTGATATGGAGGTGGTTGGGGTAGCAAAAGACGGAATAGAAGCCTATAATATGATTATAGAAAAAGTTCCTGATGTTGTGATATTAGATACGATTATGCCCCGCTTAGATGGTTTAGGTGTATTAGAAAAACTCCATTCATCAAATATAAAAAAGATCCCAATCTGCATTATGTTATCAGCAGTTAATCAAGATAAAGTGACTCAAAAAGCAATGCGTCTTGGTGCAGAATATTATATTGCAAAACCCTTTGATATGGAGACATTAATGTTGAGAATAAGACAACTTACAGACCTTGCTCCAATAACTCCAAAAAGTTTGACAGCAAACAACCCTGTTGAAAACAATTATGGAAATCAGATCCCTTCCCCTCACCAATTAGAAAGTGAAGTCACCTACATACTTAGAGAAATTGGTGTCCCTGCCAATATAAGAGGCTATCATTATTTACGTCATGCGATTACCATGGCCGTAAATGATCTGGACGTCCTTAACAGTATTACAAAAGAACTCTATCCTTCTATCGCTAAAAAATTTAACACCACTTCAAGCCGTGTAGAAAGAGCCATCCGCCATGCCATAGAAGTTGCCTGTAACCGGGGCAGTGTTGAAACCATGCATAAACTTTTTAGTTATACCATAAATAATAACAAAGGGAAACCAACCAACAGCGAATTTATCGCTCTTATTGCTGACCGCTTAAGGTTAAATTTAAAAATTGGATAACAAATATCCCTAAGGAATTCCTTAGGGACATTTATTTAATACCCCAATTTTTATTATTAAAGGAGGGAGTTCATGGATAAAAAAGGACGCATTAAGCATGTTTTTCCTGGAGGCAATACAACTAAGGGTTTTATGTCTTTTTATAATAATATACTATTTCAGGAAGAAGCCAATAAAATCATTATTATTAAAGGCGGACCAGGGGTAGGGAAGTCTTCATTTATGAAAAAAATCAGCGATAGATTTCTTAATTTAGGTTATAACCTTGAATATCATCACTGTTCATCAGATAATAACTCTTTAGATGCGATCGTTATTGTTCCTCTAAAAGTGGCTATTTTAGACGGTACTGCTCCCCATGTTGTAGATCCCATTAGCCCTGGAGCAGTCGATGAAATCCTAAATCTGGGTGATTACTGGAATGAAGAAGGCATCAAAATTCATAAAGAAGAAATTATAAGAACAAACAAAGAAATAAAAAGAGTATTTAACAAAGCCTATAATTATTTAAAAGCTGCCTATCAAATCTATGAAGCCTGGACTAACACGGAAAAACTAGCCTTTAACAAAGCCAAAGCAAATCTTCTTACTGATAAACTCATTAAGGAACTGTTTGAAAAATATCCTGTGGCAAAACAATCAGGAAAAGACAGACATCTGTTTGGAACAGCTATAACCCCAGGCGGTCTGACCGAATACCTGCATACCATTATTGGAGAAAGTAAACAAATATATATGATTAAGGATTCACCAGGTGCTTCTGCTAAAGATTTAATGAACAAAATCTCTGAAGAAGCTCTCATACGGGGTTTTTACCTGGAATGCTATCATTCTCCGATTGACGTTGATAAAATTGAAGATATTATTATTCCGGAGCTTAGTTGTGCCATAACGGTAGTTAACGACTATCATAAAGCAAAAGTGATTCCTACAAATATCATTGACCTGACCAGTTGTTTGGATAGCTCTGTTACGAAAATCTTAAAAGAAGAAACAGATAAAGACAAATTACTTTTTGATGATCTTATTGAAAAGGCCATCTTAATTATTCAAAAAGCTAAAAAATTCCATGATAGATTAGAAAGTTATTACGTGCCAAATATGGATTTTGATAAAATCAATGATTTAGCAGAAAAAATCTGCAAAAGAATTTTAGAAATTTCTCAGGCCGATACAGACAAGTAAAGTAGGGAGAAAATCCCTACTTTTTTCGATAATTCTTTCTATTGAAAATAATGTTAATATATGGTAAACTCTTCAAGGAATTAAATAGAAAGGGGTATTTAAATGACTAAGTATACTAAACTTAAAGCAGATGCAAATTCACAAACATTTCTTTACCTGCTGGAAAAACCAGCAGAAAAAAAATATCTGATTTTTAAAAAAGCCATTTATCCAAACAAGAAAAATATTTATCTTTTTTTTAAGGATCTTCAAGTGGCAGAAAGCCACTTTAATCAATTGATTTCATAGTTGAAGGCATATTTTATACCTTCTTTCATATATATAAATTGTAACGAAGATATGAAGGAGGCTTTTTATGTCTTCCACCAAAATAATCGTGCTACAATTAAAAGAAATCATTTATACATTATTATTTGCAATTATTGGTTTTATATTATTGATGGTTCTCATATTTTATTTTATTCCTGGCAAAAAAGAAAGCGCACAACTTTATGAATCAGGAGTCTATACCGCTCCTGTTTCACTGGATTATGCTCAATTTAATGTTTCTGTTGTTGTAGAAGACAATCAGATTACATCAGTAGAACTGACGGATTTTGATGACAATATGGCATTAATATATCCTCTTGTTGAACCTACTATGGCTCACCTGAATAGAGAAATTGTTAAAAAACAAAGCCTTGATGTAGATTCTCCTGAAGATGCTTCACAAACCGCTAATATTCTTCTTGACGGAATAAAAAAAGCATTAAGTAATCCTCAGAACTAAATCCATCTTTCCCAGTATTCCTTTTCTTCACCAGAATCTACAGCAGCGAGATACATGTCAACGATTCTGAATAATTCTGATTCGTCTTCTAAACAATAATACTTTTTCCCATTTTCTTCTTCAATGTTTTTAATCAATTTATCTTTTTCATGAATTAAAGATATAAAATTTTTTTCCCATTCAAGTGCTTTCTTTTCTCCAAGTTCTTCATAAGACATTATTTCTGCTTTAATTTCTTCAATAAAATCTTCTATTGGAATTTTTAGCATAAAAACATTCCTCCTGGAAAATTATATTATTGTTATTTTATCTTTATTATTTGAAAATGTTTCTTTATTTTATTCCAAATAAACATTTCAAAAGCCTTTTAAATCATTATAAAACATTTTTAATTTCTGTAAAATAAAAAATGCCTGGTATTTAACAAATACCGGCATTTTTTTCTCGCTTATTTTTTAAAATGAACACATTAATGCTTTTTTCATTTCTTTAACATATTCATACACATAAGGAACTGAGTTTTCTCCATATTCTGCAATCATCTGTACAATGGCACTGCCAACAATAATCCCATCTGCTATTTTTGCCATTTGAGCGGCTTGCTGGGGAGTAGATAACCCAAAGCCAATAGCACAAGGAATCTCTTTTACTTCCTTAACCAGCTTAATCATTTCTTCTGCTTCGTTGCCTATGGATTTTCTCACACCCGTTACTCCTAAAGAAGAAACGCAGTAAATAAAACCTTCCGCCTCTTGGGCAATCATACGTATTCTTTCCTTAGAAGTGGGCGCAATCATAGAAATCATTGTTATGTTGTACTCCTGACAAAAAGGTAAAAGCTCTTCTTTTTCTTCAAAAGGAATATCTGGAACAATAACTGCTGAAACGTCAACTTCCTGACATCTTTTCATAAATCTTTCCGTTCCATAGGTAAAAATCGGATTAGCATAGGTCATGATAACAATTGGGACATCAGAATTCTTTCTGATCTCTTTTATGCCATCAAATATCTGGTCGGTTGTGATACCTTTTGAAAGCGCCCGAGCATGAGCTTCTTCGATAACGGGTCCTTCTGCAACCGGATCGGAAAAAGGAATTCCAAGTTCAATAACATCGGCTCCTGCCTTAGCCATTTCAATAACCAGTTTAATGGTTGTTTCCATAGAAGGATCTCCAGCAGTAATATAAGTAATAAAAGCCTTTCCTTTTTTAAATACATTTTCTATATTACTCATAAATATTAACCCCCTTATAACGTGCTATTGCTGCCACGTCTTTGTCTCCTCTGCCTGAAAGACAAATAACAATGATTTTATCCTTATCCATAGTGGGAGCCAATTTTCGTGCATAAGCAACCGCATGGGCACTCTCAATGGCAGGAATAATCCCTTCGACTTTTGCAAGGTATTCAAAAGCCTCCACTGCTTCGTCATCAGTCACTGGTACATACTCTGCTCTTTTAATATCTTTCAGGTAAGAATGCTCTGGTCCTACCCCCGGATAATCCAGGCCAGCAGATATGGAATATACCGGAGCAATTTGACCATACTCATCCTGACAAAAGTAAGATTTCATTCCATGGAATATTCCTACGGTTCCTTTTGTCATAGAAGCTGCATGTTTATCCGTATCAATGCCATGACCTGCTGCTTCGCAGCCAATCAAACGGACTTCTTTGTTTTCAATAAAGTCATAAAAAATCCCCATGGCATTACTGCCTCCGCCAACACAAGCCATTACCACATCTGGTAGTCTTCCTTCTTTTTCTAAAATCTGTTTTTTAACTTCTTTTCCGATAACACTTTGGAAATCCCTTACAATTGTAGGAAAAGGATGGGGTCCTACAACTGAGCCCAGAACATAATGGGTATCGGCAATTCTTCTGGTCCATTCCCTTAAAGTTTCATTAACAGCATCTTTTAATGTCTGGGTTCCGGAAGTTACGGCATGGACCTTAGCCCCTAAAAGTTCCATTCTAAAGACATTTAAAGCCTGTCGCTCGGTATCTTCTTTCCCCATAAAGATTTCACATTCCATATCCATAAGGGCAGCAACCGTTGCTGTTGCAACACCATGTTGACCTGCTCCTGTCTCTGCAATAACTCTGCTTTTGCCCATCTTTTTAGCCAAAAGCACTTGCCCTAAGACATTGTTTAATTTATGAGAACCTGTATGATTGAGATCTTCTCTTTTTAAATAAATTTTTGCCCCGCCCAAATCTTTAGTCATTTTTTCCGCATAATAAAGCAGTGAAGGACGACCAGCATAATTATTTAACAAATCATTAAGTTCATTAACAAAACCAGGATCCTCTTTATAGCGATTGTAGGTTTCTTCCAGTTCAATTAAAGCATTCATTAAGGTTTCAGGAACAAATTGACCTCCGTAAATTCCAAATCTTGCTTTAGACATTTCCATTCTCCTTTAATTGATTATTTTATTTTTCATGAAACACGGTGACGGGTCCTTGTTTTATTAATCTTTTGAAACAAGGAACCGTCACCGTGTTTCGGAACCATCCCTTGTTTCATTAATAAAAAAAGCTTTTATCCCGTAAGGGACAAAAGCTTATCGCTTCTGCGGTGCCACCCAAATTGGTTGAAACAACCCACTCTATTTGTATACTTTCATATACACCCTTTTGATAACGGTCAGGGTTCCCGTAAGCGCCTACTATAAATTTCGGGCTTCCCTCGCAAGTCCATTCGAAATAACACTTGTAATCGCATTCTCACCAAACAGCGACTCTCTGAATACAGTAATTATTTCTACTACTCTTGCTCATCGGTTTAATTTTTTGATCAAAAATTCCTTATATTTAAGCTTGATAATAGCATTTTAATTTTATTTTGTCAATAAATTATTCTAGTATAAAGAGCTATTATTTTAAAATAATTACACTTTTAAAAATTTATATTTCATTATATAATATAATTTATAATAGTTTAAATAATTTTCAAGGAATTCTAATGCTTCCCATAGACTAAGCTTTTGTTTTTGGAAAAGCTTATGAGAAAGATCCTTCAAATCAACATAGACCATCGATGCACTTTATATCATAACTAAGGCTTATGCCTGGTAATAAAACTACAAGGAGGTCTTCAATGAGTATTTATTCTTTATCAAATTTTCTTCAGGAATATGCACAAAAACCAGATGTTGTTGAAGCTTTTCAATTAGAAAGCGATCAAATGCTCAAAATAGACTTGAACGGAGATGTCTGGATAAAAACTGGCTCTATGGTTGCCTACAAGGGTGTCATTAAATTTACAAGGGAAAAAATGATGGAACACGGGCTTGGTAAAGCTATAATGAAATCTATTACAGGTGAAGGAGCAGCCCTGACTAAAGCCCAGGGAAGAGGAGAATTATTCTTAGCAGATAATGGTAAAAGAATCTCTGTTATTTACCTGGATTCCAATGCAATTACAGTTAATGGAAATGATTTATTAGCCTTTAGCCCTTCAATCCAATGGGATATTAAATTCCTTAAAAATGTTTCCAGTATTATGGCTGGTGGTCTGTTTAATATGCAATTAAGTGGCAGGGGTTATGTAGCTATTACAACCCACTATAAACCCCTTATTTTAATGGTTACTCCTGATAAACCTGTTGTAACCGATCCCTATGCTACTGTGGCCTGGTCTTCAAACCTTATACCAGAATTAAAAACTGATATTAATCTGGGAACATTCATCGGTCGAAGCAGCGGCGAAACATTTCAAATGTTCTTTAGAGGTCAGGGATTTGTTGTAGTACAGCCTTATGAAGAAGTTACTTTTCAGCATTCTTAGGTTTATGAAAATAACCCGGAATTCATTCATGAATTCCGGGTTATTATTAATTATTATAATATAAATCCTGAGAAGCATATTCTGGATCACAAGTAATATCAATGCCCAATTTTCTTAAAGTTTGTTCATCATTTCTGTTGAGTATTGCTGTAGAATGTGCCTGACAGCCATTTAATAATGGTAATTTATCCATTGCTATCTGGGCCACTGGGTTTGTAGCAGCACATATACTAAGTGCAATCAAAATTTCTTCACAATTTAAAGCAGGATTTGCACTCTTAAGTATATCGTTTTTTAAGTATTTGATAGGTTCCAAAATGACAGGTGAAATTAACAGGATATCATCCGATATATGTGCTAAATACTTAACAGCATTTAATATAGCCGCCGCAGTCGCATCCATTAATTTCGAACTTTTTCCGGTTAAAATTTTTCCATCTGGCATCTCTATAGCTACTGCTGTACAAATATCGCTTTTACTTGCAGTTTCTTTTAACCTGGCAGCTCGCTCTCTGGCTGGCATAACTACCCTTCTGTCTTCTTCTTTCAGATTAAGCTCATCCATTATGAGTTTAACTTTTTCAAATGTCTCCTTATCAACATAACCTTTTTTATAATCACAACCTGTTTTAAAATATCTTCTAATGATTTCTTGTTTAGAAGCTTCTCTTATCACTTCATCATCAATAATTCCAAATCCTATTCTGTTAACACCCATATCCGTCGGAGATTTAAATACCGAATCCTTTCCTGTTATCTTTTCAATAATCCTTTTTAAAATAGGGAAAGTTTCTATATCCCTGTTGTAATTAACAGCTATCTCTGAATAGGCATCAAAATGAAAGGAGTCTATCATATTGACATCCCTGAGATCAGCTGTTGCAGCTTCATAAGCAATATTCAGAGGATGCTTTAAAGGAATATTCCATACTGGAAAAGTCTCAAATTTAGAATAACCTGCCACTTTTCCTCTTTTATATTCATGATACAATTGGCTAAGACATGTAGCCAGTTTACCACTGCCTGGTCCGGGACCTGTTACAACAACGATAGGTCTTGTTGTTTCAATATAAGGATTTTTACCATAGCCTTCATCACTTACAATGGTATCTAAATCTGTCGGATAACCTTTTATAGCCTTATGTTTATAAACTTTAATCCCTCTTCGTTCTAATTTGTTAATAAACATTTTCGCTGCTGGCTGCTCGTCATATCTGGTAATAACAACGCTATTGACAAGCAATTCATGATTCCTTAAATCATCAATTAAGCGCAAGGTATCCATATCGTAAGTGATACCGAAATCTCCTCGGATTTTATTTCTTTCGATGTCTCCAGCATATACACAAATAATAACCTCTACTTTATCCTTTAGTCTTTCTAAAAGTTTAATTTTTCCGTTTTCATCAAAACCCGGCAATACTCTCTTGGCATGCAAATCATACATCATTTTGCCGCCAAATTCCAGATAAAGCTTATCATAATTATTAACCCTTTCTAAAATATATCTTGATTGTTCTTCTAAATACTTCTTTTGATCAAATCCTATTTTCATGTTCTTTCCCCACTTTTTAGTATATTTTTCAAGCATAAATAATTATAAACTCAAACCTTAATTATTACATAGGTTTCTCATAAAGTAAAGATATTACTATCTGGAAATTAAAAAAATATGTCCACAAATAAGGTTACCATTAAAAATTAGAAAACCAAACTACCTTTATCATCCCATTTAGAATAAAGTTTACAATTAGGTCTTAGGATAAGATATTTTACCGATTCTTTCGCTTCTTCACTCATACAATCCTCATCCAATACCGTTGACATCTCGTCCACCGACCATTTAATAGCGCCAAATTCCAGTTTTTCTAACTTTCTTCCCTTATTTAATATGTAATTTCTTATTTCATCAATTAATTCATCTTTTGCCTTATGCTCGGCAATCCATCTGTCCTGAGCTGTATCAGAACCGGAACGGTATAAAACCCTGAAAGTGATTTGATCTGCATTAAATACCTCTTTACAATATTTAAATATCCGAGCCGCAGACCAGTCATTAAATGCATCCGTTAGATTAATAGAAATTCTTAAATTAAAATCATATTTCTTTACACTATTACAAAATTCAATCAAATCTACTTTATTCTTAAGACTTGTGCCATTATAATCTCTATTTTGTTCATTATCAAAAGAAGAAACCGAAAGGCTAAGGGTACTTACACCGACATGATTACGCAAAAATCTTAAATAAGGCTCGTCTATCATGACCCCGGTCGTCTGCATTTCTATCCATCTGAAAGGCTTACTCAGATTACTGTTCATGGTTCCGAATCTCTGTAAAAAAGCTCTGTTTTGCTGGGGCTCCGCATTGCCTGTTAACATAACCGTATTACAACCATTATCTCTGGCAAACTCTAATCTTCTTATATAGTCTTTTTCATAAAGATCATAAAAAGGTAAGTTTTCATCCATCATATTTTTATAGTCGTCATTTCTCATATGGGATACACAAAATTTACAATTATTCACACATCCTTTATTAGGAACACATACTGATAAAGATTGAATCCGCATCCCTTTCCCTCCCATACTAAAACTCTTATTCATTATTCTATACAAATAAAAAATAGGATGCAAATAAAAACAAAAGTTTTTATTAATAATATTTTGGTATAACTTTTATTTACTTTTAACACAATTATGGCTTGCAATCTAAAAAAAAAGATAATATAATACATTGTAACAGACGAATATGGATAAACAGCGATGATAAAAGCTACGATTTGCTTGTTTCTTAAGAGAGCCGGTGGCTGGTGTAAACCGGTGTAACAACAAATCTTTCCACTTTTGGAGCTGTCGGCGAAAAGTCGAATGGTTAGTAACCTTTATCCTACTTTAGAGTGGCTGTTTTTTAAGCAGCAATTTGGGTGGCAACGCGGATCCTTTCGTCCCATATATATAATGGGTTGAAAGGTTTTTTTATTGTATTATAATCTAAATTGAATACTTCGAAGAGGTGATGATGATGTTGGATTTAAAATTCATAAGAGAAAATCCTGAAATCGTAAAACAAAACATCCAAAAAAAATTTCAGGACCATAAGCTTCCTCTGGTTGATGAAGTAATTGCTTTAGATCTTGAAAGAAGAACAAGCCAACAGGAAGCCGATAATTTAAGAGCAAACAGAAAAAAAATCTCTAAAGAAATTGGTAACTTAATGGCACAAGGTAAAAAAGAAGAAGCAGAAGAATTAAAAAAACAAGTCACAGCCAACGCCGAACGTCTGGCGGAACTCGAAGAAAAGGAAAGAGTTTTAACAGAAAAAATTCAAAACATACTAATGGTCATTCCAAATATTATTGACCCCAGTGTTCCAATCGGTAAAGATGACAGTGAAAACGTAGAATTGCAACGATATGGCGAACCGGTTATACCAGATTTTGAAATCCCCTATCATATTGATATTATGGAAAGTTTTTCAGGAATCGACCTTGATAGTGCCAGAAGGGTTTCCGGAAATGGTTTTTATTATTTAACCGGAGATATTGCAAGGCTGCATTCTGCAGTACTTACCTATGCCAGAGATTTTATGATAGATCGTGGTTTTACTTATTGTCTTCCTCCTTTTATGATTCGAAGCAATGTTGTTACAGGCGTTATGAGCTTTGAAGAAATGGATGCGATGATGTACAAAATTGAAGGGGAAGATTTATACCTTATAGGAACCAGTGAACACTCTATGATTGGTAAATATATCGATACCATCATTGACGAAGAAACCCTTCCTCATACATTAACCAGCTATTCTCCCTGCTTTAGAAAAGAAAAAGGGGCACATGGTATCGAAGAAAGAGGCGTATATAGAATTCACCAATTCGAAAAACAAGAAATGATTGTTATTTGTAAACCAGAAGACAGTATGGACTGGTTTAACAAGTTATGGCAAAACACCGTTGATATTTTCAGAAGTTTAGATATTCCCGTAAGAACCATAGAATGCTGTTCAGGGGATTTAGCCGATTTAAAAGTGAAGTCCATTGACGTGGAAGCCTGGTCTCCAAGACAGCAAAAATACTTTGAAGTAGGAAGCTGTTCTAATCTGGGAGATGCCCAGGCTCGCCGCCTGAAAATCCGTGTTTATGGAAAAGAAGGCAAATACTATGCCCATACTTTAAATAATACCGTTATTGCTTCTCCAAGAATGCTTATTGCCTTTTTGGAAAACAATCTCAATAAAGATGGTTCCGTTAATATTCCTAAAGTACTGCAACCTTACATGGGCAATAAAACAAAATTAATACCCGGCAAATAAAAAAGCCGCAAAATGCGGCTTTTTTACTATTTTAAGAGGGGTAATTCTATCTGGCACACTTCCTGACCTGTAAGTGCTTTACTTCTTTTATCCGGCTGACTGGTTCCAACAAATAAAATCACTTTATCTCCATCAAATATCCGATTACCATGATAATCTACCACTTTTATATTTTCTGCCTTAAGCTCTAATGAAACTGTTCTTTTTTCAGCTTTTTCAAGCTTAATTCTCTTAAATGCACATAACTTATGATTTAAAACCTCATATTCCGTTCCTGTTACTTTTGCGTATACTTGAATAACTTCTTCAAGCTCCCAGTCAGATTGGTTTTCTACGTCTACAGATATGGTAATAATGTCATTTTCTCTTATTTGAACTTTATCCACCTTAAGATTAGAAAGCTCAACTTTTCCATAAGTAAGTCCATAACCAAAAGGATAAAGGGGCTCTTCTTCAATATACCTGTAAGTTCTGTTTTTCATAGAATAATCGCTAAAATCAGGCAACTTATTTTTCTGACTATAAAAGGTAATCGGAAGTTTTCCTGACGGTGAATATTTGCCAAATAATAATTCTGCTACTGCCTGCCCACCAAGAGCACCAGGATACCATGTCTGTAAAATCGCATTGCAATGTTCATGGGCATAATCAATGGCTAAAGCGCTACCTGAACTTAAAAGCAATATCACTGGTTTACCAATCTTAATTATTTCTTCTAAAAGCATTTGTTGTAAGCCTGGTAAATTAAGATCTAATTTATCACCTGCTGCATAGCTGTTTCCAGTATCGCCTTCTTCTCCTTCTAAATTAGCATCTAATCCCAGACACAAAATCACTACATCAGATAAACGTGCAATTGCTTTTGCTTCACTGATTCTGTCATTTGGAAGTGCCAAAGGCTCTACTCTGTCTTTAAACAAGTGGCAACCTTCTGAATAAAGTACCCGTGTTTCCTCACTGACACTATTTTGAATGCCTTCCAAAAGAGTTATATATTTTGAGGCGGTGCCACAATAATTTGCTTTCAGGATTTCACGGCTATTGGCATTAGGACCAATAACTGCAATCGTTTTAATTTTATTTTTATCAAGGGGTAATATTCCATCATTTTTTAAGAGAACAACGGATTTTCTTGCTGCCATAAGAGCGATTTCGTGATGCTCTTTACTGTCATTTTCCAGATAAGAAATCTTATCGTACTCACATTCATCAAACATGCCTAACTTAATTCTTGTTGTCATCAGACGCTCGCAGCTTTTTGTAATTTCTTCTTCCGTTACCAGCCCCTCTTTGTGTGCCTGTAACAAATGAAGATAAGTGTTACCACAGTTAAGATCACATCCACTCTTTATGGCAAGAGCAGCTGACTCAGCGGGTGTCTTTGTTACCATATAATTTGTATGGAAATCCCTGATTGCCCAGCAATCCGACACAACATGCCCTTTAAATCCCCACTTTTCTCTTAAAATATCTATAAGTAAGGTTTTATTACCACAGCAAGGTTCTCCTCTTACTGCATTATAAGCTCCCATAACGGATTCTACCTTGGCTTCTTTAACCAATGCCTCAAAAGCAGGTAAAAAAGTTTCCCATAAATCTTTATCTGAAACTTCTGCATTAAAGTGATGTCTTTCTCCTTCCGGCCCGCTATGAACAGCAAAATGTTTTGCACAAGCAGCCGCTTTTAAATATTCGCCATCTCCCTGTAATCCTTTTACAAAAGCTACACCAAGACGGGCTGTTAAATAAGGATCTTCTCCATAGGTTTCATGCCCTCTGCCCCACCTGGGATCTCTGAAGATATTAATATTGGGGCTCCAAAAAGTAATACCCTTATAGATGTCCCTGTCTTCATTTTCTCTTTGCATATTATATTTTGCCCTGCCTTCTGTAGCAATCACATCGGCAATCTTTTTTAAAAATTCATCATCAAACATCGCAGCAAGAGCAATTGCCTGAGGAAATACCGTTGCCGTTCCTCCTCTTGCTACGCCATGCAAAGCTTCATTCCACCAGTTATAAAAGGGAATATTAAGCCTTTCTATTGCAGGTGCATCATATTTTAACTGTGCAGCCTTTTCTTCTAAAGTCATATGGCTGACTAAATCTTTTGCTCTTTCTTCTGCTGATAAATTTTTGTCTAAATATTTAGGGCGGGTTGACATCTTGTTCCTCCTTTTGTCAGTAATCATTCGTTCATAATATTTTAACTTCAAATTTTATCCTTTAAGTGCACCTACCACAAGACTGTCCTGTACCTTTTTACTCATAAAGATATATACAAGAAGGGTTGGAATGGTTGCTACCACTAAGCCTGCTCCTATTACACCCCAATCGATGGTATACTGTCCTGCCAGGGATTGAATACCAACTGTAAGGGTCTTATACCTGCTGTCACTGATAAAAACAACAGCAAACATCAATTCATTCCATGCCTGAAGAAAAGTAAATATAGCTACCGTTGCAACGGCTGGTTTCATCAACGGCGCAATAATCCTGAAAAATACGCCATATATGGAACAGCCATCTAAACAAGCAGATTCTTCAAGTTCTCTGGGAATTGAAGATAAAAAGCCTGAAAAAATCATGACGGCCATTGGAATAGCAAAAGCTGTATAAGGCAAAATAAGTGCAATATATGAATTAACCAGTTTCATGCTTCTTAACATTATAAACACAGGTAACAGAGCTGAATGTATTGGAACAGTAAGTCCAAGCATATAAAAAGCATTCATGGGTTTTTGCAATTTAAATCTCATTCTTGTCAGGGCATAGGATGCCATAAGGGATACAACAACTGTAATCAAGATTGTTAAGCCGGTTACAATAACACTATTAATAAAATATGAGGCTACTTTACCAGTAACAAGTGCTTTCTCATAGTTTTCCCACAGCCATTGTTTCGGAAGGCCCAGAGGATTTCCACCAAAAATTTCACTATTACTTTTCAGGGAAAAGGTAAACAGCCAATACAATGGAAATATTTGAACCGCTGCCCAGATAAATAATAAGATATATACTATTCCTGATGGAATTGCTCTTTTAACTGAATCCAAATTCTTTTTGCTTTTTCCCATTATACCACCTCATCTGTCTTAAACAATTTTCCAATAATCCAGTACAAAAGAAAGCACTCAATAATAACAAAGATGGCCATGGCACTTCCGTATCCATATTTATTACTTTTAAATATCGTCTCAACCATAAGGGTACTGGTCACTTCACTGGCCCTTGCCGGACCTCCCCGGGTAAGTACATAAACCAAGTCAAACACTTTCAGGGAACCCACGACTGCAAATGTTACAGAAATCCTAAGTATAGGTCTTAACAGGGGTATTGTGATATACCTGGATGTCTTAGCCCATGATGCTCCATCGATTTTGGCAGCTTCGAAAATATCAGATGAAATGGATTTAATCCCTGCATACATCAGCAGCATATGATAACCAATATATTGCCATAATACTGGTACTACACTGGCTCCCAGTGCTGTCTCCTTACTGCCAAGCCATTCTCTTGTCAGATTATCTAAACCTACTGCTCTAAGAAACAAGTTTAAAATACCATATTCCGGATGATATATTTTCATCCAAAGTTGCCCTATAACTACAGTAGAAATTATAACCGGGATAAAAAACACTGTTACAAAAAATCTTTCAAATTTAACGCCTTTACTGATTACCAGGGCTAGCAATAAAGAAAAGGGCAGTTGAATAAAGACAGAAGCTATAGCAAAAACAATTGAATTTTTAACAGACATTAAAAATGCTTTATCTTTAAACAAATCCGTATAATTTTTAAGACCAATAAAAGTGCCTTTCCCAAATCCACTCCAGTCAAGAAGACTATAGTAAGATGACATGAGAATCGGAACGATAATAATTAAGGTCAATATTACAAATGAAGGAAAGAGGAAAAATACTATTGCCTTCTTGTTTGCCCATACCTTTTCCAAAATTTTCTCCTCCTAGCTTAGTGCAGATTTCATTATAAAATACAAATCACATTTATTAACTGATCTAATCTTATATAAGCTGATATAAAACGACCACTTTGAAACTTAAAGTGGTCGTTTTTCTATAGAATTGTAGTATTCAATCTTATTCATAGATACTTTGTAATCTGTCAATAAATTCTTCTGGAGTAATAGAACCTAAGAATAATTCTTGAAGTGAATTTAAGTAAGTTTGTGTATCTTCACCTTCAAGTAAAGTATCCCACCAGAGAGTAAATCCTTCTGCTTCACTTGTAAGTTTTGCAAGCTCAACAGTTACAGGGTTGATATTAGATTCATCAACTTCTACCTTCCATGCTGGTAAATATGCACCTGCAAGATAGTCTTCACGTGCCATATTTTCACAGAAGTATTTCAGGAATAAAACTGCTTCATCTTTATGTTTTGTATTCGCATTAACCATAATACAGTCAGATGCGCCACCTGTAAATTCGTTTTTGCTGCCTTTGCCATCTGAAAATACAGGGAATCCTACAACAGTTACTTTATCTTTAATCTTAGAATCATCTCTATATACTGTACCTGCAGTCCAGCTTCCATTAAACAACATTGGAATTTGGCCTTCGAGGAAAGGAATATCGGATTCATCTTTAGAAAGACCTGCAGCACCTTCAGGGAATGCTCCAAGCTCAACTAATTCAGCAAATTTTTCTGCAGCATATAAGAATTCAGGATCTTTAAAACTTCCCTGTTTAGTAAGTGTCTTATACACTTTATCGCCGCCTGCAGCTTTTAATGCCATTGCATCAAAATACATTGCTATGGTCCATATATCTTTTCCTGAAACAGCCATTGGTGTAACGCCATTTGCTCTGAATGTTTTTACTGCTTCAACTAATTCATCATATGTTTCTGGAATCTTTACATTATATTTTTCAAAAAGCTCTTTATTACAGAATAATGCTCCACAAGAAAGACCGAAGGTCATACCGTAAACTTTACCATCATATGTTACATTTGCCAAAGCACCATTTACCATTTTGCTTTTGGTTTCATCATCTAAATAATCATCAATTGCAAGAACTCTTCCTGAATCAATAAATGGTTTTGAGAAACCTCCACCCCAAGATGAAAACAGGTCTGGAAGTTCATTAGCTGCAGCAGAAGCTTTAATCTTAGTTTTATAAGCTTCATTTTCTGTTGTATCTTCTTTAATCTTTATATGAGGGTACTCTTGTTGGAAATCAGCAATAACTTTTTTAACTGCTGCATAAGAAGCATCTGTTTCTGCCCCCCAAATATGCCAGAATGTAAGTTCAACTTCTTCTTTGGAACCTGTGTCATTTGTTTCAGAAACCTGTGTATTATTTTGGTTTCCACCTTGATTTTGGTCATTTTTGCCTGAACAACCTATGCTTCCAAAAATTAAAGTCAAACTTAAAATAGCACAGATTAACCTTGAAGCCTTAAACTTCACATGATCATCCCCTTTTTATTATTTTGATAAATTTAATATTTATCACACATATATAGTATTGCAAATTTCATACAAAATAAAGGTAATTAATTGACTTTTTTTATGCATATTTTTTACTTCTTATAATTAAGGATATCTGTTTATTATTAAATATGATATAATAAAATCAGTTATAATGTTGGTAAAGCCCATTTTTATAATATATTTGCAGAGGATTTGGTTAGCTATGTTTAATAATACTCATTTTGTTAAAAACATCAAAAATAAATTTATGAATTTCCCTATAAAATATAAAATTATTACTATTTTTATGTTATTTTTAGTGATTTACTTTTTAACAACAACGATTTTATATAAACAATTACTTGAACAGGAAAAAAGAAAACAGCTTAATGTAAGCTCCAGTCAATCCATCCATCTTATGAAATCAAATATTGAATCCAATATAGAAAATGTAAATAATATATCTAAACTTATCATATCAAACAACGATGTACGTGCTTATCTAAATAAAGAAAATAATGGTCTAGAATACAAAAGAGCTGTACAACAAACATTTTCCCAACTTTTTGTTACCTTCCCTTTTATTGATTCAATCTATTTATATCGTTTTAATGGAACGTATATCAGTGTTTCTAAATCTGTAACCTTTTGCATCGACGAAGATGTTTACTCAACGAATTGGTATAATGACGTCATCAGCCTTAAAGGAAAATATCTTATTAATATTAATGCTGGCGGCAACTTAATCCCAAATACTGGTAAGAATAATGTATCTATGATCCGGGTTGTTTATGATATTGATAAACTTGTTCCAATTGGTATATTAATTATTAATATTACAGAAGATTTCTTTTCACCAATCATTGAAGAAACAAAACAAAAATATAATACTTCTTTTATATTGCTGGACGAGGATAAAAAACCTATTATTATTGGCAATCAAAATAATTCTATTATTTCTTCTTTTAAAGAAGAATATAAAAATGGTATTATTGAAACGATAAATGATGTAGAATACTATGTACTTTCTTCAACACTGGATGACTATAATTGGACCCTTGTAAGTTATACACCTATAGACACTATTAAGCAAAACATTAACCCATTTAATTCTTTCTTAATGCTGCTGATTACCATCTCAGTCATTGTTTTTCTTACTGCTTCCGTTTTTACAGCGCACTTTGTAACGCAGCCAATAAGCAAACTGATTACATCTATGCAAGGTGTTAAAAAAGGAGATTTTAAACCTGTAACAATTTTAACCGGACGAGATGAAATCGGTGAACTTAAAGATACCTATAACATAATGGTTGAAGAAATAGAAAAGATGATTATAAAAGAAGTGTCTGCTGAAAAGCAAAAACGAAAACTTGCTTTAAGTATATTAAACGAACAAATTAAGCCTCACTTTTTATATAATACTTTAGACAGTATTGCATATTTAGCTCTTTCTCACAATAACAAAGAAGTGTATGATGCGATACATGCTTTAGGTCAATTTTACAAAGAAAGTCTTAATAAAGGTAATGCCATGACGACTTTAGAAAAAGAAATTACAATGATCAAAAACTATCTGACCTTGCAAAAACTTCGATATAAAACATTAATTAATGACCATTATCATTTAGATGAAGACACGCTTCAAATCCCTATTCTTAAAAATACTTTGCAACCCCTTGTAGAAAACTGTATCTATCACGGCATTAAGCCTAGTGGTGAACCTGGAAATATTACCATTTCTTCAAAGCTTAAGAATAACAGACTTTATATTTATATAGAAGATGACGGTCTGGGCATGGCAAAAGAAACATTGCTCAGCTTACAAACGGATTCTATTGATGAAAATCCAAAAAGTTTTGGCTTAAGGGGTACCATTGCACGTCTTAGAATCCAGTACGGAATAGATGATATCTATGAAATAAACAGTGAACCTTTTAAAGGTACCCAAATTATTTTAAAGCTACCTTATCAGGAGGTAAATTATGAAGCAAAATCTTCTTAAAGTCCTTATCGTAGATGATGAACCAAATACCAGAAATCTCTTAAAACTATGCATTGACTGGGAGTCTCTTGGTATGTCTGTCATTGGTGATGCAGATTCTGGTATAGAGGCACTGGATATTATGCAAGAAACCAAACCTGATATTGTAATAACAGATATTGAAATGCCTTATATGGATGGATTAATGCTTAGTAAACAAATAATGTCTCAATTTATTGACGTATATATTGTCATTCTCACGGCACACGAACAATTTTCATATGCTCAGCAAGCCATCAGTATAGGGGTTTCTGATTTTATTTTAAAACCTATTGACCCAGAAATGATTACAAATACCCTAAAAAAATTAAGAGATAAAATCATTGAAGAAAGAAACCGTCTTACTCAACTTGAAAATTCTTATGAATATATTAAAAGTAATCATGCTCAATTAAAAAATCAATATTTAAATGCTTTAATCACTGGAGATACAGCAACAATAGAACTCATCAATAAGCTCGATGTTGCAAAAACGCTGCCATCAAATTTAAATGGTCAAACACAAATTGCAGTCATCAATATTTTATTTGATACTTATTATAATCAAATGCAATCAAGGCAACAGATTATCCAAAATTGTATTAACTATATCGACAGCTCTTTTTCTTATAATAAAAACCTTTATGTTTTTAATGATTCCGATGATTATATTGTCCTCTTATCTGACGATGTTACGATCAATTTACCAAAAGTTTGTGAGCAAATTGTGAGCTATTTCAGAACAAACCTGAATATGGTTGTTTACTGTGGTATTGGAACCATCACATCATCTGTTCAGCATATACCATTTTCCTATCAGGAAGCTAAAAATGCATTAAAATTATGCTACATCTTAGATGAAGCTGTTGTTTACAATCATAATTTGGATCTTCCCAAAGCAGATTATATGCCTAATAAAGATAATCCTCTTGAATATCTTATTTTGCTTGTAAAATCAGCATTACCTGCTCAGGCTACTGAATTAGCAGTTAATTTACTTCACGAGTCTCTTGAAAAAGGACTTACTGACTTGAATCCTATTAGATATTTCGCCATTGTTCTTCTCACTCAAGTTACAAATGCTCTCAGGGAAGCCGGCGTGCCAAATTCAGAACTTAAGTCAAATGAAGTTTATTATTCTGACTTAATGAATAAACACGTATATGCTGATATAGAAAAATATGTAATAAATGTTATTTCAGAACTATGCGATAAAATGTCTAACATCAATAATTGCAAACAGAATAATACCTTTTTGCAAGTCATTCACCATCTTGAAAACCATTTTTCTGACCCAGATTTATCTTTAACAAGACTGGCTAATCAATTCTATATTAATCCCAGCTACCTAAGCAGAATCTTTAAAAAATTTACAAACAGCTCTTTTTCTGATTATCTTTTAGAACTCAGAATAAAAAAAGCCATAGAATTTCTTCATTCAGCTAATTATAAAGCATACCAACTGGCTCAAATGGTAGGTATTCCAGATCCAAATTATTTCGCAAAATGTTTTAAAAAAGTAACGGGCTTAAGTTTGCAAGAGTATAAAAATAAAATGAATATCACATAAAAACAAAAATAAGCTGGTAAAATAAATTTCCAGCTTATTTCTGTTTTCATAACCAATTTATAAGGGGCTTTATATGACCTTAAAGGCTTGAATGGTCTGATCCAGTATCTCCACAGAACCTGCCAGTTGATTGGATAAGGCATATAAATTTTCAACCATTGTCTTTTGTTCCTCACTAATCACACTGGCTTCTTGTGTACATGCTGCAAATTCTTCCGAAACCGCAGCAATATTACTGATTTTATTCGTCGTTTCTTCTCTCAGACCTTCCATCTGACGCATTTTTTTGTTAATTTCTTCAAGGTCAACACTCATATTCTTCAAATTATTAATAACATAAACAAATGCCTCTTGCGCCTTTTTAACACATACTTCCTGCCTGTTAAAAATCTCATCGGATTCTTCGACCAATTGAACAACATCTGAGGTCTTACTTTTGATAATTTCTAATGTTTTTCTTACATTTCCGGTAGATTCTTTTGTTTGCTCTGCTAAACGTCTGACTTCCTGGGCAACAACAGCAAAACCTTTTCCAACTTCTCCTGCTTTAGCAGCTTCAATAGCTGCATTAAGTGCTAACAGGTCTGTCTGTTCACTGATATTATCCACTAACTGCATAATCTCTTCTATTGTATTTGTTAATGCACTAAGTTCCAATATACTTTTATTAATCGTATGAGAAAAGTTAATCGAAGAACTTACAGATGTATTAAGTAAATCCATGCTATCTGTAGCATTTTCTATGATTTCTGCTGTGCCTTTATTTTTATCAAATATTCGCTGTGTTTTTTCTATGACATTTTGTATACTATCAGATAAATTAGACATAAGTGAGGCACCTTGAGTAGCATCTTCTGCCTGATGTCTTGTTCCTTCTGCTATCTCATCCATAGATGCTGAAAGCTGGTGAAACTTTACTGAAGAATCTTCTGCTGAACTACGGAGTATTTTACTGCTATCCAGAATCACACTGATAACTTCTTTATTTTTCTTAATTAAATTGGAGATGTTTTTTATCATATTATTAAAACTTTTACACAGCATTCCTATTTCATCATTTGTGCCTTCTTCTACATAAACTGTAAGATCACCTTTCTCTGCTTCTTTCATAAGCTTCATTAACCTTATAATAGGATTTAAAAATCCCCGGGATACTAATATACCAATAATAATTGAAAGCAGCGCTGTCATGGCAATAAGAACAATAACTAAAATTAAAGCAGTATTTAATTGACTGGTCAGTGATTCCCGCGGGATTTCATTTATGAGTAGCCATCCATTTGAAAGCGTTGTATAAGTAATAAGCTTTCCATTAACTGTTGCAGAGCCAAAATCCACTTTAGGATCTATTACTTTCAGGATATATTCATCCAGATGTGATTTTCTTTCGTTATTATTAAAAAGCAAATTTCCTTTATTGTCTGCTATATAAACATTGGAGTTTTCTAAAAGTTCAATGTCAGCCAGGAGATCTTTTACTTCTTCCTGCTTTATGATTGCTACCACATGAGCTATAGATTCATTTTTACTATTATTGGCTGAGCGTACCAATAAAATATTCCCATTGGTCTCTTCTAAATCTGTTTTCCAATAACAACCATCCTTAGACAATTCATAGTCATAGGAATTCAATGTTTCACGTGATAACTCTGTTATTGTTCCTAATACCGATTGATCATTAAACACAATGGAAATACTCTCAAAACTTTTGTCCATCGTATGCAAATAGATCATTTGTTCTTCTATTCTTTTGGTTGCTTTAACTTTAGTCACTAAATCGTCTGAAAAATACTGATCCAGAAATCCCAGCTGCATAATATCTACGACCACTAGTTTAGAAATACTGTTTTCCTTCTCTTTTATAAAAGCATTTAAGTTTAAAGCAGTTTGTTTTACAATTTCTGATGAAAGTTGCTGGCTGGTCTCATATAATGCTTTTTTAGAAACCGAAAAGGAAATCGCACTAACAGTAAATAATGGTATAAGTGCAAAGAGAGCTAAAATAACAATTAGCTTAAGTTTTATGGATATAACTATGGGTCTTTTATTCCGTCTCATATCTTTTTCTATGCTCTTGATTTTTTTGCCATCCTGATGAATCTTGTCTTTTTTTGGTAGCTTACTATTTTTATCTTCCATGACTACCTCCAAAAACTATATTATTACTAGATATTTTGCTAATATTATACCATATTATTTATATTTTTTAAATATTTACTGCCAAAATAAATGAGAATTATAGTAATTATTCAAATATATATGTCACTTATATTATTTGTATATTATTTTAATTTTTTAGTTATATGCTACTGTAAATTAATCAAATTCAATATTTAAAAATACATCTTGATTACATAAACATTATGATGTAAGTAACCAAGATGTATTAATTATCTTTTTATATAATTGTAGACAATTCCTGATACATATTCTTTAACTGAGGATATCCTTTTTTGAAAACAGAATAATATTTTTCATAAACTTTTGCATCATCTTCTGATGGCTTAACTGTCTTGCTTACCTTAATCAATTCTTTACATGCAGCTTCAACAGACGGATATTGACCACAACCTACCATTGCTAAAATTGCTGCTCCATAAGCAGGTCCTTCTGAAGCTTCAACAATATGCAACTCATGATTAAATACAGATGCCAGAATCTGAGCCCAAAGTTCATTCCGTATACCTCCTCCGGTTACACGGATTTCGTTAATAGGAATCTGCATATCTTTAACAATTTCCAATGAATCTCTAAGCCCAAAGCTTACACCTTCTAAAATGGCACGTGTCATATGCCCTCTTGTATGAATTGGCTTTAATCCAATAAATACTCCTCTTGCATTAACATCTGCATGCGGCGTTCTTTCTCCTGTTAAATAAGGAAGGAATAAAAGCCCCTCACTACCTGCAGGAACCTTTGATGCTTCATCCATAAGTATCTTATATACTTTATCTGCTCCGATATCTTTATTGACTTCTTCTGCCCACCATTGCAAGCAATAAGCTGCAGAAAGCATCACACCCATTTGCGTAAAAGCTCCATTGGCATGATTAAAAGAATGAAGTCTGTTTTCTTTGTCCACCACATATTTTTCAGATGCTGCAAAAACAACTCCTGATGTACCTAAGGATACACTGACAATACCATCGGATACCGTTCCCGTTCCAACGGCTCCAACAGCCTGGTCTCCTCCACCACCAACAACTTTCACATTTTCATTTAATCCTAGCTCTATTGCGACTTCCTTTTTGATAATTCCTGTCACTTCATAACATTCATAAATCTCAGGAAGCCAGCCCGGCTGAATACTTAAAATATCAATCATTTCTTCAGACCATACTTTATTCTTGACATCAAAAAACAATGTGCCGGATGCATCTGCTACATCCATCTTATATTCTCCAGTTAATTTGTAACGGATATAATCTTTAGGAAGTAGGATATGAGCAATTTTATTAAAGATTTCCGGTTCATTTTCCTTAACCCACAAAACTTTCGGTCCAGTAAAGCCAGATAAGGCAATATTTCCTGTATATTGCGACAATTTATCTTTTCCAATGATATTGTTTAAATAATCACACTGCTTTTGAGTCCTTCCATCATTCCATAAAATTGCCGGTCTTAACACCTCTCCATTTGCATCTAAAAGAACCAGCCCGTGCATTTGGCCGCTAAAACTAATTCCTTTTACCTTATCCCCGATACCTGGATTCTTTTCTACAATTCTTTTAATAGCATCCTTAGTACCTTGCCACCAATCTTCTGGATTCTGTTCGCTCCATAATGGTTTAGGATAACTTATAGGATATTTACTTGAAGCACTATCAATAATATTTCCTTTATCATCAACCACAATAACTTTTACTGAGCTGGTCCCTAAATCAATTCCCAAATACATCTATCTTTTCGCCCCCTAATTTTTAAATTTAAAAACCGTCAGCTTTTATTATAAAATTGTACCAGATTTTTATACACAAACAACCATAGTTAATATTGATAAAAAGCGACAAGTACATAAAGTACTGCCGCTATAAACATAATGATTTACTTGCTTAAAATATATTGATTAAGAATACTTTCTAACATTTCTTGTCGTCCTGATTTTACTTTAATTTGATCATTTTCTAATGCATATTTTTCTAAAGCTTCAAAATCAACGTTACCTGAAACAATTTCTTTTCCAATGCCTTGTTTATATGAACTATAACGTTCTTCAACAAACTTCTCAAGCACACCATCTTCTATCAGTTTAAGTGCTACTTTAAATCCTTTTGCAAAAGTATCCATTCCAGCAATATAACTTAAGAAGATATCTTCTGGCTCAAATGAAGCTCTTCGTGGTTTAGCATCAAAGTTAAGACCGCCCTTATGCAGACCACCGTTTTTAATCACTTCATACATTACAAGAGTTGTATCATAAATATTTGTTGGGAATTGGTCAGTATCCCATCCTAAATTAGGATCACCGATGTTAGCATCAATACTTCCTAAGGCACCATTGATACGGGCTAAATGAATCTCATGCTGGAAGGTATGACCTGCTAAGGTAGCATGGTTTGCTTCGATATTTAACTTAAATTCTTTTTCTAAACCATACTTTCTTAAGAATCCAAGCACTGTAGCTGCATCAGTATCATATTGATGTTTAGTAGGTTCTTTTGGTTTAGGTTCAATTAAAAGTTCTCCTGTGAAAGCTATTTTTTTCTTGTAGTCAGCCGCCATTTTCAAGAAACGTGCAAAGTTTTCTTCTTCTAATTTCATATCCGTATTCAAAAGTGTTTCATATCCTTCACGGCCGCCCCAAAATACATAATTCTCTCCACCTAATCGTTTCGTTACATCCATAGCCTTTTTTACCTGAGCAGCTGCATATGCAAAAACATCAGCTTCACATGAGGTAGCTGCTCCATGCATAAATCTCGGATGCTTAAATAAGCATGCAGTTCCCCATAACAATTTCTTTCCTGTTTCTTTCATACGTTTTTCGATGTAATCGACAACTTCATCTAACATTGCATTGGTTTCAGCTAAAGTTTTACCTTCAGGGGAAACATCCCTGTCATGGAAAGTAAAATAGTCTATATCCAACTTTTCCATTAATTCAAAACAAGCATCTACCTTTGCTTTAGCCTGTTCCATAGGATCTGCCATATCAAACCAGGGCCTTTGCATTGTTCCATCACCAAAGGGGTCACCGCCAGTCCCGCACAAAGTATGCCAATAAGTCAGCGCAAATCTTAAATGTTCTTTCATTGTCTTGCCGTTAATCATTTCATCTGGATTGTAATACTTAAATGAAAATGGATTCGTTGATGAAGGACCTTCATACTTAATTTTGCTTATACTTTCAAAAAATTGTTTCATATTACCTACCCTTCCTTATTTATTATTAATATTATTATACTGCTATTACAGTATTTTTTCAATTCCTTTTTAAATATATTTTAAAATATGTTTTAAAAACTTTCCATAAAAATTTTTATGTTAATTTCATAAGCTTTTCTATGGCCAAAAGTGCTGCACCATACTTTGAAGCTTTGTAACCCAGTACTGAAAATTCTATTTTTCTGTCTGCCTTTAGCATGGCACAAGTATAAGAAGCCATAATCTCTTTCAAAAAACCTTCTATTTTATCTTGATATTCACTCATTTTTCCTCCAATGATGACACAATCCGGATCAAATATAAGAAAGGCATTATTAATCAACACAGTCAAATATTCTAAATATTCTTTAATCACTTGCCTTTGCTCTGAAATATTTACATCATAAATTTCAAATAATTCATCAAGATTATTAACCTTTCGATCACTGATCGCATTAAAACTGTCAATAAGACTATTAATTGAAATATATGCCTCAATACAGCCCCTATTCCCACAGTTGCAGAGCTTCCCGTCTTTTTTTACAACGATGTGTCCTATTTCTCCAGCTAACTCAGTACTTCCTGAATAATATCTTTTATCAAGTATAATGCCTGCTCCAATGCCTTCTTTTATAGAAATATAAATAGAATTCATATATTCTTTAGATACTCCGATAATACTTTCTGCAAAAGCCGCCAGTCTTGCTTCATTGCCTACATAAATATCCATCGCTAATTCTTCAGTTAAATTTTCTAAACTTAAATTAGAAATATTAATATTAGGGCCTTTTTTTAACAAAAGTTTTTCTTCCTCTACAAATCCTGGATAGGAAATACCAATCCCTATGATATTTTCGTGCCTAAGATTATAATGCTCTAATATATTTTGTACTATTTTTTTAATGTCTTCACAAAGGCCTTCTTTTGTATGTAACATTCTTCCTTCCTGAATCATCTCTAACTTTAAATTCATAAGGCCATAGTAAATAGAGTGCTCCTGAATATCAAGCCCTATACTAAAATACTGATCATAATTGATATCAAAAAGTATTGGCTTACGTCCATATTCAGCATCTGCAACACCTATTTCCTGAATTAAGCCATCCTTCACCAGCCGGTTAACGTTGCTTGTAACGGTTGGTATACTAATATTCATTTTATCTGCCAGATCATATTTTGTCATTGGACCATTTTCTCTTAACATTGCCAATATAATTCTTTCATAATCATTTCTTTTTTTTATTTTTAACATATTATTACCCCTCTGCTCTCTTATTTATCTGTCTTAAATTATAATAAGTCAATCTTTAAGTCTTTCAATACTTGTAAAAGGCCTCCTTTAGATAAGATTTGACTCGTAAGCTTTAATATTAATCCATTTTCTTATTGTTGATTCTATCAAACATATTTCTATCGCACAATAAATATTAATAACATATTTTTGTATTATTATATCACTTTTTTATTAAGTCATTCTCTTAATCATAAGCTATGAACTATTCTTAAGCATTGTACTTTGCTCAAAACAAATATTCTGCTTAAAAAAACGGCATAACCGGTAATATACCCAGCTATGCCGATGTTTCTTTAGGAAATCATAACTGCTGAAAAACAAGCTAAATGTGCTTATTATCTGTTTTTTAAAGGAATATATTCTTTTCTTTCTGCAACACTCTTAAATGCCGGACGGACTACTTTACCAGGGTTTACTAATTCTTCGATACGGTGAGCACACCAGCCTACTACTCTGGAAACAGCAAAAAGCGGTGTAAACAATTCCCCTGGAATACCCAACATATTATAAACCAGTCCGGAATAATAATCGACATTAGCACAAACACCTTTGTACATTTTACGCTCTTTAGAAATTACTTCCGGAGCCAAACGTTCTACTCTTTCGTATAATTGATATTCTTCATCATAACCCTTTTCTTTTGCCAATTGCTCAGCATACCCCTTTAGAATTACAGATCTTGGGTCAGAAATTGAATAAACTGCATGTCCAATACCATAAATAAGACCAGAACGGTCAAAAGCTTCTTTTCTCAAAATTTTAAGCAGATAATGCCTGATTTCATCCTCGTCTTCCCAATCTTTCAATTCTTCTTTCATTACATTAAACATTTGTCTTACTTTAATATTGGCTCCACCATGTCTTGGTCCTTTTAAGGAAGCAATGGCAGCTGCAATAGCAGAATATGTATCTGTTCCAGTTGAAGTAACCACATGGGTTGTAAATGTAGAATTATTGCCTCCTCCATGCTCAGCATGAAGAACCAATAACAAGTCTAATATAACTGCTTCGAGTTCTGAGTACTTAGAATCCGGACGCAACATATGCAAAATATTTTCCGCAATACTCAAACCTGCTTTGGGACTATGAAGCACTAAACTTTGATTTAAATATTTATGAACATAGGCCTGATAACCATAAACAGCTATTAAAGGTAATTTTGCAATTAACTCCAGGCTTTGTCTTATAACATTTTCAATAGAAATATCATCTGGATTATTATCATAATTATATAAAGTTAATACACCTCTGGCTAAAGTATTCATTATATCCTTGCTTGGTATCTCTAAAATTGTATTTCTGAGGAAAACATCATCCATTGCCTGAGAATCTTCAAGGAATGCTTTAAACTCTTTTAAAATTTCTTCTGAAGGCAACTGTCCGCTTAATAACAAGTATGCAACTTCTTCAAAACCAAATCTGTTTTCTTCTAAAAATCCTTTTGTTAAATCATAAATATCTATACCCCGGTAAATTAACCTGCCAGGAACAGGTATTAATTCATTTTCATCAAGAACATAGGCATGGACTTCTCCCACCTCAGTAAGACCTGCCAAAACTCCTTTTCCGCTGATATCACGAAGGCCTCTTTTCACTTCATATTTAGCATACAGTGCAGGATCAATATAATTATTTTCTTTGGCTTGCGTACTTAATTTACTAATAAATAATTCTTTATCCTTATCTAATCCTTTTATATAACTCGCCATATTATCGCCTCCTTTTTTATCTGTTAAAAATAATCATATCATGCAAGAAATTCTCAAAGCAAGCATATTTTTATTAAAATATAAAAAAACTTAACAAAATATTGAAATATCTATTTGAATAAGAAGAAATATCCAATTACCAATAGACCTAAAACAATTCTATACCAGCCAAAAGCTTTAAAATCATTCTTTTTAACATATCCAAGTAAAAACTTAATTGCAATGACAGATACAAAAAAGGCTACACTCATTCCTGTTAATAATAAAACGATTTCCATCGTACTAAAGTCAAATCCAAATTTTATCAGTTTTAATGCGCTGGCTCCAAACATGACAGGAATAGATAAGAAAAAAGAATATTCTGCTGCAATATATCTGGATGTACCCAGTAGTATCGCTCCAAGAATCGTAGCACCTGAACGGGAAGTTCCGGGAATTAAGGCCAATACTTGAAATAAACCAATAGAAAATGCCGTACCATAACTTAAATGATTAAAATCATTAATTGTAGACTTCTTATCCTTATTTTTATTTTCAATAACAATAAAAAGAATTCCATATATAATTAACATAATTGCAACGGTTATATAATTATAAAAATGTTCATCCAGCCAATCTTCAAGAATTAGACCAAATATCGCAGCAGGTATAACACCTATAATTACTTTATACCAAATTTGCAAGGTTTCTTTCTTTTCCTGAGCTGTCTTTTTTACTGAAAAAGGATTTAATTTATTAAAATATAAAAGAATAACAGCCAATATTGCTCCTAATTGAATAACTACTAAAAACATTTCTTTAAACGCATCAGAAGCATTTAGTTTAATAAGCTCATCCAGTAAAATCATATGACCAGTGCTGCTAATAGGCAGCCACTCTGTAATTCCTTCGACAATTCCGATAATAATCACTTTTATGATTTCAAAAAACATTTTTGACCCTCCTGCTTTTAACAATTAGATTAAAATACCGTTATTAACATTATGATAAAAATCATAGCACCCCCTAGTAAATAATTCAAGTATCTTTTCAAAATGCGTAATCCATCATGTTTAGAAAATGTTTAAATTTTTATCAATAAAGTAAGCATTATTATAAAACCATCATCCTAGTCTTTTATGCTTAATAAAAATTATGTTTGCAAAAAATTTAGTATTCCATATTATCTTGTAAATTTTTTAAGTCTCTGAAAATAAACTTGTAATATAATAGATTCCAATCGTTGTAATTAGTTTGTATCTTTTGAATCTTAAGCTAATTATTGACTATTTTTTTATATCTTATATAATCAAAGTAGAAAAAAAATGGGAGTGAGTAATATGAATAAAATAACAAAACTATTGCCTTTGATCCTGATGGCAACACTTTTGTTATCTGCTTGTGACCCAAATAAATTGCAATTTTTTATCAATGCTAAAACAGGGGACAACTATACATACAATGTCACCATAGATCAAACAACAAAATCTGAAATTTTGGGACTGGAAACGAGAACAAAACAAACCATATCCTATGATTATTCTGTTAATGTGGATGATGTTAAATCAAATGGTGACTTAGAATTAACTTACACCTATGACCGAATCCGTTTTAACATGAATATGGATGATATAGAAGTTTCATTTGATTCTGACTCTGCTACTTCAGGCGATGAAATAAGTAAAATATATAAAAGTTTTATTGGAAAACAATTTAATGTTATAATGACAAAATACGGTGAAATAAAAGAAGTTAAAGGCATGGATGAATTTCTTGATACATTAACTGAACCATTTAAATCTGGCAATACTGATATTTTTGGTTTAGACTATTTAAATCAATTAAAAGATTCCCTTTCAGGCCATTTTAGTGAAGAATCCATCAAAAATGACATGGGACTTATTACAAGATACATGCCTAAGAAAAAAGTAAATGTAGGAGATTCCTGGACTATTAAAGAAAGTATTGATAAGTCAAATATAAAAATTGATGCTGAAATCACTTATACTCTGGAAAAATTAGAAGATGAAATTGCTTATATTATAATAAGCGGCACATATTCAACCAATGAGCCTTCTAAGATTAGTTATGATGCATTAAAAGCTAATGTAAATCTGGAAGGAAATATTGAAGGAAATATTCAGGCAGATATTAATAATGGTTTCATTTTTGAAGGTGAAATCACACAAAATATAAAAAGTAATATGGATTTTGGAGCTATGGACTTAAGTAAGTTAGGTATCGAAGGCAATTTAGAGATCCCTATGGAAACTACTCTAATTATGAAATTTTCTTCAAAAAAAGCCAATTAATTAAGCTTATTTACAATTTCATCATAAATGATATAATATGATAAAGGAAGTAGCCTTAGCTGCTTCCTTTTATACCCTATTCACTTATTACAGATATATCAAATTGATTTGATATTCGGTAGTATGTTTTGAAAATAGGGTTTTTTATATAAAATTTATGCGTTAAACCAAATACTTTTTGTGCCTCCAAAACATTAAATTCTAAAAAACAAAGTGAAAGACTGTCTTTCTATTGAAAGGAATGAAATAAAATTAACTGCTCATTCATGTAAAAGTGAATAGGGTATAATTAAAAGCCGGTTAGAAAATTTCTTCCCTAACCGGCTTTAATTTTTCTTTATTATAAATCCGTATCAACTTTTTTCTTGCTTTCCTATAATGAAAAAGAAATATTATTTAATTTTAAACATTAATAAAGTGTCTTTGAGATTTTCCACCGCATGTGTCAACTTTTCTGCTAAATAAGCCAGTTGCTCCGCAGAACTGGTTTGTTCTTCACTGGTAGCAGTAACTTCTTCTATTGAAGCTGCAGATTCTTCAATTATAGCTGCTATGTGCCCTGTTGCTTCAATGGTTTGATTTTTCTGTTCTTCTATTACAGCCAGATTTTGATTGATATCCTCAATTTGCTCAACAACTTTTTTAATCAATACTGCCATTTCTTCAAAAGCATCCTGAGCCTTCAAAACAATGGCTTTTTCTTCGTTAAATATTTTTTCAGAATCTTCTACAGTCGATACAGCACTAAGGGTCTTTTCACCAATATTCGCTATAATTTTTCTAATTATTTCTGTAGAAGCTTTTGTTTCAACAGATAATTTTCTGATTTCATCTGCCACTACAGAAAATCCTTTGCCTGCCTCTCCTGCTCTTGCCGCTTCTATAGCAGCATTTAGCGCCAGCAGGTTGGTTTGTTCACTAATAGAATCAATCACTTGAACAACTTTTATCACTTCTTTTGTTTCTTCACTTAAGTTATTTATTTTTTCATTAATAATATTGGATGATTCTATAACAATTTTTGTTTTATCGTTTAACTGAACAATCGTGTTATTCAGATAATCTCTGGATTTTTCCATTTCCTGAATCGTATTGATAATATCATTAATCCGTCTGACAGAACGATTAATTTCCTCTGACAGTTTTTCCATTAATGCATTTGTATTGTCTGCCTGCCTTGCTTGCTCGGTTGAACCTTCCGCAAGTTCGTTTACAGCATTTGCAACTTGAGCCGCGGCTTGTGCGGACTGATTAGAACTATTTCTAATGATATTGGTATTTTCCTCCACCTCTTTTACCACTTCTTCTGTCTTAACAATAAGATTTCTGACGTTTCCTATCATCTGATTAAAGCTTTGAGATAATTTTCCTAACTCATTATTTCCTTTAATTGAGGCATTTACAGTTAAATCACCCTGTTCAACTTTTCCCATTAAATGCATTAAATTTTTTAATTGTTTTGAAATACTTAAAGAAATAATCAAACCCACTAACACAGCAATAATAATACAAATGCTAACAAATACAATAACGCCGTCTCTAACTACTTTCATCTCACTCATCAATGAATCTTTAGATTCCATGGAAATAATTTTCCAGCCATTTCGAATCGTAGCATAACTTATCAAATAATCATCCTGATTCATATTGCCAGGTAAAGGCTCATTCATCAATTCATCAACAAAAGGTTCGTTTAACTCCGTACCAAGTTTTTCTCTATCTAAGTGAGATACGATCTTTTTATTTTCATTAATAACTGTAATATCCATATTAGCTTCTGTATTGGCTTCCCCTAATACAGCATTAAATTCTTCAACATTAACACAAATAATCATAAGACCTATATCATGAAAACCCATATGGCTTCTTAATGACCTTATTAAATAAACATTTTTGTAAGAATCATTAAAACCACTAATCCAAATGGGCTTACCATTTGATTTTTTTAATAATTCATCGTATTGTTCCTGAAATTGTTGAATAATTTCTTGACTTCCATCTTTTGAACCTGACAGTGAATTATAGGGCTCTCCATTTTTCTTAATAATAGTAATATAATTAACTCCATCATTAACCAAAGACATAGAGAAAAGCTGATTTTCTATAGTATGCCTGCTGTTTTGCTCTTCCAGCAGACTTGCAAAACTATCTTTTTCAATCAGTTTTAATAATTCTCCATCAGATACTGCTAAACTTGAAATACTTTCTATTTCACTCAACTTCGAATTAAAATTGATAACTAATTGCTCAATCATTTTTTTAGAATAAAAGCCTACTTTATCATTTATAGTTTTTTCAGCACTCGTATAAGAAAACATATTTGAAAAAACTAAAGGAATGATAATTAATATAAGGAAAGAAATAATTAATTTCTGTCCAATTGTCATATTTTTAAATATTGTATAGCTTTTTTTCCTGCTTTTCTTATTTCCCTTATTTTTATTACCATCCCCCATTGACTTTGAATTGCTTTTTTTTCTAAGCATAATATCCCCCCTGTAGTTGATATAAGCTTTTTTTATTATATAATAGTATATTTTTTATATTTTTTAAAGGCTAAAATAAATTTTTAATATAATGACTTTTTACCACATAAAAAAACCTTATACCCGTTGCGGGCATAAGGTCTTGACTTTAGCTTCCATTTTTTGATAATTTTTTTCTTAAACTTAAAAATCCAAATAATAATATAACAATAATAAATATAATTAACACTACCATTGAATATGCATCAATATAAGTAACGGCCACTTCCCAGGTATCCCCTGCAAATCTTCCTAGATAAACAAGAACAATGTTCCATATAAATGTGCCCAGCAAAGTTAATACGAAAAAGGAACCAAGTTCCATTCCAGCCATACCAGCAGGAATAGAAATTAAACTACGGACAATAGGAACAAATCTGCATAAAAAGACTGCTTTGGCACCATGCTTATTAAACCAGATTTCTGCTTTTTTTACATCCTCTTTTTTTAAACGAAGCATTTTTCCTAATTTGCTATCGAAGAATTTTTCCAGTCTTTCTGCCTTCAGACAATGTCCAAGGGAATACAAAATAATAGCTCCGATAACAGAACCTATAGTTGCAGCAATAATGACCCCCCAGAGATTCATACTACTGTATTTTGTCATAAAACCTCCAAAAGTTAAAATAATTTCAGAAGGTATTGGCGGAAAAACATTTTCTATAGCAATAAGCAAACAAATTCCTAAATAACCATAACGGTTAATCATATCAATCACGAAATTTTCCATATCATCCTCCGCATAAAGAACTATTTCAAATAATGTATTCATTAATATATTAATATTTCAATATTTAATTTATTCCTCTCTTAATGATTTTTAACATTATATCATAATCATAATCAAAAACAAATAAAGAGTAAACCATAAAATAAAAATCCACCTAAAAAGATGGATCTAAAAATTATTATTTTGAATAAATAATAACTTTAAAATACTTTTATATATCTATACCTAAGAAATGCTTTACCAAGATACCCACTATAAATGAAAGAGCTGCCACAGATAAACTAATCCCTGCCATCTCTAAAAATCTCTTTTTAAAAGGTAAATCTTTTGCCACTGAAATATAATATGTAAAGGCAAATATAATCAGCACAACAATTGCTAACATCGTAATTAAAGCAAAAATATACTGTTTTCCTGGCAATAGAAGATATGGAAGTACCAATAAAAACACTGCAAAAATATACATGATGCCTGTATAAAGGGCAGATTTTTTTGCATTCTGATTGCCCTCTGAACGTGCAGATAAGTATTCCGAAGATGCCATAGATAAGGTAGCAGATATGCCCGTAATCAGACCTGAAAGGGCCACCAATTTATTATCTTGCAGGGCAAAACTCAAACCAGCCAGAGTTCCTGTCAATTCTACCAGGGCATCATTTAAACCCAATACCATAGAACCAACATACTGAAGTCTCTCTTCATCTAATAAGGCAATAAGAGCCTGTTCGTGTTTTTGCTCATCTTCATATATTTCTTGAGCTTCCGGCACTTCCTGAGCAAGCCTTGAATAGACATCCTGTGCATCTTCTTCGCCCTTTTCCATAATTTTAATGACAAAAGTATAGCCTAATAGAATGCTTAATAATAAATAAAAATATACCTTTAATTTTTGTGGCTTTAACTTTTTATTAGTATACTTAAACCAAATTTCACTGTGACTGCCTTCTTCATCTCCAATTCTTTTTAGTATTTTTTTCTCCGACTCTTTCTTAACCCTTTTTGATAAATTATAATAAATCGCTTGTTCAGTCACTTCGTTTTGCTGAAGTTTGAGGATAATCTGTTTAGTTTCATCGGATATCATTTTGTTTCCCATAAACGCCCTCCTTCTTCTATTTCTTATTGCCTATGCTCAATGAAAATTACTCCCAACCATTACATACATCAATCCAAGCCACGTATTTGGAACATTTTTCAAGTTCTTCAATGGTTAGCTCAATAATACTATTACTACTGCCACTGGCAGGAAATACTTTTTCAAAACGCTTTAAAGACTCGTCTAAATAAACTGTAACACCATCTTTTACGGCAAAAGGACATACACTGCCTGCAGCGTATCCTACCATCTCAATTAATTCCTGAGGACTAAGCATTTTGGGCCTTACGGAAAACTGTGCCTTATATTTTTTATTATCTACTCTGGCATCTCCGGAAGCCACGATTAAAATAGGTTTTTCTTTTACCTTAAAAGCCAAAGTCTTGGCTATTTGTTTAGGATCACATCCTATTGCTAAAGAAGCCAATTCCACAGTTGCACTGGAAACATCAAATTCTTTAATTCTGTCTTCCATATTCCATTGTCTGAAATAATCTCTCACTTTTTCAACAGACATGTTGCTTCCTCCAATATTTTATCTAATCTGTACTTCCACTAAAAATATTACTATTGTTTTCAAAATATATCAACCATTCAAAGGTAATTTAAAAAATAAGCCTGTTACTTTAATAAGTAACAGGCTTATCTTTTATTATCTTATTTTTTTATTGGAAAATAAACTTCAGTAATATATTCCTTAGGAGAAGCACTCGATTCTGGCCCTTTTATATATTTTTCAAAAGGTGCTTCTATTATTTCATAACCCTTTTCCTTAATCCAATCCATTAAATAAGCATAAGCTTCTCCTAATTCTGAATAAGTAACTGTGAAAGTTGTATGGGCACAAGTAAAAGCGCCAAATTTTTTTGTAACCTTTTCCAGGCTTGTATTGACTGGAACGCACACTTCAATATCTGCGTTATCATGATCAAAATCTTTATCAAAATATCTTGTCATAATCTCTCCTGTTGCCTCTAATCCATTTGTGTGAATGATTTCAAACACCTTATCTACAACTGTTCCTATGTCATCCATGTTAATCGTCTTCCTTAATGAAACAACATGAATTAATTTTTGCTCACTAATATTCACTTCAAAATCACGTTTTGGCATCATCATATCTCCTCCATTCTTTAATTTATCAATTTCTTCTGTCAACTGTGCAATCAAAACCTGATTTTCATAAATTTGCTTAGAAATCTCCTTAATCTTTTGGTCCAAAAGTTTTATTAATTGTTCAGAATTGTAATTATTAAGAATATCCTTAATTTCCTGTAAAGAGAAATGATATTTTTTCAACTTATTAATCAATAAAATCGTGTGAACTTGATTCTTAGTATAGTATCTGTAACCATTTTCGGGATTAATGAAGCTTAGCTTAAGTAAACTTATTTTGTCATAATGTCTTAACATCTTGGTTGTCACTTTGGCAATAATGGAGAATTCTCCTATGGTATACATCTGCTACCTCCTAAACAAATTACTACAGTTAACTGTAACTCAATTATAAACTTTACTACAATGTCAAGCTCAACAATATTTTTAGAATATTTTTTGTGTTGAATTTTGTAATTTTGTGTCATATAATGAAGAAAAACATAACTTACAACCAGGAGGTCAGCCATTGAAGCAAAATAATAATGCAATAAAAAAATTAAATTTATTTAATTATATATGTAAGAACAATCCTGACTTAGCTAAAACTAAAAAACAACTAAAAATAATACTTGTAAGTTCTATTATCCTCTATGCTCTATTAATCGTTACAGAGATCATTTTTTATGGATTCGAAGCAAGGACATTTTTAAAGTCTTTTTTAAATTTGTGTGTTATTTCCTTATTTTCAATAGGAATCATGAATGGTTTAAGAGTATTTGCCCTTCTTCTTTCCATCAGCTCTTTAAGAAGTTTGTTAAGTTTAGTGATAAGCATTTTTAAATTCGATTCTATACACAGCAGCCATATCATTTATTTACTTCTTTTCGGGCTTATTCACATCATTTTACTCGTTCTGTATCTTTATATTGTCTTTAGCCCTAAAATGCAAGATTACGAACTCGCATTAAGATCAATTACTTACACAGATACGCATCAATAATTAATTTTTTTATTTAAAATTCTTTTCATATTAAATAGCCTATCAGATAAACTCTGATAGGCTATTGATATAAATAATATTTTTTTGACATCTCTGCAAAATCCCTGGCTTCTTCTATCCATTGCCATTCTATTTCTTCAACAGAATAATTTCCCGAACGAAGTAGCGGTTCGCCTGTTAAAGCATCAAAATGCTCATTTCTATACTCTATTTTTTCAGGATATAATTTTTGTATTGTATTCAATAAATACAAACCTGTCAGCACTGAGTTATATTGCTTTCTGTCTGTTATAATAAGCTCTACTCCTTCGCAGGACTGTCCCTTATATTTATTTTCCGCAGGAACAAAGGTAATAGCCCTAAATTGAACACCAGGCAAATTTAATCTTTCCATTTCATCCGCCAGAACTTCTCCATTAATCCAGGGTGCCCCGATGATTTCAAAAGGCTTATCCGTTCCCCTTCCTTCAGAAATATTGGTTCCTTCAAATATACAGGTCCCTGAATAAACTAAAGCTGTATCCACTGCAGGCATATTGGGAGAAGGTGGCTGCCAGACATTCAAACCACATTCTTCATAATATAAATCCCTACTGTAGCGAGTCATTGGAATAACAACAAGCTTACAACCTATTCCATATTCTTCATTAAATAGTCTTGCTAATTCTCCTACTGTCATCCCGTGTCGCTGAGGAATGGAATAAACACCAATAAAAGACCAATAAGAAGAATCTAAGCAATTACCTTCAACTTTGCCACCAATCGGATTTGGCCTGTCAAAAACTACAAAAGTTTTATCATATTGGGCACAAGCCTCCATAGCATAAGCCATGGTGGAAATATAGGTATAAAATCTTGCCCCGACATCCTGCATATCAAAAGCCAAAATATCTATATCTTTCATCATTTCTTCTGTCGGTCGTTTTGTTTGTCCATACAAACTATAAATGGGCAGACCCGTTTTTTCATCTATACTGTGCTCAACACTTGTCCCTGCTTCCTGATTACCTCTGATACCATGTTCTGGAGAAAATAATGCGATCAAATTAAACTTTTCATATAAAACATCAATGCTGACCTCCCCCTGGCTGTTCATTCCCGTATGATTGGTAATCAAGCCTATTTTTTTGCCTTGAAAAAGTGTCTGATACTGATTGATTCTGTCAATTCCTAAACGAACTGGCGGTCTTTCCTCTGGATGTTTTTTATAGTAAGCATTATAGACCATAGTTAAAATCTTTCCATATTTTCCCGTTTCAAAATAATCTCCTTTAAAACCATCTATCTTTCCGCCATCCGTATAAGTCACTGGACTATGTTTTTTATTGGTCAGTAAAATAACAATGATATTTTTTTCAGGATCAATATGGGTAAAAGTACCTGTCCAGCCAGTATGACCAATGGTATCAGGACCTGCATATTCACCAAACTTATTTTCTTGTCCCTCCCATGAAGCCCTGTTCCAGCCTAAAGTTCTAAAAGATGTTACAGCAGAAGGCTCCATAAAAGTCCGAATTGTTTCTTCATCAGCCAGATAATAATCTCCAAACTTTCCTCCATTTAAAATCATTTGCGACAGTATTCCCAGCTCTTTTGCCGTAGAAAAAAGCCCGGCATGACCTGCAACTTCCCCCATACTGTAATAGGCTTTCTCATCGTGAACTTCCCCTTGCAAAGTATAAGTTCTTATATTAGGGAAATCTATATTAAAATCTCTGGTATTTCCATTAAGCTCCGTAGCAGCAATCTCCTCTTTTTTAAAACCTTTTTTTAAAGGGCAAAATACTGTCCTTTTAAGTCCCAGTGGTGCATAAATCTTTTCTTCAACATATTGATCCAGGCTTTGACCTGTAACCTCTTCTATAATTACCCCTAAAATCATAAAACCAATATCGCTGTAGACATCTTTAGTACCGGGCTCATATTCAAGAGGAATTTCCATAAGATATTGAATTGTTTTTTCCCTGTCAAGAGAATAAAAATCTTTCGCCGATTTTGGATCATAGAATTTAAAATTGGCAGGCAATCCGGAGCTGTGATTTAATAGATGTTCTATAGTAACATATTTTTTCATCTTAATGGGATCTGTTTCTTTATCTTTAAAAAGAGGCAAATACTTTTCTACTGGATCTGTTAAATGGATTCTGCCTTCATCCACTAACTTTATGATGGCCAATGTCGTTGCATAAATCTTTGTGTTGGATGCCAAATCAAATAAAGTATCCTCAGTCATAGCTATGGGATTGCTTAATTCTATTCCATTCTCATATTTTAATTTGTATCCATAAGCAGTATGTTTTACAACTTTTCCATCTTTCATAACCAGCAAAACGGCCCCTGGAAACCCCTTATCTATTTCAGATTCAATAAAAGTATCAATATAAGATAAATATTCTGTATCAAAATCCTCTTCCTTGGATTCACTTCCTTCTAAAATATTATCTGATATATCTGTTAGCTCCTCATCATGAGGAGCAGAATAAAAGCTTTCTATTATTTTATTATTTGAAAAAACAAGTAAGACAGTTATAATAAACAAAGCTAAAAAGCCTGATAAAAAAATGCTCTTTTTTTTCATCATAATATATCCCTTCTATGCTATTAAATATCAAAAAAAGCTGATTTTCTACCTTACTGTTTCCATAATACTACAAATTTTACTGTTTTCCAAGCGAAAAGTACCAAAGATCCGCGCTGATCCTTTTCTATCAGTCTATCTTTAATATGGCTACGAGCTTAATAAAAAAAATATGCCTGTCAGTTAAGAATAACCAACAGGCAATAATCGGGGTGACAGGATTTGAACCTGCGACCTCTTAGTCCCGAACCAAGCGCTCTGCCAAACTGAGCCACACCCCGTAAAAAAAATGAATAGCGGAGGACGGATTTGAACCGCCGACACTACGGGTATGAACCGTATGCTCTAGCCAACTGAGCTACTCCGCCATATACATATTCTTTTATAAAAATAACAAACTACTTAGTCAATTGCTTAAATATAATAGCATGAGATTTAGTTGATTGTCAACGGTTTATTGTTTCTTAATAAATGAACTGTACTGCTCTATGAGTGAAACAAAAAAGCAAGGCCAAAACTTATAGTGACCTTACTTTTTTACTTAAAATCCCATTCTTATTTTAATGATTTTTTATAAAATACCATTCCTTTTTGAGATAATCTTTCTTCCCAAAGCAGCTTCAGGATGTTTAATTCCCCGGAATAGTCTGTTTTAGTTTCATCTTTGTTATATTCAAGTATTTCAAGAATCTCAATTGTAAAATTCGATTCACCCTTTTCCTTCCATTCCTTTTGTAATTCCCTATTGGGATGATTCCCAAAATTTAATTGAAATTTTGTACTATTGATTGTGCCTTTTAAATCCTGCGTAACTTCAATATAACATTTATTATTAAAATTATTCTTAATAATAAAGATCCCCATATCAGGTTTCATATTTTTATACCATTCTTTTAGTTCTTTTTTTCTTTGATCCATTCTAATACCCCATTTCTTTCAAGAGTCTTGATAAAATCCTGAGTCTCTCTCCGATAAGTTCCCCATCTTCATTAAGAACCTGATGAAATAGCTTTATATCTTCATCAATTTTTTCATTATCTGTACAGATAGACACGGTCATGGCATCCCCTTGCAAGCCAATCCGATCAATAACAGGTTTGTCTTTGTCATAAAAATTTTCAAACCGGTAAGCTTCCTGGAAATATAATTGTGCCCGACAAACAAGAATGGCCAGGTCCAGGACCCTGTGAAGAGGTAATTCCTCTGATTGTCTTGACCATTTTTCACCTGTATGCCTCCAAACCTTTGCAGAAATTTCTACCTTACCCCTGTCATTCCATTGCGCAAGGCCTAAGGAAAGTCCTTTACTGTCACTATTATAAGCATATCTGCCATCAACATTTTCATAGTTTTCCGAAACAATAACGGGTTTATGTTTTAAAGTTGTTGGAATTTTCATCCCATTCCTCCTGTCTTTTATCAATTACTAAATTAGTAAATTACTAATTTACTAATTTAGTATATCAATTATTACTATTTTTGTCAATCCAATTAAACTGGTTAAATCATCCTATTTTCAATATTTTCATCTTCAAACTGCTAATCTTATTATCTGCACCAAGAATAAAATCTTTTCATAATATAAATTAAATACATTTTGAAAAGAGGGATAATATGGAGAATTTCTTTAACCGTCAGTGCCCTGAAAATCACTATCCCTATATCATACAAGAAGGGGACACACTGTATGGGATTTCACAGAGACTAGGGGTTGAACTTTCAAGAATTATTCAGGCAAATCCCGGCATCAATCCAAATAATCTGCAAATTGGTCAAAGCATATGCATCCCAGCTTGCCCGGAAAATCATAGCGAATATATTATTCAGGCAGGAGATACACTCTCTAAAATAGCTGCCATCTATAATGTAAGCGTAGACAACATCCTGAAATCCAATCCTGGTTTAGATCCTAATTATCTTAGAATTGGTCAAAGAATCTATATACCAACCAATACAAGATGTTCAATCATTGTTGCAGCCATCCTAAGAGATATCAACAGGTTAAAAGCTGAAAGCCGTGTTCAGCAAGCTTATGAATCCAATTATGCTTATTCTAATAAAATCACTCATGTCATTGAAGTAACCCCTGACCAAATACTATTTGATGCTGTTCCGGTTGTATTTTCAGGAAATTATCTTGGCCGCTTTTTCCCGGGGCAGAACTATCCTTATTATGAAGATGCGGCGATGGGCGGACAAAGATTTTTAAACGTCAAAGATAATTTTGGAATATGGCATAGTTTTGCTTACCGGGTACCTGTTTAAAAAAACTTTACTAACCTTTACTAGCATAGTAAGCTGCCCTTTGGGCAGCTTTTATAGTCATAGTTTTAGCCTATATTGCTTCATAAAAAATATTAGTTACCTTATATAACAAAAATATGCTATACTAACTTAAGATAACTTTTAAAATTATTTGAAAAAGGAGAACGCTTATGAATATTAGTAAGCTATTTAAAGAAAAAAGGGTTTATTCTTTTGAAATCTTTCCTCCCAAAAAAACATCTCCAATTGATACCATATATAATACCCTTGAAGAATTAAAAGGTCTGTCTCCTGACTTTATCAGCGTTACATATGGAGCAGGGGGGAGCAGTAATAAAGATGCAACAATCGAAATTGCTTCAGCAATTAAAAATAAATATAAGGTTGAAAGCGTAGCGCATCTTCCCTGCATTTATCTGACTAAAAAAAATGTATCAGAAATGCTTGAGGAATTCAAAAACAAAGGTATTGAAAATATTCTCGCCCTTCGGGGAGATGTAAATCCTGATATCCCTCCTCAAGAAGATTTTAAATATGCGAGCGACCTAATCTCTTTCATTAAGCAAAATGCAGATTTTAATACCATAGGTGCCTGCTACCCGGAAGGTCATACAGAAAGCAAAAGTTTAAAGGAAGATATTAAAAACCTGAAGCATAAAGTAGATGCCGGAGCAAATCACTTGATCACTCAACTTTTTTTTGATAATAATTGTTTTTATTATTTCCTTGAGCAAGCCAGAAAAGAAGGTATACATGTTCCAATACAAGCAGGGATCATGCCGGTTACTAACAAGAATCAAATTGAAAAAATTGTAAGACTATCTGGAGCAAGCTTGCCTGAAAAATTCACAAATATGCTGGATAAATATGAAAACAAACCCCAGGAATTAAGAAAAGCAGGTATTGAATACACCATTGAGCAAATACTTGATTTAATTTCACAAGACGTGGATGGAATCCATCTCTACACAATGAATAATGCTGATGTTGCCAAAAAAGTAACCGAAGCAATCAGCAAAGCAATTTAAAAGAGGCTACTCAACTTTTGAGATAGCCTCTTTTTCTTCTTCTATAATTTTAAAGCCATATCTTTTAATGACATCTTTTAAATATTTAATATATTTCTTAGCCATACTGGATAAAAGGGCCTTTGAATTTGTAATATAACCAATAATCATTTTTTCATCCGTTATTAATGGAACTGAAACAATGTCATTACCGTTTAAATCCGGGCATAAAACCCCTGTACAAATCGTATACCCATTTAAACCAATAAGTAAATTAAATAAGGTTGCCCTGTCACTGACACGAATACTTTTTTTATGATAAACGGTACTTAAAATTTCTTCGGAAAAATAAAAAGAATTATACTCTCCCTGTTCGAAAGAAAGGCAAGGATAATCCTCAAGATCCTCAAGGGTTACAAAGGGTTTTTTAGATAATGGATTTTTTTTACTGACAAATACATGTGGTTCGGCGTTAAATAAAGGATGAAACAGCAAATGATTCTCCTTCAAGATTTTCATAATCACCTGTTCATTAAAATCGCTTAAATAAATAATGCCTATCTCGCTTCTATGGTTTTTTACATCGTTGATAATATCATATGTACGGGTTTCACGAAGGGTAAAACTATATTCTTCAGCATTACTCTCTTTTACTAGGTCAACAAATGCATTTACTGAAAAAGCATAATGCTGTGTCGAAATAGAACAAGTCTGACGGGAGGGTTTTCTATCCTTATACCTTTGTTCAAAAAGTTCTACTTGTTCTATAACTTGCCGAGCATAGGACAAAAATTCTGCTCCATCGGTAGTTAAAGAAATACCTCTTGGAGAACGGGTAAAAATCTCAATAGAAAACTCCTTTTCCAACTCCTTCACGGCATTTGAGAGACTTGGCTGTGTAATAAAAAGTTGCTTAGCCGCCTCCGTTATAGAACCACATTCGACAATTTTAATGATGTATTTTAATTGCTGCAAAGTCATATTATCCCCCATCCTTCTAGTAATTCTCTAACCATTATAATAGCACAGTGAAAAGTAGTTAAAAATGAGCCTATCTTCTTATCTTAGTTTAATTAAATAACCTTTAATAAATAGTAAGAAATTATAAAAATTATGATATTATCTATTTTAAGAAAAATAAGGATTATAAATAAGTAATCCTCTGTAACAAAATAAATTTTTTTGTCGAATTTTTGTAACATGTCCCTTCATAGATTCATATATTAGTATCAAAAGAGACAAAAAGGAGGTGAAAAAATGAGAAGAGTATCCGAAGCTGAATTCGACAGAAGAGGAAAAGGCTGTGACAAAGGTCGCAATTCTGCTACCCTTCCCGCTAATATCAGAGAATTATTAAAAGGACTTATTGATGAAGAAGTGATTATCGTATTAAAATCCGGAAAATATGAAGAAGTAGAAGTTCTTGCTGTAGAAAGAAATTCTCTTATTGCAAGATATGATGGTAAAATCAAATTTGTTGACATTGACTGCATCTGTGAAGTACTCACCGATCCTGAAGACTTCATCGAAGCAATTTTCAAAGGAGATAAATGCTAAAAAGCCTGAATAATTCCCCCTTTCAATCTGCTTTAAGTATTATACTTAAAGCAGATTTTTTCGTTTATTGCTTCCGTAATATAAATTATAAATTGCTATCTGGCATAAAAAAATATATATTATTACTAAAGCCCCTTGCTGCTTTTTATTACAAAGGAGTGAAATCATGAGTCAAAAAGCAGATAAACATTCGAACAATGGTCATCATTGCTGTCATACTGATAAAAGGCATAATAATCAATCCTGCATAACTCTGGTGCCTATATTCAACCATTTAGAAAGACATCAAATGGAAGAAATTTCAAAATCCATTAAATCCCTTTCATACAAAAAAGGCGAAATCATCTATAGACCAGGAGACGAATCCGATTCTCTTTATATTGTTAAAAGCGGTAAAGTTAAAATCTACCGCTTATCAGAGTCTGGCAAAGAACAACTGCTGCATATCTTAAATCCGGGAGACTTTACGGGAGAATTGGCTTTGTTTCGTCAATCCGTTCATGAATCTTTTGCAGAAGCCATGGAAAATACAAATATCTGCATGATTACTCGTCCTGACTTGCAAAAGTTTTTAGAAAAATACCCATCCATATCAATTAAAATGCTTGCTATACTTTCGGAACGCCTGGATGCTATTGAAAAACAAAGCACCAGTTTTGCTACCCTTTCCGTTGAAAAAAGACTCGTTGATTTTTTAATTGAATCTGCCCAAAATCAAGATAAGGAATTCACTTTACCGATGAGTCAGAAAGATCTGGCCTCTTACTTAGGAACCACCCCTGAAAGTATCAGCAGAAAACTTACAGCCTTAGAAGATGAAGGATATATCCGTCAATTGCCCCGCCGAAAAATTAAAATCATAAACATAAAGGGCTTATTAGAAAAATACCAATAAGCCCTAATCAATCTCTTTAAGCATCATAATCATTTTTTCTGCTCTTGAATAACCGTTTTTTATATAAAAAAATTCTCTGCCATACTATTTTAGCAGTGATTAACCATACAGTTTTAACTCCTCTATCCTTTAATTCTTGACATAACTGATACATTAACCGACTACCGACTCCTTTTCTTCTTAACACTTTATGTAAAAAGAACTCCTTCACATCATAAAAATCCCCTTCATACCAGGCTTCAATATTTCGCATGACTGCTCCTTTACCTTCTCCATTATCAAGAACGACTTTTCCTAAAAAACCTGGTGTTTTATAAATCTTCTTAAAGCAGTTTCGTAATCCCAATGGTCATTCCAGGGGGCAGCATTAAAAGTTTCAATATATAAATGAACACAAGCTTCAAGAAACGCTTTATTAAAATCTAAAATCTTCATGAAAACCTTCTCTCCTTCTTCATCCGATATGGTTTACATCCTTCCTGTCAGCTTTTTGATTTCTCCCCAGGAATAAAAGCATAATAATAACTACAGTGTATACCATTATTGCTGGCAGGCCAGACCCGATTCCAAATCTGCTACCCGTAATTAAAACATTCTTACTGTCAATAATATAATTGATTAAAGCAGCATCATTTTCCAGCGGCGATATCCAAAAAAATCCAGAAAAAAATAAATTCCACAAAATATGTATAACAATTGCATTCCAAACGTTATTATATAAATAAGTAATCAATGAAAACATAACGCTAGTCGTTATACCTGTTATAAATAATCATATTACATCAGCAGATTTTATTCCAGCATACCTCATTCCTGAAAATAAATAAAAAGAAGTAAAAATAATGGATAAAAGTCAAAAAAGTAAATAAACCCTCATTCAGTCTAGTTAAAAAATATGTTCTGTCAATGATGACTATCCTTAAAATTTGACTGAAGACTGATATCAAGAATCCCATAATAATATGAAAAATGGTCTGCAAAATGTTTTTATTATTATTCAAGACTGTTTTTTCTTTCTCCATATTATTTCTCTTCTTCTATCTACCTTTTCCTGACAACCCACTATGAAGAACTCTCAACTTTTTTCATAATAATAGCGGAAATCCAAAAGATCTTCCTCTTTACACAGTGCAAATAAGTGAGAATGAGCTGAATACTCTTCTTCATTATCTTCTATATTACAAAATCTGTCCGCCTCGTCAGCCATATACAAATAACCATTACTATTTGATGAAATCACCAAAAAATTACTTCTTTTATTTACATGAAGTTCACCCTCCAGTGACCACCAGTTATCATTCTTGTAATGAACTTCAGGAACCCGGATATTCATTATTTTCTTTTTACAATAATCCAGCATCATCAATAATCTCTTTATTTTTTTACTGCTTATTTGTGTATATTGATGATTAAAAATAACCAGATCTAAATGAAATTCCGTCGAATCGGGATACCAGGCATGAAAACTTTCAACTGTTTTAGAATTGTCCTTTATCCTGATTAAACAGTTTTCTTTCATGCTTACAGAAGCAATTTTAAAAATGCTTTCTAAAAAAGCAAAACCCTCTGCATTTGCGAAAATCGCTGGTGTTTTTCCCTGGGGATAAACTACTCTCAATTGGACTGGTACTTCTATTACATCATATAATTTATATAGTTTTGATTCCAGGGGTAACTCATAAACGTTAAACTTCATAATTTCCTCCCTGACAAAATTCTATACTTCCAGATACATCCTTTCATTGAATGTTTTAAAACCTTGGCTTCTAAAAAACTGACCTGCCTTTTCATTCTTATTCCAATAATCTAATTCAACTCTTCTAATATTATTATCTCTTGCAAATTCTTTAACCTTCTCAATCAATTGCTTCCCAATACCATGTCCTTTATAATCCTTTAACACGCAAATATGCTCAATATAAACAACTGAATAACTTTTTCTGAAATAATTTTCTTCGAAATTGATTTTTGATATCATTACATAGCCTACTGGTCTGTCATTATCCCATGCAACAAAAGCATAAATATTCTCATCTTCTAATGCCTCTTTAAACAAAGCTTTCATATTTTCCTGATTATGATGCTTAAAAAGCATAGGTTCAATTTCTGCATGAATCTCTTGCACATCATAATTTAATAAAGCTAATAAATCAGCATCTCTGCTCTCTGTTATTCTAATCATAAAGAAGCCTCCCTACTTCAAATATATAAGCTCAAAATTCATTTTACAAAAATTATTAAAGACAAAAGAACAATATTAATTATTATACTTTGACTTTTACATATTATTATCATAATAATTTATGTTAAATTTGTAGTCAATAAAAAATATTCAAACAAAATCACCTCCTATCCTTGCTTGATAAGAGGTGACTTTACTACATAGAAGTTAACTTTAATAATGTTACTTATTTTTCAGTAATAAGGCATCTACATAATCTGATGCTTCTTTTAGTCCTTCCCCGGTTAATTGTCTGTACCTTTTAATGGCCTTAATTTTTTCTCCAGCCATTATCAACTCTTTAAACGCTTCATCATTTAATGGTTCCATATTATCAGCCAGTCCCATATGTTCTGCCAATTTATTAACCTTCCTGTTCAATCGCAAAATATCATTATGCAATTGAATTAAGTAGCAAAAAATTACTAAAGAAAATTATCTCAATGTGATAAGATATTGCTGCTTACAAGCTTAATTATTGCAAATCTGATAATATCTTATCATACCATTAATATTTTATCTGTAGAATTTCTAAAGTTATACAGACTCTGATATTCTGTTCCAAATCCACTGAAAGATTATATTCCAGCAAATGCCTTTCTATATATCTGTAATTGGTATAATAATATTCTATTAAATAATGTCCTCTCTATCAAGTAGCATTATCTCAAACTTAATCTGATATGGATTCATTGACACCCGTGCAGATTCATTTAGATGATTATTTAATAACGCCTGACAATTAGAAACAAATGTCTTCAGTTCTTCAATTTCGAAACAAACATCAGCTATTATAGTTCTAAAGTATTCATTGGATATTTTGATATCAAATCTTATACCTGGATAATCTTCTGTTTCTTTCTCACTTCATTTAAAATAAAGAAGTGATTTATTTTTATAAGATTTAATAAAACTAATCATAAACAACACCCAAACACAAATACTTATTCAGCAGTCAAATCGTCTTTAGTAAAAATATATGCTCAAATACTATCAATACTGTCTTTAATAATAAGATTCAGGTAAAAGCAATCATATTGATATAATCTGATAAACAGCAATCTGTAAGTTTGACTTTTGATTCAAACTTTGCAAGACTTAATCTAATATCATTTAAATAAAATGCATCATTTGAAAAAAATAACCAGAATAAGCCATCAATATTTAAAAAAATAAAATCTATTTTTTCTTTTAAAAAGTTCTCTTTATCCTGTCCTCTTTTAGTATTAATACTAATAATGAAATCTTTTAATTTAATCTTTTCCTTCTTAAAACAAAAAATTGTATTCCAATCATCTATAATATAATGAATATATTTCTTAAAAACTTTATTATCATACATTCTATAAACGGAATACTCCTCGTACACTTCTTCATAAAAATCTTTAAATAAACCGAACTCAAAATTATGATCATCTTTTTCTGGGCTCTCCCATGATATATAAGTACTTCCTTTTTCAAGAATCCAATAATAATCATCCAGTCTTTCAACGAAGTCTTTAAAGAAAAAACTAAAATCAGAAACTTCATTAGAAATTCTATGATGAATATAACCAGGCAACTCTCCTGCTTTTTTTTCAAGAGCTAAATTTTCAATTTTTAAACCGTACATGTATAATAAACTCCTTATTTAGACTAAATAATCTATTTCTCCTGCACCAACCATTTTGAATCATCCCGGCTCAGCTAATACTTAATCTCCTGTCCAGAAATATAAAATTCCTCTTGTTCCGTCTTCCCTTTCAATACCATACCAATAATCACCAAAAACAATTATTTTAGTTTTTTCTCCCTTGCTGAACTGTCTTATTTGCTCAGAATCCCATGTAAGATATAATTCTTCATCATTAAAATTTTCATAAACATCTTCTTCATGGAAATATGCTCCAAAATCTTCTGCGATAGTATATTCATCCACTAAATATTTCTCATAGTCGATAGGATGATAAACCAGTTGTTGCGCTTCTATAGAATAATAACCTGTTATAATATTAGGCAAAATAAATTTCTCAATACAGTCTGGTGGTAAAAAATTTCCCTTCCCATCAGTAAGAACATTCCCATAATAACTATAGATTGTATCCTCTGTATCTATGTGAGTGTGAAAATGACCTAATTCATAAATATTTTTCCCATCATATCTGTAAAAAGTTGACACAGGATCTCCACTTGGTCCATCATCATAGACCACAATTTCGATAAAACTATCGTCTTCTACAAGATCTATTAAATACATATCACAAGGGTTATCAGATGTCATTAAAAACTCCGTATTATTTATCCTTAAAAATGACTCATCTCGGTATTTCAATCTTGCTTCTATGGAATCAAGACTGCCATCTTTGTTCAAATCATATTTTCCTCTCACAATTAACTCAAAAACTTCATCATCATATTCTTTATTTACTTCAAGAACGTTTCTGATGATATTTTCCTGTAAATTAAAAAAATCCTCAGGATTCGTTTCAAAATGATTTATTTCTTCATTGCTTTTTTCTGCTTTATTCTTATCAAGATATTCTGTTTTTTCTTTTGCCATCTCAGTTTTTTCTACAACTTCTATTTCAGAATGAACAACTTCATCTGAAGTTAAGTCAGAAGCCCCTTGCTGAACACAAGCAGTCAGTCCAATACTTATCAACAAAAATAAACCAAAATAAAAAAGCGATTTTATATTGGAACACACTTGCTCATAATTTCTCCTCATTATTTATACCTCCTGAAAAATAAAAACTACTTAAAAAACCGTAGTTGATATGATTAGATCCCATAAAATTCTTTCCTTATTCTTCTCCAATTCTCGAACAAGGTAAATTTATACATTTATTATAGCATGTTTTATTACAAAATAAAAATTATTTTTATATACTGTAAAATATAAAAAAGACTTATAGATTTTCTATAAGTCTTCAATATATGCATTACATGCAATATTAAATTCTTCCTGGGATGGCTGGTATGCTTTCTTCTTAGGTGGAAACATCTTATCAAATTCATTGGCTTCGTTTTCATCAATATCATAAGCATCACTGGGATGATATTTCCAGGAATGATTCTTTAATAATCCTTTTTCTAATTCAAGAACCAATAAACTATATGGATATCTGCCATTCTTATCACTGACATTCAGGCTTTTAGAGCCTAGAAAACCATGTTTACAATAATTATGAGGATAGCCTTCCAGAACAATCACTTTATAACCTTTTTCAGCAGCCTTCTTTACAGCATGTTGTATTAATTTAGAGCCAATTCCCTTTTTTTGATATTCAGGCAATACACTAACTGGTCCTAATGTTAATACAGCAATACTATCATCTTCTTCATTAATTAAACGTGATTGAGTAAACATAATATTCCCCACAATTTTTCCTTCCAATACTGCAACGAAATCAAGTTCTGCAATAAAATCCGGATGTTTTCTTAGAACATGAACCAAATAGTGTTCACTGCAGCCAGGTAAATATAAATTCCAAAATGCTTCCCGGGTTAATTCTTCTACTTGTTTATAATCCTCTTTTACTTCATTTCTTATCAAAATATCCATCATTTCTCTCCATGTAATATTCTTAGTTTTTTCTGTACGGTTTTTCAATTATACCATACTCCGATGACAAGTCAAATAATTATTTATAATTTTTTTACTTTTGTAAACGATTTAAACCTTATATCCAGATAAACATACTGAAGTATTGACCGATTATACAAGCCACCTTGCTTCATTCTTAGCAAGTAGTATAAAAAATTAAATAGTCCACGGACAAAAAGTCCCTATACTAATGTATAGGGGTTCAAGATAAATTACTGTTCATTCACTTTTACGATAGATTTTGTTTTCCATTTTCCCTGTATATACCGTACCACACTGGCCCCTGCTGTAATAAACCAGGTCAGACCTGTCGTAATCCAGATACTCATAACCCCAAAAACAGGGAAAAAGTAAAGAATACTTGAAAAACCTACTCTTCCTATCACTTCAACAAAGCCGTTAATCATGGCATAAACCGTGTCTCCAGCACCATTTAATAAACCTCTGGTGATATAAATCATACCCAAAAAGAAATAAAAACAACTCGAAATCCTGATTCCTTTTGCCCCGAGGGCAATAACATCTTCTTCATTAACAAACATTCTCATAATATAACGTCCGCCAAACTGAGCTCCTGAAAAAGCCATCAGAGCAAAGGCAGCAATAATAAAAATCATTTTGTGATAGCCTTTTTTAATACGGTCAATCTTATTAGCTCCCATGTTTTGAGCAGAAAATGTAGACATAGCTGCTCCCAGGGAATTGAAAGGCTGCTGTATTAATTGTTCTATTCTCATAACCGCCGTATAGGATGCAACGGCAACTCTTCCAAATCGATTTACAATATTTTGAAGTGCTAATAATGAAAAGGCAATCGTTGAATTTTGTATTGCTACTGGAAGCCCCACTTTAATGGTTTCTTTAATAATATTCTTATTAACTTTTAATTCCTCTTTTTTCAGTCTAAAATAATATTCTGTCTTAACAGCAAAGACGATGCAACCTGTAGCAGCAGCAATTTGAGAAATGATTGTAGCAATAGCTGCCCCTGCTACTCCCCAGCCAAAAACAAGCACAAAAACCAAGTCTAAAATTACATTTATAACAGAAGCTATAATGAGGAAAAACAGTGGCGTCTTTGAATCTCCTAATGCTCTGAGAATAAAAGACATGGCATTATATGCACCTACAGCCAGGGTTCCTCCTGCTATAATTTGCAAGTACAGCACCGCATCGTCCAGTATTTCAACAGGTGTTTTCATAAATTCCAGGACCGGTCTGGCTAAAAATATCCCCAAAATACTTATAAAAATGGATGTGCTTCCTATGACATAAATGGAATTAGCAATAGCACTCTTTACATTCTTATCATCTCTTGCTCCAAAATATTGTGCGATTATAATGCCTACTCCAACTGCCAAGCCCAAACATAAAGAAAAAAATAAAAAACTTATGGAACTGGTCACGCCAATAGATGCTAAGGCATTGGCATTAACAAATTTGCCCACAATAATAGAATCAACCATATTATAAAACTGTTGAAATATATTACCAATCAGCATGGGTAACGAAAACTTAATCATCAAGGATACCTCATTACCTTCAGTCATGTCCATTACATATCTTAACTTCATAAATATCTCCTTACATTTAACTTATTATTACAAATTTTTCTTCTGCTCTAATCATCACTTTATTTTTAATTCTGATTTCTATCTTTTCGACCTAACCTTTTTATTTTTTACTTACGTGTCTTAATCAGCAATAATATTATATCATGTCTTTTCCACTATCACTATGATTTTTAAATAATTTATATAGTTTGCCTTTTCATATCTATATTTTAACTTGAAATCTTTTATAATACAATAACAAAGCCTGTCTGAACATGCCAGACAGGCTATAATGATCTAAGAAAGATTATTTATTTTATTTCTGCATCTTATAAATCTATTTCAATAATAGTTGTAAATTCACTCTTTTTCTCTTTTTCGGTCTCTAAAACAGAAGACAAGTCTAAGGCACTGACACTCTCCTCTAAAGCGGCTTCATCACTATTAATTTCCTGGCATAAGATACTAATCCTTGCTGTATATTTGCCCGTTTTAACTTTTTCACCGTCTTTATTGGTCATATCCCAGACATCCTGCCATTTTAAAGATTCTCCCGGATTGATGGTTTTATAAACAAGGGCCATGGTAAAGAACTTACCATCGGAATAACGGTAAACTTCATTACCTTCTTCATCTATTATAGAAATTTCAAATTGCTGACCTGAACTAAACATTAAATCTTTAGGGTTGTTGTAATGATTCATTAACTCAAAATCCAGTATAACTTTATCATCTTTAATATCATAACTTCCCCTGGTTTCAAATTTTTCACTGGCTATATCCTGCTGACTGGATTCCTTTTCTATCGCTGCAATCGTATTATTAATAAGGGCTGCTAACTCTCCATAACTAACCTTTGCCTTGGGATCAAAAATCCCTGAGCCTTTGCCTTTTGCAATATTTTTCATATAGGCTATAGTAATGGCATGATTATAATCAGGAGAAATCCTGTCTGTATCCGAATAAATCAGCATTCTGATAACCCCAATAGTATTTAAATCCTGATGGCTTTCCTTAGCCCAAATTTTAACCAATTCATACACAACTGCTTCCCTGGTGAGAGCGTCAGGTACTCCATTATAATCTTTATCAATAGTTTTTTGAATCAGTATTTGGAAATCTTCTGCACTAATAAAGTCATTAAGATGTTTGCCTTCAAAAAACTGCCCAATATCATAATTTTGACTTAAAATTTCTACAGCCGGCTGTGCCCAATGCTTGTATTCATACCTGACAGGAATAATTTCTATATTTTCAGATACTAAATTGACATCTGCACCTTGTGAAAAAGTAGGAACCATTAAAACGGTTAATAATAATCCTGCTGTTATCTTTTTACCATACCAACGAATTTTCATTTGATCACTTCCTTTTATTATTTTTTTCATCTCTTAGACGATGAAAAAAATAATTGGTTCCACCTTTTATACCATTCAATCATTAAAATGATTCTTATCTGCTTTTAAATGGTCCATTGATTGTGTATAATTCCTGACAGCTTCCAAGTGCCTTCATATTCCTCAAAAACAAGCCTCAGGCTTTGCCAGTCCAATCCCTCATATTCAGGATTAAAACCAGGAAAATAATATTCTACTATGATGGGATTGTGGTAAACCTCAAACTGATTTTCAAGCATATTCCCTTGACTTAATACTTCATTATAGCCTATCTCCGGAGCATTTATAAAATCTGCTGAATACACAAAGCTATCATAATATTCTGCGGGCGTTAAATTAATTTTCTCTCCACTGCCGTCATAATAACCCCAGGTATATATATTTTTATCTTCAAAGAAATTTTTGATTTCTTCCTGACTAAAAACCAAATCCTCTTCTAATGAAACAAAAGTATAAGGTGTAAATCTTACCCCTTTTTCCGGATGCACATACTCGGCTATGGTATTGACATCTTTTATACTCAAGGCATAAATAAGACGATTGGCTGTATCACTAATGATTGCCTTAGCCGTTTCTGAATCTATCCTTTCCTCCTTTGAAAAGTTACTGTCATCCTGGTTTGCATTTTCCCTGCCTTCTGCTTTTCTGTCTGTCATTTTCCACTTACCATCTATATATTTAAACTCAATGATCAATCTGTAGGGTCCATACATTTCATTTTCTTCGTCCTGAACAATTTCATAAGTATTATCATCTATCTTGTTTATTTCAAATGGAGAGTCATAAATAAGCCTTGGAGGTGTTCCCTTAGGAATAACGTATAATTTTCCATCTATCTCTTCATAAAAGTTTTCTATAAATAAAGTTGCTAATTCTTCACCAGCTACTTCCTTAACATAGTCCATCAGTTCTTCCTTGCTTTTAAAATTCAGAATTTCATTACTGTCTTCTACTTTTTCTAACTGAAAAATCCTTTCATTAAACGCCTTCTCTATGGCTATAACTTCTTCTCTTGTTAATTTCTTTTTTTCTTTATTTTCCGTTATCACTTCATTTGTCTTTTGTGGAATTTCAGTCTTATCATTTTGCTTTTCTCCTGCAATAAACTTTGAACAAGCACTAAAGAAAAAAACAAAAATTAATAAGGCTGGTAATAAGCAAAACTTTTTATATTTGAACATCACTATTCCTCCTCTGAGTATCTTACTCTTTAGACGAAGCCTTTATATTATTAGTTCCTTTTTTATTCATTCTATTCTATTTTTGTAACAAACTCCTAATAAAATGAACAATTTCTCTTTCCATCTGGACCAATGCTTCTTCTTCTACAGGAAAATGTCCGGCATTTTTTAAAATGACTCTATATTTACTGGATGCTATTCTATTAAAAAATAAATCACTGATTCTTACGGGTGTCCATAAATCATTCCCTGGATGTACCATAAGGACAGGTACTTTTTTAAAATCTTCTGGTTCAATTAAAGGAATACTGTTCATCATAGACAATAAAAAATTAAGACTTACCTTATTTCCTGCCCCCAGCTTATCTTTTAATATAACCTTTAAAACTTCTTTATGATTCACAATGGCATTCATATTGGTAACCATACGGATGGGAAGTTTAATCGTCTTTAAAAAACCTGGAAAATGATTTAATAACTGAATCCCATACTTAGCCTGTAACTTATTTTTAGCAGAATGTATCCTGACTTCTTCTTCACGGTTATCCAGCAAATTTGTAACAATAAGACCCTGAACCTCCTGATTTTTACAAACAACATTATAAGCCAACATTCCACCTGCACTTAAGCCCATCACAAAAACCTTCTTTGATTTAGCCAATTCCCTTTCCACGATAGCAGCCCCTGTATCAATCCAATCTGAATATGTAAGTAACTTATTATACCTGCTGTAACCATACCCCGGCAAATCAGGACATAAGACATTATAACCAGCCTTAAATAAGGGAACAGCAATAAAAGACAGTAAGCGGCCATTACCCCCGACTCCGTGAAACATAATGATACTTGTATCAGAATTATTATTGTATTCGTCCAAATGAATTTCCATATCTTTTATTTTTATATATTTTTCCTCGGGTGTTATACGCTCTGTTATTCGGTTTTTTTCTGGCAAAAAGTTTTGCAATACTTTCCACGAAGGATTATTGGCATACATTCTTCTCACCTGCTTACAACAAGTATTAAAGATTCCTAACTTATATTATGTATCTTTTTTAACTTAACATATATCAATAAATAAGTAAATAAAGGTATTGTAACATATACTCCTAAAAAGCCCAATAAGTGAATTATTATATAGTTAAAAGAATGATATTCTATATAAAACAAAATCGTTGAAGCTGCTATATTAACCATAATTAAAAGGATTATTGTATTTTTCATATATTTTAATAACTTATTGATTTCCTCCTGATTAATTACTGATCTGAAATATATAAATCTAAAAATGAGCAGGGATATAATAGAAATCATAATGATTATAATTGCAACGATTATCCATAAACCCGTAAGAAAAGAAAATGACATAAAATTAAAAAAAGGAACAAAGTCTGTTCCATCAATCTCTAAATTATCTGAGTAACAATTTATCATCTCTCTTTGCAAAGAAAACAAAGAAGAATTTATTGCCGTAAAAAAATAATAATTAATCAAACCATATATCAGAAAAAACTCATATCATTTAAATCTAAAAGATCTGATTTTTTTTGTTTTTTCCTTCATGACGAATCCCCCGAATAATCTTAAAAAGTTTAAGCATTTAAAATACCCTTATTTCATCTTAAATTATCCAAAATATTAAGTCAAATAAAAGATTAAAGGTAGGAATTTTTCCTACCTTTAACTCTAAAAATGTCACTTACATCCATCGCATTTTATTCATATTCAACAACTGTAGCCCAGCGTCTTAAAAATTCTCTTTCTTCCGGTTTACCTTTTACCAGTTGGGATGCTGCAACGATAGGCATCCATCCTTGAACATATCTCTTAGAGGTATTGGTCTTCTTACAGAATAAATCTAAATATTTCTCTGCAGTATCAGATTCTCCGGCAAGAGAAAACAACAAATAAGTTCTTGCAACATCCGCAGAAGCATTTCCCTGAGTAACATGGGACCAGTCTAAAATATAAGGGGTTCCATCTGGCTTTATGATAATATTGCTGGGATTAAAGTCTCCATGACATACCTTCTTATGTTTGGGCATTCCTTCCAGTCTCGTTCGTAATTCATAGCGAATATGCTCATCTAAATCAGTTTCATTAATTTTTCTTATCATTTTATCCTTAAGTTTATTTAATAAAGGAGACTTTTTGGAATGAACTTCTATTTGTAAATCCACAAACATTTCCAGGTACACATCGAATTTATCCGGATTTTCTTTCATTAATACTTCTAAGGTCTTTCCTTCAATATATTCACTGACAATAGCCCATTTACCATCAACTGTAGTAACCTCAATAATTTTAGGGATATTAAGGCCTGTTTCTTCAATTCTGGCTTGATTTAATGCTTCATTAAGAATATCTGCCTTTGAAAAATCCTTGTCAAAAACTTTTATAACTTTATCTCCGTCCCGGTAAATTGTTTTGGATTTTCTTACGGCAAGAATTGTATCTAACTTCATTGCTTCTTCCCCCTTATCTACCATAATAAGCGTTTAAATACATTTGTTTGATTTCACTCAATAAAGGATATCTTGGATTTGCACCTGTGCATTGATCATCAAAGGCTTGCTCTGTCATTTCATCTAAGTTTTCAAGGAAAACTTTTTCATCGATACCATAATCTTTAATGGTCTTTTTGATGCCAACTTTTTCTTTAAGTTCCTCAATTGCCTTAATTAAGTTTTCTAATTTTTCTTCATTGCTCTTTCCACCAAGATTCAAGTAATCAGCTACTTCAGCATATTTTTCTATTGTCTTAGGATAAGCATATTGAGGGAATGTACCCATCTTAACAGGTACTTCTTCAGCATTAAAACGTAATACTTCATTAATCATAAGGGCATTGGCTACACCATGAGGTAATTTATAAAAAGCACCTAATTTATGTGCCATAGAGTGGCAAACACCAAGGAATGCATTTGCAAATGCCATTCCGGCCATAGTCGCCGCATTAGCCATCTTTTCTCTGGCAACTGGATCATTCGGTCCATTGTCATAAGCTCTTGGCAAGTATTCAAAAATGATTTTTATCGCTCTTAAAGCTAAGCTATCTGTATAATCTGTAGCCAGCATAGAAGCAATTGCTTCCAGGGAATGGGTTAAAGCATCAATACCCGATGCAGCTGTCAGACCCTTAGGTGCATTCATCATCATATCCGGGTCAACAATGGCCATATCAGGCATTAATTCATAGTCAGCAAGCGGATATTTAATACCTGTTTCTTCATCGGTAATAACTGCAAAAGGTGTCACTTCAGAACCTGTTCCGGCAGTAGTTGGAATCGCTATAAAATATGCTTTTTCGCCCATTTTAGGGAATGTATATACCCGTTTGCGGATATCCATAAATCTCATAGCCATGTCCATAAAGTCAACTTCTGGATGTTCATACATTACCCACATAATTTTAGCAGCATCCATTGCAGAACCTCCACCCACAGCAATAATGCAGTCAGGTTCAAAGGCGGCCATCTGTTTTGCACCTTCTTTAGCAGATGCAAGAGATGGATCTGGCTCTACATCGTAGAAGGTCGTATGCTTAATGCCCATTTCATCCAGTTTATCGGTTATAACTTTTGTATAACCATTTTGATAAAGGAATGTATCGGTTACAATAAAGGCTTTCTTTTTGCCTATTACATTCTTAAGTTCTTCAAGGGCTACAGGCAGGCATCCTTTCTTAATATAAACCTTCTCAGGTGCTCTAAACCAAAGCATATTTTCTCTCCTTTCAGCAACCGTTTTAATATTCAAAAGGTGTTTTACCCCAACGTTTTCAGAAACAGAATTTCCGCCCCAGGAACCGCACCCGAGAGTTAAAGAAGGAGCCAGTTTAAAATTATAAATGTCTCCTATACCACCCTGGGAAGATGGTGTATTAATCAGAATACGACAAGTTTTCATACGGGCTTCAAATTCTTTTAATTTTTCTTTTTCGTTTACTGTATCAATATATAAGGCAGACGTATGGCCATATCCTCCGTCAGCAATTAATTGTTCAGCCTTGTCCAGAGCATCCTTAAAGTCTTTAGCCTTATACATTGCTAAAACTGGAGAGAGCTTTTCATGAGCAAATTCTTCGGAAATATCAACACTTTCTACTTCACCAATTAAAATCTTTGTGTTTTCAGGAACTTCAATCCCTGCCAATTGGGCAATGGTTGATGCTGTCTGTCCAACTATCTTAGCATTTAAAGCCCCATTGATAATAATGGTTTTTCGAACTTTATCAATTTCATCTTTGTTAAGAAAATAACAACCCCTTCTGGCAAATTCTTTTTTCACCTTATTATAAACACCATTTAGAACAATCACTGCCTGTTCAGATGCACAAATCATACCATTATCAAAGGTCTTGGAATGAATAATTGAATTAACTGCCATTAAAATGTCTGCAGAATCATCAATAATGGCTGGTGTATTCCCTGCTCCAACCCCAATTGCAGGTTTACCGCTGGAATAAGCAGCCTTCACCATACCAGGTCCACCTGTTGCAAGAATAATATCTGCTTCACTCATAAGATAATTGGTCATTTCTAAGGATGGTACATCTATCCAGTCAATAATACCTTCCGGAGCTCCTGCAGCAACAGCAGCTTCCAGTACAACTTTAGCAGCCTCTACTGTACACTTTTTTGCTCTTGGATGAGGGCTTATAATAATACCATTTCTTGTTTTAAGTGCTATAAGTGTTTTAAATATCGCTGTGGATGTTGGATTGGTCGTTGGAATAACCGCTGCAACAACACCAATAGGTTCTGCTATTTTTTTAATGCCATATGCCTTGTCTTCTTCAATTATACCACAAGTTTTGACATCCTTATAAGCATTATAAATGTACTCAGATGCATAATGGTTTTTAATCACTTTGTCTTCTACAACACCCATGCCGGTTTCTTCAACAGCCATTTTTGCCAGTCGGATTCTTTCTTTATTTGCTGCAGATGCAGCAGCAAAGAAAATTTTGTCTACTTGTTCCTGACTATAGGTTGCAAATACCTCTTGTGCCTTTCTGACTTTCTGAATTGCCTGATCTAATTTTTCAACGCTGTCCACTACTGTATAAGTCTTATTTTTATCCATACTAATTCCTCCTTCTTTCATTTTGATAAAGCTTGATCTATAATCAAATGAATTTTTTCTTATGTTAATTATTTAACATTCATCTCTGTTAATATATTAACATTCTTTTACTTATCTGTGTAATATAAATAATAAATAAAGCCATATCAAAAATGATATGGCTTACTGACTCTTATAAAAAATTTCAAAAATTATTTTATTTTTTCTTTCATTTTATCTATTTCGTCAATAAAAGCTTGATCCAAATCTGAAAGATAATAATCTTTTCTATAAATTAAGACATCTTTATAAATTTTTTTATTAAACTTGCATGGTTTTTGAACTAACTGATGCAAGTCCAAAAGTTCCTGAGGCATGGGCGAAACCCACATGAAACTATTTTTTATATTTTTTAATAAGTCAAATTTACTTGCTCTTTCAAAAATATAAATCCGCTTTTCAACACATTTTGAATGCTCTGCCTTTCTTGCATCGGTCAAAGGTAAAGAAGGCACATAAGGATCCGGATAAGCCAGCTCGATATAACCTCTTAAATCTGAAGGCTCTATCTTATCCTTTCGGGCAAGGGGATCTTCCTTTGATAAAAGTAAAACACTATTAAAACTTAGTATTTCTCTAGAAGCTAAACCATGCTCATAAAGCATAGAATTAAAATATTGCTCAAAACTTGTTTGATAACGTATGATCCCCAATTTATAATCAGCTTGCAGGATATTATTGATAGCCCTTAAGGAATTGGTTTCTTTATAATATATTTCTGTATCCTGATTGATATCAATTTTATTTATAAAATTTATAAAAGCACAGGCGATGTAACTGGCCCGGGGAACAGAAATCAAAAATCTCTGTTTATTTGCTTTTCTGTTTTTATACATGGCTTCAACTTCATCCACCTGGCTAAGTATTCTTTTGGCATGAGACAAAAATTCTTCCCCCTGATAGGTCGCCGATACTCCCTTTGAAGTCCGTTTAAAAATAGTAATTCCCAATGACTCTTCCAGTTCTTTAATCGCACGGCTTAAATTAGGCTGGCTCATCAATAAATTCTCGGCTGCTTTACTGATAGAACCAGTTTTTTCTACTTCCAAAGCATATCTTAAGTATTGAAGATTCATAAACGCCTCTCCTTAAACATTTTTACTCTTTCCGACTGACCATTAACCTGAATCATTATATTTTACCATATGACATTTTTATTTGCTCTTGTCTTCAATGAATCTTTTTCTAAGTCAGAAAAAAGTTTAAGAACCTGGTACTTTTTCATTTTTTGGTTTTTTTAATAATACAAGGCCAATGATTGTAAAGACAATACTCAATACAATCAGTGAAATAAGATGACCAAAATCCAGATTAGAAAAATCTATTTCTAAACAAGAATAGGCTTTGCTGATGATATGCTCAGGAAAATATCCTGAAAAAAGGACAATACCATTGTTTAAAAAATGCATCAGCATTGGAATAAAAATAGAACCTGTACAATATACCGCATAGCCCAGGGCAAGACCAAGGATGGTTGTAGGAATTATCCTGATAAAGTCAATATGCATTACACCAAACAAAAGACTACTTAAAATAATAGCCCTTAAAATGGCTTTCTTGTCTTTAAAAGCTGTCATCAGAAAGCCTCTGAATAAAGCTTCTTCACAAATTGCAGGCAAAAGGGCAAAAACAAGTAAAGACAAAATAAAAGGATAATCTCCTGTAATAAACTCACTAAGTGCTTCAGCAACTTCCATATTTTCCGGGAACAAATACAAAATAAACTGAGCCAGTAACAAAGAAGCAATACTTACGCCTATCCACAGAATGAAACCACCTAAGAAATCTTTTAGCCGCGGAACTCTTATTGAAAAAGTCTTTGCAAAATCTGTTTTTATATAATATCCAAAAAATAAAGGAAAAGCAATAATCATAAACTGCGTCAAGGCCATTCCTAAAATCTGGTATTTAACCTGTAAAAAACCACCTAAATAAATCAACACCAGCAAAGCTATGGCATATAAAATTAAACCATCACTCAAAGTAGGCAAACTGCCTTTTTTAATATTGGAACGTTTTTCGAGAAAAGAGAATTCTCTTTTATCCCCAAACAAGATATCTTCGGATTTAAATATTTTTGAAAGAAAATAAATTGAAAGCAGTACAAACGCAATATTGGTTACTAATACAACCGAAATGGCAGCTAAATTATAATTAAATGATAATACATTTTTTATTAAAAGGGATATATTGACAACCGGTATAGCAGCATTAACCCCGTTAAGTTCCATATTCGGCATTACAGATACATATGAAGGAATCATAAGAATAAGCATAATGGGTGAAATATAATTTTGTGCCTCTTTATAATTCTTAGCAAAAGAACAAACACACATACTGATGGCAGATACAACCATAGCAAACAGACATACACAAATTAAGGTAATGATTAAAGGAAAAATTAACTCATTATAATTAATGCCTTCTAAATCAATTGCTCCTGCTTCTTTAAAATTTCCCATTAAAAATAGTAAACTAAGAGAAATCGACAAAACGCTTAAAATTGCTGAAATAATTGCACTAAGAGATACAGCCAGATATTTACCCATAACCAGTTCTCCATTGGATACTGGCAAAGTTAAAAGGGTTTCAAGGGTTCCTCTTTCCTTTTCTCCAGCTATAACATCGGTAGCAGGATATACAGCACCTAATAAAATTCCTATAATAAATATCACCGGAAGAATTTGTCCCATCAGGTAGCCGGCTTTTTCTGTCTTTTTAGCCAAATCCACAGTTTCATACACAATGGGTTCAAGTATCAGATCAACATCCAAACCTTCCGCTTCAATTTTTTCTTTTACAAGTTCATCCTTATACTCTTCCAGTAAATCTTTAATTCTTCCCGTAGATTCATTAGAATCTTCAACAGAAGAATTCATATATATTTTATATTGAATTTGTCCGTCTTCTTCTTCAATTTCAATATAAGCCGTAATTTCTCTTTCTTCTAAAGCTTTTTGATAATCTTCCACTTCAACAATTTTTAATTTCCCTGTCTTTTCTTTACCTCCCAAAATCTTTGCAATAATGGCTGCATCAGGTGACTTATTAAAGGCAATCGGTAATTCTTTTTCCTGTAAACTGCTTATTCCCATTATCATCAGAAAAGAAAACAAGATAAATAAAACTGGGTACATAATAATGGGTAAAATAATCATCATAAAGAGGGTTTTTTTATCTCGCAAAAGGTCCAGCATTTCCTTTTGAAATATCGATAATACTATATTTTTTCTCATGTCCATTCCCCTCTTTCCTTTACCAGCCTGATAAATACATCTCTCAGATTGTTTTCATGGCTTTCTTTTTTCAGGCTTTCTGGTGTTCCTTCTGCAATTAACTTACCCTTGTGAATCATCAAAATTCTATCACACAAACTTTCTGCTTCTTCCATGTAATGCGTAGAATATAATACGGTTTTTCCTCTTTCTCTTTCACTTTTCATAAATTCTATAATGGCATGACTGCTGATAACATCCAGACCTAAGGTAGGTTCATCAAAAATATAAACTTCCGGCGAATGTAAAAGACATCTGGCAATAGAAGTCCGCTGCATTTGTCCTGTTGAAAGATGCTCAATCCGATTATCTGCAAAATCTTTCATATCCATAATTTCGATGATTTTTTCAGTCATTTCTTCAATCTCATTTTTGCTCATTTCATATAAACGGCCAAAAATATTAAAAAGTTCTCTGGGCGTAATTCTTCCATATAATTTGGTATTACCCGATAAATAACCAATTTTCCTTTTTACCTTTTTCCTATCCAGGTTATAATCATAACCAGCCAGCTTTATTTCCCCTGATGTAGGCGTCAAAATACCTCCCAGCATTCTAAGTAAAGTGGTCTTACCTGCCCCGTTAGGACCTAAAATACCATATATTTCTCCCTGTCGGGCTTTAAAGCTGATATGATCAACTGCAAAAAAATCTTCTTTTTTTGTTTTTATTTTTTTTCTCTTGTTTGTAACTTCTTCATCTTTCACATAGCGGGTAAAAATTTTACATAGCTCATTTGCTTCTATCATGATGACACCTCTTTTTTTTAAACACATTCTTAGATAAAAAAACCATACAAAACTTATAAATATTTCCTTTTAATCATCCTACAATTTTTATTCTTTGTCAATTCAACTTTTATAAATAAAAGATAGCTTATCCTGGATAAACCAGAATAAGCTACGCTTTGGCGATTGATATCAATTATATGCCCAATTCTAACATTGCATCCGTTACTTTTTCTAACCTTTCCTCCATATTTTTACCTTCGTATTTTGGAAGTTTTAACTCACTGACAATCTTTCCGTCCTTTATAAATAAAATCCTTTCCGTCCTTGCTGCAACTTTTGCATCATGAGTGACAAGCATAATTGTCGTACCTTCTTTGTTTATATTATCAAAGATATCCATAATTTCCTCTGCTGATTTTGAATTAAGTGCTCCTGTAGGTTCATCTGCAAAGATAATTTTAGGATTATTCATTAAAGCTCTGCAAATCCCTGCCCTTTGAAGCTGTCCTCCTGAAGCCTGTGTAATATCCCGTTTTTCTAATTCACTAATCCCTAACTTTTTCATAAGCTTTTGAGCCTTTTTTATGATTTGCTCCTTATTTTTATTAAGGTCTTTCATAGATGAAAGAATAATGTTATCAAGGATATTAAGATTTTTTAGTAAGGTGGGCTGCTGGAAAACAAAGCCCATCTCATTTCTTCGGATATCAGCAAATTCTTTTTCTTTTAAGTCTGATAAGACTTTTCCGTCAAATATTACTCTGCCGCTATCTATTTTATCCATTCCGCTAAGACAAAACATTAAAGTGGATTTGCCTGAACCTGAAGGACCCATCACAGAAATAAACTGACCTTCATAAACCGTAAGAGAGACATTATCAAGAACCTTCCGGCATTGACCATCTGCTCCAAATGACTTTACAACTTTTTCAGCAACAATTATTTTTTTCATAGGCGGCTACTCCTTTATACTCTCAGATATTTCTATTTCTCCTGCCCTTAAACTGCCAATGATTGTACCAGTAATTACACAACACATCAATAATAAGGGATAGAGTAAATATGCTTTTAGGTAATTTATTTCAAATTTAAAATAAGAAGCTCCAAAATAGGATAGGGCTGCTCCAGCCATTAGCTCTCCCAAAGTGTTTGCAAGAATTGTACCAATAATAATCGATATAAACAGAACAAATAAACTACGGAAAAGATACTGAAATTTAATGTCTGTATTGTTAAAACCAAGAGATTTCATAAGAGCAATGGCATATCTGTCTTTTGTTATCAACATTTTCATAAACAATAAAGTGATAAGTATGGATAAAAAGGCAGCGACTCCAACGGAAACCAAAGAAGCTATTCTTACTGAATGAATTAACTGTCCAAAAGTTTGCCCTATATACGCATCAATACCTGAAATTTTTGCAAAAGGAAAAGCTTGGGCATATTCCTGGGTCTTTTCAGAGAGCAAAGTTTTATCTGAAAGCTCTAACTGAATAATGACCCACATGGTATCCGTATTATCATCCCTAAAATTCGCTTTAGCAGTTTTCCCGCCATTGGTCACATCTGAATAAATACCGCATACTTCAAAACTTTTTTCGTTTCCATCAATAAGTAAGCTTATGCTGTCTCCCAGATTTTTATTTAGCTCCTCTGCTTTAATAACAGAAAGGGCGATTTCATTTTCAGTCATTGGCGGATGGCCTTTGGCATACTCTATAGGGAATAATGTATGATCACCTAACTCAACTTTTAAAATTTCTTCTTGCCCTTCTGAATGGATAAGCCTATATGCCTTTGTTGTGAAAACAGCATATTTTTTAATCGTTTGGTCTTCTTTTATCCTTTTTATGATCTCCATGCTTTTTGCATGAATATCCTCAAGCTGCTGAATATCTATACGAATATCAGATGCTCCTATACCCATATATTTTATAAAATTTTTTGACGAAACCGTCTGATGTAGATTTTGAGGAACAATCATAATAAAATTTGAAATAACAAAGACCATAAACATCGTTAAATAAAGCTTTTTCTTTGAAAGCACGTCATTTATTCCTAAAAAGAGATTAATCTCAGGCAATTTACTACGGCTTAATAAAAAGTATTTCACATACTTTGTCTTTTCTTTAGAAACGCCAAAACCTATTGCGTCAGAAGGCGAAATTCTTTTAAAACGATTTAAGATTTTTTTTACATAAGTAAGAATAGTATAAAAAACAAAGACGACACCTATAATAGCAACATATAAAGATAAATGGCTTTTAGGGCTTTCTCCCATATAAAGGCGTATATTATAAAGCAGAGGCTCTCTGAAGAAAAAAGAAAGAAAAAAACCAGCTAAACAACCTGCAGCAGATATAAGTATGTATTTAGCCAGGAAAAATTTCTTTATATCCGAAACATATAAACCTATCGCCTTCATAACACCAATTTCCCTGTAGTCTTCCTCAATCTTTGCAAGAAGGGTAAAATGTATACACATAAAGGCAATTAAAATGACCAGAATACTCACTAATAATATCAAAGCAATCATAATCCCGTCAGAAAGACCATTAATTATTTTAAAAACCGGGTATGTAATGACTGGTCCATTGGACTCAAGTCCTGCTGCTATATATTCATTTTCAAATTCAGCAAGATCTGACAAGTCCTTTAATCTAAACTCGATTAAATATTCTACATTCCCGTCATTTTTAATTTCCTGATAGTCTTCTTCACTAATCAGAAATCTTTTCGAAAGGCACAGGGAAGAGTTCATCTGTGAATCCCTCAAAAATCCTGCAACTATAAATTCTTTCCCACATATCTTTACGGTCTCTCCAAGCTTTGTTATATTTTCCTTCATATAAGATACAGGAACATAAAGCTCCCCTTTAACTGGCTGAATAACCTTTCCCTCAAGGTCTATAAGATAGTCAAACTTTTTACTTTGAATCGTAAATCCGTTATCCTGAACACTATCTCTTAAAGTCATATCTTCAAATTGAATCTTTTCCCCATCCAGATTCAAAAATTCCAGGACCTGAAATTCATCAACTTTATCATTTTCCCGAGCAAACTGCTCCAGTCTTTTCAAATCAATATCACCTGAATGCATTTGTAAAAAATGAGGTGCCTTCCCTTGTGTCATAAGGGTATCGACAGCGCCCAAAAGATTCACAGCTAAAACAGCCACTAAGGAAATTAACAAGGCTGCTGCTGAAATAAATAAAACAGTTATTACGGTTATCAGTTTACTCTTAGTAATATCGTTTCGGATTATTTTTAAATACATATTTCACCTCTTTTTTCAAGTTTCTGAATGGATTTTATATGATATAAAAAGATTGCAGTAACAGATAACAAGAGCCCGGTAATCATAATTAAAAAGCCTGTCCCTCTGCCTGTACCTGTCCCAATGATTTTCCCAAGACTATTATAAAACAGACCTCCTTCAATAAATAATGGCGTAAAAAGATAATCTGCCAATAATCCAGATACTGCATAAGCGATCACATAACCTGACTGAGATATTAAACCAATCAGTCCCCATACTCTTCCCTGGACAGAATTATTGATATTAATCCTGATGAGATAATCTAAACTCGTATTGGCAAAGGGCAACATTGCGAAAAACACAAAACCGCTTATACAAATTAAAAAAATATTTTCTCTAAGTCCAAAGAAAAACATACAAATACCAGCAAAAAACAAAGATTTCGAAAGCATTTTTAAATAACCTGATTTTATACTGATGATTCCAATCACAAAACTAGTAAAGAGCATACCTAAAGCAGAAAAAGTTTCTATCATACCTAAAACAGCGCTATTAGAAAAAGCAAGTATTAAAGGTGTGGTCAAAGTCTGTATAATTCCTACGTAAAAAATCATTAAGGATGTCACTGCAACCAACACTTTAACGCCTTCCTTTTTAGATATTTCATTCCAGCCTTCCTTAAAGTCTGCTATAAATGAATGACGCTCTTCTTGTACTTTTACAGCAATCCCCTTCCTGACGATAATTGTTGTGCAAATTGTAATGACAATAGTAAAAATATCAATCATCAGCAATAATTCAATATCTGAAATCACAAGGAGCATCCCTGCCAGAAGAGGTGATATAAGATATTTTGCCGAGCCAGCCAATTGATTAAGACCGCTGGCCTTTGAATACTGATTTTCATCCAGTAAATCTGTAATTGTTGCCTTAAAAGCAGGCTCTAAAAGGGATGAAAAAACAGAACTTATTAAAACCCCTAAAAAAATTTGCCAAAGTTCAATCTTACCAAAAAGAATCGAGAACAAAATAAACAAAGGACCTAAAGCAGAAAAGCTGTCGCCAATTATCATTAAAAGTCTTCTGTCATACCGGTCCGCCAAAACGCCTGCCAGGGGACCTAAAAGTATAGAAGGCAAAAAAGCAAACAAAGATATCAGCGCTACGAGAGAGGCTTTCTTTGTTAACTCATAAACATATACGCCTAGCCCAAAAGAAGTAAGTCCTGTTCCAATGGCCGATATAAATTGTCCCAGCCATAAAATCATAAATTTTCTAAATAAAACTTTTTCCTTATTCATTTTTTTCACTATCCTCAAAAGCCTTCATAATAGAAATAAAAGTTCCTTTCGGTGCTGCTAATAATCTTTCCAGATTAAAAATAAAGGCTGCTATCCTTCTCTTCTTTTCGTCCTCAGTCATTTTAACAATTTCATCATCAAAAACCGTATTGGTATAAGCAATAAGCATTTCTATGGTTTCATAAGGATATGGCGTATTAAATAAGCCTTCTCTGATACCATCCTCAATAATTCCTGCCAAAATAGGCGTAACCTCTGTCAGTATTAATCTTTGCACTTTTTGATGCATCAAAGCATTTTGAGGCTTGTGAATCTCTTCAATGATTTCTCTTTCACTTTTTTGTTTAATATTCAGTGCCATAACTGCGCCCATAAGCCGCTCAATAATGGATAAGGATTTGTCTCTTGCAATTTCTTTTGCCTTGTCTAAAACTTTTTTATTATAGCGTTCAATCAGGGCGTCTAAAATAGCTTCCTTAGATTCAAAATGATAATATAAAGTTCCCCTGGCAATTCCGACTTCCTCTAAAATATCATTGGTACTTGTCGCATCAAAACCTTTTTGTATAAAAAGCTTTTCAGCTGCATCCAGGATTTCATTTCTGCGTTCGTCAGCCGTTTTTACGACCCGCATAATTACACCTCCAATTTATAGACCGACTGTCTGTCTATTTAATCATACTATAAGTGATTTAGAGTTGTCAATACAATTTTTAATTCTATTAATAAAAAAAGGACCTCCAAAGTCCTCTTACTCTTATATATAAGTGATATCAATTTTTAACTTGTATTGTTTTATAAATTATTAATAAAATCTTTAAATTCTTCCAGTAACCCTTCTCTTTCAAATTTCTCTGCAAAATACAATCTCATCCTCTTCCTTAACTCTTCACTATCTTCAATATAGTATCTTCGGCTATAATACTCTCTTAATAAATCCTGCTCATCCTGAGATAAATAATAATTATAAGTTCCCTGATTGGATTTTAAAAGGCTTTCCAGGGAAACCGGCCGGGTTTTGTCTTCTTCTGCAACAACAATGGTTGAAGCTACCATATCGCCTAATCTTTTGTGCTCTTTATTTAAAAACATCAATACAACACCGATTCCAAAAACATCTATGAAAGTCCTGAATAAATTCCGGATTAAAGAATGCTTAAAGGTCAAACTCTGTCCATTTCTTCTGATGGTACGGATTCTCATAAGCCTTTTTCCTATGGTTTTCCCATTCATATTCATTTCTGAAAAAATAAAATACCCCTGATAAATTACAAAAGAAACAATTGTAAAAATCCCCCAGATCCAACCGTAAAATGCTTCCCAAAAAGGCTCGTTAATCTTATAGATACAAAAAAGAATGAGCAGTAATATTGAAAATATCAAACCTTCAATTATACTATCAATAATAAAAGCAGCTGCCCTGGAACCTAAATTAGCCAGGGAATACTCTAACTCAATATTTTCCGGGGTAATAATTTTAATTTTCATTAAAATCACTCCAATTACTTATCCTTTCTGTATACATTCCTTTAAATTTTTGTTAAAATATTCATGAGGTGAGACAATTGAAAGAAGAACAGTTTATTAAATCAAAGTCAGCTACTTGGAAAACATTAGAATGTTTGTCTGCTCACATTGATAAAAAAGGAATAACAAGCTTAAATTCTAAAGAAATTAAAGAATTTTTGCATACTTATAAACTGACCAGCCATCATTTGGCCTATGCCAGAACCCATTATCCCAATAGCAATACTGTAACTTATTTAAACTCTTTAATTGGAAAATGCCACAACCATGTTTATCTTGTAAGGAAATCTTCTTTTAAAGAAAGCTTTCATTCTTTTTTTTACGACTTCCCCAATGCATTAAAAGAATTAAAAGCTTATGTTCTTATTTCCTTTGGTATATTCTTTTTTGGCTTCTTACTAAGCCTTATTATGGTTTTTTATGATGATTCTCTGGCCAGATTTTTTTTAAATGAAACGATGATAGAAGCCATTTCAGATGGTCAACGGCTTGGATCCGGCCAGTGGGACTATCCTCTTATATCCAGTAAAATTATGACCAATAATATTTCGGTGGCTTTCAAAGCTTTTGCCTACGGAATCAGCTTTGGAATTGGCACCATTTATATTTTATTTACTAATGGGGCATTGCTGGGCGCTTTGACTGGTCTGGTATATCTTTACAATGACCCTGTCCGTTTTTGGTCCCTTATTCTGCCTCACGGTGTTATTGAACTGACTGCAATATTTATTTCTGGTGCAGCAGGAATTATGATTGGAAAAAGTCTCCTTATTCCTGGAGAATACTCCCGCAAACACGCCTTGATTGCTCAGGCTAAACGTTCAGTCTCTTTACTGATTGGTGTCGTTGTTTTGCTTGTTATAGCAGCTATTATTGAAGGATTTTTCACCCCATTGGAAATAGATGAAGACATAAAATTAATCTTTGCTGCATTTGCTGGCATTCTTCTTATACTGTACTTCTCGCTTCCTTATCTAATCAAAAAATGAGTTTATTTTTTATCTGAATATATTTATTAACCGTAGCTAATTCCATTTTTTCAGGGGTGCTTTCTAAACAAAATACCCCTTTTTGATTGAGAAGACGGATAATTTTCTTTCTTTCATCCATTAATTCAAGGGCAACGCCTTTGTTATAAAGGTCTAATTCGCTTTTTATATCAGAAGAAGCAATTTGTTCCACTTGCTCGTCTTTCATCAGAGCAATAACAACCAAATTATTTCTTGTAATAACAGAAAGTACCTTTAACATCATTTCAGCTTCTTCAAAAGAATCAAAATCTGTAAAGAAAAATATGATACTCCTGTGACGCTCTCTTCGCTTAAAATAATAAAAAGCCTCTTCATAATTCGAAGTATAATTTGTATGCTGGATATGATACAAAGTTTCTAATATCTTGTTTCTGTGCTCTATTCCTTTCCCGGGAGCTATCATATTATCCACTTCTGTATTAAACAATAATAAGCCCGATAAGTCACCATTTTGATTCACAACATCAGATAATATTAAAGCCGTATTTACCACAATGTCCAACTTGTTATAACCTCTAATGGAATAACTCATAGGTCTTCCGGTATCAATAAAAAAATAAACATGCTGGTCTTTTTCCGGCTCGTATTGGTTTATAATTGGCTTATCTCCCCTGGCTGTAGCCTTCCAGTTAATTTTCCTGTATTCATCCCCTGGAACATATTCTCTCAAACTTTCAAAAGAAGTCCCTTTACCTAACATTTTTAAATGCTTCTGTCCTTGCTTCCACTGATGGTTATTTAATCCTGTCATCCTGTATTTTCGTAAGTTTTTCATATTAGGGTAAACTTTATATTCCAAGCTCAAATCAACTATAAATGCTTTCTTACATAATTTCCAATTACCTTCATAACGTACATGAAGCTTACCAAAAAGAAATGCCCCTCTTTTGGTTGGTGTCACAAGATAAGTCAGTTTTGTTTTGCTATGAGGCAAAAGTTCAGCTTTTATTACTTTCTTATCTGTTTTAAAATGAAAATCTGGTATTTCATCTTTCATTTCTACCCTGGTCTTTTTATAGCCTTTGTAATATACCATAAAAGCTATTTCTTCTTTTTCATAAATAGAAAGATGATTATTACCCCATCGGGATATTTCAAAAACTTCTTTTCCCGGACTGGTAAAATAATCTATCATTAATAATAAAAAACATACACCATTATAAATCAGAAATATTGTAAAACTAATAAGCCAGGAATTTAAAAAGGAAAAAACCGTTAAAATAACAGCTCCTAAAAATAATAAATAAATATAGCGCTTTGTTATATTCAAGGCCATCCCTACTCTCTACCTGGGTACTTTGATTTTTGACAAAATATTCATCAATACCTGATCTGCTGTAATGCCTTCCAATTCAACCTCGGGCTTTAATATAATTCTGTGTCTTAATGTTGGAATCGCCATATTTTTAATATCTTCCGGAATCACATAATCCCTTCCGTAATATGCAGCACATGCCTTAGAACAATTAAGCAGAGCAATGCCTCCTCTTGGTGAACTACCGACTTCAATAACAGGATTATTTCTGGTTTCTGCAATAATTTGTACAATATATTCCATTAAACTCTCATCCACTTTGACTTTTGAAACCAATTGCCTGCACGCTAAAATTTCTTCTTTCTTACATACTGCTTCAATATTGGCTCGATCCAAATCATCGCTGGAAAAACCTTCATGATGGCGTTTAAGTATTTCTTTTTCTCCTTGTAAAGAAGGATACTTAATTACTATCTTCATTAAAAATCTGTCGACCAATGCTTCTGGCAGAGGATAAGTTCCTTCATATTCCAGTGGGTTTTGAGTTGCAAATACCATATAAGGATTAGGAAGAGGCATAACTTCCCCATCAATAGACACACTGGACTCAGCCATTGCTTCCAACAAGCCTGCCTGGGTTTTTGGCGGTGTACGGTTAATTTCATCTGCTAACAAAAAATTGGTAAATATAGGACCTTTTTTTAACTCGAATGTCCTTGTCTGCATATTAAATACTTTTGTCCCTGTAATATCAGCAGGCATCATGTCCGGGGTAAACTGAATGCGCTTAAAGTCAACTGAAAGGGTCTTGGCAAGGCTCCGGATCATAAGGGTTTTTGCTAACCCGGGAACCCCTTCCAATAAAACATGACCACCAGCAATTAAAGCAATCAATGAATACTCTAATAATTCATTTTGTTCAATAATAACTTTTCTCAATTCTTTTTGAATTCTGTCAATATGATATTTTATAAATCTGATTTCAGCGTTTTCCAATATAAATCTCTCCTTTTATCTAAAACTTTCTTTAGCTTTTCTATGGTATTAATATAAGATATCAATTCTTTTCTGTTAAGATTTCGTTCCTGATTATTCATCAAATGATATATCTTTTTTGCCTGGGAATAAGAAGCCAATCCTTCTTCTTCCCAGTATTTTAACCAATCATCATGCCACGCCATGGGGATTTTTCTAATAAAGCTTTTATAATAAATCTCTAATATAATATCCATACATTTTGCCTTTTTATAAAGATAAGCAACGGAATATAAATATTCATTTTCACTTCGTTCGACTTCTTCATACAAAGGGATAATCTTTCCAAATCGCTTGCCTTTAAAGTAAAAATAAGCCATCATCACTAGAATTAATTGGAAAATTATCATTTTTACACTTGCCGGCAAGTACTTCCACAGTGATTCTGTGTTTAAGTCAGGTAGTTCATTGTCTTCTTCTGTCTTGTCTTCATTCTGAGTTTCATTTTTTGAATAGAAGTGTTCTTCATTAAAATATATTTTTTCATAGGAAAACTGATCAATCTGTTTTAACAAGTTATAGGCTTCCTCCGTTGACTCTGTCAACATACCATTTATAACAACTGATACATCATTAACAATAATATATCCCTTACCATAAGAATATACTTCGCCTATAAGTTCTTCTTTAATTTCTCCATATAGGATATTCTCGGAGGTCGAATCTTTCAAAAATACTATAATTCCTCCTTCTTTTACCCATTCTTGTATCTTTTCATTATTGATATCTAAATAATTGTTATCTGCTACAATTTGAACTGTATTATGTCCATGGTTCTCTATAGGCTTCAGACTTCTTTTTACAGGATAATCCAATTCTTTTAAAGTGATATAGAATACGCTAAGACCAAAGGGACCTTTATCTTTAACTGAATAAGGTCCCGAGCTTCCCGAACAGGCAGTTGTAAATAGAACGATTGCCAAAATAAGGCATGTGGAAAAAACCGTATTTTTACTCGTTTTATTTTTTCCTGACTGAATTTCATTCCAAAGCATTTCTAAAACATTTTTCCATTGTTGATAGGAATCCATATCGCATTTTTTATGCCCATACCAATAATGGTTAAAATATTCCATTAAAAAAGACATTTGAGGCACCAGATTAAAACCATTCTTCATGAGATACTGTATGATTTCTTTGTTGGTTTGGGTCTCATCTAAATACAAAACATTGCTTTCATGCATCAAAAAGAGCAATGCAATATAATTAAAACGGATAGCATATCTGAATTCTCCTCTTTCTTCATGGACATTTGCTTTATTCTTTAAGCTGTATGGTGTCGTATTTTCTTCAATTTTTACCCCCATAATTTCCTTTATCTGTTTTTTTCTTTTATAAGACTTTTTGGCTTGGATAATTAACACAGTAACAAGCAACATAATAATCATTACCATAACCACTATCATAACGTTTTTATCAAGGTTAAAAGCAGGTAAAGAAATATCTAAGGGCTCTTTTTCTTCACGGATATAGCCATGTTTCATTAAAACTTTCTTTACCGTTTCATCAAATACAGGTTTCGTTGGTGTTTTCATGATTAACAGATTCACTGTTTTACGCTCCTCTTCCTATTTTCTAACTGCGTAAGTCTTATAATAATATCATAACCTTCTTTTTTAAATTTTTGATTATAACATAACAAACAAGCCATGATAATTGCTAAAATACCAATGATTAAGAAAGTAATCTGAGACAGTGACCAATTTAAAAGCGAAAGAGGCAGCACTAATAAGGTTGTCATAAGTTCATTTAATTTAAAAAATGACATACATATGGCAATGATTATACCACTGATAATTAGGGAAAAACTGATTAAAGACAAATAAATAGAAAAGACCGTCATTTCAATAACAGTTAAAGACCATAAAATCTTAAAAATCTCATTTTTTATCAACCATAAAGCTTTATTCAAAGCATCAATGATTCCACAGTTTTCTTCTACCACTACAAATAAACAAAATAAAGTAAATCCCATAAAAGCTACAAAAATAATATTGCCTAAAAGACAAAGGATAACAAATATTATAATATATAAAGCATCCGTCGTAACAAGATCGATAATAATATTTTCTGATAAAACCACATCAAAATAATATAAAAAGAAAATATATACGGCGATAAGCGGGAAAAAGAGTATGCAATTAATAATAACTATCGCTATAGTTTTAGGAATATTTTTGAAAACACTGGCTATAGCAGATGCAACAGAAAGTTTATTAAAAAAGATATCTTGTCTGATAATCTCCATAATACCAATAGCATATGAAAATGCAAAAATCATAAGAATGAGAAACAAAACTGCAATAAAGAGTAATAATCCCCAAATCTCTGAAAAAGATAATAATAACAAAGAAAAAGGTGTCGTAATCAAATAATAAAGAACAATAAAAATACCTCCAGATATCAATGAAAAAAGCGCAAAATATCCAATCCTTTTTTTAAAGATATTAACAGCACGGTCCATGATCTCTGCTATTCCCATAACCCCCATATGAAAGCTCCTTACCAGTAAAAATAATAACAATTATATATTACCAAATATTCTAAATGATATAAAGAATATTTTTTAATATTCAATAAATAGTTAACCAGTTTCTGACTGCAAAAAACAGACATCTTAAAATATACTTTCAAGATGCTTTTAAATAGAAATGCTCTTTTAGAATTTATCTAAAAGAGCATTTCTATTTAAATATATTAAAAATCACTGACTTTTATATTATAAGTCAACTTTCTATTTCACCTGTGACTTGATAACTTCATAGCCTAAAACACTAATAGCATCTTCTATTTCTTTAATTGAAAGCTTTTCTTCATCAAAATTTAATTTGACCTTACTGCTGTTGAAAGATACTGTAACACTTTCTTCATCGACACCTTCCAAAGCCTTTATCCCATTTGTTATTTTTTGCGAGCATGATGGACAAACTAAGGTTTCTAATTGAATGGTTGCTTTTTTCATTGCTATCCCTCCTAACATAATTATCACTTGTGATTTTTATGATTAAATTGAATTACTTTAATTCTTATCTCAGCTTATAACGAACTAATCTCATTCCATTTAAAATTACAGCCAGAATACTGCCTTCATGAATCAACATACCAAGTGACATATTCATCCAATCACTAAAAAACACACTAAAAAGTAAAACGAAAACAACTCCAACAGCTATAATAATGTTTTGACGCATATTCCAGACTGTTGCTCTAGCCAGACCTAAAGCATAAACTAGGCGGCTGAAATCAGAATTCATTAAGACAATATCTGAAGTTTCAATAGCTACATCGGTACCATTTCCCATGGCAATTCCTATATCCGCCAAAGCTAACGATGGACTGTCGTTAACACCATCTCCAACAAAAGCAACAATCTGATCTTTTGCTTGTAGTTTTTTGATATAAGCTGATTTATCCTCTGGCAGCATATTTCCATAAGCTTTTGTCAGTCCAAGCTCCCGGGCTACTAAATCCACTGTCCCCTGATTATCACCTGAAAGCATGATAAGGTTTTTAACCCCTAATGTCTTAAGCTTTTGTAAATTTTCCTTAACATCAGGACGGATTTTGTCACGGATTCCCATTAAAACTTTTAACTGACCGTCAATGGCCGTTAAAACCAAAGAATTGCCTTTATCTTCAAACTGACAGATATCCTTTATAATATGTTCATCTAAAGGAATATTCTCTTGCCTCATCAGTTCTAGATTTCCCACTGCAATTCTGCGACCATTGACATAAGCAATAATTCCACCGCCTTTTACAACATTGGTCTGTTCAACCGTATAGAACCTGGCACCTTCAAGATATTCTATAATTGCCTTTGCCAAAGGATGGTCCGATTCTTTTTCAACACTTGCCAGATAATTAAGAACTTCTGTCTCGTCTTTCGTATAAAATTTAATATCCGCCAGTTTAGGATTCCCTATGGTAAGGGTTCCTGTTTTATCAAAAACAATCGTATCTACCTTACTAAAACTATGGATTACTTCGCTGCCTTTTAGCAAAACACCTTTTCTTGCTCCATTTCCAATACCTGCAACATTTGAGACAGGTACCCCGATGACCAGGGCTCCCGGGCAACCTAAAACCAAAATGGTAATAGACAAATCAATATCCTTGGAAAAAATCCAAACCACAAAGGCAAAAAGTAAAACTGCCGGTGTATAATATTTAGAAAATTTATCAATAAAGCGTTCTACTTGCGATTTTGAATCTTGTGCTTCTTCCACTAATTCTATAATCCTTCCAAAAGTCGTATCTTCCCCAACCCTGTCAGCTACTATTTGTAGGGTTCCATTTTCTAAAATCGTTCCGGCATATACCTTGAAACCTTTCTTTTTACTGACCGGAACAGACTCTCCTGTAATCATTGCTTCATTGACATGGCCCTCACCTGTTAAAACTCTGCCGTCAACAGGTATTTTTGCTCCTGTTTTGACCAATAAAATATCTCCTGCATCCACTTCATCCAGGTCAACTTCTTCAAATTCTCCAGCTTCTGTTTGTTTTAAAGCTGTATCAGGTGCCATTTCAGTTAATTCTTTTATGGCAGAACGGGTTTGATTTAAAGTTCTTTGCTCCAAATATGCTCCAAACAAGAATAAAAATGTAACAATAGCCGCTTCTTCATAGTTTTTAATCACAAATGCCCCAAGAACTGCAATCGTCACCAATATATCAATACTGACAAGCTTAACCTTTAAAGCCTGAAAACCCTGAATGGCAATCGGACTAACACCCAGAAAAGCAGCAATTATTAACAGGCCATTAAAGACTAATTCATTTTTAAAAAGAAGTTTGCTGATAAATGCTAAAGCAATTAAAATCCCACTGATAAAAGCAATTTGATTCTTTTGCTTTAAGATTACTTTTTTCATAATTATCACTTTTCCGTTCAGGCTTGATAAGCTTGATCCAACTCAGCCAAAAGCCTGTAAACCTTTTCGTAAGTTTCGCATACATCAGCAGGAACCGTATAGTTATTCGTGACTTTACGCAAACTTGCAAATTCTTCATCTAAATTGGGCTTTTCCAAATCCCCTGCTTTAATTTTTTCGTTTATCTTTTCAAAAATTTTGTGTACTTCATGAAATTCAGGATGACTTTCACCATGTACTTTTGCAACAACAGGCACATATTGCCCTAATATTTTCAAATGTTCTTCTTTTAGTTCATTAAATCGTAATTCTTTTGACATGATATCTCCCTCTTTCTTATCTTATTATTCATTCTTTCCCTTTCTGTATTCATTCTATCATGAAACTTTTTAAAAAAAATTGATTTAAATCAATAAAAAAAGGTCTTTTTAAGCTCTGTCTGACAGAACAAGCTTAATAGACCAAAATTTAATAAATCCGCATTATCACAGAAATTATATAAAAATATGTGCAATTTGATTAATTAATCCAGCCACAGTAAATGCAGTGACTACGGTAGAACAGGCAATTGCCACAGCCACTTTAGGTCCAAATTCTTTGGTCAAAACACCAAATACGGACAGACAAGGCAAGTACAATAAAGCCACTGTACCACCAACAAAGGCCTGTAGGGCTGTCAGTCCTTCAATAGCTAAAAGAGGCGTAACGGCCATCTCACGACGGACAATTCCTAAGATTAATGCAATAACCGCTTCCCTGGGTAAGCCAAGCCATCCGCTCACAATGGGTTCAAGATATGCTGCAATATAAGCCAATAAGCCCGTTTCTTTTAACACAGCTGCAATAAGGATAGATATTAACATGGGCACTTCTGCTTCCAACAGAAAATATTTCATGCGAATCATAAGTTTTTTCCCATAGGCATGGGCATTGGGCATCAATAAATTAGGAATTTCAATAACCATTGGATCAACTGTTCCTTTTAGCATTCGGCTTAAAACACCAGATACAATCATCATAATGACTAAAGACAAAAGTATCATTAAGATTAACAATAAGGGCGAAAAAGCAGCAAATAAACTTATTAATGCCCCTGTCTGAGAAATGCAGGGTACTGCAAAACATACTACTGTAGATATAATTAAACGCTCTTTTCTTGTTGTTGCAGTCCTGGAACTAATAATAGCTGGTACAGCACAGCCATAACCCATTAAAATAGTAATCATACTGCCCCCCTGCACGCCCATCTTACGCATAATATTATCAAATAAAACACTTAAACGCGGCAATATACCTGAATCCTCCAAAAATGAAAACACTACATAAAATAGAAATACATATGGAAGAATTAAGGTTATAATCCATTCGAAACCAATCACAAATATTCCATATTCACCAATCAGAATATTTAATAAAATACCTTCTGGTATAAAAGAAGCAAATATTGACTTAAAAAATGGAACGATTATTTTATTGACCCAAGGTAGTAACAAACCTTCCTGTAAAATTTTACCGCCACCTACAATAACTCCTAAAGATAATAATATAACCAGCAGTGCAATTGGGATACCCGGCCATGGTTTTAACATGCTATTCCCTAATCTGTCCAAAAAGCTTAATTTACTATCTACATTCTTCCTTACTTTAGCAGTGATTTCCCTTGCCCTGTTCCAGAACTCCATTTCGTCTTTTTTTATCCCTGGACATTCAGGACAAGAAGTGCAGTGACTGCAGTTGAGGAAAGAATGCTTTAAAAGTTTACCTAAAGCTTCTTTTACTTCGTTAATTCCTTCATCTTTTACGGCAACCGTCGGAATAACCGGTGCTTCTAATTCTTTAGCCAATAAGCCAACGTTTATCTCTACACCATGACGCTTCGCAACATCTAACAGATTTAATGCATAAACAATAGGAACATTATATTTTTTCAGTTCCAAACCCAGTTTAATATTTCTTTCTAAATTCGTCGCATCTAATACACATAAAATAGCCACAGGATTGCTGTTCAAAAAACTTACGGCTACTGCCTCAGCTTCCGATGTGGCTTCTAAAGAATACACTCCAGGTACATCTATCAATGTGTAAGTCTTATCTCCTAATTGAAGCGTTCCTTCCATGTAAGTTACCGTTGTTCCGGCATAGTTGGAACTGACAACATGAATTCCTGTAAGATGTGAGAAAAAAACACTCTTACCAACGTTGGGATTCCCCATTAAAAGAATTTTATCTGGCTTTTCGTATATATTTTCATCACTGATAACTTCATGACATTCTCCCATACCATTACCTCCTCACCAGGATCTTTTCAGCAATATCTTTTCCTATAGCAATCTTACTGGATTCTACCTTAAGCAACACAGGACCACCAAAGCGATGCGTCATCTCCTTATAAACTGATGCATTTTTAACAATACCCAAACTCTTTAAAATCCCCAGTTGAGGAGCGCTGGTTATAATATATTTCATATGGTCAGGTGCATCATATATGCTTTGACCTTTTTCTTCTGTCTCAACCCTAACTGTATTTCTTATTACTTTATATTCCTGCTGCTTAACCATTAAGCTCATCTCCTTACAAATAATAAAACTAAGTTCTTATGCGAAAAGTTAGTTCTCTCTAACATATTGACAATTATATTAAATCACTTTGTGTAATTCTTGTCAATATTTTTGATGTATTTTGAAAACAATTCTCATTGTCTTTTTATGCTTTTCCATTCTTATTTATAACTGAAACTTAATTTTACTTTTAATGTTTTTAAATTAAACTTCTTGTTTTTGCTTTATAACAAAAGTAAAAAATATGATTAAAGGCTATAAGCATTTGACATTCATAAAAAAGTTTAGTATACTTGTGTATTAAAAGGAGTGATTTTACAGTGGATTATTCTGCTGACTCTGAAGCTGTACCTCCTAATGAGGTATTTAATAAATTTTGGTCACCTGTAAAATATAAAAATATAGCTAATTGCATAACAAATCACCGCATGACAAATGGCAATCCTGTATTGTCCTTTTTGTTGTGCGTTTTTTTATTATTGTAATAAAAGTTTTAATTTTAAATCTTTTCTAACATTAAAAAATCAAAACACTATTATATGTATTTTAGGAGGGTATAATTTGGACGATAATCCTTTTATTTGGTTGCTTTTACTGCAACTCGTATTTATCTTTTTTAATGCTATGTTTGCCTGTGCTGAAATCGCTGTTATCACAATGAACGATAATAAGCTGGCAAAACTTGCTGCATCCGGTGACAAAAGGGCTTTACGGCTTAGTAAGTTAACAGAACAGCCTTCTGCTTTTCTTTCAACCATTCAAGTAGGTATTACTTTGGTTAACCTGTTAAGCAGTGCTGTTGCAACAGAAAACTTTTCAGACCGCCTGGTAAATTTCTTCATTGGTCTTAATCTTAATATTCCAAAAGCCATTATTAATGCTTTCTCTGTAGCCATTATTACAGTTTTACTGACTTACTTTACAGTACTTTTTGGGGAATTAATTCCTAAAAGACTTGCCATGAAAAATGCTGAAAAAATTGCCCTTGGCATGTCCAGCCTTATTTACGGGCTTTCGCGATTATTTACCCCAGCAGTTTGGTTGTTTACTGTTTCTACAAACAGTATTTTAAGGCTTTTTGGTATTGATCCGAACAGCGAAACGGAAGAAAATGCAGAAGAAGAAATCCTTATGTTATTAGATGCAGGTAAGCAAAAAGGTACTATATTACCGGACGAGCAAAACATGATTCAAAACATCTTTGAGTTTGATGATATCTCTGCCGCAGAAATTATGACACACCGTACTGAAGTTGCACTCTTATGGCTTGAAGAATCCGATGCGCAATGGGAAAAAACTATTAATGAAAGCAGGCATTCTGTATATCCCATTTGCTCAGACAGCCCGGATAATATTGTTGGAATTTTACACACCAAAGACTATTTCAGGCTTAAAAATAAAAACCGTAGTGAGGTCATGAAAAAGGCTGTACAAAAACCTTACTTTGTACCAGAAACGGTCCGGGCAGACGTCTTATTCCGTAACATGAAAAAATCAAGAAATCACTTTGCAGTTGTAGTCGATGAATATGGCGGTATGAGTGGAATCATCACCATGAATGATTTATTAGAAGAACTGGTTGGAGACCTTGAAGATGATATTTCTATACCTGAGGAAGCACCACCCATTGAGCGTATCGATTCAAAAACCTGGAGAATACAAGGGACCGCTCCTCTTGATGAAGTATCAAAAGAACTTGGTGTGATGCTTCCTGAAGAAGAATATGAAACCTTTGCTGGCCTTGTTTTCGGACTTTTGGGAACAGTCCCCAGCGATGGCAGTACACCAGAACTCGAAGAATATGGTTTAATCATTAAAGTCACTGAAATTAAAGAACGACGGTTAGAAAGCGCTCTGGTATGTTTGGCAGAAGCTGAACCACCAACAAGTACTGCTGATAATTAAAACAGACATGTCTATTCATTAAAAAGCCCATGTCAATAAATGACATGGGCTTTTTAAATTAATTACCCCAACCTTTCTTTAAAGCAGCTGCCACTTTTATGACCCTTTTCGCCTGATACTTAACTGCCTTTTCTACATCATCTTTCATTTTCCCGCTATTATCAATAGCAACACTTGTTCCATAGGGGTTCCCGCCAGCCTCATATATAGAAGCATCGGTATAACCAGGGGTTACAACGATAGCACCCCAGTGATACATGGATGTATAAAGAGACAAAATGGTTGCTTCTTGTCCACCATGGACATTACCTGCACTTGTCATGGCACTGACCACTTTATTAACAGTCTTGCCTTGTGCCCAAAAGCCACCGGTTGTATCTAAAAATTGCTTCATCTGTGAAGCAATCCCGCCAAATCTGGTAGGTGCACTGAAAATAATGGCATCTGCCCAATCCATGTCCTCCGTTGTTGCAACTGGAACATCTTTGGTTGCTTCAAGATGTGTTTTCCATGCAGGATTGCTGTCTATTACAGACTGAGGCACAATCTCAGGAACCTTTAATAACCTGACTTCAGCACCTTCTTCCTTAGCCCCTTCTTCAGCCCATCTTGCCAGTTGATAATTCGTGCCAGTCATGCTGTAATAAATAATAGCCAATTTTACATTTGTCATATAAAAACCTCCTTCCAGAATATTATTTCACTAAATTTCTATTTATATAAAAATAATTGTAAACTATAAAGTTTTTCGTTTTACACTTTATGTTTAAACTTAAAAAACAGATATTTTAATTAAAGTAATACATTTATACTATATATCGTCTTTTATATCTTTTTAATAATGCATACTACCAAAAAATAAAACATTGTTGTAAATAAAAAAGGCATCGTGATTAGCCACGATGCCTTTTTCATCCCACAATTAATTCAAATTTATTATTTTTCTAAGTTAAATTTCTTTACGAACTCATCAATGATGTCATTAAGATTTGGACTTGAAACTTCATCCAAATCATAATAAACACGGGTATAAGGTTTATTGATATTAATAACCCTGCTTAAATCAATAGGTGTTCCAATAATCACTGAATCACAGTCCGTATTGTTAATGGTTGTTTCAAGGTCCTTTAATTGTTGTTCGCCGTATCCCATTGCAGGTAAAAGTGTACCAATATTAGGATAAATCTTAAAGGTTTCTGTGAGTTTTCCTACGGTATAAGGTCTTGGATCTACAAGACTCTTTGCACCAAATCTTTCTGCAGCAACAGTTCCTGCACCAAGCTTCATTTCACCATGGGTCAAAGTTGGACCGTCTTCAACCGCTAAAACTCTCTTACCTTTAATAACATCAGGATTATCAACTATAATCTTAGATTCTGCTTTGATAATTTTTGCAGAAGGATTTACTTTTTTAATATTGGCTTCTACTGTAGCAATCGCTTCAGGACTTGCACTATCAATCTTATTAATAACCGCTACATCAGCTATTCTAAGGCAAACTTCACCAGGATAATAGCTTAATTCATGACCTGGTCTGTGTGGGTCAACAATCGTAATGGTTAAATCAGGTTGATAGAATGGGAAGTCATTATTTCCTCCATCCCAAAGGATTACATCGCAACCATCCGGATCATTTTCTGCTGCGCGTAAAATGTCACCATAGTCTACACCAGCATAAATGATATTGCCACGGGTAATATGTGGTTCATATTCTTCCATTTCTTCAATGGTACATTTGTGTTTCTTTAAATCTTCAATGGTCGCAAATCTTTGTACTCTTTGTGCATTAAGGTCACCATAAGGCATTGGGTGACGAACTGCAACAACTTTAAGACCTTTTGCCATAAGCAGTTCAATAACTTTTCTTGATGTCTGGCTTTTTCCTGAACCAGTTCTGACAGCACAAACTGCAATTACTGGCTTTTTACTTTTAAGTGCTGTATGTTTTGGTCCAAGAAGCTTGAAATCTGCCCCTGCAGCATTTACAATAGCTGAAAGGCCCATTACAGTTTGATATGGCACGTCACTGTAAGCAAAAACACATTCGTCTACATCAAGTTCTTTGATTAATTCTGGCAATCTATCCTGAGAATAAATTGGAATACCCTGGGGATATAAATCACCAGCTAATTCTGCCGGATATTTTCTATTATCAATATCCGGAATTTGAGCAGCAGTAAATGCTACTACATTGTAATTTGGATTGTTGCGGAAATAAGTGTTAAAATTGTGGAAATCACGTCCAGCAGCTCCGATTATAATAACATTCTTCTTGTCTATTTTAGGTTCCCCCTTTATTAAAGTATTGATAATACTACATTTTAAAACTAAAAGCCTGGGATGTAAAGATATCATTTTATCTAAATTTTTATTGTTTTCAACAGAGTATTTTGAAAAAAATGCTATTTTTGAATAAAAAATCTTTCTTCATTTTACAATATTGGTATAATAATTGAAAAAACTCATAATATTTTACTTCTCTACTCAAGATGTAATGAGCAAACAAAGTCCATAAATGCAAAAGAAAATCTTATTTTTTTCGTTCTCTTTTATCTTTTTCTTCTCTCCACCAATTTTCCTTTGCCATACTATAAATTAACCATGGAAATCCTCCTGTGTCAATAAGAAAAAAGATAAATGCTAAAACTGCTCTTGCAGTGCCCCAATAAGTAATAATGGAAATGATATTAAATAAACTACCCAATAAAGGAATCCCCGAGTTAAATTTATAAGATTCCTTTTTTCTTAACAAACAATAAATTGGATAACGAATCCATGAAAGATAAAAATTCAAAATACTAATAAATGCTCCAAAATAAAAAATCCAGATAAATATTTTTATTGCCATAATTCCTTAAATCCCTTCACAATTGACTAAAATATTCAAGAACCATTTATTAAAACATTTCTAAATCTCCTTACAAGGTATTTGCAATCAATATCCAAATGCTTCTAATTTGGGGACCGATATTCCCTCCATATACTTTCTATAAAATAATACGCCCTTTGGTTATCTATATAATCCACATCATCTTCTGCATAAAACAGGTGCTTATACTTGGCTGTATCTTTTCTTGTTGTAAACACTTCTCTTGCATAATCTCGTCTTGCACCCGGAAAAGTACATGTTTTAAAATCCGGATCATTTAAAACGAAATTTTTGAATTCTTCTAAAAGCCTTTCACTTGCTTTCTTCTCTTGTTCTTCTTTTAAACGCTGCTCCTGATATATTCTTTCTATGACATGAACTTGTTTGTTAATAATCTCTGCTAATTTTTGATGTCTGGGCAGCAATCCAAATTCTAAATGCCATGGGTCATAAAAATTGACAGCGATACATTTGCTCTCGTATATACAATATAATTCCATACCAGAAGGTCTTGAAAAATCTATAGCATCTAATGACTCATTATATTTGACGACTGCTTCTTTTATCTCTGTACTCTTTGTTAAATCTATAGGCTGGATCTTTTGAGATATCTGTTTTAAACTGAAAGATTTTATATCTTCTTCATGAATATAAAATTGATCTTTTACATAATATCTGAGCTTTTAAAAAAATTCTTTATTTGGTTATTCATAACAAAGTCAAGAAAGGATTCTAAGTCATTATCTGGCATATATATTGTTGGAAAGCCGTCTTTCTTAATGGTTTCATAACACATAATTCCATATTCTCGAAGCTTTACTTTTAACTCATCCATTTGAACCATTGTTATTTCTCCTAAAATATTAATATTATCTATTAATATAATTCACTGTTATAAAACACAATTATTTTCATCTTAACATATTTCGTACTATTCTGCCATATTTCCAACTCATTAATTATATTTTTTAAAAAAGTCATCTTTTAATGATTCATAAAAAATCCCTTTTTAAATACTGATTAAATCATATTTTTTGAATATAATACCAAATAAAAAATTTAAATAAACTTTTGTAATTATCTATCGTATATACAAAAGTAATTTGGAATGAATTGAGGTGCAGTAGTGGGGATAATCATAAAATTCCTTATCAAAAATATTAAAGAAAAAAAATTACGGACTTTTCTAATTATATTTTCTATAACACTTTCTACAGCTCTTTTTTTTGCTTCCAATGCCTTATCAACCACTTTAACCGATATGCTAATCAAAGAAATGAGAACCCAAATTGGAAGTGCAGAAATTATCATCTATAGCAATGAACTGTCTCCCACACCTTATGTGGATCCTAAGCCTGCAGAAAACTTAGGCAATAAACTCGAATATGTCATTGGAACCATTGAATTAACAGGTTATTATAAAGCTTCAACAGATGATATTTTAAATATTAATATCCTAGGATATGACTACGGTGAACTCCAAAAAATGAATCCCATCCATCTTATTAGCAGCCAAAACCTGGAACCCTTTACTGGCAGAAAAATCATTATCAGTGAGACTTTTGCTGAAAAATATAAGTTAGAGTTAGGCAGTCCAATGGATTTAGAAATTCAAGGAACAAAGCAACGTTTTCGCGTATCTGCTATTGCAGCTTCAAAAGGTCTCTTAAAAGAAAACGACAGAAATATACCAGTTATTATTCCAAGAGAAACGATTGCATCTTTAGCAAAAGCCAGAGGTAAATCTTTCTTATTGTATATCAAAACGGCTGAAGGCGAAAACATTCCAGAAATTTTAAATGAACTGTCAGCCCTTTATAATCGCTATACCGTGCGAGAATTTTTTTCTGAAGAAGAAATCCTTCAGCAATTGAGTATGATTAGAACGCCTTTTTTACTGATCACTTTACTTGTCTTATTTATGAGTATATTTATCATCTATACCTCTTTTAAAGTAATTACCATGGAACGCCTGCCTGTAATAGGAACCTTCAGAAGCATCGGCGCTACTAAAAAAATGACCAGTGGCGTACTCCTTCTTGAAAGTATCCTTTATGGAATCATAGGAGGCGTATCAGGCTGTGTTTTAGGGATTGGCGTTTTATATGGAATGGCTGCTGTTATAGCCAATGATCCCTATATGCAGATTGATGTCAGTATTAAATTTACCTTTGGGCAATTAAGGCAGGCACTCACCTTAGCTATTGTTCTTTCAAGTCTCAGTGCTTTATTACCCGTTTTAAAAATATCAAAAATACCAGTAAAGGATATTGTTCTTAACAACATCGAAAAAAAATATAAGAAAAAGAAATGGAAACTGTACTTTGGAATAGGCTTTTTGTCAGGAGCACTGATTTTACCGCCTATTATCCCACACAGCATTGCTTTTATAATTAATGCGATTTTAATGATTGCAGTTTTTGTTGCTCTTATTTATCTCATACCTTATTTAAGCAAAGTGTTTATCTGTCTGTTTGAAAAAATATATATCTTTTTCTTTGGAAATATCGGAGTTTTAGGGGCAAAAAATTTAAGAGAAAACAAGAGCATTTTAAATAATATATCCCTGTTAACTATTGGCATCGCCAGCATTATTATGATTAATTCAGTAAACTATTCTATGAATATTGAAGTTTTAGATGCTTATAAAGAGTTAAATTATGATATTCAGTTTTATATCTATGGAATGGATAGAAGATTTGAGCAAGTAATAAAGTCTACCCCTGGAATAGCCGCCAGTTATGGAATATATGGAAGTTATGATAACATCCTGGTCAAAGAAAGCGGTCAAAGCCTGGGCTATGTGCAAGGAATAGATGTCAGTCGGTTCCTGGATTTCTATGACTATGATATCGAACCAGAATTGTTAAAAAAACTGGATACAGGAAGGTATATTCTTCTAACCTACGCCCAAGGGAAAAAACATGGAGTAAACATAGGAGACACTTTGACTTTAAACATGAAAAAAGGAGAGCGAAAGTACACTGTTTTAGGCTTTTTTAACGCTCTTACTCTTATGTATAATGGTCAGTATGCACTCATTGCTCAAAAATATTATAAAAACGATATGGATAGCCCTTTCTACGATGAGTTGGCTCTCAAAACTTCTAAAGATCCAGAAGAAATGGTTGAAATCTTAAATAAAAAATTTAAAAGAAATTACCCCTATATTAATTCTGTCAATCAACTTCGAAAAGACATTATGCAGTCTAATTCACAAATGATGGGGCTTCTTCAGGGTTTTTCCTTTATGACCGTCATTATTGGTATATTCGGGGTATTAAATAATCTTTTGATTAGTTTTTTAGAAAGAAAACGGCAGCTTGCGATTATGCGCTCCATCGGAATGGAAAAAAAGCAAAATACAAAAATGCTCTTTATCGAATCCCTGACTGGAGGCCTTATCGGAAGTATAACAGGTGTCATTGGAGGTATTTTTGTAAATTATGTCATTGAACATTTATTAGAAGCAATGAATTTACCAATGAACATTCATCTCTCTCCTTCCTTATTTGTTAGTTCTTTTTTAATAGGTACTATGGTAATGGTTATGGCTTCTATAAGCCCTAACCTTAAATCTTCAAAATACAATATAATTGAAGCCATTAAATATGAATAAAAACTGGAGGTAAGTTTATGGAAAATCATATTGAAAATGTTATTGAAACAAGAAATCTATGTAAGACTTTTCAATTAGGCGATACCAGTGTAGAAGTATTAAAAGATATAAATATAAGTATCAAAAAAGGAGAATTTGTCTCTATCATGGGACCTTCAGGCTCTGGTAAAAGCACACTTTTATATTTAATAGGAGGATTGGATAAACCAACTTCCGGCAGCATCAAAATTAATGGTAAAGAACTGTCTGTCATGAACGATAAAGAAGAAAGTACGATGAGGAGACAAGAAATAGGCTTTGTCTTTCAATTTTACAACTTAATCCCTAATCTGAACGTTGAAGAAAATATCATGCTCCCGATTCTCCTTGATGGAAAAAAAATTAAAAATTACAAAGATAAACTCAATGAAATCTTAGAAATTGTTGGTCTCGAGGACAGAAGAAAGCATACTCCGCGGGAATTGTCCGGAGGACAGCAGCAAAGAGTTGCCATAGCAAGGGCTCTCATCAATGAGCCGGATATCATTCTGGCTGATGAACCCATCGGTAACCTGGACAGCAAAACGGGAACAGATATCATGATTCTTCTTAAAAAAATAAATGAAGAAAAAAACAAAACCATTGTTCAGGTAACCCATTCAACAGAAGCAGCAGAATACGGTAACCGGATTATTAAAGTGAAAGACGGAAAGGTGTGGAATCAATGACAATAAAAAAGATCGGTCTCTTCTTTTTAATCAATACATTCATCCTGCTGACAGCTTGCGGAAAAAACGAAACACAAGAAACAACAACGGAGCTCCCTCCTCCGGTTGATCGTTACATTGAAGCTTTTGGGATTATAAAAGCAGGGAAAATTAAAAATATTAATCTGGATTTCCCTGCTGCCATAAAAAAAATTCATGTAAGCAATGGTCAGAAAGTTAACTTAAATGATCCTTTAATCACCCTTGATCTTTCCAATTACAATAAGCAATTGCAAGACAAGGAAAACGAATATAGAATTGCACAATTAGAACTGCAAAGAATCCAGGCAGGAGAAACACCTTCTAGTCAAAAGGAATCCCAAAGGATAAAAAACGAATTAGCAAATAAGAGAAAGGCCTTATCCAGTAATTCAGACCCCGATATCCAAAAATTAATGAACGATTTGGATTTAGCCCAAAAAAGCTATGAAGATGCAAAAAGGGACTATGAAAAACAACAGATTTTATATCAACAAGGTGCTATCTCAGAATCAGAATTTGATAAGATAAAAAGAAATCTTGAACAAAGTAAAAATAATGTTGAATCCTTAAAACTTTCTGTTGAAGCATTAAAAAATAACAAACAAAAAGAAATCAGTGAATTGGAAAGAAGCTTAGACCTGACCAATGCAAGTTTAAATAGCTCAAATATCGAAGTCGAAATCCAAAAACAAAGAATCCTTTCTTTAGAAAATGAAATTGCTCTTTTAAAAGAAAAAATGAATAAACCATTTATTAAAGAAGATAAAATCGTATCCGATTTAAAAAATGCGGTTGTATATGAAATTGGTTATACTGAGGGTGACAACACTGACCAAAGCAAAAAAGTTCTTAGCTTACTCGATTTAGACAGCCTGATAATTGAAGCCAACGTATCTGAAGAATTCATTAAAGACGTTAAAGCAGGTGCCCCTGTTGATATTATCTTACTGGCCGACTCATCAAAAGAATACAAGGGAAAGGTTACAAAAATCTCAAACATGGCTATTAAAGAAAATGGAGAAACCGTAGTGCCAATAGAAATCTCCGTTGATAATAAAGATAGCTTTTTACGTCCAAACTTTAATGTTGATGTAAAAATTTATAAATAACTTTTTAAAAGTCCCAATATCATCTTAATATTGGGACTTTTAAACTAAAAAATCATCATGACTCAAATATGGCTCTATAAACACACCCCCATCAATTTGAATGATATGCTCATCCCCAGCACTCTCTTCAAGAGCGAATGCTTGATCTATTCTCTCCATAGCCTTTTCATACTTTTTCATTCTTTCCTTATCTTTTTCTGTGGATTCTTAATTCTGGAAAGATTTAAATGTTGGTGCTTTTGAAGTTGTAATAATTTGAATGATTTCATCTTCCATATCTAAAATAATTTCCGTACCAAACCTGCTAACAAAAGTCAAGGCTAATTTTTATCATTTGCTCAATTTTTAATATTTAAATTTAGACATAACAAATAAGCCGATATTTGATTCGGCTTATTGTATTTTAAATTAAGTATGATTATTATGCTGCTTTTTTAGATGTTTTTTCTTCTTTTGCCTCTATAACTCTGGCATAGTAAATTCTCAAAAACTTGTTTAAGCCTGCAAATTTACTTACTTTCTTGGCCTTACCTTCTTCTTCTTTCTTTACCATATAGCAATATACTGGATTTTCAGGGTTTTTAGCACCCATCATGCATTTCATTGCCTGATAGCCAACCTTTCTAAGAATAGCATTACCTCTTTTAGATATTTTACGCCGATTACCTTTGAAATCCCCAGATTCATATGTTGGAGCATCAATGCCAACGAAAGATATTAAACACTTTTTGTTTCTAAATTTGCTCAAGTCTCCAAATTCAGCTGTTATCTGAACTGCCAGCTTATCTGATATACCAGAAAATTTCTTTGCTTCCTGAAATTCTTCTAAAGGCTCGGCAAGATCTAACATTTGTGATAAAATACAATTGAGGCTTTGGTTAATTCTTTTAACCAGCTGAATACTCTCATAAACGTCCGCTTTAATATATGGGCTATTTGAGGGCTGAGTGGAGATACCTTCTAAAGCGACCTTGTAGATAGCTTGTGCCTTCTTGGCATTAGGATGGTATCTCTTTTCTTTTGCCCACTTTTGATAATCTTTAATAAATTCTTCTTCGCCTTTGCTAATAACCACATCCTTATGCCACCAAACTTCTAAAAAATCTAATAATTTATCCTTGTTAAAATCTCCTGAGCCATGGGGTAGAAGCTTTTTCAAGCCTGGAAAGACTTGATCAATGAAAGTATCTAAAAAATTCATTTGACTAATCCTCAAGTCCATATAATGATGATAGGAACGATTTAAGTGTTTCAAGTTCTGATAAACTTCTCTATCTAATTTATATTCTTCTAGTTTATGCCAATAAATTAGTCCATACTCAGCAATTAATCTTGAATCAATATTGTCATTTTTAGCCTTGCGAAAACTCATTGAACGGCAGAATTGCTTCATCTTTAAAGGATTAACTACTGTAACAAAGTACCCTTTTGATTTTAATGAGTACAGTATTGGTAAATGGTACTTCCCTGTAGCTTCCATAACTATCCGTAGTTCTCCTGTTAAAGCTTCAAGTTTGGATATGAAGCTTTGCATATCACTTTGTAAATGCATTAAATCAAATGGTTTCCAAATGGTCTCACTACCACCTTTAAGAGCACAAATAGTAGATTTGTCTTTAGAAATATCAATACCTATAGATATCATTTTCTTCCCTCCCTATTCTTTTAAAATAGATAATGTAGAATCCTACCTGCACCCATTTCCACTCATTTTAGCATGTGACACGGACGTATTAGCCCAACCTGCTTAATCGAATACATATAATAAGTCGGTAGGCAACAGTTTTATGCACGGACGTACTAGCCCAAAAAAAAGCTCGTTGCTCTACCCTTTCATTATATAAAAAATAGTGCAAGAAAGGATAATTCCTTCTTACACTATTTATGGTACTAAAGAAGAGTTTATAAATGTTAATAAAGATGTCTTTAAAGCATATGTTACAGAGTTAGACTTCTCAGATGAAAACGCAACTACTCAAATCAATCAATGGGTTGCAGACTCAACCAATAATAAAATTAAACAGATAATTCAGCCCCCTATAGCTCCTAATACAGCTATGTATCTTATCAATGCCATTTATTTTAAAGGTGAATGGACGGATAAATTTGATAAAAGGGATACCTTTGCCGCTAAGTTCTACTCAGGTAATGGAGAAACAAGAGAAGTCATGATGATGTCAAAAAAAGATGAAATTGAATACGGAGAAGGAGATGACTTTAAGGTTGTAAGACTTCCCTATGGTGAGGAAAAAGTATCCATGTATTGTATTTTACCTGCTGAAAACATTCCCATTAATGATTTTATTAAAGACCTGGATTCTAATAAATGGGAAGAAATCAAAAATAGCGTTTATGCAAGAAAAGATCTTTATCTGAATATTCCAAGGTTTAAAATTGAATATGGCATTAAAAACTTAAACAACTGTTTGATTGCTATGGGAATGGAAGAAGCCTTTTTGCAAGATAAAGCAGATTTTTCAGGAATAGCTGATGGTACCCTTTTTATTAATCAGGTACTTCACAAGGCTATTATTGAAGTAGACGAAAAAGGCAGTGAGGCTGCAGCTGCTACTTCTATTTCAATTGCTGGTTCTGCACCCCTGGAACCGCCTTCTTTTATTGCAGACAGACCATTTATATTTATCATCACTGAAGATACTAGTGGAACCATATTATTTATAGGAAAACTATATGATTGTGAGAAATATTAACAAAAGCTGTGCACTTATATTAATAAGTGCACAGCTTTTTTATGCCAGTCTTCATAAGGGGAATAAAAATCATTATTCTATAACCTTTTTAATATGCCTGTTCACCGACAAATAAAATTTCTCCATTGATATCATCCCGGATAAAATATGTAAATGGTCTGTCAGCTTTAAATATAACTGGCTCTTCAGGGATTAAAGCAGTCGTATTTATTATAACTGCTGTAACCGCTGCTGCTTCTGTTCCTCTTTCATCAACTTTGATATAAGTTTTATGTATGATATCATCGATATAAGCATCTATATCCGGCTCAAACATATTATCAAAATTTGCCTTTGCAGGATTAAAAGCAGTTTCTATACCCATTTCTGTCAGAAATTCTTTTAAATTTATTTTAAATTCCGTCTCAAATTTCGGTATGCTGACCTGTACTCTTGTTCCCGTCATTTTTTCGATATTATTTTCATAATTTATTTCTCTGTTGGAAGAATCTGCAGGAATGGCAATATACATACTTGTTCTGCCGTCTTTGTAAGGTAATCTGATCATTTCAACAGAATCATCTTTGTAATACTCAAAATATCCTAAAGTATTCATAAAATCACGTTTTGTTCGTTTACCATTTCTATCCGTAAATTCAGCCTCTTTAGTAGCAAATTCATCAAAAGTTTTCGCCCATTCCCCTTTAAAATAAATTGCATTGACTAAACAAGCTAAAAAGTTGCCATCTGAAATAATATCTTTTATTTTGCCTTCTGTCTTCTGATTTACCCAATGATTAACTCTTGGGACTGCATCGAAAGTGTTAACCTTTTCTACTTCTGCCTGATAATAATTTTGTACTGTATTTTTATAAGCGTCTTCAAATTCAACCCCTCCGCCTTTATCAATATTGAGCCATACTGAATTTGCAACATTCAACTGAACCTTTTCATTTTCACTATAGTCCTTTATCAGTTTTGCTGCCCATTTATTATACTCATCTATATCTTCAATTCCTAATATATCCATAATTTCTTTTCTTGTTGTATCATCCGCACCATTAGCCGCCAAAGCCAGAGCCATTTTTATACTTAAAGGAGAAAACATATAATTTTCATCAGTAGGCATATAATCATTTAATTGCCAGGTAAATTCCCTTTCTTTTTGAGACGGCATATACTCTGATATAATCAATTGGTTTAATTCTTCTTCATTCACAATACCTTTTTCACTTAACAGATCTTTTAAAAGCTTTCCATCTGGCATTTTAGCGAATAAAGCGGAATAGCAAATATTGACTACATCATTCCGGATAAGCTTATAATCCTTTGTTGATACAGCCAGTTTTGTATAGTTATTGACAAGCAAGCCAGCTTTAATTCCTGCCTCATAAACATTGTCCAAACCTATTCCTTCATAACCCATTGCTGAAAGCAGGATTTTTACAAATTCTTGTCCGGTAATAAGCCGCTCTGGCTCAAAAGTCGTTTTACTTGTTCCGTTGACATATCCTTTTCCTGCAGCATAGCTTATACTACCAAAAGCCCAATGAGAAGCCTTAACATCTGAAAACTGCTGATAATTTACAGATTGATTGACTAATTTATCTTCACCAACCATACGCAAAACAATGGTAACCGCTTCAGCTCTTGTTACGGGTTTTTCAAGTTCAAAGCCTTTCTGAGTTCCTTTTAACAAACCTAATTTGCTTAAAACATCTGCCTCGTGCTCAGCAAAAGGAACGACAATATCTGAATTTCCTATACGATAACCGGATTGATTTTTTTCTTCTGCAAAAACGGTTGACAAAGACAATAATAATATAACTATTGATAAACATATACTCAAAAATCTCTTCATTTACTAATCCTCCTTCATCACTTTGCAGGATTTCTTATTGTCATAAATATAACCAATTAAATTCACATTATTTAATTATTAAAAGACCTTTAAACGTCAACCGGATAAGTTGAATAGTCCTTGTTTTTAATTGAATCCTGATCTCCATAAGATTTATACCATCTAATACCTACAATAGAAGAATTTAATTTTAAAACTGTATGAATACCTTTTAGCAATTCTTCTAACTCTTTTTCCTCAATTTGACCAAGTAATCTTGAAAAAAATCCATATCGTGGATTTAATGAAACTTCCCAGTATCTGTTATAAATTGAATCTAATCCAACCATAATCTCATATTTAATTGTACCAGATATGCACTTAATCAAAAAAGCAAACTCTACATCTTCAACAGACTTAATTTCAAAGCCTCGTTCTTTTAATCCTTCTACCAAATAATCTGCCAAATCTTCTCCCACAGTATAATTATTGTCAGAAGCTTCTTTTTTGAAAGGACCTTCAAAAGTCACAAACAAATTAAACTTACTCATTAAAGCCTCCTTTCTTCTTTTTTAAAAACATTTCTTAGATTTATTTTATCATAAGTATTAATTATATACAAAAATTTACCATTATCATGCTTTTTACTATAGATTCATGATGCTTAATAATAACAAAAAAAATCTCACCATTAGGCGAGATATCATTCCTCAAAAGAATAAATATAACGTATATCTGTAAGTTTTTTACCGGAAATTTCACAAATATATTCATCCTCTGCTTTGCACTGCCAGTTATTTTTCTCATAAAACCTTCTTGCCCGTTGATTTTCGTTTAACACCCATAAATAAACATTCTTAAATCCTGCTTCTTTTATGTCCGAAAGAGCAACTTCCAGCAACTTTCTGCCATAACCCTTACCAAAATATTCTGGCAGTAAGTACAAAGAAACCACTTCTGCCCAATCAGGCAGTGACTGATCCCGGGATTTCCCGTAAGAAACACAGCCAATTTTTTGATCGTCAACAATCATAAGTTGTACAGTCAAATGATTATCTTTTAACCAATTTGTAAAGGCAGACACCCAAAAATCTTCCTTAACCTCATCCAAATAAACTTGTGGCACAATTCATTTATAAGCAGTCTTCCAACTTAAAGCGTGAATCCGGCTAATTATTTCAACATCATCCAATGTAGCTTTTCTTATCTTCACATATATACCCCCTTATCCTATTTGGTTTATTATAAATTATTGCCCAATTAAATATATAGAATTATAATACTATTTTTATAATATTTCCAGATAATCGTGACTTAGCTTTAGAAGCATTTATTTATAGTTTTTCATTTTTCTTAATGAAAATCCAAAAAAGACAGATGAAATATAAGAAATATTCCATATAAAAAAGTAAGGTAAATGTCATTTACCTTACTTTTGTCTGTTTTTTATTAAAAGTCTCTTTATTTCGTTTCTCACATAATTTCCCTTATCTTTCCGAGCTCTTCAAGCTCTTTAAAATATCTTTCTGGTAAAAGTAAATCAGCTAGAGGATTAACGAATCTCATTAATACTATATATTCAAATCTTCTTGAATAAATTGTTTCATAAATATCCTCAGAATTCCTTCTTACATCTTTAGATTTTTGCTATATCCATAAAGTTGCTATATTGTCCGTCTCAAAGTTCATACAAACATAAGAAATCCCTTGATTTACCCGTCAATGTCATGTCTTTCTTAAATTTGTCCAAGTCCTGTTAAAACAAAATATTAGCTTAGAACCTTGATTAACATAATTTCTAAAGGCTCATTGGGCATAAGAAAGCCTCCTATATCTTTATAGCCAAGCTTTCTGTAAAAGTGTTGGGCTTCTTCATTAGCTAAGGTACTTGTCATCAAGTAATGGTAGCCTTCCTGTCGCATTTTTTCTTCCCAGTAGCTGACAAGCTTTTTCCCGATACCTTTTCCTCTATAACCGTCAATGATATAGAGCATATTCATAAAGGGATGCTCATCCCAAAAAAATTGTACCTTAGCCAACCTATGATTTTCCCCTCTTCCTCATAAACAAATACTTCACCATCTTTAATTTTCTTTTCTAATGCTTTAGCTGAAATATACTCGTCTAAATCACAAAGTATTTTAAAATCTTCCATACAAGCAGCTCTTATCATCTTTTACCCCCTCATTGATGATATCAAAGCAAATTCCCATACTTCTGATATCATTCTTTCCCCCGCCACAGCAATATTTTTACGTATTAAAAAAAATAAAAGATTATATTCTTTACCTTGGATAGACAACATGATGATAATTTTCGTATTCCTTCCACTGAAGAAAAATCATCTAACATATCATTTTAAAATTCTCTTTTTTTATATCATTCTATCATAAAATAATCAATTGTTAAAGTTATCCTATTCCGTGAAAAATATTTAATATTTTTTAATTTTTATATATCCCTGACTTTAAAATCAAATCACTTCCTGCAGTACAGAAAGTCCTGCAGCTAATGCTGCAATGAGATATCAAAATAAGTCAAATATTTATTTTATTTACAAACTCTGCTTTATTTTCACATCAATAAAGTGTATAATACAAATAAAACTGTTATGATTCATAAAACTTTGGCCTTAGGGGGAGTCTTATGGAAAAACTTAGTTTTGTCATGGAAAACTATCTCGAAGCCATTTATGAGCTTTCTAAAGATAATACCGGCGTAAGAGTTTCTGATATATCCGAACGTCTGGGCGTTACTAAAGCAAGCGTTAACAATGCGATGGCAACCCTTGCTGAAAAAGGACTGGTCATTAATGAAAGATATAAGGAAGTATATCTGACTCCTGCCGGCCTTGAAAGAGCAAAACTGACTGCCAATAAACATTGTATTATCAGAAAGTTTTTAACAGAAGTATTAAAGGTTGATGAAGAAATTGCCGATGAAGATGCATGTGCCATTGAACATGTCATCAGTTGGGAATCCATTCATGCCATGCAGGAATTTATGGAGAAGAATTAAAATAAATACTTGTCATTTTAATAAAACACAGGGCTTTTTACAAGCTGCTCTAAAGGCAGATACAAAAAGCCCTTTATTTATGAAGCCTGTCATTTCCAATTGTAGTATCAGAAAAGCCAATTATAAAATATCAGTAAAAGATCAGGATAAACTAAATCAAATCACAAAAAATGACTGGCTTCTATTTTGCCAGTCAATAAAAAATTGAATCGGGGGGAAACCGTCTTTATTTTTGAGCCTCTAACCATTCTAAAGCCTCATCTAAATCACTGAACATTTTTGCTGTAATTCCTTTTTCAGCATATTGCTCTATCCGCCTTTTCATATCCAATTGTCCAATAAGCTTTTCAGGTTGTACAATTGCCCAATATTTCCATCCATACTGAACCGTCAAAGGAAACCAAACGCTGGCTCCCCATTCTGCATCCGCTTTTCTAATGGCATTACTGTTTCTGTCATCAGATAGCCATTTAATTGCTCCTTTTTCTTTCAAAAGCTCCGTTCCTTTTAATAATAATTCTTGCAATTCTTACCATACACATATTTTTTAATTTGGTGATGAACAATTTTACTTTCAGGGTGATACCATAAAACAGCTGAATCATTTTCCATAATTAATTCTTTTGCCATAAAGTCATCCCTCACTAGTTTATTTTTTGTACTGTTAGCATAGCATAACTATTAACATTATTCAATAAGTAGTGAAAAAGATTTTTTTATTGAATTGTCTATCTTATGTCAATTTCAGTGCCATGTAATACAATGGTTTTTATATTTTCTACTTTAACAGGTTGACTAAATTCGTATTGCACACGAAAAAAGTATGGTGTCTTTAATTCATCATTCCACTCCGCTGTAGATGAAAAGCTTTAATAACATATAACTTTTCGCCGTCCTCTGTTATTAAATAGCAGTTTTCAAAATCGTCAAACAGGCATGAATATTTTCCATCAGGATCCTCAGTATATGGAAAAAGAAATTCAACATTTAATCTTATAGGTGTTAAGGAAAGATTCATAATGGTTGAAGGATTCCCCTTTACTTCCAGCACTCTGTCTATTGCTGAATCTGCCTTATACGCTGGATAATCTAAAGGAATCTCAAAAATCCATTCCCCTTCCGCTTGAAAATTAAAGAATTTTTCACCTTTTTCATTAAACTCAGGATGGCCAAAATTTTTTAATCTTAAATTGATAACATTTCCTGCTAAATCAACTTCTTCTGAAAACGATAATATCATTAAAAAAATATTATATTACTGCGTTCATTCTTAAAATCTACAATGGAATATCCACTGCTATAAACTTGGTTTCCACATTGAACATGAATGTCAATTTCATCAAATAATGAATTTTCGCAAACATTTAGAGACTTATCTTCAGCTGCAGTCATCTCGCAATAAAGATAGCAGTTCTGCCTGTCTCCTATAACCGATATAATTTTAAATTCCGTACCATGGGATATGTCGTAAAGTTCTAAATTTCTTCCAATCTTATTTTTTCGTTTTATTTAATCCTTCCATTAATTTTATTAATTGTTTTTCTCAAGAATAAATATTGAATCAACCATATTAAAATAAATATAAGAACAAAAAATCCAAAATAAGTCATAAAGCCGAAAAAACTATGCTTCATCCAGTTTGCCAGATATGCAATTGGCATCAAAACTAAAGCAATAATCAAAAAATAAATCCCCGTTTGCTTTACAATGCTCCAGTTTTCTATTTCCCATATTACTGAACTGGCACCAAAAACTGAACCTAAAAGCCCACACAGCACAGCTTGTAATATCACTGCACAAATTTCACTATTCATCCGATTCACCAAAGCTGGTACGCAAGGATAATAATGTCCTCCTCCCCAGCCAACAGAGATTATAATCGTAATAATATATCCCACAGCTATTCCCATAGGGATACCTAAAAGACTGCGTAATAAAACTTGTTTTTTCATTTTCTCACCTCATATTCCTAATATTTTTTTTACTTTGCCAACCCTTCGCCTTGAAACATATGTAACCGTATCATTACTCAACTTAACGCAAATTGTTCCTGTAAAACTTAAATCAAAACTTTTAACTTTTCTGAGATTAATAATTTCAGAGTTTGAAATCCGTACAAAATAATTCTTGTCCAGTCGTTCTTCTATTTCATAAAGTTTAAGTCGTAAAGTATACTCACCCTTTTCAGTAATAGCAAAAACCTTTCCTGAGCAAGCATATACAGAAATGATATCGGATTCATCTATAATTTCCAGCATGTCATCCTTAAAGCCTGAAAGCATTTGTGGTGAATCATCTGACAATTTTTTCATGAGATGATTAATTTCATCTGTAATCTTATCTGTAACAATAATCACTTTTGGCTCAGTACACGAACGGTCTATTTTAACCTCAATTTGCATTTAGCTGCCCCCTTTCTGCAATTACATTATAAAAAAACCAACAATTACTTTCCATTATTCTTTTATAGCTGGTTTTTTTTATGCTACAGATGGTAAGATAACAGCTATATAATAACAAAGTGGGATTATGATTAATCCCACTCAGATACAAGACCTTTAATACCCATTTTTATATTGAATTTTAAAATTTAAAGTGGCTAATTAAAGCAGATAATTCTTCAGCCATCGTTGCCAGTGATTTTGAGAAAGTTACAATTTCTTCTGTGACAGCAATTTGTTCTTCACTGGATGCTGAAACATCTTGTGAATTTAAGGCAAAATCCTGGCTAACATTATTGATCTCCTGCATCGTTCGTTCAAAGCTTAGACTGCTTTCGGTCATTTTTCTTACGCTTCTTGTAACATCCGCCACAATATTTTTGAGCTGTTCCGCTTCTTTGTTAATTGCTGCAAAAATATCTCCATTTTCCTGAATAGCCTCTACACTGGAATCTACAGATTTAATACCGTTATCCATCATATGAACAGCATTATCTACACCTTTTCTTATTTCTACAATTAATTCAGCTATCCTGTCGCTGGCATCTGCTGATTCTTCTGCCAATTTTCTAATTTCATCGGCGACAACACTAAATCCTTTTCCGGCTTCTCCAGCTCTTGCCGCTTCAATGGCTGCATTTAAGGCAAGTAAATTGGTCTGCTCTGCTATCCCACTAATCAACTCAATAATTTGTCCTATTTGATTAGAATTATGTCCCAACTCAGCAATAACCTTCGAAATTTCCTCTGTATCCATTTTCAGATTATTGATTTTATTAACCGATTCATTTGCTGACTGGCTTCCCCTTGAAATATCTTTTATTATATTTCCAGTGGTTTTTTCCATATGATCTGTTTTCTCATTTACTTCATCAATCTGCTGAATTAAGCTTTTTAAACTTCTTAAAGCAGAATCAATTTGTGCTGATTGTTCTTCTGCTCCAGCTGCTATTTCCATGATTCTATTGCCCACATTTTCTGCTGCCTTACCAACCTGCTCACCAGAGGCATACAACTCCTGGCTTGATGCAGCAACTTGATTCGATGCATCTGCTATCTGCTGAATGATTGTTTTTAAATTAAGAATCATCACACCAAAAGAATTAGACAGCCTTCCCAACTCATCTTTTCGCTTTAGAAACTTTTCAGGTACCTTCATAAACAAGTTGCCCTGAGCTAACGATTCTGCCTGTTCAGTAACCGCCAATATCGGTTTTGCCAAACCCTTTGAAGAAAAGTAAATGATTAACGTTGCTATGATAATGGCAAATAAAACAACGCCTTGCAGTAACTGGTTCATGGTACTTAACATACCCTTATAGACCTTTACAGGTTTATAAGAGATAAAATACATACCATATCGGCTGCTGTGGCTGTAAGCAGCAATATAATCGACACCTTCAAAAGTAAAAAAGCCTACCCCCGTTTTTTTGGCTTCAATATTTTTATAAAAATCCTGCAAATCTGGCTCTTCAGCAAAATTTAAAGTCAAAAGATAGTTGGGATCCTCAGCTGAAATCACAAGGCCCGAAGTATTTAAAAAAAAATTGTTTAAATTCTCATCTATAGAATTGCTAGAAATAATTTTCTCCGATACATTGCTTAATTCTATGGCCATAGCTATGGTCCCGAGATGCCTCTCATTCTTTTTTATGGGTGCAACAATTGTCATAACAGGACGACCAGTAGTAGGAGATATCCTTGCTTCTCGAACTAGTAAACTTTCAGCACTGCCTACAACTTCATCTTCCCAGCCAACCGATTTACCTCCAATACCATCAGCAATATCTCTATTCCTATACATAAGAAATATATTTTCAAAAAGCCCTTCTCCCAATTCATAATTGTATTCCAGATTCTGGGATATCTTCTTTAGAACTGCTTCATCGGGCTCTTTTGAATGAACAGAAGCTTCATATAAAGCATCCACTAATAAAGGTTGATTAGCAATAACTTGTGCCTGTTTTTCAATATTAGAAAGGGCTAATTCCATTTGATTTCTTTTTTCAATTGCAGTACTTAGTAAAGCATTACTTGCTGCTTCCTGAAAATACTTCCTTGAAACACGGCTTACTACAGGCACACTGGCTAACATAGGTATGATCATACAAAGCATAGATGTTGCAAAAATTCTCCAAAAAATTCCTGACATTTTCCCCTGATGCTTCTTCATATCCTACCGCCTCCTTAATAATGATAAAGCTCATTCATAAAATGGTCTCGATAATTAAACCGTAACTAAATGGCTCGTCATTACAAGAAAATTTCTAGTAAAACCTGGCGTTTACAAGAATGTACCCTGATGCTAATAGATGTTTTTACTTTTTAATATATTTATAATTTTGCTTTAATTTAGTATATTATATTGTTCGACATTTTTTTGATCTATTTAATTGATACTTTTGGCCTATATTGTTATAAATTTTAAGACTAAACTTATTTAATCACTGTTTAGCAAATAAAGCACAACCAATCTCACATCAATAAACAAAAAAGGCTTATCCAACGACAGCATAAAATTCTGACGCTCTAAGTCAATAATGCTGGCGAAAGATAAAAGCCTTTCATATGAAATATAAAATATGAAACTATGACTGTTTAATTGAACTATGGCCTTACTAAACCATGTTTTTCACATTCTGAATCGGATAGTTCTCTCTCGAAAATAAAAGCTCTCCTTGAATCAGACCTTAAATAATCTAAATAATAATCAATGTTATCGGCAAAACTGCCTCTTTCTTTCTCTTTATAATGAAAATATCTTTTTTTGTTATGGATATAAGAATTAATAATATCTGCCGCTTCTTGGGAATAACTGATATCATCATAGGGAATTGAAAACACTTGTTTATGATCAAATACAAATCTTAAAATATACCAGTCCGGAGCTTCTCCAACATGCTCTGAAACCCTCTTTGAAGCCTTTATAAATCTTTCAATGTCCTCTTTATCATCCATTATCCAGCATTCCTGCCCATGATCAATGATAACCACATCATATTTTTCAGGAAATTTAGGATTGACTGTTTCTACGTTCTTTATTAAACGCATTCCCCCAATGATAAAAAGGATTAAAGCAAAAGAAAAAATTATCATATAAATTCTGATTTTCCTTTTATTCATTTTTCCTCCTTATTCGTCAGTATTCAAATCTCAAAAAAGGGCAGCCTTCATCTGCTCTAAAACACTTTCTAAAATCATAGCAGACACTATTTTAATTTTCCTGTTATGCCAATGAGATTCATATATCTGCTATTATCCGTTTCTATCATTTCTCTATCTTCTATGGCATAAGGATTGTCTGTTGACAGCCAGTCATTCCAAGCATCCTGGAAACATTTCATCTCCCAAATCGTTAAGTCCTTGAGTTCATTTTCAAATTTAGGCCTCCACCAATCTATTGAATGCCAGGTGGCTAAGGCTTCTTCTTCTCACTCTTAATCCTCCATATTACATTATGATTTTATTTAATAATTTTATTTTTATATTCTTAATGTTAACTTTTCAAACTTAATAACACTTATGTTAGCTATTCTTTATCTTCATTGCAGTTCAAAATATCTTTTATTAAATTACAAAAAAATCATTCATGCTCTAGTTCTGAAAAATAAAGATTTTCTAAGCTGAATTCCCCCATTTGGTAATTGACATCAGCATAAATATCTCCCATATAATATGGACTTGCCCAGGACTCAAATAATAAGCCTAAAGCAAATTTTGCTTTTAATCTGCCTTCTTCCACATCAAAAGAGACAATGTTCCCTAAAACAGGTGTATCATCTTTTACAGTCAGCTTTTCTTCAAAAGGACCTATTTTTACAGAACGTTTCTTATCTCCAATATGAACATCCACCCATAACTCATCAGAATTATAATAAGATTTTAACTGGATTTCTTTAAGAAGCTGTGAATGATAGCGGTCACTTTCATAAACAATATCTTTGAAATACATAGGATTTGGAATGATTGTTTCATTCTCAGATTCTGTAAAAATATATTCCTCTTCTGATAACGAAATAATATGCAGTTCATCAATCGATACGCCTGTCCCTGAACCAACATACAAAATAACCGCTAATTCTTCTTTTCCATCCTGATTAAAATCATTAACATACATTTCAGGAAGAATAAATCTGGACGTTAAATAGCTCCAATCAAAGTAATGACCCTTATTATTTACATATAGAATAACCCCACGATCTTTGATACCATATTCTTTTTTTCTTTTACTACTGAAACACCTTCATAACACTATCTGGCACCTTCTAAGACACTGGATTTTCCTGTCATCTCATCTGCAGAAACTTCAGACTATATCCCAAAATTATAGATGATTCCATACCCTTCTAACATTTTCTTAAATTTTTCATTGTCCTCATCTGTTATATGAAAATAATAATCTTTTCCATCTTCTTCTATACGCATTGTGGGGCAGCCATCACCAGCAGGATAAATGATGAGGTCTTTTTTATCTGACTTAAAAATTAACTCCACCCCATTACATGGGCAACTTGGTGTTTCTTTCCATGCAGTCCTATTAAATATAGATTTTAAAAACTCTAAATCTTCCTGCTTAATCTGCGTATAAATTTCTGGCATTTCTCCATATTCCTCTGCTCTTATATATGCTGTTTCTGCAAAACTTACATCTACAGGAACTGAAACAGAAAACAGTATCTTATAAACAATAATACACATTACAATAAGAATACCTAAAACCGTATACAATGAAATGATTATTGCTTTTTTCATCTACCCGCCTCCGTACGAAATGAATCTGTTTCTCTAATCGTGTTTTCCCTTTATTTTTATTTCCTTAAATTTAAAGGGCTTTTAATTTTCGTAATATTTATAATAAATGATACTTTAATATTGTTTTGTAGTCAACAAAAAAGCTCCTTAGAGGAGCTTTTAAGATCATATTATCCGTTTTGATTTTCAATAAATTTTCTTAATAAAGTATTGAATTCGTCCTTTTGATCATAAAAACATCCATGACCAGAATATTCAAGAGCCACTAACGTTGAAGTCCGGATCATTTTATGCTGTATTTCAGCAAGTTCAAAAGGCACTATTTTATCATGAATACCGTGAACAATTAAAGTGGGCACATGAATCACTTCTAAATCTGTAAAAAGCGTTTCCTTTATCCATGTCTGGGCAATTGCTGCCGTCGCCCAGCCTGCAGCCTGCAAGCCTAAATTAAAAAACCAATCTGAAAAAGCCTGTGAAGTATGCTGAAAGAAAAAAATGTTCCCAAAGTCCCTAAGCATTTGCGGCCGGTCATTATAAGTCCCCTTAATAATTTCTAAGACAGTCTGTTTTTCTGCGCCGTAAGGAAAACTTGGAAGCTTAATTAAACTTGGTACCGCCGCTGCAATAAGGACCAGCTTAGATACCCCGAATCCCTTATGTCGTCCCATATACCTGGCAGCTATGGCACCGCCCGTAGAATGCCCTGCTAAAATAAAATCATGTAAACCTAATGTTTCCACCACAGTTCTAAGATCATCTGATAAAGTATTGTAATCGTATCCATAATAGGGCTTATCCGATTTACCAAAACCTCTTGTATCAATTCCAATACAATGGTACCCCCATCCCGGGAATTTGTCTAACTGGTATTCAAACAGATTATGATTTGCCGGCCAGCCATGTAAAAAAACAATGGTTTTTTTACCCTGTGGATTTAGATCTTCTGCAAATAGCCTGACTTTGTGATCCACATCAATATAATGACCCATAGTATCCCCCTTGAAAAAATCCTTAAGTAATATTATTCAAGCAAACCCTTTGATATGCTGTGTAAAAATTAAAAAATAAACAATATCCATCACAAATAAAAGTCACCTTTTTATCTTTTTAAGACAAAAGGTGACTTTTCTCATACAAAAACAATTAATCTGTGCCTGAATAATACGACAACGCCTTATCTAATTCTCAGTACTTTTCTTATTCCTTCTTAAGATACATAACCATGCCTGCACCCATATTTTCATTAGGTCTTTCAATAAAACCAAATTTTTTATAAAAACCTTCCTTATTCGGTGCAGCCATTAAATTCACCATTAGAAAATCATTTTTCTGCATCGAATTCTTTAAATAGTCCATGACATTATTCATTAACTGTCTCCCAATTCCTTGCCCCTGAAACTCAGGTAATACCATAACATCTGCAATAATGACAATATAGCCGCCATCTCCAACGACTCTCGCCATTCCTACAGCCTTCCCATCTTTATATGCTACTGTAAGAAAAGCCGAATTCATAAGTCCTCTTTCCGCCTGTTCTTTCGAAAGCGTATTCCATCCAACAGCCTTTCTTAAATCATTATACTCTTTTTCAGAAATCTTATTGCCATAAGTTATCATACTAATCCCCCTAAATAACAAAAATATAATCCTTTAAATCCAGTTGAGACTTTTATTGATAATAATTTTTTATATATTCTACCCATTCTTGATAAATATCTTCTTGTGATTTACCAAAACAGAGCATATAATCTTCTGTTTTTATAAGTTCAAGCACACTGTCCCATCCATAAGTTACATCCAGATATTCAACATAGGTTGTTGCAAAAGTATAACCGCCGCAATTTGAAAACCGGACAGGATTTCTTGTACAGATATCACTATAACTAGGAATAGACATTGTCTCTAAATATTCTTTATAAAATTCTTCACCATTAGCTAAATACAATGCTACTCCTTCTGTTAACCATAAATCAATGTCCGGATTTAAAACACTGATATAGGCATGCACAATTTCATGCAACACTGCATACTTCACACTATCATAGTTATGCATGGCCCCAGGATTAGCAGGAGAGGTTAAAATAACATTGGTTCCAATATTGTCCCCTATATACCAGTCCAGGCCTAAAAGCGGACCAATAAATCCGTACTTCTTTCTTTGCATAGTCGCCTGTGAATCATAAATATAAATATTTATATTCTCTTTTTCAGTAAAGCCTAACTTTTTAGCGATAAACTCTGTTGCAGTATCTGCATAGTTAAAAGTATCTGTTGCTGCATCCTTTTCCTTTTCGTAATATACATTCACCCATTGACCTTCCAGAAGACTCATATCTGCCGACTTTAAATGAAAAGTAGGTATAAAATTAATAAAAAACAATAAACAAATCATTACCATAATAAAAAACCCAATTATTATACTCTTCTTTTTCATAGACAATCACCGCAAATATTTAGCTCCATAAATGACAACGCTTTATCTGATTCTTGCTGCTATCAATACGTAGCTTTTATTAGCCTGTTATTTATATCAAAATATTTTTAATTATGATACAATATATTTAATTTGTCAATAAATAATCTCTGTCTATGCTTTATCTGTCACCTCTGAACTTTTCTTAATTAAAAGCATCATTCATTTCCACTTCTTCATCACAAATCTCATATTTTCATGCAATATCTTATAATTAGCATAATCCATTCAAAATTTTATTCAGTAAAAATCTCTTTGTTCGTTTTCTAATTTATATCCATAATCTTTTATAGTAAGCTAAATTGTCAATCTCTTATTTTTTATGGTTGACAATGTCAATTGTTAAGTATATAATGTTTTTGGTTAACAATTGAAATATAAGGAGGATTATTCGATGAAAAATAAAAAAGCAAAATCTGTTTTATCTGCAAAAGAACTTTCAGTCATTGCACTCTTTACTGCAATCACTGCTGTATTTGCACAAATCGCTATCCCGCTCCCTTTTACACCAGTACCTATCTCCTTTGGTCTGGTTGCCGTTTACATGTCAGGAATTTTATTAAAACCAAAGCATGCTGTCTATTCTCAACTGTGTTATCTTACTCTGGGTGGTCTGGGAATTCCAGTCTTTGGCGGCTTTCGTGGCGGCCTGGGAGCCCTTTTTGGACCAACAGGCGGCTACTTACTGGTCTATCCCATTATGGCCTGGCTTGTCTCTATGGTGCTTAACAGCCAAAAAAGCAGGCAAAACGAATCCTCTAACAGTAAGGGATTTTTACTCTTTAAATCCGCTGTTGCCATTTGCACTGCACATATCATTTTATATTTAGGAGGAACCACCTGGCTGAGCATCACCACAGGCAACTCTTTTTATGCTACTTTAGCGATCGCTGTATTTCCCTTTATCCCTATGGACATCTTAAAAATTATTTTCTGCATATTTGCTGTCGTACCCATCCGTTCCCGTTTAATCTCAACCAATTTTTTAATCATAGATAATACAAAAGCAGACTTTTCTGAATAAAAGGAGCCGGAATCATGACAGAAAAAATGACTATCAAAGAATTATTAAGCAAAGTTATAGAAGGAAAAGATATCTCTTTGGAAGAAGCGAATCTGCTCATAAGACCTGATTTAACGGACTTAAATGAACTAATTCAGGCATCTGACATCATTACCAAACATTATTTTAATAATACAGTTGAAATGTGTGCCATATACCCGGCTAAAATGGGAAAATGCTCGGGAGACTGTGCTTTTTGTGCTCAATCTGTCCACCACAACAGTAAAATTACGCCTATTTCAGTTCAAGAATTAAAACTAGATGATATTATCTCAAAAGCTAAAGACTTAGAAAAGTTCGGGACAAAGCATTTTAGCCTCGTCACAAGTGGTGAAACATTAAATGATGAAGAATTCAACCTTATCATCCATATATTTTATAGGCTAAATAAGGAAACGACATTAAAACTCTGTGCATCTTTGGGCAGCTTAACTTTAGAAAAAGCTAAAAAATTGAAAAATGCCGGGGTATCCCGCTACCACCATAACATTGAAACAAGCCGTAGTTTTTTCCCAAAAATTTGCTCAACCCATAGCTATGACGACAAAATAGAAACTATCAAAACTGCCCAACAGGCAGGTTTAGAAATCTGCTGTGGCGGTATTATTTCTATGGGAGAAACCGCAGAGCAACGTGTGGAAATGGCTTTCGCTTTAAAAAATTTAAATGTTGATTGCATTCCTATTAACATACTCAATCCTATCCCTGGCACCCCATTAGAAAATCAAAAGCTTCTTTCCGCAGAAGAAATCCTAAGAACCATAGCAGTCTTTCGCTTTATATTAAAAGACAAGACTTTACGATTTGCCGGAGGTAGAGAAAAAGCTCTGGCTGAACATGAATATTTGGGCTATCGTGCAGGAATTAATGCTTTGCTCATAGGGGATTACCTGACAACACCTGGAAAAAGTATTGAAAATGAAAAAGAAAACTTGAAGATGGCTGGCTTAATCATATAATCTTTAAGGCCATCTTCATATTTTATGCATCCATTTACTTTCATTTTTGAATCTGCTTCCAAAAATCGGGTAAATGATAAAAAGCGACCTTAGTGATTAATAAATCCAATTTCCCTCTTTTCTTCCCCCTAAGCTTTTATGCAGCCTTTATCACCTTAATTCCCCTAATAAAGTTTAAAGTAGCAAAAGCGTACTATATTCTAGAATAAATTTTAAGAATTTTTTATACCTTAAAAACCGGGGTCAATAAAAAGCCCCGGTAATTTTTTATTCCTGAATAATTGCCCTGCGTACTGTCATCCTTGCGGCCCGCTTTCCTGCAGAACGGCTTGCAAAACGGCCAATAAACCATGTAAAGACAAACCATGCCAGCATAGAAAGAATAAGTGCAAGCCATGAAGATGTCAGTGGAATCTCCAGAACATAAACGCCTATATAGTAAATGCTTAAGAATAAAACAGGTATAGCCAGCAAAAGACTAAGAAGCCAACTACACAGACATACAAAAGTACTTTCTGTTCGGACTATTTTTTTGATTTGCCTGTTGCTGGCACCCATCGATTTCATAATACCGATTTCCCGGGTACGCTCTGACACTTGCAAATTCATAGCAGAAGCAAGGCCAAAGCCAGCAACAAACACAACTAAAATCGCTACGGTTAAAAAGGACGTCAATGTTGTAGTAAAATGAGCCTTAAGAATCTTGTAGCGCTCCATCTTACTTTCTGATTGAACAATCGATATTTCGCTTATAGAAAGATATTCTTCCAAATCTTTATAAACTCTTCGCATATTTCTCTTTTGGATTGCTGTTTTGACTGGAACACTAATTCTCTGAGCCTTTGGCGGAATAAGGGTCTCAAAACCCTTTATTTCCATATATATGCTCTGGCTTCCAATTTCTTTGATAATGCCTACTATGGTCATTTCCTGTGTAATACTGCCAAACTGGAATAAGACCTTATCTCCCAAAGCATATGGCTCATTGTTTAAAAATTCAAAACTTACTACAATGGCATTGCTATCACCTGCTTGCAACCAACGGCCTTCTATCATTTCAGGTGTAAATAACTTACTATTATAATCCATGGCTGTCAGGGCATACAAATTCCCTGTATGTCCATCCGGATAAATGAGTTTTCCTGTTGCCTCACCCCACACTTCATAGTAAGCCACCATTTCAGGATTAGCATCCAGTGCTTTTTTAATTTTATCCATATCTTTATAATGACTGCTCGTAAACTGGTAGTCAAAATGGCGTGCTTCCATATTATCTGATAAAGCCTTATTAATTGAAACGATATTCCCCATTATACCCACAAACAAGAGACCCCCAAGTGTTAACATCATCAAATTCATAATAAAACGGCGGCGGTGTTCGAGAGCCCTGCGTACAGACAGTAACACTGGTCTTGACAAACGGTTAAGGCATCTGTGAGGTATCTTAAGTTCTTGAATTCTGACCTGTATTCCATAATCATTAATAGCGTCTTTAACTCCTATCGCAAGTCCCCGGCGTACAGGCAAATAAGAAAGCAGTAAAGGCACTGTAACAAGTGCAGCAGTTACAAGGATATATACAACAGGAGACAGATCAAATCTTGTCAGATACATATTTCCTATCCGCAAAAAGAAAGCAGACAAACCTCTGCCGATAACTACGGATAAAGGTAATGACACAGCCAGATTAAAAGCAATTAATATTCCGGCTGCTCCCATATAGGCAAACTTTATCTTGCCAGTTCGTGCACCCATGGATTTTAATATGCCAATTTGTTTTACCTGACCAGCAAGCATTGTGGAAAAAAGACTGGCCATAATTAAGCAGCCAAATATAAAAGCCAAAAGTGAGAAAACCTGGAAAATAAACAAGGCACCTTCATACTCCTCAAGATGCATACTCACACCAGGCGTTTTTGATATATTAGCAGACAATACTTCATAACCATTTTCCTCCAACAGGTGAATGTATTCTGTTGTAATTTGCAAAATATTGTCCCTGTCATAATACGCTCCTGCAACAAAATAATCAATGCAATTCATTTCAAGCCCCATAGATTTCAGGGTCTCTTCTGATACATAAGCATATACTGAACTGGCAAATCTTATCCTGGAAAAGGATTCAGCCAGTGGACAAATAACTTATAACGGGCAAGGCTATATTTATCTGCGTTTTATACATAAGGCCGGAGCCAACACACAAATTGTATTGCAAGAATCCATAAGCTACGGACAAGCCCTTACATCATATCTTTCCCGTATTAGCCCTATGCTGCTTCTAAGTATCTTGCTCGTGTTTATAGCCAGCTTCGCCATCACAGCGCGGGCACTGGTTCCCATACGAAAATCCTGGGAACGGCAAGTCCAATTTACCGCTGACGCTTCCCATGAATTACGTACACCCATAGCGGTGATTCAGGCCAATCTTGAAGTCGTTATGGATGAGCCAGAACAAACGGTTGCCAAAAAGCAAAAATGGCTTAATCATATTAAAGCTGAAGCAGACCGGATGCAGAAATTAATAGAGGATTTATTAATCCTCTCCCGGGCTGATGAAGGACAGGAAAATTTAGAAAAATCTCTCTTTAATCTTTCAGAAACATTGATAAATACTTTAGAGTCTCTCATACCTTATGCACAAAGCAAGGGGATAAAATTAAAAACAGACATTGAAGCGGATATATCATTCTTTGGAGACAAAGAACAGATAAAACAACTGCTGGTAATACTCGTCGATAATGCCATCAAACATACCCCTTCAGGTGGAGAAGTCCTGGTCAAAAGCCAGATACAAAACCGCAATCTTGTTATTAAAGTTACTGACACAGGAGAAGGGATAGCAAAAGAACATCTGACTAAAATCTTTGACCGTTTCTACCGGATTAACAAAGCACGGGAAAGGGAAAGTGGCAGTTCAGGCCTGGGTCTTTCCATTGCCAAATGGATTGTGGAAGAACACCGGGGTTCCATCCATGTTGAAAGCAAATTAGGTGCTGGCAGCACCTTTACAGTCGTTCTCCCACCAAAATAAAAAAGTAAAGCACTGGCTTTGCCAGTGCTTTACTTTTTAACAGGTACGCAGGAGAAATCATCTGTCTTTATCTGAAAATCAAATGATTTTACAAAAAACAGTGATATTAATAAAAAATGATATAATAAACTGACATAACAAGCGTATATACAAAGAGTACAGGAAGCCATTTATCTCCCAGCTTAGGGGTGGGAACAGGGGCAAGATTAAAAACTGCAAGGAGTATTAAAGCTAAATATAGGAATATCGAAAACGATTGCTGAGGCAGAAACTTTTCCAGGATGAAAATTAAAGCCAATATAATAACATTATTATCTAAGGCTAAGCCTTTATATGTATTTTTATCAATCATGCCAAACACATTAAAATAACTTAAACGGACTGCTGCTGCCGCTACTATCATAGACGCTCCTGGCATAAATACCGGGCCGAAATTTCCATAACTTAATAAAAAGAAAGCTGGAAAAACGCCAAAACTGACAATATCAATAAGAGAATCCATCTGAACGCCTATCGCACGGTGATAATCGCTTCGGTTTTTAAGACGACGGGCTATTCGTCCGTCCAGCCAATCAAAAACGACTGCCCAAAGGGCGCATGCCAAAGCATAATGATGTTGCTTTGTCACTGCAAAATATATTGCAAAAAAAGAAGCCAACAGACCTGTAAGCGAACAAAGATTGGCAGGATCTTTTACAAAATAAAGCATCGTATAATCTCTTTGAGCTTGGATTAATTCTTTGCTCATATCAAGCCCCTCCTATGCAGTAAAGTGAAGGTTAACGGTTTTAGACCTGCTTACCTGGTTAAGTATACGATGAAGGGATTTCAGCAGTAAATCATTTTCTTCCCTCGTTTTAATTGACAGCCTGATGTATTGTCCATCAATTCCTTTCTTTCCAGATAAATCTTTTATCAATATATTGTATTCATTTAGCAAGCTTTCAGACAATTCTTCAGCTGAACAAGGCCCCATTAATTCACACATTACAAAATTGGCCTGGCCGGGTATAACTCTTAAATGGGGCAGCTTTTTTAATTGCTCTGTAAATTCTTTTCGTATCAATTTGAATTTTTCCAGGGCCAGCTGATAATCCTTTTTATATTTTTCAGAAATCTGAAGATAAAATTCGGCCAATGAATTGATATTCCATATAGGCAGATCTCTCTTGATAAAATCAATTAACGCTTCATCCCCACTGGCAATAATACCAAGACGCAAGCCTGGTACACCAAAGGACTTTGAAATACTCTTGACAACAGCTAAATTTTTGTATTTTTGAAGAATCTCCTCTGAAAGTAAGCTTTGAGCCTCTCCAGCATCTGTAAAATCTACAAAAGATTCATCTACAATCAGCCTTATCCCTTTTTGTTCAGCCCAGGCTGCTAATCTTAATAACTCAGTTTTTTCAATAAAATTACCGGAGGGATTATCAGGATTAATTAAAATCAGGGCTTCTATATTAAATTTTCTATAGTAATCCATTAAGTCTTGTGCTGTATATGCAAAATTCTTATTCCTTGGATAATACGGCACAATATAATTTTGATTTAAGCGATTTGGATATTCCTCAAAAGTGGGGAAAATCACACCAACATGACCCTTAACCGTTTTCATCAGAGAAGAAATGAGCTCCGCCGCCCCATTGCCTGGACAAATATGTTCTTTTTTGATTCCGTAATATTTCCCGGCAATCAGACTGTTTACTTCCATACCTGATGGATAATTGCAAATCAACTGTTCAAAATTTGCTTTCATTTCTTCAATCATTTTTCCAGGCGGATAAAAAGGATTCACCAGATAGCAAAAATCAATCAGTTTAGGATATCTCCAGTATCCGCCATACCTCTTTTTCATTTTTTCAAAACTCTTTTCAGAAAAAATGGATTCTGCTATATCCAAATCTTGTAAATCGTCAATTTCATACCATGGTTCATCTTCTAAAACTTCTGCTTTAATGGGAGATTTTTTGATAAAGCTTAATACTTTAAGGACTTGCTCATAATATTCATTACAGCATTGTGAATCGATATAGGCTTTAAGGAAAGGAAAATAACAGGATTTAAAAAATTCTTTGCTAAATTTATAAATATTTACAGTTTTATAATATTGGTCAAGCTTGTTATAATCCATTTCACATTTTTCTACAAAACTGCAGATATTATTTTGACTGTCTAAAGTAACAACCGTTCCGTCCATCCAGCTTTCATATTTAGCCACTAAAGCCAGGTCAGGATAGGGATTGTTAATGATTCTTTTTAAAATCTCATCGCTAAATATCAAATCAGATTCTAACAGCAAGGTATCATCTTTAACTAAATAATCCTTTGCCAAATACAGTGAATAAATGTTGTTTGTCTTAGAATATGCATCATTTTTGATAAAGCTTACAGGCGTTTGAATGTTTAGGGAATTAATATATGATATTAATTTTTCCCCCTGATACCCCACCACAATGATAATTTCTTTAAGCTTTAACGCATCAAGTTGTAAAAGCATTCTTTCAATTAAAGTTTTTCCATTAACCTTAACCATGCATTTTGCTGAATCTCTGGTTAAGTCTTTTAACCTTTTTCCCATTCCTGCTGCTAATATTAAAGCCTGCATATCTTTCACCTCTTTTTATATTTTTGTCAAAAAAGCATGCATGCTTATTTTTAACAACAGAAATAGCGCCGTATAAATATACAGCGCTGTCAAAATAAAAATTGGTTTAAATTTTAGGGGGGATAAGATTTTTATCTTTTAGTTATCTATAGTAAATTAAAAAATAACAAATAAAAATGGCTTTTACTTCTCCTTTAATTTAGCGCTGCACATTCACACAGCTATGACTTTATTGCTGTTAGCACTCATAAATCGCGAGTGCTAAACTCAAATTTTATATATCATTTTTTTTAAATTTTGTCAATAGGCTTTTTTATAAAAAGGCTGTTATATAAATTGCAATATTAAATGCCGTGCAAAATTTGGTAAATCCATTGCTTACTGGAATAAATTCTATACATCATACCGCCATTTCTATGGCTGACCTATAACCAAACATTCTTCTTGGATATT